>Ga0209544_1002264_pt1 | contig 17783 bp, 16 predicted proteins | sample MesohylPK_FD_187297 | JGI IMG/M metagenome (GOLD analysis project Ga0209544, IMG submission 187297) | Host-associated microbial community of the marine sponge Aplysina aerophoba from Gulf of Piran - sponge mesohyl, lysed by proteinase K... | ecosystem: Host-associated > Porifera > Sponge >...
CGCAGGCTGGTACCAATGTCCGGCCGATAGGAATTGATGTGCAGGCCGGCCAGACCGTGCTGGCGGCCGGAGAGCGACTGGACGCCGCCGAAGTCGGGCTGCTGGCCACGGCGGGATTCGTAGATATACCTGTCTTTCCCCGTCCCAAGGTTGCGGTCTTGTCGACAGGCGACGAACTGGTCGAGCCGGGGGAACCGCTGGGACCGGGCCAGATCCGCGACAGCAACCGGGCGATGCTGGTGGCTGCCATCTACGCGGCGGGTGGGGAGCCGATTGACCTGGGTATTTCAGGTGACACGCAGGAGGCGCTTGAGGCACGTGTTCAGGATGGTTTGGCGCGGGCCGATATTTTGCTGACATCCGGCGGCGTTTCGATGGGAGAGCTCGATCTGGTCAAGCCCTTGCTCGAACATGCCGGCACCGTGCATTTTGGGCGCGTGCGCATGAAGCCGGGCAAGCCGGTGACCTTTGCCACGGCTGATGTGGAAGGGGGGCGACGGCTGGTGTTCGGGCTGCCGGGCAATCCGGTCAGCAGTCTCGTGACGTTTTATCTGTTTGTCGTGCCGGCGTTGCGAAAGATGGCCGGCTGGAAGGAGCCGGGCCTGCGCCAGGTACAGGCGCGGCTGGCACAGCCCTTGCCCTTGGACGCGTACCGGCCTGAGTATCACCGCGCCACGTTGCGCTGGGATGATGGCCAGGCCTGCTTCGTGGCCAGCAGCACCGGAATCCAGGCAAGCAGCCGGCTTCTGAGCATGCGTACGGCGAACGCGCTGCTGGCGCTGCCTCAGCGGGAGGGTGTGTTGGCCGCGGGCGAGTGTGTCGAAGCGCTGTTGATCGGGGAAATCTGAGGAGCTCTCGGTTCAAACCATGTCTGAACTGACCCATCTTGACAAGGACGGCCGCGCTTCGATGGTGGACGTTGGCCACAAGGATACAACCAGCCGCGAGGCTGTAGCCGAGGGCAGCGTCACGATGGCGCCGGCGACCCTGGCCGCGATTCGAGATGGGGCCGTGCCTAAGGGGGACGTGCTCTCTTCGGCTCGAATCGCAGGCATAATGGCGGCGAAGCGCACGCCTGACTTGATTCCCCTTTGTCATCCTCTGCCACTGACCAAGATCTCTGTCGAGTTTGAGATAGACGAGCAGGCGAGCCGGGTCGTCATCGTCGCGACGGTCCGCTGCAATGGCCGGACCGGTGTCGAGATGGAGGCGCTTACGGCTGTCAGCGTGGCCGCGCTGACAATCTATGATATGGCCAAGGCGTTGGAAAAGAGGATGACGATAGGCGGCGTAAGATTACTGGAGAAGAGGGGCGGCAAGTCCGGCGACTGGCAGCGGTCGGCGGCGGCCGCCGCCGATGGAGACGGCAAGACGTGAATGTACGGCTGATACTTTTTGCCGGACTGCGTCAGGCGGCCGGCTTCAAGCGGGAAACGGTCTGCTTACCAGAAGCTGCCACGGTTGGCGAGCTGCTCGAGAGCCGCCTGCCAGGTTTCCTTGATCGGACTTTCTACGTTGCGGTAAACGAGGAGTTTGCGCAGCGAGACACGGTCTTGCAAGACGGCGATGAGGTCGCGCTGCTGCCGCCTGTTTCCGGGGGCGAGTTATTCCCGCGGCGGCGCAGTCTTCGATTGTAACTTAAGCTGAAACGGTTGGAAGAGGACATGTCCGCCAAACTTTTTGAAATCACGAAACAGCCGCTTTCGCAGGATGATATTTTGCGCCGGGTCAGCCGCTTTGACTGCGGGGGCGTGGTTACATTTGCGGGAACGGTGCGGGGATCGACGGCCACAGACGGCGGCGCGCGTGAGACCGACTTCCTGGTATATGAGGCGTATTTGCCCATGGCTGAAAAGATGATGGCGCGCATCGGTGACGAGATTCAGGAGCGCTGGCCCCTGGTAAAGGGCGTCAGCATACTGCATCGGATTGGTCGCTGCGACGTCGAAGAGCCGACTGTTTTGATAGCAGTCGCCACCCCTCACCGTGATGACGGCTGCTTTGAGGCCTGCCGCTACGCGATTGAGCGTCTCAAGGAGATCGTGCCGATTTGGAAGCAGGAGAACTGGCGGGACGGTGAGGTCTGGGTTGAAGGGCCGCGGCAGCCTGAGTTGGATGTTGGTTCGCCGGATGGTCTGCAGGGATAGCGTCGAGCCTTCCGCAGGCAATTGGAAGGTCCGGCTCGACTAAGTAAGCGGGTTTGAAGCGCTGGCGGGGGCCGTAAAGCCTGACCTTCATGGAGACGGAAATGCAGCGCAATTCGCTTGTTTCGGCCCAGGCGAGAGGCTGCCAGTCGTGATGGCATATGAAAACGGGGCAACTGGCCGGCTTCGCAGGCGGCGGCGATTTGGGCAGCATGTGGCTGCAACCGGGAAAACGCAACTGAGCTTCGTAGTTTTGGTTGGCGAAGGGTTGTCTAGCGAACCACGCGTGGGCAGCGAATTTTTTGGCAGCTGGCCTTCCTCATGCTAAAATAGGTGGTTGTGAATCCGGCCAAGTTTGTGTAGGAAAGGCCGTATGTTCTGAGATTTTCGGTGTTGAGGTTCGGAGGCAGGTGCAGTCATCGCTGTCGGCGGTATGCCGGCAGAGGAACTTCCCGACTCTCACCCGCGATGTCTGTCAAGCAGCGTCGTTGGGATGTTGCCCCATGAAACCGTAAGTGGGGGCGCATGGTCGGTAACGGCTATGTGACTACAACCGCAACAGAAAGCAGACCTGCCAGGCGGGCGACCGTGTGGTTAGGGGTGAAACGGTGGGGTAAGAGCCCACCAGCGGTTTTGGCGACGAAACCGGCTGGGCGAGCGTGCAACGGAGAGCAAGGCGAGTGGGTTTTGCACAGTCTGCAAAGATGGTGTAAGATCTCGTCGCAGCGGGGCGGATGAAGTTGGGTAACACCCAGCAAGTTACGAACCGCCGGGCAGAGATGTCCGAGACAGATGATGACCATCGGAGTTTGTCCTTTTGGGCATTCTGATGACAGAATCGGGGGTACACCTGCCTTTCGAAGGTTGGCCTGAGTAGGGGAAGAAACCTTCGACAATCTCAGATGGCTTGCGAGGCTGCTCTGCACAATTGGCGCCGGATAGCTTGCCGGTATGGAAGCCGACGTGGCGGAATTGGCAGACGCGATAGACTTAGGATCTATTGCCCGAAAGGGTGTGGAGGTTCGAGTCCTCTCGTCGGCACTGGAAAACAGCGTCCGGGCCCGTGGCCAAGCGGGAAGGCGCCTGCTTTGCAAGCAGGAGATCGTCGGTTCGAATCCGACCGGGTCCACTAGATGTCCTGCCGGGTTCACAGTGGTGGTGGAAGTATTAACAATTGATTTGCGGGCGTAGTTCAGTGGTAGAACATCTCCTTGCCAAGGAGAAGGTCGTGAGTTCGAATCTCATCGCCCGCTCTTAGAGGACCGGCCCTTAAGGGGGTGGAGCCGTTGTCGGCGAGCGTGCAGGTTGCTGCGGCTCAGTCGCCTTATGTGTCGGTCCTTTTGCCGAGGTAGCTCAGTTGGTAGAGCAATGGACTGAAAATCCATGTGTCCCCAGTTCAAGTCTGGGCCTCGGCACCTGAAGGGAGCTCTTTGGTTCTGGCTTTTTTTGTTTGGCGGGGTTGTGGTGTGCCTGGTGAAGGGGTTTGATCGGCCGGGGAGCAGAGTTTACAGGTCCCGATTCGGCATGAGATGGGGGATCGTCTAATGGCAGGACTACGGTCTTTGGAACCGTCAATCGGGGTTCGAATCCCTGTCCCCCAGCCTTTTTCGGGGTGGGGCATGCTCATCTCGGATTGAGTGAATTTGGGAAGTGGTTTTGTTGTTGGTTAATTGAATATGGCGCCTATAGCTCAAAGGCAGAGCGTCTGATTGTGGATCAGAAGGTTGCGGGTTCGAGCCCCGCTAGGCGCCCCAGGTCTTGGGCTGTGTCTCTCATCTTGGTGTTTGGGGGGGCACGGCTCTTGTTATTTCTGGTTGTAGGGATTCGGAGAAGTCGTGGACAGTTCTGCCCATTTTGGTCAATGAGCCTCCGTCGTGCCAATGGTCGGTAACGGGATAAGGGTCGACTCGTAACCGCGGTCCCTCATTTGGAGAATGCAATAGTCGACCGCTCGCCGCACGAACTCGGTGGGGTTTAGGCCGGTTTGGCGTTTCAGGTCTTCCAGCTGCTCGAGCTGCTGCTGTGTGAATTGTATCTGCGCGATCTTCTTTACCATTCAGCCCTCCTTTCGGATTTAACGTCCGCAAGTAGGATTCTAGACAAAAACATCTTTGGCTCGATGTACGGAAAGGCCATTAATGGCCTCGCAGGTACTTGGTGACTTAACTCGAAAGGCCAGCGCAATGGCGGCATCCTCCCCGACTCGTAGTTCAAGCCTCAGGACCCTCTTCCCGAATTCTGACGCAACTGATGACAGAGGACACTTGATGAAACTTAGAAGAGTAGAAATTCACAACTTTCGCGGATTAGTCGAACTAGATGTCGTATTGGATGATTACAGCTTACTGGTGGGTCCTAATAATGTTGGGAAGAGCACCGTAATTGATGCGATTCGCGCTTTTTACGAAAAAGATGGGTTTAAGTTCAAGAAGGCGCACGATATGCCCAAGCACTTCAAATGTGATGAGTCGTGGGTAGAATTGACGTTTGAGTTGACCGCTGAAGAACACGATTCACTGGCAGATGATTACAAGGTGCAAAATCGGCAGCTTCGCCTTCGAAAGTACTTCATTTCGCCTCACAAGCTAAAGGCCGGTGTAATCTATGGCTACAAAAATGGCAACGAATTATCAGAGGATCAGTTTTACGGTGCAAGAGACGTTCAACATGGAAAGCTGGGAGACATTGTATACATACCAGCAATGAGCAGTGTGGACGAACACACAAAGCTCAGTGGACCTTCCGCTCTTCGAGATCTACTGACCAACATAATGGAAAAAGTCGTAAGGGACGGAAGAGCATTTGACGATTTTCATAAGAACTTCCAACAATTTTCGAAGGAAATTTATCAGGAGTCCACTGAAGACCAACGCTCTCTTGAGGGATTGGAATCTAAACTCAACAAGATGCTGATCCCTTGGAAGTCAGAATTTAGGCTCAACTTTCGACCACCATCGGCTGCTGAGACCATAAAGTCATTACTCGATTGGGATTTGGTCGACAAGTTTCATGGTCAGGAACAAGGTATAGAGTATTTTGGATCAGGTTTTCAAAGGCATTTCATTTTTTCACTTATTCAACTTGGTTCGGATTATGCGGGGGAAAGACCAAGTGGGAGGTCCAAAGACTTTTCACCGTCCCTTAAGCTTCTTCTTTTCGAAGAGCCTGAGGCTTTTCTGCATCCACCTCAGCAGGAAGTCCTCGCGCGAAGTCTCATGAGACTCGCATCTTCCGACGACTCTTGGCAGGTAATCTGTGCTACACACTCCTCGAACTTCGTGAGCCGGAGCACTAGAAGTTTTCCGTCAATTGTAAGACTGCGAAATTCCCCTTCTACTGGTGCTTTTGAGGCGTACCAGATTGATACTGCTCAGTGGGACAATATAGTTGACGATAATCAGCAGATAAATGCGATCGTTTCGAACACTAACCCAGATGACAGTGAACCAGAGATGGAGTCTGTCAAGTATTTCCTTTGGCTCAATCCACACCGTGCCAATCTGTTCTTTGCAAATCATGTCTTGCTTGTCGAGGGGCCTACCGAGGTCGCCCTAATCAATCGGCTTGTGGACGATGGGATGATCCAGGAAGCTGAAGGAGGATTCTATGTAGTCGATTGCATTGGCAAGCACAATGTTCATAGATTTATGAAACTGCTTTCTGCATTGGGAATATCGCACAGTGTCATCCATGATGATGACGGCAACCAAGATCAACACAGAAATATTAATCAGCTAATCCATGATTCGGTCGATTCAACTTTCACACATTGCGTAGAACCCATTTCGGGTAGTACCGAAAGCATGTTAGGGATACCGGAGGGGAAACCGAAACACCGTAAGCCACAAAACGTCTTATATCATTATGAGTCTGGTCAAATCGACCAGAGTAAGATAACTGATTTTTGTGCATTGGTAGAGTCTTGTCTCCCCCTATCCTAAGAGCAGGGATAAGTCCTGATATTCTTGTGAGTAAGTTTGTAGTTTTTCCTGGCGTGGAGCGGATAGGACTGCACCCGAACGAAGTAGGCACGACCGGCTGAATCACAAGCTGAGGCGCAAAAATGACGAAGACGGCCCGATTTGGTTAGAATTCGACACACTGGGCGATGACCCTGTCCGGCACATTCTTGTTAGGCCCGTGTTCGTTTATGGACGTGGCCCATGTCTACTCTTTGTACTTGGTTATGTGGCAAATGAGTCCCAGTGGTTCTAATGGCCAAGAGTATATTACTTGAGGTAGAGAATAGAATATGGAAGAGAAATTCGACGTAAATTGGTTTATCTCTCGTATTGGAGAAAGGTTGGTCCAGAGTTTCGAAGACGCCAGAGCGGCCACTTCACCTGGAGCAGTTGGAGAAGCTATGGAACAACCTGTCAGGAAACAGTTAGAGCAGATACTTCCAAGGGGAATTGGGGTAGGGTCTGGATATATATTTGATAGCAGTGGCACGACCAGCCGACAGACTGATGTAGTCTTGTACGAAAAAGAGTTTTGTCCGGTATTCACTATCAATAATGCCCCAGAGACAACCTACTATCCATGCGAGGGCGTTATTGCAGTAGGGCAGGTGAAGAGCATTCTAACCAAGCAGTTATTAAAGGAAGAATTCGAAAAGATTGCATCTGTGAAGCGGCTACAGCGACACCCAGTGCATCATTTCATGCCTCATCCCACGACTGGAGCCCCAATTCCCCTTGAGAGAAGCTACGGCAACGTGCAATCTCCTTCGCGGATCGATGTCAGTGAAAGAAGCGAGGCTGACGAAACCAGACAGGTCCTTGGCTTTGTATTAGCCGGTGAAGCGAGAATGCAAAGTGGCACATTTATGGATGCATTTCTAGAATTCACTCGTGAAACCGGTGAACATCTGTCCCCTAACATCGCGGTCATTCTAGAAAGAGGAGGAACGTTAACCTGGGGCAATATTTCGACACGACGGACCGAACGGACGGGGCCGAACAATGCTGGAATGTATGGTATGCTTGAAAGAAATGATGGCCCTCTGAAATGGCATCACTCTTGGTCGGCACAGAACGCTGAAGTCTTGTATTTCACAGAGAACGGGGAGCCATTCCGCGCCCTGATTCAATGGATTCATGAATTGTATCGAATAGGGAAAACGAGCGATTTCCGTGCTTTTTATCGCTATTTCCAGAATGACAGTATTTCCTCCGCTGCTCAACAAGAGTTCAGGCCTAAGAACGGAATGGCTATTGAGGAGTATCTCAAGACTAAGAACCTGGTATCTTAGAGAGTCGCTCGAACGGACGGCGCTCGGAAAGGATTATTTCGATGTTGTTTTCCTGTGTCCCAGAAACTGGCGGGTGCGAATGGGCGAATCTTAAGGGTTTTGTGGCCCAACTCAATTCAGAGCTTGGTACTAAGTACGAACGTACTGCTTGTCTTGACGTTGAAGAGCGAAATGTCAAAATGCCAGAAATCTTACTAGAGGCCCCGGGGTCGCCCCCTCTGGTGGTCGAAAACAAGGTTGTAGCGTGGCCCGAAGACTATTGTCGTCGGCATGAGAGTTTCCACACTTTCGTCAATCAATTTGTTGGAAGTCTACGAAGGACTAGCATTGGCTTCAACGGCTCGCCTTACAAGTTGAGCATTCACGAGGATTCTCTTGACGGAATGAGACTTAACCAGGTTAGAAGCCTAGCTGATGAATTGGCACGTCAGGTTCACGCAAGAGAGGACGAAGCAAAGAGTAAGAAAGGCGCAAAAGGGAGTCAGCCGATTACATGGCATTTTGGCTCTCGGAATCCTGAAGAGTGGGGAGAACCTGCTTCCAGTCGCGCTATAATGGTCGAAACGCAGGGGAGTTTGGAGCCCGTTTGGGAGTCGGGAGATTTCAAAATCACCGATGAAGAGTCGCTGTTACAATTTGTGGAGGCAAGGAACCAGGCAGAAGAGGCGAGAAGACTATCAGCCCTTAAGGGTATAGCAGCCAGTTTGGATGAAGCGATGAAGAGAGCAAAAGGGAAATTTGAGAAGTTTGATGGTCACACGAAACTACTCCTTTTGACATTTGTGGGAGATTCCTCCAGTGGCATCTCCGTCAAAGATATAGGTGGGCTAGTTGTTGCGGCAGAATTGCCCACGGAAATCGACGAAGTGTGGGTGGCGTACCCCAACTGGACTAGCCAGTGGGATTACGAATACGCGTGGAAGCGTATGCGATAGGTGTTTGACTTCTTAAGCGACATGCCGGAAGGATGAAGAGGACGCCGTGCATAGCTTATGTCACTTTCTGAATCCACATAGCGCTGGTCCGGGACGAATTGTCCGTATCCCTCGGTGCCTGCGGTGGCGCTTTTGAGGCAGAGGGTAGGCTGCGGTTTACGGAACGCGATGGCGTATCTCTTTGCTACTCGAGCTAGGGGTGCTGAGACCACAACGAGCCCGTCTTTAGACAGGGCTCTCTTGCTCCCTGCGACCTGCTAGGAGTTGTCCTCTACAGCGTCATACTGGGTTAAAGGGTTCAATCTTGATCAACACAATGCCCAGGAGCAAGCTCAACGGTCTAAACTTGCCTTCAGAAACATAAACGCATGATAGGAGGAATAGAACAGTGAAAAGAGATTGGGAACTTTGCCGAAAGATTCTCAAACTAACCGAGAGTTACGAGAAGATTCCACGACCAGGTATCCCGACAATTGAAGGATACGGGGAAGAGCAGATAGGATATCACTGTTACCTTCTGGACGACGCTGGGCTCCTGGCCGCAGGTAACTTGGGACTGCTGAATATGAGTTGGGGCTATTACCCACGAAATCTCACATCAGCAGGGCACGATTTTCTGGAAGCGGCTGAGGCACCGGGTGTTTGGCAACGGACTTTCGAGACTATAAGGGAAAAAGCCCTTCCGACTACTGTGGAGGTAGTTAAGGCGATGCTATTTGAAGTTGTCAAAAGTTCAATGTCGGGATCGGGACCCTGAATTGCGCTTGACTCGTCTAAAGGGAATCTCCGCCTCGTCAATCACTCGCCGACGTGCAAGACATATTTTCCAACCAGAACTTATTATTTGCACTTGCACTGATTGGTGCTTTGGGCGCCTTGATTCCTCTGCTCAAATGGTTGATTCGGCATTTGCGAACCCTCTCTGACATCGTAGGTTGGCAAGGATTCCTTGCCAACCTTCTATATTTAGCGACTATCGTATTTGTCTCTTTGTAACAGATTCGTTTTTTGAATCCCTGTGGGCAGTCGTGTTGCTAAATATGTTTGTTCAAGTCCTAGTTCATGCGATTGCGCGATTAGTGGAGAGTACGAGTTCGTAGTAATCGCCCGTCTCGCTGACTATTGTAGTAGAAGTCTAGACGGATGAAGTGCGAAGTTGGTCCCTAATACTGGACCAACCGGGAAAACCGGTCAGGCGACAACCTTGACATCAAGGGTGGCGTTTATGACAGGTAGGGCACATGAGCACACGTTGAATGTTTGGCTGGCTTCTCATTTGCAAAAACATGGTTTGGACGCCCAACCCGAGGCAAAGAATCCAGGGAGCCGCCGTCTTGATATAGAGATAAGAATCGGACCACTAGCTATTTCTGTTGAGGCAGAGCACAGGCAAAGTCCCGCGAAGAAGTTAGCCGCCATTCAAGATGCTGACGCTTGGCTAACACAAAGGTTGGTTCAATGTTCAATCGCTGTATGCTATTCAGAAGGAACAACTGAGGATTCATAGCTTTCGACTCTTTTGACTCGGCCGGTACCCGAATCTGCCAAACCTATTCCCGTGGTAGCACATTGGAGCGCAGGAAATATCGAACAGCTAGTATCGGTTGTTCGCGTTACCACGGCAAATCTCGACTGGATAAGATGTGGGGCGGGCGTGAAGGGGTTGGGCGAATCAGGAGGCGTGAAAAAACTGCTGCGGGACCCGAAACATCTGGCTGTGGATCAGGATCCAGCCAATTCGAGCCCTGCTAGGTGTCAATTCTGAGTATTCGCAACCAATTTTCCACTTGCAGTTTCTGCGTGACCTTAACTTTGGCCAAGGCTGAGGTAGATTTAAGCCGGCCTAGGCTCTATCAGGTCGAGAATTCTCAACAGGCCGATAGGCATTCTCCCGTTCGAACAGTCCGTCTCCACTGTCGTAAAACACCTTCACCCTGACTCACTCGTCCAGTTTCCCCATCACCGCTAACGGCGTAGCCGCCAGCAGACCGCCATCCACCGGCATGATAACGCCGGAAATCCAGCGGGATTCGTCGCTGGCGAAGTAGAGGGCGGCGTAGGCTACGTCCCAGGCCGTGCCCTCTGTGCCGAGGGGGCCGATTTTGCGGCGCCGCTCGCGTTCCTCGTGGGAGAAGCCGGCGGTGAAGGAGGCGTGAACGTGGCCGGGGGCGATACAGTTGGCGCGAATGTTTTGGCGGCCGTGGTGAACTGCCATCAGTTTTGTGAGGGTAGCGAGTCCCCCCTTGGCGACGGAATAAGGTACGTTTATGTAGGCGCCGGCGAGAAGCCCGTCGATTGACGAAATGTTGATGACTGAGCCGCCGCCGCTGGCGGCCATGTGGGGCACCGCGTACTTACATACCAGCACCGCGCCTTTCAGATTCACGTCCAAGGCCACGTTCCATATATCCTCTTCGAATTGTGTCACATCGCCGCTGCCGGCCGTGCCGGCGTTATTGACAACGATGTCGAGGCTGCCGTAGCGGTTAACACACTCTGCGGCCAAGTCCTGGCATTCATCCTCGCGTGTGATGTCCACTAGAACTGTGGAAGCTTCGCCTCCACCTTCTTCGATCACTTTGACAGTGGTTGCGGCCCTTTCCTCGCTCAGATCGGCCACCACGACGCGAGCGCCCTGGCGGGCAAAGAGAACCGCGGTGGCATAGCCGATCCCGGGTTGTGAACGCTCGCGCGATCCGGCGCCGGTGACAATCGCGGTCTTGCCAGCCAGCCTGTCCCCTTTGGGCGGGAGCTCGGTATGTACTGTCAAGGCAGTCGGGTCTCCGTTGGTCGTTGCGGCTGCTGAGAGTAGAGTGGCCACTGGGGCAGAGAGGTGGTTATCTTCACGGTCCTACTGACATTCTGAATGCTGCTGGGATCATGGCTGCCCGAGCACGTCCGACAGATAGCGGGCCTTGGTAATGCTTACAACCTCATCCGGGTCGCGCTGCCACCAGTTGCGCTCGGAGAAGATCTCCACTTCGCGATAGCCGGCATAGCCGGTCGCTTCGACCAGGCGGCGAATGCGGCCGATGTCGATGACGCCGTCGCCCATCATGCCGCGGTCGAGGCGCAAGTCGGTCGTGTTCATCAGCCAGTCGCATACGTGGAAGGAGACAATGCGGCCGGCTGCGCGCTGGAGTTCATGTTCCAAATTGGGGTCCCACCAGACATGGTAAACGTCGACGACGATGCCCAGTTCCGGGCCGGCATCCAGCTCTTCAATCCAGTCGTTGGCCTGGCTCAAGGTGGAGAGGCAGGAACGGAAGGCGCATATCATCGGGTGTAAGGGTTCCAGAGCAAGGGTTACGCCTGCCTGCGCGGCGTAGGGCAGGACGTCGGCCAGGCCCTCGAGGCAGCGCACGCGGGCCGCGGGCAGGTCTTTTGAGCCTTCGGGAAGGCCACCGGCGACGAAGACGAGGCACTCTGCACCGAGCTCTGCGGCCTCGTCGATGGCCCGCCTGGTATCCTGCAGGTTGGCCTGGAATCGTTGCGGGTCCGAGTCGGTCAGCAGACCGCCGACGCAGTGACTTGTGACCTTCATTTGGTGATCGCGGAGGGACTGCCGGGCGGCGGCCACGCCAACCTCGTGCAGTTTGTCGCGCACGATGCCAATCGCATGGACGCCGTGGCGGGCGTAGCCTTCGATCGCCTGGGGCAGGGACCACTGGTGCAGGGTGGTGAATTGGTTGATGGCTAGTTTGCTGAAGTCGCTCATCGGCGCCTGCCCTCACAGTGGCGCGGCCAATCAGGTGGACCTGCTGGCGGGGTCAGTATGTGGCTCGACCGCCGGATACGTCGAAAACGGCGCCGGTGGCGAAGCTGCAGGCGTCGCTGCACAGCCAGGCGACCATGTCGGCGTTTTCCTCGATCGTGCCGAAGCGTCCCATTGGGATTTTGGCTGTCACGGTTTCGATGTATTCGGGCGTCATCTCGTCGAGGAGGTCGGTCTGGACCATCGCCGGCGCGACGCAGTTGACGATGATTCCGCGCTGGGCCAGCTCTTTGCCCAGCGACTTGGTGAGGGCGATGACGCCCCCCTTGGCTGCCGAGTAGGCGCTGGCGTTGGCGTTGCCCTCTTTTCCAGCCACCGACGCCACGTTGACGATCCGGCCGCCACCCTGCTCCAGCATGAAAGGAATGACTGCCCGACAACAGAGATAGACCGACGTAAGGTCGGTGGCGATGACCCGGTCCCAATCCTGCAGGGGGTATTCCCAAGTCGGAAAGGTCGGGCCGGCGATGCCGGCGTTGTTGACCAGGATGTCGATTACGCCCAACTGGGCCAGCGTGTCCTGTACGGCCTGTTCTACGCTGGCCGGTTCGGTCACATCTACGGCAAAAATGGCATCGAAGGCCTGGCCGGCCTCGCTGCCGCGCAGATTGTCCGGGTTCAGGTCCCAAACCACCACAGCCGCGCCGGCGCCGGCCAGCCGCTGGGCGATTCCCAGGCCGATTCCTTTGGCCCCTCCGGTGACAACTGCTGTGCGACCGCTGAAATCATATTGGATCATCTGATTGGTCCTTGGGTGGCCCGGTATCTGTGTTCATATTGCGGAGGCAGCCAGGGCGGCGCCGCCTGGATCGTACAGCTATGAGTCCTGTTGGTACAGTGACTGTTCACTTATACCTCAATTCGGGGGAAAGCGCTACAGAAGCGGTCGATACTGCGGATGTACTGCCATTCAAATCGGGTTGGTCAGAACCGAGGTGAATCAGCTAAAATGCTGCCAGACTGAGCCGCAGCACCGGAGCTGACACATGAGTCAAATTCGCATAGTTGTAATTGGGGCCGGTACGATGGGCCGCCGGCACATTGAATACATCGGCGCCAGCGAGGCCTGTGAACTGGCCGCGGTATGCGATCCCGATGCTGGGGCGGCAGTACTGGCCGCTGAGAATGGCGTGCCGTTCTTTCATGACGCGATTGAGGCCCTGGACCTGGCCGCGCCGGACGGCGCGGTTATTGCCGCGCCTACGCAGCTGCACGAGGAGCTGGCGATGGCTTGTATCCGCCGCGGGGTGGCGCCGCTGGTGGAGAAGCCGATCACGGGCGAACTCGATGAAGGGCACAGGCTGGTGGATGAGGCCACTGCGGCCGGCGTGCCGATCCTGGTGGGACACCACAGGCGCTATCATCCCCGTATCAGACGGCTATGGGAGCTGGTACAGGGTGGAGCGATCGGGCCGCTGATAGGAGTCTCACTTTTGTGGGCGGTCAAGAAGCCGGACGCATACTACGACATTGTCTGGCGCACGCGTGCGGGCGGGGGGCCGGTGCTCATCAACCTTATTCATGAACTCGATACCTTGCGCTACATCTGCGGCGAGATTACGAGCGTGTACGCGGCCAGCAGCTCGGCGACGCGCGGATTCGAGGTTGAGGACACGGCGGCGATTACGCTTACTTTTGCAGGAGGCGTTGTCGGGTCAATCTTTCTCTCCGACGCGACACCTTCGCCATGGTCCTACGAGCTAACGATGTTCGAGAATCCATCGTACGCGCATGTGGCCGAGAACTGTGCTTTCTTCTTTGGCAGGGAGGGTTCGCTTGCCTTCCCGAAGATGGAGTTGTGGCGCTATCCGGCGGCCGGCAGCGCGGGCTGGGAGCATCCGCTCGATCTGGACATGTATGCGCCTGAGGATGCTGACCCGCTGGCGGCGCAAATTGCCCACTTCTGCCGGGTAATACAGGGGGAGGAGGCGCCCTTGGTCAGCGGTGTAGAGGGCCTGCGAACGCTGGCGGCAACACAGGCCGTGCTGACCTCCGGTCGCGAGGGGAGGCCGGTTGATTTGCCTGCGGTATGAGCTGTAGAGCTCCGGGACCAACGCCCCGACACCTTGACCGTTGATCTGGAGCAATTTTTTCCTTCAGGTGGGGCGGCGGGTTCCACTTACAAGGTTCCGTTGACATTTTGGGAAGGCTGTTCAGATGTCAACAAGAACTGAAAGCCTGCAGGCCTGTTAGGGATGTTTCTCGCTTGAATGTTGAGATAGACAAAACCATTTGATCCGCGAAGTCACGCGAAGGGTCGCGAAGAACACCTTTTTGTCCGCGGAGGACGCGGAGAACACCAGAAGCGTATCGAATTTTCTTTGCGCAGCTGCGCCGCCCTTCGACGATCAGGCGTAATTTGCACCCGGAAGTCGTTGTTCAGACAAACGTCAACGAGCCCTAGAAGTTGGTTCAATGGATGTAACTGTTACGCCAAAGACAGAGTCTGTCTTGCCCAGCCAGTCAATCTCGCTGCCATCCAGGCTATTTCACCGTGTCTTATCTGGCGGCGTCCAATTTGGATGAGCCGCAACGCCGGAATGAGGGCACACGGTCGGTGAGGCATGTTTTTGTAGGGGGGCGTTGCGGGGGCGCAGCCCCTGCACAAGGGAGGGCGCTTGCGCCCGACCGCCAAGATCAGCAGTGGTCAATGGTCAGTGATCAGTGGTTAGTGAGAAACGCTTTAGCTTGCCTCAGACAGGATGGCAAAATGACTGCGGATGGGTGGTTGTCAATGGAGGACTAACGAAATGGGCAGTTTCCACGTGGATATTGGTGACAGTGTATCGTTCAGCAAGACTGTCGGAGAGAGCGACGTTTATCTCTTTGCCGGCATCACCGGCGACCTTGCGCCAAACCATGTCGATGAAGAGTATATGAAGCGTTCCAGCTACGGTAGCCGCATAGCCCACGGCGCGCTGCTGATCGGCTACATGTCGACGGCATCATCGATGGCGATTGCCGACTCGCGCAGCAGCGCTGGGGAGACGCCGGTCTCGCTGGGTTACGACCGCATTCGATTTCTGGCGCCGGTCTTTCTCGGGGACACTATCACGGTTCAATACGAGATTGTCGGCATTGACGAACAGCGCAGGCGCTCGGTTGCAGACATACGCGTTACCAGTCAGTCCGGGACGCTTGTTGCCGTGGCGCAACATATCCTCAAATGGGTGGCAAACAGCTAGCGAATCGGAGGGGAAAATGCGTCAAGAGTGGCGAGAGCAGCTTGCGGAAACCGCGGTTCTCAATCTGGGTCAGGTCATTCAAGGAGAGGAGTTGGAGGAGCTGCGAAGCATGTTCGACGCGGATCGGGCCAACCACCGTTATTTCTGGCACGCTTACGGACACCATCAGCAGGCGAACTACGATGCGTTGATTACCAGCCCGCGTTTTGACGAGCTGATACGCCATCCGCGCATCTTGCCTGTAATTGAAGAGCTGATGGGGGGTCCGGTCTGTTTCGGGGAGATCGGCCTACGCTACATGGGGCCCTATGACGGCCAGCTTCACCGGCAATGGCACCGGGACAAGCCGCACTGGCCGGATCATCCGCTGCGGATGGACTACATGCAGTTGATGGTCTATCTGACCGATGTGGATGAGAGCACCCACTGCATCTCGTTTTCGCCCGAGTCGATCGACCAGCCGATTCTGGCGGATAAGCAGTCCCAACTGGCCCGCGGCGGCATCTATGACCTGCACGGACCGGCCGGGACTTGCGCACTTTTCAATGTGGCTGCTCTGCATACGGCAACGACCCGGCCCACCACGTCCGAGCGTAAGACGGTACAGATCTATTACGGGCACAGGGACCGCGCGCCGCTCTCTAACGATTCCGGTATCCCCGCCCCGTTGTGGCGAGACCATGCGGACGCGGAAACGCGGGCCTTTTACGGTGTTCTGAATCAGCGTACCAGGACCTATATGGCCGCGTTTGGCAGCTGACCAGGCCGAGCTCAGACTGGACTGATTTCGCGGCAGCGCTCCAAGATCTCCACCTGCCGCCGCACGCTTGCCGCTGAAATCGCGGCCGGGGTCCCTGCGCGGATGGTATTGTAAATGTCTTGGTAGAGAGTGAACATCCCGGTGAAGAAGTTGAACTCCGGTGTGAAAGATTCCTCTTTCCACGGCAATGTTTCACTGTTGTAGCTGCGGTCCGGCGTCGGCTTGGTATCCAATACCAGCGGCGGCGCTTCTTGCGGGTCGAAGTACTTCCAGCGTATTTCGCGGCGGTCGGCGCTGACGAGCGTACCCTGGGTGCCCATGACAAGCCAGGCATCCTGGGGAAAGGCGCAACAGTTCGACATTTCAACGTCGATGACGGGACCGTCGTTCGGTTTGATGACCAGCTTGACGTGGCTTTCGGCGTCGCCTGCAAACAGGGGCGTTGTTTCCATCTGGCAGAAGATTTCTGGGTTGGGATCGTCGAAGAAGTGAATGGCCCAATCGATGGAATGGGCGCCCTTGTTGTTCAGGTCGCCGCCGCCGTACTTCTTCAGCGTCTGCCAGTCCCAGCGTCTGCGAAAGCCGTTGCCGGTGATGCGCATCTGAACTATACGGCCCAAAACGCCCGAATCGACAACCTCTTTCACCTTGAGGAAATCTGCATGGTAGCGATAGTTCTGGTTGACGGTGAGAAGCATGCCGGTCTCTTCGGCGACGGCGATCATCTCGTCGACACCGTCCAGGGTTGGGGCCATCGGCTTTTCGACGATGACATGCTTGCCGGCCCGCAATGCCGCGGACACGTCGCTCACGTGCAGCTGGCTTGGCGTTGCAACGACGAGCAGCTCAACCGCTTTGTCGGCGATAATCTCGTCGATGGTGGAATATGCCAGGCAGTCGAAGCGGTCAATTGCTTCCTCCTGGCGGGCGGGGTCGGGATCACATACGGCGGTGACGTTGAAATTTTCGCCTATCTGGGCCATTACGTTGGCGTGGATGCCCCAGCCGCTTCGGCCCAAGCCGCTGATGCCGATGCGCAACGGCTCGCCGTTGTTGGTCTCAGGGCTACTGGTTTGTGTTGATTCTGCCATTCTTGGTTTCCTTTCTGGGAAAGTTCTTTAGGCTGATGCATTGCCCGGGTTCGGGCACTGCCCTTTTATGGTATGCATGAAGAAGGGCGCCGCCAGTCTAGTGCGCCGGCGGCAGCGTGCATAAGAATATCAGAAAGCAAGGCGAAAGTGTAACGAAAGGGCCCGCGAGATTGCGTCCCTTCGGTTGTTCAGGCTCTTCTGGCTCCTGGAGGGTTACGCTGCCTTTGCGTTCTGCGTCAGTTTCCCGGTGACTACCAAGCCACCTACAATGTTTTTTGACCGGCCAGAACTGCAGTGATCAGTGGTTAGTGGTCAGTGGACTGAGACTACAGGTGGGGTAGGAGACATTGTTGGCTAGACACGTTGCTGGGAAAGAATGAACAAGGTGGCTAGCCAGGGCGGGGCGTTGCGGGGGCGCAGCCCCTGCACAATGGAGGGCCGAAGGCGCGGAACTGCAGTGGTCAGGGGTCAGGGGTCAGTGATCAGTAACTTCTACGGTTGGAGGTCGGTGGGCGGTGGGTTGAAGCGGCAAGTGGGGGAGTAGACTCCGTTCGCCAGACACGATGCTGGGGAAGAGTAAACACGGTCGGTGAGCGATGGTTTTGTAGGGGGGCGTTGCGGGGGCGCAGCCCCTGCACA
>Ga0209544_1002270_pt1 | contig 17750 bp, 20 predicted proteins | sample MesohylPK_FD_187297 | JGI IMG/M metagenome (GOLD analysis project Ga0209544, IMG submission 187297) | Host-associated microbial community of the marine sponge Aplysina aerophoba from Gulf of Piran - sponge mesohyl, lysed by proteinase K... | ecosystem: Host-associated > Porifera > Sponge >...
CCGCAACGATCTGGTCCACGGTCCTGCCCTGGAAAGCGTGCACCGTAGAGGCAAATGCCCGGTTGAGGTGGCGCAACTGTGGATCATGTTCGGCCAGTTTCGCCGCCGATCTGTCCTCGAGACGGAAGCGGACGCCGTCCTTCGCGACCGATTCCACAGCGGCGGTCTCGCCATTGGCGAGTTCCGAGCCCGGATCGTTCCGCGTCCACCGCACACGGTCTCCCTTGCGAAGCTCCATCTCCTCGCTCCGGTAGACCCCTTTTCCACCCCCAGGGTCTTGTACCTTGTACCGGCGGTTGAAGATCACCGTGTCTCCCGCCGAATAGTTCGACGCGCGGGCCATCTCGGCGTTGGTCAGGCCCCGCGACACCAGCTTCTCGCCCCGTCTCGCGGGACCGGAGACCGCGCCTTCGGCGATCAGTTGCGCCCGGATCGTGTCGTTGATCTCGTCCCGCAAGGCTCTTGTCGGCGCGATCACCCCGGTTGCAGCACGCTCTTCGGGAGAGAGCGAGAGCCAGCGCTCCGCCGGTTCCTTGCCGATGTCCTCCCTCTCCACATGCGCGATCCGGGCCTCGAGCTTCTCGAACCCGGTCCTGACCTCGCCAGCCAGGCCCGCACGGACCGCTTCCCTGAGCTCCATGTCGCGCTGGGCGGAGGATCTCGTCCATCACCGCGGTCTGCATACCGGCCCGTCTGAGTTGCTCGAAAGGCTTCCCCGCCTCCACCGCCCCGAGCTGCTTCTCGTCCCCCACCAGCACCACGCGCGGAACCTGGAGCGTGGTCGCGACCCGCTATAGTCCCCGCATCTGCTCGCTCGATGCGAGCGAGGACTCGTCCACCACCAGCACGGTCTTCGAGAACGAGGCCCGCAGGTTGCGAAGCCCTTTTGCTGTGCCCCGGCCCTCGATGATCCCCTCGTGGCGCGCGAGGAATCGTTGCAGCGTTTCCGCCGCAATTCCCGATTCCCGCTCCAAAGTGCGGGCTGCGGAGGCCGATGGAGCGAGCCCTGTGGTGTTGTGGCCCCGGCTCACCGCGAGCGTCCGAAGCCGATTCAGCATCGTCGTCTTGCCCGTGCCGGCGTATCCCTGCGGCCGCCGTGGAGCTTTGTCTCCGCGATCCAGCCCCGCATGATCGTCTTTTCGGCGCCCTGGCCCGCCTTCATCAGCGCGATGGCCTCCGACTCCCGCGCCATTGCCGCGTCCGTGGTCCAGTGTTTCCCCGATTCCAGACCCCGCGCTGCGTGGAGGACGCGGTCCTGTTCGAGGGTTGCCATGGCCTGCTCCGCCGCCTCGGCCGTCACCGCCCCCGGGTCCCGGGCCAGCGCCCCTGCAAGACGATCCCCATGCGAGAACACCGCTTGGCGCTCGGAGAGGTGCGCCACCGCCCAGCCCGCGGCCTCCGCTGCCGGCCGTCCCGGGTCCGAGAACAGGTCCGGCAAGGGCAGTTCCCGCTCCGCTCGCCTTGCCTTTGCGCGCACCGTGTCGGCCGAGAACCCGAGCTCCGCCGCTTGGCGCTCCCACGACCGCCGAAGCTCTCCCTTGTCCACGTCCCGTTTCCTGGCGCGCGTCATCAACGCCGCGCGGTCCGCGAGCTTCGGATTCTCCAATGGCGCCCCTTCATCCCGCGCCATCATCGCCGCCCCGATCTCCGCACGCCGCGTCGAGAACCCCTCCACTACCCCCGCGATCTCGAACCTGCCGTCCGCGTGCGTCTTCTCGATCCCGTACCCCAGGTCCTTGAGACTGCGGGCAAGCTCGGACCGGTACACCGCGCCGATCGCCATCTTGTTCCGGTAGAGCCCGTCGTTGACCATGGTCCTCCACTTCCTATCCTCCCCTTGGACCATGTTCGCCACCACCGCATGGGCGTGGAGCTGGGGGTCGAGGTTGCGGGAAGTGTCGTGGCGGAAGGTTGCGGCCACCACCTTCTGGCCGCCGGCGTGGACCATCACGCCGCTCGCCTTGTCCTGCATCCGGGTCTCGACGGCGTTCCGTTCGACCCAGCCGAGGGTCCGTGTGACGGCCCGGTCGTGCGCTGCCACGATCCGGTCGTCACCACCCACCACCGCCATGAGGGAGACCGACTTGGGAGCCGAAAGCGTGACGTCGCGGCCCGGCCGGTGATGGATCTCTCCGTCCTTGTCCCGCTTGCCCAAGGTGCTTGCCCAAGGTGCGGGCCGTCCGGGACCGTCCCTTCGAGCACAGCCTGGAACGGGTCGGGATCGACCGGACCCGAAACCCCCAGATCCTCCGCCCCTCTGCCAACCCACGCGCTCGCCTCCTTGTGGGCCGGATCGTCCCTGCCGTAGTACCCGTCCTTCTCGTAGTACGCCACGCCCTGTGACGGCGAAGTGATGATTCCGATCGAGGCTACCATGGCTGTTGCTTCTCAGGCGCGTGTTTGCACCGCCTTTGTCTGTCCATAGAGTCCCGATATGCGCTTTACGGACCGTGCACAAGGGCTAGAGAGGCCGCGTCATAGGCGTGGCAGCGAATGGCGGTGAATGTCATCGGGTCCAAGGTGACAAGCGCGGGCCAAAATGTCGGGAACGGGGCTCGGTGATCGAGTTCGAGAACGGCAAAATCGGGGCAAACCGGGCTGGATGCTCGATCCGGTGCTCGTGTTGGGACTTCGTGCCAGGAACCAGGGCGAAGCCGGCTGGACGGATCTCGCCGTTGAATTGCGACCGTTCGAGAACTGTTCGAGCGGGAGCTTTTCCGGCAACGGATGAAAGAGCATTTGACCGCCATTCTGAAGAGACCTTCAGATACAATGCCATTTCTCCTCCTTGTTCAGTGTACGGACACTGCGGAATCGGCCATCGTGAAAGATGTCCCTGTCCAGCATCAATCCGAGCCCGCCAACTAGCCTTCGAACGTTGCGGGTCCACGCACAGTCGATCCGACCGGTGGGATCTGGTACGATCCTGGACGCACGCATGCAGGGTGCGCTCTATTGAGTTGCGGAGGTGTCGTCCTGACGCACGAAACTGAAACTTCAGAAGAGAAGTTGCTCTTCAAGTACGTGTCGGCCGAGCGGGCAATGACCTGTCTGCCGGAGATTGGGGATGGTGCACTTCGTGCCACACAGCCGGCGGCATTGAACGACCCGTTCGAGTGCACCACGGTGAAGAGATTCGAGGAAACGGACCGGGAATCAGGGAATCGGGAGCTGGCGCTGACACTTACGGAAATACAACCCAGGAATCCCGTGACCGACAAGGACGTCGAACAGGCCAGGATTCGCTACGGTAGCCTCTACATGGGCGAACTCTACAGGCAGCAATTGTCGACACGGTTCGGCATTATCTCGTTCTCCACGAATCCGTTTCATCCGCTGCTCTGGTCCCACTACACCCAGGACGGCTCTGGTTTCGCCGTCGGCTACAAGGCCGGCGTCCTGGAGAGTTTGACTACTACCGGCGTCCACCTCCAACCGATCCAGTACATTTCCAAACCAGGATACGTGATCGGGTACAAGGTATTGTCCACGCCAGAGAGCAACGTCATTCATCTTATGCGGTGCAAGAGCGATCACTGGAAATACGAGAGCGAATGGCGTCTGATCGTAGAATTGCATTTGACGATCGGTACGGGAGAGAGGGACCGCCACGGCCAAGCGGTGAATCTATTTCGCGTTCCCAACGCCGCTGTGGGCAAGGTCTACTACACGGAAAGAACGCCGCAGCAAGTTGTTGCCGAGATCAACGGGCGATTGCAGGTTCCGAACAACCGATATGGCGTTCGGCAGACGACAAGACTTGTGCTGGCGGAAGATGCCTATCGATACGAAGAAGATGCGACCGAACTGGGAGTTTCAGATGGCAACGGAGGATGAAGTGTTGAAATGTGACGAAGGAGCAGTTCTCTTGAGCGGGGCAGAAACCTAGTTGGCGCTTCCGAGTTTCGTGTGGGTGTCGCTTCTGCCGAGAAGTAGCGCCAGTTCCGTATTCGTCGTCTTTAGTCTTGAAAAGGCGGTGCCTGGGCCCGCGGCACGGTTGGGGAACGCCCTGAGTTGGCGGATTCGGCCAGCAGATCCTGGCCGGAAGCCGGCTTCCGGCCATAGGTGCCATTCAGCCGACGCGAACACCGTGTCACCCGAAGGACCGAAGCGAAGCGGAGGAGGTGTTCGCACCCACATGCGACCGGGTACACGGCAGCGTCGCAAACCGGTATCGCCTTTTCCATGGTGTGAGGGGGTACGAGGGGCTCGAACCGGGCAAGGGAGCGCACCAGGACGCAGACAGGGCACGTCAGGCACCACGGTGCGTCGCGTGTGAGAACCAAAACCGCGGCACGCGGTCAGGAACGACAAATTCCAGGTATGAGCGAGGGGAAATCGGCGCGGGCGAGTCTCGCGGGTGGGAGCCGCCACGGCGATTGAGTGGCGGTCGGGGCAGACGGAACTGAAGGCAGTAATGCGGAGCACGCTGCCGGAGGCTCGTGCAGTGGCGGTGACAGAGGCGCAGACACAGGAGGACGGCGAAGTGCGAAAGCAGGTGACGGGCAAGCCCGCACCGGCGAGGCGAAAGCGGAACCGGGCGTGCTTACGACGAGTGCCAACGAGACGGACGGCGTAAGCGGGGGCGACGTCGCCGAAGGCGGCGAGCCAAGCGAGACCGCACGGCGGGCTCGGCAAGCAGTCCGGCCGCGAAGCGGCGTGGCCAACCACTTCGACGTGCTCTCGCCGCCGCGGTCAAGTTGCCGCACCATGATCGTCATCACCGACACGTTCACTGACGCCATCACCGTCAGCGTCGTCACCGGAACGGGGCAGACATTGCCCTCATGGTCGGCAGCATCGTGGACATGAAGGGCGTCACCGGCAACGATGATGATGCGAAGGCCGGCGTCGGGCGAAGCCGGCGCCGCGGACGTGGGCGGCGTTGCCGACGACGAGCGGAGCGAGGCAGACGGCATGAGCGGGACGATGTCGCCGAAAGCGGCGAGCCGTGCGGGTGTCGGGAGGCTTGCAGACAGGCTGGGACTCATGAACGAATGAAACTGGGACATCGGAGCCTTGAGCGCATCCCATGGTCCCGTTCACTGGATCGCGGCCAGCTTGACAACCGCGTTCATCCCATCTTACGTTCGACAATGAACTCATCGGCCAAAGGGCCTGTGTGTCGGGCCTTCGGCCGAATAGCGTAGCTCCCTGAACCCAGGCGAATAAGCGGAGTCGTCTTCGCCTTTGGTGCGATGGGTTCAATGGCCTGGCATCCCGCCGAGCTACGGTGTTTATCGTAGCGGGGTACACGCACTGGGCCAACCTACGGAGGTGTCCTGATGCGGATCTTTGTCATCAACCTGAAACGGGCCGTGGAGCGCCGCCGAAGGATCGCCGAGGAATTTGCGAAGGTTGGGCTGTCCTACGAGTTGCATGATGGTTTTGACGGCCACGACCTGTTGCCGGAGCACTTCGCGCAAGTTGACTATCAGGCGCGGCACCGCTTGGGCCTGCGTCCACAAGATCCCGGCTCAATCGGCTGTTGGTTGTCTCACAAGGAGGTCATGCAGAAGATCGCCGACGATGCCTCGGAAATGGCGGCGGTGTTCGAGGATGATGCACGGTTGAGCCCGGTCGTGCCCAAGGCGCTGGAAGCGCTGGAGCGTCGCCCCTTCCTGTTTGATGTGGTCTCCCTGTATCGTCGGGACAAGCACATGAACCGTCCCTTCGTTGACGGCTTCCATCTGACGAACGGATGCCGCATAGGTCGGGTCCGGTTCTCGGATGATGGACTGGTGGGCTATGTCATTACGCGGGCAGCTGCACAACACTTCTTGCAGACGACCACGACAATGACGCTACCCGTGGATGAAGCGGTCCTGCGGTTCTGGCTCAGCGGACTCAACGTGTTCTACGTCGAAAAGCCTCTTGTCTCGCACGGCGGCGCAGATGACTCCTACATAGAGCCGGGCCGCATGGAAGCCCGGAATCTTCGTCGGAAAGCAGACAACCCAGTTCGGGTCACGTGGCGTCGGCTCATCGCCGGCGCACACCGTGCCATACATCGGCGCGTTGCTTTCCGCCAGTTACGGCGTGGGCAAATCGGCGTGACTCGATGGGTGGACTAGCCCGAGGCTTTCGTAAAGGGGTCACGGGTTCGGCGGCGCTCTACACCGACGTCCCAGCGTGAAGCCCCATGCGAAAGTTCCTTACTTGGTTGATCCTGGCGTTTGCAGAGTTCGCGACATCGGTTTTGGGTCCGACGAAACGAATTCAGGTCCGGGTGCGTGTCAGGGACCGGCTTGAGGCCGATCTGCCCGTTTCCACGCGATGGGGACGCATCCTGTTTTGCGACATCTCAAACAGGACCTTTGCGAGGTTGAGGTGCTACCGAGACTACGAGCCGGACATGCTGTGCTGGCTCGACGCCATGCCGGAGAACGGACGCCTGTGGGACATTGGTGGCAATCTCGGCGCGTTCACCCTCTATGCCGCCTTTCGTCTCAAAGGAGAGGGTGTGCGCGTCGTTGCGTTCGAGCCGGGAGCCTCGAGCTACGCAGCGCTCAACCGGAACATCGAACAGAATGGCATGGCTAACCATGTGGTCGCCTATTGTATCGCGCTGGCGGACAGCACACGGGTCGACAGGCTCAACATGCCCGCGACATGGGCCGGAGGCGACTTCAACGGGTTCGGGACCGAGATCAGCGTCCTGGACCAAGCGATCGACACCAAGTTCCGCCAAGGCGCCGTCGGGTTCGCAATCGACGACTTTGTGGACCTGTTCACGCCGCCGCTCCCCACGCATGTGAAGCTGGACGTGGACGGGATCGAGGCTGAGATTCTACGCGGGGGCCGGCGAACGCTGTCTGCGGAATCGGTGCAGTCCATGATCGTCGAGATAGAGGGCGACCTGAACTCGGACCGCAACCGGGAGATATTCTACCTCATGGCCGAGTTGGGCTTTTCCGCCCGGTCCAAGGCAAATCCCGCTCACAGGAATGTCGTTTTCGACAAGAATGGAAAGCCGTTCTAGGCCAACGCCGTTCGGGTGGAGCCCCATTTTCGGTCAGGCGACACGATCATCGTTGGCCGCGTGGACAGCTACACGTGGGCATTCCCACCCGACAAGCCCGAGTCTGTGTGTGAGGGCAACCAGTACAGGATAGACAATCAGGGGACTACGCTGGCGGCTCTCTTGGGCGCCCGGCCCGGCAAAGCCTTGCCGCCGCTGATCCTGGTCCCGGGCGCCACCCCCAGCCAGGAGCAGAAGTGCTGGGCGGAAGGGAAGGCGGAGAAGTCCAGGCCGATCTCCGCGGCGATGGTCAGCACGGTTCCGGTGCCGAGAGTCGGGATCGCGGTGAGGTCGACGCCCATCATCTCGTGCAGGGCCATGGTCAAGGCCCTGTCGCCGGCCGCGGACTTCTTGCCTCCGGTGCGCGACAGCGTCTTCCAGCCTTCGCCGGCCGATCTGCCGCCAGGGCCTTCGTCCCCGGACGGGCTGTCGCCCGGCGGCTTCAGGCGGTCGATCCGCGCCTCGCAGTCCTCGATCTGCTGTTCGCAGAAGTCGTAGCGCTACATGGCCTGCTCCAGCGCGAACAGATGCTCCTCGCGCCAAGTGCCCTCCAGGCTTGCGGCGGTCGTGTCGCCGCTGGCCTTGACCCGGTGATGCCGGAACGACGCTAGACGCTGCGGGTCGCGCTCGCCGCCGATGATCGCCCGCAGGATATGCTGTCCGGTCTGGCCCATGATGTCGGCGAGCACCGAGTCCAGCCGGATGTTCATCTCGGTCAGCGCCTTCTGCATGTGCTGCACGCGTAGCGGGCAAATCGCATTTCCAGGGCGGAAAGCGCCCCGCAGAAGGCCGTAGGACAGCAACTGCCAGATCCACTGGCGATCGAGCACGTCGCTCTTGCGCCCCGCAATCTGCTTCGTCATCCCCGGCGGAACCAGCAACACTTCGAAGTCGGCACGCTCCAGCACCTCGTACACCGGGATCCAGTACACCGAGGTCAATTCCATCGCCACCTTCTTCACCCCGCACGACCCGAGCCATGCCGCCATCGCCTTCAGGTCCCGGGTGAAGCCGTCGAACGACCGCACCGGCTCCGCACAACGCTCCGTATCCACCGCCACGAAGTGACGGTCCTTGCCGATGTCGATCCCGGCGGAGTCCGGGTTCACCACCTTCAGACGCCCTGGCCTCTTGCTCTTCCGTGGCATGCAGAATCCTCCCGCATTGTGTTGTGCCGGCGAGGAACCACACGGCAAAATCTCAATCTCTTGAACGAGGTCACGGCAAGCGCCGCGCCATCAGTGACAGAAGCCGATCGTGTTCGGGCCAAGCTCTAGGACGGGTGCCTGCGCACGCCAGTGAATCGACGGCCTCGACTGCCCCGGCCGCCGTCACTTCACCGCATCGTCGCCCTGGGTGCAAGCCTCGGTTACTCTCGCGACTAAGCCGCCGCGTCGCGCGGGGTGAGCGCTCTAGAGCATACGCCGTGAATTCTCCAGAGCATCGCTCCGGTTCTGTAGAGAACCGCCCGATTCCGCCCGCCCGAAAGGCCGACGGGACCGTGTCGGCAACGCGATTCATGCGTTCAAAGCCGAGGAACACTGGAACACTCCCGGGTCGGGTTGAAGCGGCAGATGGTTGGGGTTGTATTATGCCAGAAAGTTCGGTGACGAGACGGTCCAGTACGCCGGTCGTAGGGCGCCAGGGCGTGTCGTCTCGCTCTTCCCACCAAGCGGTTCGTAGCGGCCGAGTGTGTCGAAGTGACTGCCCTTGACCCTTGACGGAGCGTCATTCATGTTGCTACAGCTTCGGATTTGAAACGAAGGTTGTCGGACCCGAAGTGTGAGGCGGTATTCTGCACCCCAGTTCGTTTGGACCAAGTACGTGATCGCTATCGAGGGAAATTGATGGACAGTTTCGAACAAGCCTTCAGCGACACGGAGAAGGCTGCAACATCGACAGTGTCTTCGGCCAGCGATTTGATCAGCTTGGCCAAGCAGTTGCAGAAGGCGTCCAGAGAGGGAAACATCGCAGCCATCAAGAGAGTCCAGGGGAGGCTCGATACTGCGCTGGGGTCCCTGGCGCAGACAGCGGCCAACGCCATCCGGTCCTGGCCGTTCCAGGAGAACGAAGAGGAACAATATCTCAGGGACCGGTACTCCGCCGAGTTACGACGCATCGCTTCGGAAAGGGAACTGGACATTCACGAACAGGACCAACGACTGATTTCCCACCCCTCCATCGTGCGGATCCTGCCGGGCGAAAAGGCGGTCAGAATCGACAAGAAGAAAGTCTCGTCGATTAGACCGTCCTATTTGGCTGATGTCCTGCTGAAGAACCAGCAGAAACCCGGCCGCTACCAATCCGCCGCTTTCCTCGAGTCCCTTTACAATGTCTACTCGGATATCATGAAGGAAGAATCCTCCGACCGCAGCCGACTTGTGAAGACCGGCGGGCGAGTCGTGCCGCTGGAAAGGATCTACCGGCTATTCACCTCCCTGCCAGGAAGCAGCCGGGAATACGACCGCACTGACTTCGCAAGAGACCTGTATATCCTGGATACGAAAGGACCCAACCGCACGAAACGGGGGGCTGCTGTCTCATTCCCGTCCTCAACCGGCACGAGGCGGTCAAAGGGGCTGTTCTTCTTCGTCGGACCGGATGGCCGGGACGTCGAATACTACGGACTCAGGTTCACCGAGGGCGGCTGATGCCCAACACCATCACTTTGCAAGACTGGCTGCGGAACATTGACGACGAGTATCTGTCCTCCTTCGTCAGGCAAGGGGGTGCATCCATCAAGTTTGCCGTAACCCCTGAGGAACTGAAGCCAGGTTTGTACGCAGTAGATGACCGCTGCCGGAAGTTGGACTACACTTTCGCGAAACTGGACGCGGCGATGATACGCGCGCACATGCCGCAGGATCTCTTTTTCGGCCTCGCTGGCCAAATCGACTGGCGGCTCCTGGCTCGCCGGGTGATCTTGCGGTTGGCTGCCGACAAGGGCTATGCTGTGGAGAGTGTCGACGCCGGGGCATCAAGCAACGTCTTTGCCGCCATCGCCGACGCCAACGCCATCGAACCGCAGTTCCTGCTCGGAGAAATCAGGCCGGAACTACAGAATCACATCTTCAAGAACCGACGGATGGCCAAGGACTTCCGAGTGGCGATGACGCACCTCGTCCTTACGGAGAACACCAGCGACAGCGGTCAGTATGACGGCCAACCTGTTCTGGACTGGCTCACAGGCGTCAATACACGAATTGGCAGCGTACGGCCCTTTTCCATCTATACGGGCATCAACCGCACTACGGCCCGGTACTTCATCGAATCCGCTCTCTATTGGGTCCACTTCGCAGGGTACACCGGGACGGTGATCCTGCTGGACAACTCCCGCGTAACTGTGGCCCGCAACCCCAAAGACGGGCAACGGTACTACACCCGCGCCATGGCCATGGATCACTACGAGTTGTTGCGCGAGTTCGTTGACGACATCGACCGTTTGTCAGGAACGCTCCTCGTGGTCGTAACCAGCCCGGAGTTCCTGGACGAGAGCGCGACGTCCAGGGGCTATGGCATCTACCAGGCTCTACGGACCCGTGTGATGGACGACGTTCGGGACAAGAATCTGGTTAACCCCGTCGCTTCCCTGGTGCGGCTATCGTGAAGGGAGGAGTTTGGTCGTGCTTGCCGAAAATACGGTGTTGTCCTGCCGACGCGCGCTTGAAGCTCTCCGCAACGGCGTACCAAATCGGAATGCGGTGGAAATCCTCGGCTGTAATCAGCCTCAGGCGGAAGAAGCGTTCGCGGATCTGTTGACCCGGGTCAAGGACGCGGACAATGCAGTTGGCGACGCTGCGGGCATGCTGGTTTCCGGCGATTTCGGGGCAGGCAAGTCACATCTCCTTACCCACTTGGAACACCAAGCCCTTTCCCAAGACTTCGTTTGCAGCAAGGTGGCGATCAGCAAGGAAACGCCCCTCCATGACCTGGGCAAGGTGTTCAAGGCAGCAGTGGAGAACGGGCGAGTTCCGGGACACAGTGGCAGGCTAATCGAAGAGTTGGGCCAAGCCATCCAACCGAACTCTCATGCCTACGCCGCTTTCTCTGAGTGGGCCAACAAGACAGCCCAGGACGGGATCCTTGGCCAGATCTTTCCAGCGACTCTGATGGTCTATGAAAGGTCCAGCGATCTGGAACTCAACGGCGAGATTGAAGCGTTCTGGGCGGGCGACCGTATAAAGGTTTCCCGCGTAAAGGACGGGCTGCGACAGATTGGACAATTGCAGAACTACCCCTTTCGTGCGCCCAAGTCGGCCGAATTGCCTCCACAGCGCCTACGTTTCGTCAACGAACTGATAAGAGGTGCCGGTTTCAAGGGTTGGGTGCTGCTTCTGGACGAGATTGAACTGGTGGGCTCCTACACACTCTTACAACGTGGGCGATCCTATGCGGAGTTGACCCGTTGGATGGGCAGGGCCATGAATGAACCCTATCCGGGACTGGTTACGGTTGCCACGGTAACCGACGACTTCGCATCCGCCGTCATCAGCCCGGACGGCGCCAAGAAGGATCGCGACTATGTCGGGCCCAAGTTGGAGGCGAGCAAGTACAAGGACATCGCGGCACGCGCCGAGACCGGGATGCGCCTGCTGGAGCGGGACTGCATGCCCTTGAACTCGCCTACCGAAACCGACGTCCGAAATACTGTGGAGAGGCTCCGCGAAATCTACAGCACTGCCTATGGCTGGAATGCTCCCGCGCTTCGAGGGGAAACGGGGGGCGCTGGCTATCAGAACCGAATGCGCTACAAGGTCCGTGCTTCGATCAACCAATGGGACTTACTGAGGTTGTGCCCAGGCTCGAGCCCGGAAATCGAAGGAGCGGAGTTCCGACACGTCTATGAAGAAAACGCCGATCTGGAGCGAGAGGCACAAGACGACGCCGAGTAGGCGCCCGACCTCTCGTCTGCCTGAGAGTCTTTGTATTGCCGATCCAGCATAACGACCTGCGTACGGAGAGCGCCCCATCCGACGCTGTGGCTTGGTTGCGGTTCATCGAGGAAGGGGAAGGCAATGGAATGCGGGCCGCACTCTTCCAGACGTCGGCGCAAGGCGAACCGCTGGACTTCTGCTTCAGCCGTGTGGTGCGCCACGAGTCGGCCGGACCACTGACGACGGCCAAGCCGAAGGTCCTTTCATCTCTCGCGAATTCACTGTTCGGAGCCGCCACGTCGTCGCCGACCTTGATTCTCGCTTTGGCGTCCGAGATGCCGGCGGACACGTTCATCGAGGGGATCCGGGCCGGGCGGCCTCTCTGCCGTATAACCGACGCCCGCGTCGGAACAGAAGAGGATTTGCCGCTCGGCGGCTCATCCACCGCGCGTTACCGATTATTGTGGGTGGCAGGCCACAGCGCCGAAGACTCCCGGGCAAACCGGCTCGTCAATGACATAATGAACGGGGTTGATCCTCTCGAACCATTCAAACGAGCCGCCAGGGGCCTGGAAGAAGCCTTCTGCGACGAACGTATCCGGGCGGCAACGACGATTCCCGGGCTGGCGACCGTAACCAGCCTCTCTGCACTACCACAGCGTCCTGTATTCCCAGCCAACCGTTCTTCGGCGACCCAAGAGGCGGTCGGAGAAACGCCCCCCTTCGTACAACCATTGCCGACCTTGGCCGAGCGACTGTGGGCCTTGCTCGCCAAGCCTCTGGAACAGAACCGGGACATCCGACTGAGTTGGCCCGGAGAATTGATGCCATTCCAACGGGAAGGCGTCCAGGCATTGCTGGACAACTACCAACTGCTGCTGGCCGACGACATGGGTCTGGGTAAGACCCTGCAAACCATCGCCGCGTTGCGAATTCTCCGGGCTCGGCGGGAGATCGGATCGTGTCTGGTGGCAGCGCCGGCCGGTCTGCTGGACCAGTGGCGGCGTGAAATCGCAAAATGGGCGCCGGAGTTCTCCGCGATCATCATACGAGGCTCCACGGCTGACCGCGGCTGGCAATGGGCGGCGGAAAGGGACGTGACTCTTGTCAGCTACGATACCCTGCGATCGGATTTCGGCAACAACCCGCCGTCCCCAGTGCGCCGAAGAACGTGGGACGTGGTGGTGGCGGACGAAGCACAACGTATCAAGAACCGTAACGACACCAGCGACGCCCTTAAAGGGCTAAAAAGAACGCGATCGTGGGCGCTGACCGGAACGCCCATCGAGAATCATGAGGAAGAGCTCGCCTCCGTCCTTGAGTTTGTGGACCATGACGGGTCCGTACCCCCGAAACGGTACCGGGCGGGCCCCGAATTGCTACGACGGCACGGCGAATTGCAACTGCGGCGCAGGAAGGGAGACGTGCTCGAAGATCTTCCTCCCAAGCAAGTTACCAAGGTGGGCATCGATCTGAATGCAAGGCAACGAGACCGGTACGACAAGGCCGAGCGGGAGGGGATCGTGTACCTGAAGTCTCTGGGCGCAGAAGTGGGCGTACGGCACGTACTCGAACTCATCACCCGGTTGAAGCAAATATGCAACGCCGATCCCGAAACCGGGGAATCCAGCAAGTTGGACGACATCAAGGACCGGCTCCAGCAACTTGCGGCCCAGGGCCACAAGGCCCTGCTCTTCTCTCAGTACGTCAGCGACACATCCGGCGTGGCGGCCGCGGCCAGCTATCTGAAGGATTTCAACCCGCTCGCCATCACAGGGGAGTTGCCTCAGCCGGAGCGCGCCGACACTATTGTGCGATTCAAGGCGGTCGATGGGCACAAGGTATTGATCATGTCGCTGCGCGCCGGCGGACTAGGCTTGAACCTGCAAGAGGCGTCTTACGTCTTTCACCTGGACCGCTGGTGGAATCCGGCCATCGAGAACCAGGCCGAGGACCGGAGCCATCGCTTCGGACAGACGGTCAAGGTCAACGTCATCAAATACTCCTGTTCTGGAACCATCGAAGAACGCATTGACGAGATCCTGGAACGCAAACAGGCGCTGTTCGACGAACTCATCGACGACGTGTCGCTGGACCTGTCCACTCGAATGAGCCGCCATGAACTACTCGGTCTGTTCGGCCTGGAGAGGTAGGCGCGTCACAACAGGAGATGAGCTACCTCCCCCCATCGACAGTGGGCCAGAGGTCCGGAGTCGACGACACCCCCCAATCAGTCCGGTCGCCATTGCGTTCTCCAGACGAAGGAGACGTCCTCCTTTTCGATAGACTCCACTACCGTCGTCTCATCAATTAGTTTCGCCGTGGTGTTCCCGCGCAGACTGAAGAAGCCGGAACGATCTTGGAAAGCCGTCACCGATCGACGGCGTCACGATGACCGCTTGGGCCGCCTGTACGAAATCTGCTAGAGGACTCCCGTCGGCCACGAGCCGGTGTGGTGCCGCACGCCTGCAAACCTCGGAATCGCAGGCCGATAAGAACCGCATACACCGTGTGGCGAAGAGCGCGGGCGGGGCACTCGGCTCGAGGCGGCGCGCAAGGTGGCGACCAATCGGTTTATCCCCGTGCGGACGGGGAACACGCCGCCACGCTCAATGCCGGCCTCCGCGGCTCCGGTTCATCCCCGCGCGGGCGGGGAACACCTGTGGGACGCTCAGTTGTCGGCGCACGCACAGGTAATCGATCTTGAGGCGGGCAGCTAGGCGTTCGCTACCAGTTCAGGCATTGTCTTTGTACTTTGCCGTCGTGGCGCCACAGGAACGCAGGTTGGGAGATCTTTCAGGGGCCGGGTAAGAAATTACGTTGCTTCTTGAGCCGACAGGTTTTCCAGCCGCTTTAACCACGCATCGAAGTGTGGGCATTCGGTACGCATGGTAACCAAGCCGATTTCCAGCGCAGCAAGCGTCCCCATCAACGGTTTTTGGTATTCTGGGATGAGCGCAACGACTCGCTTCGAAGGCGCTGTATCAGGCGAGTCGTCGATCTCTTCAGGGTTTGAGAAGGCGTCTCTTATTTTCTGAAGGGGGCTGGTCATTTCGGGCTGCCCGATCCCCTGCGCAAATCGCTCGCAATCGCTGAACAGTAGGGCCTCGAATTCGTGCATGGTGACGAACGGTATGAAGCGAGACGGATCGAAGCCAACGCCCATCGTCCGAGCAACATCCTCCAGGACCGCCTTCTCTACCACTTCGGGTCTTGCGAGAAACCGGGCGTCCGAGACCACCTCGCGACCGGGCCATGCTTTGGGGCCGGTGTGTGGCAACCCATAGTAGTCCACCATCGTGGCCGCGCTGCTCCCGGTGTCTTGCCTCAGGTGATTCACAATTGCTTTGCGCGCTTCCGACCATGGTTTGACCCCACCCCGCTTGCCCCGCTGCCGAGCGTTACCGATGAGCCGGGCACTGACTGAGGTGTATCCGTGATCTTGGAGATGGGGTGCGAGCAAATCGTTGACGAATTGCTCCTCGGTTTGCCCCTCGACATGAACGAGTAGCCGGGTCACCGTGAGAAGTGCCGGCCCTTGCTCTCGGGGGAAGGACGGCCGCCCAGCTCGTTCTTCTCCCAGAGTTGTCCCAGGCCATAGTCCTCCAACCAGACCTGGAGAACTTCGGCGTCGAGTCTTCGAAGTTCTGTAGCGCCGTTCACGCGTTCGGCCACCAGGACGTCTTCCGGGTCGAAATGATCGAGCAGCACTGGCGACTGTGTAGCTACTATTATCTGTGACCCGATGGAGGCTTGTTTCAACAATGACGCAACGAGGGTAATCGCATATGGATGCAATCCAAGCTCTGGCTCGTCCAAAAGTACGACAGAAGGCCGCAAGGATGCTGGTTGGAGCAGGAGCGTGGCTAATGCAATGAACCGGAGCGACCCGGCCGACAGGGAGGAGGCATCGAAGTACGCGTCAGAGCCCACATGCCGCCATTCAAGACGGATCGTGTCTTCGTTCAGGGCCAGAGGCTCAAGTACAAAATCATCGAAAAACGGAGCTGTTAGTCGGATGGTGCGTCGGATCTGATTGTAGGAAGTCTCGTGTCTTTCCCTTAGGAAATACAGGAATGCCGCAAGATTCGAGCCATCCGGACGCAGATAGCGATTGTCATGTACGTCGACGGTCGTTTTCATTGGAGATGCAGAGCCTGCGTCATGAAAGTGGTAAAGCCGCCAACTCTCCACCTTGTCCCTCAGGAACTCAAGCACCGGGACCATGCCCGGTTGCGGTTCAAGGTTTCTCACGAATTCCGGTGACAGCGCGGTCTCGGCAATGGAAGTCCGTGGAAACAGCTGGTCGTCGGCGCCGTGGCGCATATCGACACTGACGTCGGCGAGCTTGTCGGCGAAGCGGATGCTCATTCTTATCGATTTCGTTGTTTTGGAACCAAAGTGAAGGAGTCGGCTGGCTCCGCCACAGCGTTTGACATAGTCCGATGTTCGAGATGCACCCATAAGGGCGGTTCGCAAGAGCCTTATCGCCCCAAGAAAGTTGGATTTGCCCGACCCGTTGGCGCCGATGAGGACATTCAGCGGCCGCAAATTCAACTCCTTTAGTTCAGCGATGCTCCTGAAGCCTTGAATTGTGATTGCGCGGACAGCGGACATGACTTTCCTCTGGCGCCTCGACCTATAATCCTTTTGGTTTGGCCTGTGTTACCAGGGTCAAAATGCCACGTCATCGCGTGAGCAGCAAGCTAGAGTAGTCTATGGCAGTCGCGTAGGACACTACTCCGAACCTCCTGTGGGGTTACGGGTCAGACGTCTGTTACTCAAGAGAGGATTTGTTTGGTTAGCAGTCGCCCTCCGGGGGATGTCCGAAACTCTGTGTAAGCAGCGTCGTGGGCATTGCCCTTTCCGGGCTCAGCGGGAAGCGGCCGGAAAGCGATCCTCGAACAGGATTGCAAACTGCCCCATCACGCCGATCCAGTCAACAGGGCGCCGCCAGGGGACCCCCGGCATTTCGGATCGCCAGGAACAGCAACTTGGCCGCTATCTCCTCGCTGGAAGAACTTCCCCGGGCCTTGATGAGCTTGCGCAACGCCCGGTGCAGGCTCTCCATCGCGTTGTTTGTATCGATCATCTTGCGGATGGCCGCCCTCCAAAACCTTTCGTCGATTCGGTGGATCAGCCTTCGCCACCGATGGATCACCTGGACCGTGACGACAAACCGGCGCCGCCAAGAATCCCATGCCACTCACGCGCGGCCCCTTCCGGAACCCCGCGCCATGGAGGGAAGACTACTCCTCGAATACAGTGCCGACTCACCTTCCGGATGCTCGCAAGGGCTCGCTCAAGGCGACGAACGTTCCGAAGAAACGGCCTGCGCTGCCATCGCTTTCTTCGAAGCCGGCGCCGCTGAACCCGGCGACGAGACGCGGGTTGCCATCCTGGTCGGGAATGTTTGAAAGCGAGCCGCCCCAGTGCCCCTCCGATTGCGTGACGGTCCGTTCGGGGTGCTTCACCGTGACGTCAACGTGTTCGAACGTGCCGTCCGGGTTGAAGGGCGTGACGCCCAAGTGCAGTTCGTAGTGGGCCGCAATCGCCCGAACGTCCCGCACTTCGTCTCCAAGGAAGATGCCGAAATGCGCGCGCCGGGTGACAAGATCGCCCGCGCAGCCGATACAGCCCCTGAGCGTGGCGTCGGCGAAGTCCGCCGTAAGCGTGATGACTCCCTCGTATTCGTCGATCACATAGGCCCCCGCGTCATCTCCCCAGTCGGTTCCGGGGATATAGGCATAAAGCCCGCCGGCCTGTCCGATATAGGTCGCCTGTCCCTCCAGCGGCAGTTCTGGAGGCGTCGACGGGTCGATCTCCGGGCCGTCCACAATGGCGTACTGAATGGA
>Ga0209544_1002271_pt1 | contig 17744 bp, 21 predicted proteins | sample MesohylPK_FD_187297 | JGI IMG/M metagenome (GOLD analysis project Ga0209544, IMG submission 187297) | Host-associated microbial community of the marine sponge Aplysina aerophoba from Gulf of Piran - sponge mesohyl, lysed by proteinase K... | ecosystem: Host-associated > Porifera > Sponge >...
TCCACGGCTTCGGTCTGGCGACCAAGCTGCAGCCGGTGGAGATCTCGGGCAGCGGCCTGGTGGGCAACATCGTCTCCTTCAACGTGGGCGTCGAGCTCGCCGAAGAGGCGAGCGAAGGCCGAGCGCGCCGGCGCCGGTGCGGGTGGCCGTCGCGGCGTGGGTCGGAGGGTGGGACACGTAGCTGAGCGGAGCAGCTAAGTGCAGTCTGAACAACGGTTTGCGGCACGAGTGGCTACTATCGCGCCACCCGGGTTCGCTGCTTGGTCGGAGAATGGAACGGGGTGCGCTCACTGCTTTCCGCTCGGAATCTGGCGAAGTAGCAGAGAATGCAGGTGGTTGAGGAGTACAACGGTCGGCGACTGTCCCCCACTATGGTCCCGTTCTTCCGCTAGCACGGCCTACCGGCCGACGAGTGGGTCCGAGCAGCCCGGTCGTTGGCAGCATGAGGCTTCTCGGTTCCCAACTGCCGCACGCGCCTGTTCAGGTAGGCGACCATGTATTCCGGAGATCCCGATTCTCGAGGAATTCCACGGCTCTAAGGTCGTCCTGAAGTCCACCCGCTTAGGCCATTGGCATCACCTTCTCCATACCTCGACCCAAACCTCGCAGGCTATCGGGCCGCTCCAAGACCACAAGCGCCGAACGGATCTGACCCGGGAATCTAGCGAGGTGTGAGAAAGACAGGCACTTGCCGGGCGTAACGCTCATCGACTGTCCACCAACATGGTCCTAGTGAAGGTTCACTCAGGCGAGTAGCACGGGGAACTGACGGAAGAGCTGATTCTGGCCGACTTCGGCCAAGTCTGGCTGGACTCGGCCAGAAGATGACCGGAATAGGCTAGAAACTGGCCAGACTTCGCGACTCGCGGCCGCTAGCGTTTTCGGGTAGACAACCAACCGCCCAAGCTGGGCGAAGGAGGAACCATGAAGAACGTCCTGTCGGTCACCCTAGGAACCCTGCTGCTGGCGATCGCCGGATTCGCTAGCACGGATCCCGGCGCGCCCCGTCCCGCGCCGGACGCACCGCCTGCCGTCGAAGACCGAGCAGAGAATGACCTTGACACTACTCCGCTGGTCGCTACTCTCCAGACTGCGCTTCAAGCGAAGCAGTGTGAGACACGCGCTGCGACCACTGCGTCAGATGATCTCGACGACGCTTGTGGAGAGTGTCAGTTGGCCTGCTTGACGGAGTGGCGCAGATGCAGGAGAAACTGCGGCACCGAGGACTGGTACGACTGTCATGACGGATGCGTTGATGACCTGATCTGGTGTCAGAACACGGGATGCGCAGACGTGTGCGACTCTTCAGGGCGCCTCGGCAAGTAGGGTGTGAGGTTCGGTATGAACCGAGTTCTCTATCTAGCCCCGCCGCTGGCTGTCCTGCTTGCGGCGGGGCTCGCCGCCCAACCGGGCGAGACCTTCGTGGACACCATCGACGTACAGGTGGTTGAAGTCGACGCCGTCGTTACCGACAGGAGAGGCCGCCCGGTGAGCGGGCTGCAGCGTGAGGACTTCGAACTCTTCGTGGACGGCGAGTTCGTCGAGATCGCGAACTTCTACGAGGCGACGGTGTTCGGCGAGCGGGTGAACGGGGCAAACGACCGTGGAGCAAGTACCCAGGGGGTTTCTGCCAGCACGAACGAGAGTCAGTTCACCGTCGTTCTGTATCTGGACGACGCGAACGTGCTTCCATCGCACCGCACTCGTCTCCTGAGGCGGCTCGCGGCTGCCGTCGAGCCTTGGCAGGAGCTCGATGCGAGCTTCATGCTCGCTCGGTTCGAGCACCGTTTGGAGGTTCTCGTACCGCCAACCCGTGACCTGAACGAACTAGCGGAAGGAGCCGCAGCGGTCCCGAAAGGCTCGCCGCGTGCGATTCAGGCCGGCGAAGGTGCCCGCCGTTTCGCCATCCGGAGCCTGATCGATAGCCACGAGGCCTGCGCGTCGATACAGAACTGTCGCCCCTGCCAGGACAACTGGGGCGAGTTGCTGTCCCAAGCGCGACAGTACGCAGCCAACCAGACGACCAAGGCCGCCGTGGCGGTCGACGGCCTTACCGATCTGGTCACAACGCTGGCCGGCGTCCCGGGCAAGAAGGCGGTCGTGTACGTGACGGATGGCCTGCCGCAGCGGCCGGGCCTCTCCATACTTGACTATCTCGGCAATCAGCTCTGTAGGGACCTGAGACCCAACGCACCCTCCGAAGTAGTTGCGGAGATGGTGCAATACGACGAGGCAAGCAGACTCAACCGACTAGCCGCGCATGCCAACGCGAACAGGGTCACTTTCTACGGTCTGGACGCCGCCGGACTGCGAGGTGCGCTCGGTGACATTGCGGTCGACAGTCCCGCCCTCGCGCCCCGCTTCGAGAACACGAGTCTCTTCGCGATGAACGCCCAGAGCGGGTTGCAGATCGTGAGCACCGAGACCGGCGGCAGGGCGCTGGTCAACGCGAACGACCTGGCCATCCTCTTAGATGACGTTTCGAGACACCTCTCGGCATCGTACTCGCTCGGCTTCGAGGCCACCCCCGGCAAGCCGGGCGAGATCCGCCAGGTGAGCGTCAGATTGGCTCGACACGCCGCCAGGAGTCGCAGGATCGACTATCGCCGGAGCTACCGTGAGAAATCGCTCGACGAGCGCCTCGCCGAGGGGTTGCTTTCCGTCGCCTATCTTGGCGCCACGGAGAATCCGCTCATGGCGAGCATCCGTTTCGGGACCACCGAGCCGCAGGAGGAGAATCTGCATGAGTTGACGGTCGTTGTGATTGTCCCAGCCGAAGCGATTTTCGCCCTACCCGTCCGAGGAGGAGAAACGGGCCGGCTCCGCCTTTGGCTTATGGCCGTGGAGAAGGAGACGGGCGCTCGCACCATGGTGCGTCAGAAGTCCCTCTTGGTGGGCGGAACTAGCGGAGCCGCTCCCATCAACGACTCGTACCGCTTCGAGGTGGCAATGGACCTGGCGACCGGTAGCTACGAAATTGCCGTCGGCGTGCGCGACGAAGCGACGGGAGTGACTTCCCTGGTTCGCGAAGCCGTAGCCGTGCCGAGTGCGGGAGCTACCGATGCAAAGCGCTGAAGGCGATACGCGATGTTGATGCGAACGTCGCCGTTCGTGAAACCGATCACGTCTCGCCATGCCATCGGCATGGACGACTCCAGCGACAGCGATCAGGGCGATCCACTCTCACACGATGGAGTCGGCGTCGGATCCTGTTACGCCGGCTCCATCGGCACCCCTTTCGAGCCAACGTTTCCGGTACTCCGATGGGCTGCAGCCCATGTGTTCGTTGAAGGCCCGGCGAAAAGTCCGTTCGCTGTGGAATCCCACGGCAAATCCGATGTGGCCGACAGCGTCGTTGTGCTCCTGCAGCAGGAGGCAGGCCCGCTCGACCCGGCGATGCGCTAACCACACGACGAACGGCGTTCCGGCGTGTTGCCGGAAGTACCTCGAAAAGCCCGTTGGTGACATCGCAGCAACGTCGGCCACAGAGTTGCCGTCCAGGTGTTCAACGAGGTGCTCATCCACGTAGCGCCGGACCCGGGCCAGCCGTTCGAAGTAGCTAAAGGGGTCGGCCCCATGCGGGAGCGCGTCGTCCGCAGCGGGTGCTTCGCCGGACACGCTTTCTGCGTCGTCGAGCGCCGCGAGCTCAATCTCCGCGAATGCGAAGTCGTAGACCTCGATCCGCCGCGTGGCGGCCACCGGGACTCGGCGGTGCCAGCCCGGCGTCCACTCCACGAACGTATGAAACTCGTTCCTCTCGCCCACAGGGTCGACACCCTTGGGCAGGGCGTCCACGAAAACCTCATCGTAGCGTCTGCCGGCGAGTTCAGCCGGAACGGCTCCAGTATCGACCGAGCACACCCACGAGGACACCCCGGCGACCGCCAACTCCCTCGCATGCTCGCGGGAATCGCGACCCCAAAGGGGAAACGCGGCCTCCATCCCGGTCTTTCCGACCGCCAACGACAGGCGCTCCCGACGCTGGTCCGACGACAGGTCGCCGAACACCACGAACTCCAGGCCTTCCGCCCGAGCAGCTCCCAAAGCCCGCTGATAGGTGGCTTCACGTTCCCTCTGCGATGTGGTCCAATCCACCGGAACCAACTGCAGCGGCAGTCCCACCGCGCCCGCCTGCTGCTCAAGCAGCTCTCCACGGACGCCATGAAGGAGGACGCGCCCGTTCGTCTCACTAACCGGCGCGATGAGACCAAGAACGTCCCAGGCAGGATCCTGCTGCAGCAGATACAGCGCCCATGCAGAGTCCTTACCGCCGGTCCACCAGACCAGTGCCTGCCGCGGACGCCATCGGAAGGAGCGGCTAGACATCGTGGCTGAGCCGCGCCGCTTCAAGGCGGCTCGATGTCGGCACGAGTGAGGTTCTCTCGTTGAACAGCAGGGGTTCGCCGGTACGACCGGCCAGCGCGTAGTCGCGGCGTCGCCCAGGGCACCGATGGCAGGGTTTGTCCCTGGCCGGAGGGCACCACAGCCCCCCGGTGATCGCGCTGCACAGCACCACGCGCCACGGTAGCCGTCGCATCCGCTCCTCGTGACTCGGGACCCTCACGGCCGCCGCCGGCCGCAGTAGAGTGCGAGATAGGCGGGGAACGGGCTGGCAACCTTGTGACAGGCAGCCTCTCGACGGACGCGCCGTCCCGCGCCCCCGCCATGATTCCTCTTGGTCATGGAGCCTCTTGGTGTAGTGCCAAGAGAGGCTATATTGTGGCGCAGAGGTTGTCACGACGTACAAACTGCGGTGAAGCCTGCGCTTATGGCGGCGCAGTCCGACAGCAGAACCCACCGCCCTGCATTGCCGCGGCGGAACGGGCCTCGATTCCTGGCGCGACTTGGCTAAAGCCCGTCGAATCGCCCTCCCACTGCTCCAGCGTCGAAACGCCGGCTCGGCCGACGTTCCCATCGACAGCTACTCCACGCCCTACGCCGACCGTCTCGCACCCGACTCGCTCAGGCGTTTGATCGTGCCGAACCAGCGACCGAACCGGAGTGTGACGGAGCAGCCCCCCGCCGTCACGTCCTTCGTTGCATTCCATCGCGGCTCGGGAGGCCGGACGGATAACTGCGGAACGGGGCTGCCGCTGGCCCGACAGACTTGACCGCTCAGAGCGGCCAAAGCCGCGCTGAGTCGAAGCCAGCAACTACTCGACCAGGAACGCGCCCCAGGCCTCCCGGGCCTCGCGCCGTTCGCCCCGCATTGGTCTCCACGCCCGAGTATAGTCTCCGAGACTCTATCGGTTCCGGCTTGGTCCGATGGGCCGGGTCCAAGCAATCCAAAGCAAGCGCATTTCACGCCTCCATCCGCACAGTGAAAAGTTCTGTCCATCTCCTGCTCGTCACCGCCATCGCGCCCAAGCAGGACCGGGCGCCGTGATTGCCGCCGCCGTTCCGGCAGCCCTTTTCTCGCCGTCTGGGGGCCTACGGTGACAGCGATTCGCCTGCAGTCGTTCCGGTGTCTTCTCGACACCCGATTCGTCGAACTGCGGCCCCTTACCATCTTGGTGGGCAGGAACAGCTCCGGCAAGAGCAGCTTCCTGCGTTTCCTGCCGCTGCTCCGCCAGAGCGTCGAATCCCGCACGACCGGTCCGATCCAGTGGTACGGCGACTACGTCGACTTCGGCGGATTCAAGGAGACCCACTCGACCTTCAGTGAAGACGACGAGATGCGCCTGGGCTTTCAGACGACGTTGGAGCAGGATCCAGGCTGGCAAGTTTTGCGCAACCCTTTTCATGGGCCTCTCGGCAGGTCCAGCGCTTTGGGGTCTATCCCGTGCAGCGTGACGTTGGCGATCGTCCCGGATCCGAAGGACACGACGGTCACGCGGTTCAGGTCGGTCGAGATCAAGGCGGCGGAACACACCGTCAAGATCGAGTTCGACCACCCGGACAAGCTCAGTGCCATCTCCGTCAACGGCAGCGAACCGCTCGAACAGGTCATGGGCGATTTGCGGTTCGGGCGGGGCAGCCTGCTGCCGAGGTTCGATCGGTTCCGCCCTGATGGGACGCCCGGCCCAGGACCCGTCCCCGGGTTGCCGCCGGGCCTGGTGACCGAGTATCTGGCCATTGGCGAGCTAATGGACGTCCTCAGGCTGCTCTGCTCCGGCGACACGTCCGAGGAGACGGTCGCGAAAGCGGCGGCGCAGATTCCCTTCGGCACTGCCGAGGAGATCCTCGATTTCCTCAGAGGGAACGGCTCGCCGAGCGACTGGCGGTGCGAGTCGGTAGAGCGGCTGGACCTCGCGGACTCGGTGTTCCTGAAGATTCGGGACCTTGCCGTCGCGAACCGGCTCGGCGCTGTTCTCGAATCGTTGGACCGACACCTTGGAGCATTCAGCAAGGGCGTGCGCTACTCGGCGCCCGTGCGAGCGACAGCCGAGCGCTACTATCGCCAGCGGGATCTGGCCGTTGACGAGATCGATCCGGAGGGTCGGAACCTCGCCATCTTCCTGCGGAGTCTGTCGGAGGCCAAACGCCGGGACTTCGGGACCTGGACGGCCGAGGAGATGGGTTGGAAAGTTGCGACCTCTCTCGGTGGTGGGCACATCTCCCTCCGCATTGAGGAGAAGGGCGGCGGCAGCTACAACTTGGCCGACGTGGGTTTCGGATTCAGCCAGATGCTGCCCGTGCTCGCGCAGCTATGGTCGATGCAACCCTCACCAAGTCTGCGACGCTTCCTTCCCGGGCTTTCGACCTCGGATCTGACCTTCGCCATCGAGCAGCCCGAACTGCACCTCCACCCGTCCTTGCAGGCACAGTTGGCGGACACGATGAGCCGGGCCGTCTCCTCGGCCCGCCGGGAAGGAGTTGGGTTGACCCTCGTCGTCGAGACCCACAGCGAGGCGATCGTGAATCGGATCGGCCGGCTAATCGCCGACGGCGAGTTGGACAGCGATCTGGCGTCCGTCGTGTTGTTCGAGTCGTCGCGGAACCGCAAGGGGTCGTCGGTGCGGACTTCGCTGTTCGACTCGAAGGGATACCTCGAGGACTGGCCTTACGGGTTCTTCGAGCCAGGTTGAGGCGGGTGCTCCTAGAGCTCGCAGACGAGCTGGCCGGAGATCTGGCCAGCGAAGAGTTGGAAGCGCTCCAGAACATCCTGAGGGCTCGGCGCAAAGGCCTCCATCTCCTTAGGGCGTCGGACCGGCTGTTCGCGGCTCTCGCAAGCGTCGCCAGTTTGCCTGAGCCCGACCGCGCGATTCTGGAGAAGTCCAGAGGGCAGCAGGTTCAGAAGAAGGCTCTGTTCCGGGCTGTCCAGCGGCGGGTGCTTGTTTCGCGCGACGCGGGTCCGTCGCTGGAACCGGACGGCGGCCGGGAGACGGCAATCGTGCCCCTCCGCCACTTCGCGCCCTTTAGCGTTGCCGACTGTGCGTTTGTGCTCGGAGAGGGCGAACCGGACGCGAGGATGGCGGTGCGGATGGCGCGCTACTTCGCTCACACTCGGGGTCTTGAACGGCTTCCCCTCCCCCATCATGTCGCTGTAGGCGGCGGAGGGGGAACGAGTATCCACTTGCGTCTCCACCGCGAGAGACCCTGTTTCTGCATAGGCGTCGTCGATGGCGACCGTGCGGCGCCCGGCTGCAAGGAAGGCCGAACCGCGGTCGAGGCAAGACGAGAGGTCGACGACGCCAAGCCCTGGGTGGGCCTACATGTGCTCGCTTGCCGTGAAATGGAGAACACCTTGCCCAGCGCGCTCATGGAAGCGGCGTACAGAGACTACCAACAGAAACGCCGCGCGCTCGACGACCTGGAGCGCTTCGACGAGGGCGGCGCCCTGGCGAGGTACCGGGACTACTGCGACTTCAAGCACGGCACCCAACTGAAGTGGGTGCTGGAACATGAGGAGGAAGAGGCTAAGCGCTTCTGGTTGGCTCCAGATGCGCCGCTGACGGCGGCGCCCTCGGTGAACGAAGGCTGCTTGGCTCAACGAGCCTGCCCCAAGGGGAAGAACTGCACCTGCGTCTTGGCGACCGGAGTCGACAAGAAGAAACTGCTGGAGACGTGCGTCAACGCGGCCGAGGAGATGCCGGACCACGAGCTGGAAGAACTGCTGTGCGAGAAGACGGAACCGCACTGGCGCGCCCTGGGACGAACCGTGTTCAGTTGGGTGTGCGGTACCGGGGAAACCAGAGTGTGACGTGGAGACTACGACCAAGCACGGGCGAAGTAGCGCGCCATCTGCGACGCCGAACGCACCCGGCAACTCGTGGAACCGCCATCCGGTTTCGGACGTCGGGTCGATGCTCCACGCGGTACTCGGCCCACGCCTCCAACACCGCGCCGTCGTTCCAGGAGGTCGGATCAGCGTACGCCGCCTCGGCCTGGTTGCGGATCGTGTGCGCGAGACACGCCTCGGCTACCTCTCGCGGCACGCCACATGCGCGTCGCGGAGAACAGGAAACGTATGCTCTGCAATGACTCTAGGCAGTTACCGCGAGCTTCCTGTACCCCCGACAGCCCACAAGATGCGGACTTCAGCTCCGAGTCGTTCTCTAGTCGGCGATCATTGGCCGGAGGTATCGGCTGTTTCGTCAGCCGACTCGGTCATCGAGGCGTCGGCTCAGGTAACGAGCGGCCCGAGCGCGTGGTCTGCAGGCCAGGGGTAAGGCGGTCCAACGGCCTCCGGGAGTCGTGTGGAGTTCCCCTTCCACGAGTCTCCGATCCAGCCCCATCAACTTCACGTAGTCCCGCACCGCAGAGTCCGCCACGTCTTCGAGGCTTGGATGCGCAAGCGGTTCGTCCGCCATGACGACCCTGCTCGAGCAAGCGGCAGAACAGGTCATTGGAGCGGCTCATGGATGGCCCTCAACGCTAGCTGCCGCCGATCCGACCCGTCATCCTTCTCAGTTCGTTGCAACGACCAAGTGTGGAATGTGGCGAAGTCCTAGTTGCACGGGAACGCGAAGTCCTCTCGATACGTCGACTCGGGCTCCGCCCGGAACCACTTGAGGTCGTTGGTCGTGGTGTCGCGGACCGCGATGCTGTACGAAGCGTCGGTGACACCGCCACTGTGAAGCGCCCAGTAGCCGTTCTCGGCGCAATGGTTGACCATCCTGATCATGAGTTCCGGACTGTCGCCCCCGAAGCTGAACACAGCGACAGAGTCGCTTAGCTCGCCTCCCATGAGCCCCGTTGCGGTGCCAGTCATGCCTCCTCGCGAGTAGCGCACCCGGATACGAAAGCGCTTGTCTTCCAGCAAGCAGGTTCCGGCGGAGCAGTGCAGCACTCCCGATGGTTCAGGCTCAGGCTCGGGCGGCGGATCATTGTCCGGTGGGTCTTTGGCCTCGTAGGCCGCAACCGTGGGCGCGGCCGACCTCGCGGCGTCAGCGGCACGCGTGTGTCTGTCGCCAAGCCGCACGCTGTAATGAGTCCAGGCAGGATGAGGCGGCCCGAAACCGTCGAAGGAGAAGCGGTCCGAGCGGAAGTACGTTCCTTTGAGCCGGGAATCGCCAGCATGGGTAGCCATGATGGTCGCAACGTGGGAGTCCAACGAAGCATCGAAACCGACATGGCCCCGGCCGTGGGAACGCAGGGGGTAGGTACCCTCCGCGCCCCGTTGATGCGCCAAACCGAGGTTATGGCCAATCTCGTGAGCGACCAGCCAGCCGGGAATGAACCCTCGCTCGGTGTTGGACACGACCGAAAAGCCAGAACCGCGGTGCAGTCCCGTGTTCGGCAGGTAGGCCACACCGCTGAAGCAATTGCAGTCTGCGATAACGTCGGTGACAGCCATCACCAAGTCAGCACCGTATTGTCTCCGCACGGTGTCGAGTTCAGTGCTTCCCCACATCGTGTCAAGCAAGTCGCCAGAACCGTCCCAAGCCTCGACGGAACGGGTGATCCGCTCGGCGACGAGCCTCAGTTCTCGGTTCATGTAGGTCGTTCCGGCATGAAAAAGCGCGATCCCCGTTCCGGAATCGCGGAAGATTGACGCTGCTTCTCTGAGAGCCGCCACTACATCAGATTGCCGAACTCCACGCTGTATGACGACCAGAACCGAGATCGTTACGCTCTGAGCTCGTTCTTCGGAACGCCAATACTCGGGCACCGACCGAGGCGCTGGAGGTGCATCTGCGGTCACACATCGAAACTGTGGACGCTCTTGTGCGCCTGCCGCCGCGACGGTGATGAGCGCGAGAATCGTCCAGGCGATCACGTGCCACTTCGGTGTGCGGCGCTCAGGAGCATCCATCAGAGACAGGTCACAAATGCTGCCACACAGAGTCTGATGGGTGGGCGAAGTGGCGGCCAACATTGCCGTTGATTGTGTGATTTGGCCTCGCTCGTCGGTAGCGCCGCCGGCGGGGACGATCATCTTACCGCCCGATCGGGGAAACCAGGCCGTGCCGATCCCCGCTTCCCCGCTGCATGTCGGGGGAGCGGGCGCTGCCGTCCAAGATGGTCCTCGCGGGGAAGACTCACAGCCGGACCGGCCGCCGTAACCGGTACTAGATGAGCGCCGCAATGGCCCGGGCCGCGTCTGCACCGTCCACTAGCCGATCAGGAACGCGCCCCAGGCCTCCATGACCCGCCGGCGGTCCAACAAGTCGTTCCGGGCATAGCGCTGCTCAACTTGGCTTCCAACCGCGTGAGGCCACGGCCTTGCTCCCGCCAGCTCCCGGTCGATCCACTCGTCCGAACACCGCCGCCCCTACTTTCCTCCCTCGAATGCCGGGGAACACCAGTCCCCATCTCACGGGCTGTTAGGTGGTATCGGAAACCCCCGGTAGCTGCCAGAGAACGTTGTAGTACATAGGAATTTCTCTCTCTCCGACGCGCATGTGGTATCCTGCGTCTTCGCCGGCTCTCGCAGAAACAGTGGGACACCATGGGGGACCGATGAAGGGCCGCGAACCTGGGCCGAGCGCCGAACACGGAGAGAACGAGGATGCCAAGGAAGAAGCTGACCGATGCCTTCGTCCGGTGTGTCGACCGGGCCGGAAAGTACGGAGACGAGCACGGACTCATTCTGCGGGTCCGGCCGACCGGATCGAAGCAGTGGATCTGGCGCGGCACCGTGGCAGGCCGGCGAGTTGACCTCGGACTCGGCGGATATCCCTACACGACGCTGCGAGAGGCCCGTGAGCGGGCGTTCGAGTGCCGGAAGGCATCGAGGGCCGGCCGCGATCCGCGAGTCCTGAATCGACGCTGTCCGACCTTCGCGGAGGCGGTCGAGACCGTGATCGCGATGCACCGCCCATCGTGGCGGCCCGGCGGCGAGAGCGAGGCCAACTGGCGCCGGACGCTGGGAACCTACGCGGTACCGCGCCTGGGCCAGATGCAGGTGGACCGGATCACCAGCGCGGACGTCATGGCGGTGCTTCAGCCGATCTGGAACCAGAAGGCCGTCACCGCGCGGCGGGTCCGGCAGCGGATCGGGGCCGTCATGCGGTGGGCCATCGCGCAGGGCCACCGACCCGACAACCCGGCCGGCGATCCAATCACGGCGGCGCTGCCGAGGAACGGACGGCAGTCCCGGCACTTCAAGGCCCTGCCGCACCGCGAGGTGGCGAGGGCGCTGGCGACGGTGCGGGAATCGTCCTCCGCCCCCGGGGTGCGGCTCTCGTTCGAGTTCCTCGTGTTGACGGCTGCCCGGTCGGGAGAGGTCCGCGGCGCTTGCTGGGACGAGATCGACGAAGAGGCCGCCGTCTGGAGGGTGCCGGGCGTTCGCACGAAGACCGGCCGGCCGCATCGCGTTCCGCTGTCGCGCCGGGCGCTCGAAGTGCTCGAGGAGGCGCGGGCGGCTGGAGGCGGAGACCCGATCTTCCGGGCGGTGCCCAGCCGCCGCCGTCCGCTGGCCACGGGAGTGTGGCGCGTGCTGTTGCGGCGCCTGAGAATCGACGCCACCGTGCACGGGTTCCGCAGTTCGTTCCGGGACTGGTGCGGTGAGACCGGAGTGCCGCGAGAGGTGGCCGAGGCGTGTCTCGCTCACGCGATCCGTAATCAGGCTGAGGCAGCGTACGCTCGATCCGACCTCCTGGAACGACGGCGCGCAGTCATGGAGGCGTGGGCTGGTTACTGCCTACAACGTTGGCGTAACGTCTGAAACTGGATGGTGGTTCGACGAGTCGCCGGGCGCGTCCGGCGGCCGCCCATCGCGCAGGGAGGACCGGGTTCCTCTCTTCAACGTGGCCGTGGTCGTCCCAGAGCGTGAGAGCAGCTACCTCTGCGGAACACGTTTCGGGAGCCCGCGAAGCTGAATCTCGTGATCGTCAGCCCCCGCGCCGCTCGTAGGCCTCCTTCAGGAGCCGTTGGAGAAGATCGTCGAACTGTTCCACATCGGCCGGCGTGAGGCGAAGTCGGTAGTTGCCAAACTGCTTGTCGTACGGCATGACGTCGAAGTCCGAGTTGTCTAACTCCTGATCGATTTCCTCGCTTCGATCTAGCCTGATCTCCAGGTTGACGACCTTTCTCTTTGGCCGAAAGACAACAAAGTTGAATGGCTGCTTGTCACGCAAGATACCGATGTAGTACTTCGTGAAGTTCAGCTCCAGCGAAGTCGCCAATAGTTCGTTGGTGTGCCCGAGCAGCCTGTCCACGAGCTTGACCGTGGTCTTGGTCCTCTTCTCCCAGTACGAGCGATCTGTCGGTTCTGCGGGTTCGGCCTCTTCGTCGAACCCCAACTGGATCTCGTCGAGGACCTTGGTGAAGACGAGTGTGGTTTGGGCGCCGACTTCCAGTGCCTGCATCTTGATCGCGACAAGAGGAATGTGGCCGTTGAAGAGAGAGATGACGTTGAGGAACCGGCTCGTGATGTCCTCGGCCACGATTACCGCGCAGTGGTCGTACTGCGGGTAGCGCCTTCGCTCGATGTCCCAGTACTCGATCGTGCGAATGATGTGGGACTCGTCCGTGGCTCCGAGCTGGATCTCGACTTCGTAGCGCCGCCTATCCTCGTCTTCAAGGAGTAGGTCGAGCCGTCCCGCACGCGGCTGGCGTCGCTCGCGGTCGCGGAACTGCAGATCGTCACCGAGACCGAGAATCGATGGGTCGTTCTCGATCTGATCCTGAATCCACTTTTCGGTGATTGTCGACTCTGTCTTCATCGAGATGAGCTTGGCAGGTGCGTAGTTCTCCATCATGCTTGACTCCACGTGTTAAGTCCGCCACCGGTCCGTTATGAAGCGAAGGTTGGGCAGTGCAGCCTGGCAGAAGTTCGACTGGTTGACAGAGCTGCCAAACGAGAGGAAGCCGCCGAAGCCGAAGATCGCGTCAGCGCTGTCTTCTGGCGTTGGACTGCCGAGGGGTATGGTATGCGAGAGTGCCGAAGGGGAGGCTCAAGTCACCGTGAAGAGCATATCTGGTCTGCTTCGCCTTCTCAGCTTCCATTGCTTCTCACTCTCCCCTCTTAGTTCGAGGCGTCAAGTCCTTGATTGAGCAGTTTCTTGGCCTCGCGCCGAACCTTCTTCAACTGGCGACGGATCTTGGGAATCCGATACACGATAATCGCCAAGGGAGCGACCTGCTCGTTGGGTTCCGGCAGGAAGTCGTTATGCGGGTCTAGGCGTCGGTACTGGTTCTCGTAAAGGCGATTCAGATCACGAAGGGCCTCAAGCATCGGGTCGCGTAGTGGCTTGAGCTTCGCGCGATTCTCATCACGGTCGTTCACTGGATCGGTTGCGGCAGCGTCGATGCGTATCCACCGTAACTGAACCAGTTGACCGTCAACCGCCTCCACCATGAGATACGGACATGCCGGTAGTCCTCCCGAGTCGCCTTCCACAACTCGTAGTAGCAAAGCATGTCCAGGAGCCTCTTGATCGGCGGCTCATCCCCTTCGATCGTCAAGCGCTCCGCTTCTACGTTGTTGAGCGTCTCGACCGTGGGGGGCTGGAGCAGATTGATCTCAAGTCGCCGGAAAGCAGAAGCGAACATCTTGTGGTCTGACGCGCGGTCCGCGAACCGACAAACCACGTTGGTGGCGAGGAAGACTGAACCAGCGATCTGCACCCAAGTGCCGTAGTCGAGGCTACTTAGAGCGATGATGGCGAGTGCGAGCGTGCCCATGTGGAGACGTTCAAACCACGCACGCCGCCGATTGTGGTAACGGACGGAGCGCCGCACGTCCCAAAGCAGTTCGTGGTGTCGCTTCTCAATCTCCATCGCTTTCGGGGGGGGGTGGGGTCATCGTTCGGTCAACGGCAGTATCGTCGCTGATCTTCTCGACCGTTCCAGTAGGTCGCCCCCTGGCATCGGGTGGCGTCCTTGAGCCCTGGAGGGGCCTCTCGCGACGATCCTCTGTTGGCCTCTCTCTTGGTGTCTTCGTATCTCTACTATCGTCGCGTGGCGACATGGAGATCATTCCTCCTTGTTGATGGGCCAGTCCGCCGCACACCGGCGGCTTTGGCATTTCTGGCCCGTTTGCGTGTTCAGACTAGCATGCGGTCACGGCGGTACGAGACACGCAGCCACATGGCACCTACTTGTTCTTCTTCACGTACTTGACCTCGACCGGCTTCGTGAGCGCGTCCACGGTCTGGTTGAACGTCGCGTCGATCCGCTGGTCCTCGCGGAGTTCCGCGACGGACGGCTGGTAGCTCGGCTCCGGCACCTGCACGACTGGACGCTTGGTCGTTTGCTTCTTCTTCATCGCTGACGCTCCTTCACCCAGTGAGCATATCGCGCTGGATGGGCTTGCCCGTGTAGGGGTCAGCCATCGCGGGCAGATGCGGACGAACTCCACTCAGATACTCGTCAGCGGACCAGAACTGGAGCCGAGGGTAGCGGGTGGCCCCAACACTGTAATCGCCCTTCGCGGCGGCGCTTGTGCGGCCGGGACTTCTGCATCGACGCCGAAGGCGAGCCGAAACAAGGCCGGCTGACCGTCGCGCTGTACCGCGACGGGTGTACGATAGACCGCGATGCCGACCGAACAGCATTAGGAGGTTGAGTAGTCGACCGATTCCCTGGCAATTCAACACCTGCCTGAAGGCCGCCCTTCTCACCGCCGCTGCGCTGGCCGCGTTCGCAGCTGCCGAAGCGCAGGAACCTGTTCGTGTTGCGGAAGCGGACCACGTCGACGGGTGGCACGGGCTGTTCAAATAGCGCGACTTCCCCCTGTGGTTCCCTGGCGGCGACCTGGAAGTCTGCGTAGATGCGCCATGGGACACCCCCGGTCTCGGCGAACCCGAGACTTACTTCGAACTCCGCTGCGACGAGTCCGGTACATCCGGCCGGTTGACCCCCTCCTTCCTGAACATCTGCCGCGCCCTAGACCCGGTGGTCATGGTCGATGGACGCGAAGTGAGCGTGATTCACGATCTTCAACTGCCGCCGGAAGGCGACAGCTGCGACCTGCACCTTTTTCCTCCTATCGAGGACGATCCGGGCCTGCTGAACTATGTACGTAATGGGACCTACGTCCGGTGGCGGTACGCCGCCTGCGCCCGCGCGGTTGACCGCGTCTGCTTGGCGGGCGACTATGCGATAGCGGTCGACTACATGGACTCGGCCGGGAACTGGGTTCGAGGCGCGCCGCAGAAGAAGCTCTCCGAGTCCGCTGCGGTCTTCTACTTCTTCGACCCGGACAACGCCGAAGTGCTGGTGAAGCTGCTGGACGCCTGCGGCTTGACTGGCCATCGCTGGCTGTACTCGGCACCGGCTACTGATCTCGCCTACCGCGTCACGGTCTACACGCCGGTCGATGGCGTACCGCACGTGTGGACCGCGAATGCCGGCAGTCGAGCTACGGATACGCGCTTCACGTCGGTTTGGGCGATCACGGATACCGAGGCGTTCCGTTGCAGCGAAGAGCCCTGAATCGCCGCCTATCCCCCGGCAGGCCCGCACGTTTAGACACTCGCTAGCCCGCCGTCGACCGGCGGCAAGCTGCGATCCCCGTCCCTTGCGGCTGAGCTAGGCGGCCCGTGATGACTCCCGTTCCCATGCGACGACCGCGTCCAGGTGGGGCGGCGGCCGCCAACATAGGCACACTCCCATGAGGTAAGGCAGGTCGAGCGGCTGGCCGCACTGCGGTTCGGGCTCCTCGCCGCGCGCGGTCATGGAGGCCAGCAGCGGCAGTGGCGGAAGTCCGCTGTCTCGTCCGGCGCGTGTCAGACTCAAGAGCTAGCAGCGGCGGCGGCGGAAGTCGGATGTCTCGTCCGCCGGGTGCCCGCCTCGACAGAGGCAGAGGCAGAGGCAGAGGCAGAGGCAGAGGCAGAGGCAGAGGCAGCCAGAGTACTGGACGTATTACGCTACGCTTCATCCGCCCAGTTACCGGAGCGGTGGGGCAAGCCCCCCCGAACCCCCCGGCGCGTTCCGTTGCCGCGAGTGAGAATCGCCGCGACTCGGCATGGGTTCCGCCGTCCGTCCTCGTCGTTCTGTAGGCTGCGACGATGCGGGGGAGCGAACGCGCCGCAGAACCCGCGCCCGGCACGCTTGCCGACTCGCGGTCAGGTCCGAAAACGGATCGACGCGGCGCGCGTATCGACGGCTGGCCGAGCGGTTCGGCGCTTGGGCCGAAGCCCGCAGCCCTCGAACCCTTGGCCGCGCTCGCGGACCAGGACGTGTAGCGGCCTACCTTGTCCACGTCGCCGCGACAGACGGTAGGCTGACCCTGCTGCAGCACGCCGTCAGCGCGTTGCGGCACGTCGCGCGGCAGGCCGGCATTCCGGATCCCCGCACGCCCGCGTCACGTGCGGTGCTCGCCCGCGTGCGGAGGGGACACCGCCCCGGCGCACCGCCGGACGCGGAGGGCGCGAACGTCGCTACTTGCCCGTGCTGCGGGTTCGCGCTGACCCTCGCGCCCGCACCCGCAGACCCCACGAGGCCCGCAGTCGATTGACCGCTAGCGGCGGTGGATCACTACCACGGCCGGCAGGCAGACCAACGCCGCGAGTTTGAACCGCAGGGACGCAGTCCCGGTCAACCGGGCAACGCAACCACTGGCGGTCGCGGCGGTCCGTTCCGGGCCTCCGAGCCTTCCCGCAGGGATCAATTCTGACGCGAGCGACCCCCTGCCCGGCGGTAAACGACGAGGTAAACGAGGAGGAGGCCGCTGGGCCGCTCCAGGCGGCGAAACAGGGGGGTCGCTCGCGTCACGCCCCGACCGCCTGGAGCGGTCCGGGCGCCGGCCTGCTGCGGCGCCGATGCACAAGGGCTCCCGAGAAAACGCCAGGCTGGGCAAGGACATTCTCCGAGTGTCCTCGAAAGCGGACAGGTAACAATGGCCGGCCGAAGAAAGTAAACGAGGGGGGTGCTGACCGTGTTCAGTTCTGGCGCGGATCCTGGTACGGCCCAGTCAGGCCGTCAGACACTGGAGCGACAGACCGGGAGCGTGATCGGTCGAGTAGCTGTCGATGGGCACGCCGGCGGCCGCGCGTTCGGCCCGCTTGCGGAGGTCGATGAGGATTCGCCGGGCGGGATTGAAGCCGCCCCAGCGGCCGAGGGTGGCGGAGTCGGCCGCGAGGATCGCCGCCTTGATGGTGGCCATCGTCTCCCACTCCTCCGGGGTCAGCGGCTGAGCGGACGGAGCGTTGAGCCAGGTTGCGAGGAGGCGGGAGTACCGGTTCTGGGCGGCCACGGTCCGCGTGATCACGGCCACATGCACGGTGACGCCGGTGTGGCGCAAGTGAGTCCAGAGAGCGCGGTGCTCGTCGGCCCAGCGGCGCAGTTCGCTGGCGGTCTCACGGCCGGGGTCGGCGTAGACGAAGCGGGCGGATCGATCGTCGGCGGCGATGGGGAGGTCGAGGGCGAAGTAGCGGCGGGTGCGCTTGCGCGCAGGGCCGTAGAACCGGTGC
>Ga0209544_1002274_pt1 | contig 17715 bp, 10 predicted proteins | sample MesohylPK_FD_187297 | JGI IMG/M metagenome (GOLD analysis project Ga0209544, IMG submission 187297) | Host-associated microbial community of the marine sponge Aplysina aerophoba from Gulf of Piran - sponge mesohyl, lysed by proteinase K... | ecosystem: Host-associated > Porifera > Sponge >...
CCCGCCGTGCGGCGACGGGCGAGCCGGCCCCGGAGGAGTCGGTTGTCGTGCTCACCTTCGACGGCAAGGGGGTGGTGCTGCATCGCGAGGACCTGCGCGAGGCGACGCGCAAGGAGGCCGAGCGGCGTCGGCGGCAACGGGAGCAGCTCTCCCCGTTCAATCGCCTCAAGCCGGGGGAGAAGAAGCACTCGAAGCGGATGGCGACGGTGGCCGCCGTCTACACGGTCGCGCCGTTCGTGCGGAGTGCGGAGGAGTTCCTGCAGAGCTTGATGCCCCGACAGCCGGGGGACAAGACCAAGAAAGGCAAGAAGGGCCAGAAGGGCCAGAAGGCCGCGACCCCGGCGGTGCGGCCCCGCCCGGTGGCGAAACGGGTCTGGGCGAGCCTCGAACGGGAGCCCGGGGAGGTGATCGTCGAGGCGATGCTGGAAGCGGAGCGCCACGACCCGAAGCGCGTCAAGCGCTGGGTGGTGCTCGTCGACGGGGCCGAGACGCAGCTCGACCTCGTGGAAGCGGGCGCCGCCGAATTCGGGGTGGAGGTCACGGTGGTCCTGGACATCATCCACGTGGTCGAGTACGTCTGGAAGGCGGCGCGCGTATTCCATCGCGAGGGGAGCCCCGAGCTGGCGTGTTGGGCGTGGACGCGGGTGCGGGACATTCTCGAGGGCAAGGCCCGCCGGGTGGCGTCGTCGATGCGGCGTGCGGCGACCGTCGCCGGCTTGTCGCGCGACACCCGCAAGCCGGTCGACACCTGCGCGGACTACCTGCTGAAGTACGCGCCGTGGTCAACCGCCAGCTCGACCGCGCACGGCGTGCGCTCGACGGGCTGGTGGGCCGGCTCGCCGAGACTCCTTCGACGGACGACTCGGGCGCGTCCGCGGAGGGTGAACCAGCGTCCTCGAAACAGCCTCCCGACGCAGCCATCCTGCTTTCGGTACCCGGCATCGGCACCAAGGTCGCGGCCACGCTGCTTGCCGAGGGTGGCGACGCAGTACAGCGGCGGGACTACGACGCACTTCGCTGTCTGTGCGGAGTGGCTCCGGTCACGAAGCGTTCAGGCAAGAGCCTGATCGTGACCCGGCGTCTGGCGGTCGACGGCCGCCTGCGAGACGCCACCTACCATTGGGCTCGCACCGCCGCGCAACGCGATCCAGCTAGCCACAACAAGTATCAGGCGCTACGTGCCCGGGGCCACGGACACGCGCGCGCCCTGCGCTCGGTGGCCGACCGCCTGCTCAGTGTTGCCTGCGCGATGCTGCGCGATGGCGCCCGTTTCGACTCGCACCGTGTTGCGACCACAGCGGGTTGACGGCCGCGGGTGACCGTGCGCGAGGTAAACGCGCTCCGAGCGCAGCGAGGGCATTCAATCGAAGCGAACTCGACTTGCAAAACGGTGGGGAGTCCGAAGGGCTACGCCAACTGGTCGTCGCGGCTGTTGGCGCGCCGGGTCGTCGAGTTGGCGATCGTCGAGTCGATCAGCCACGAGACCATCCCACGCATGCTGAAAAAAAGAAATGACGCAGCGGAAGAATCGAGTACTGGGTGATCCCAACGCAGACCGATGCCGATTTCGTGGCGCACATGGAACAGGTCCTCAAGCCAGCGGGCGATCAAGCGGGGTTCGTTCCGTAGCGTCGCCATGTACGCTACCGCCATCGCCGTCACGGGCACCAAGTTCCCGTAGACCGCCGTGCGGGCGCTCCCGAGCCGCTGCACGCCGGTGTACCAGATGTGATGTGCGCCACCGAAAGCGCCAGCAGCCCGGAGACGACGAGCGCCGCCCGCGCCCCGCCACTGACCGCGCCCCAGTCGAGTCGCAGCAGGTCGGGCACGCCGGAGAGGCGCGTAGCACAGGGTGCCGACGAGCGTGGCGTAGGCCGACAGGCGCAGCGGCGAGTAGCGTTGCAGCAGAGCTCGCGACCCGGTGGTGTACCAGGCCCAGGACCAGAGCGCGGCCATCGTCAGCGCGTCCCCGAGAAGCGTTTCCGTCGTTGCGCCCGCGCCCTGTCCGGCCACGAGGTACACGCCGGGGACGGCGAATCCGATGCCGAGCCACTGGCGCTTCCCGACGCATTCCGGCTGACCGCTGAGCGTGTTGAGCGCCAGGACGGCAATCGGCATGCAGCCGAGGATCAGCGAACTGTTGGCAACCGTCGTCCGCTCCAGTCCGGCGACGAACGCAAACTGGTAGCAGCAGTGCCCGAAGAAGCCGAGCGTGATCAATCGGGGCCAGTCGCCACGGTCGGGAGCCACCTCACCGTTCAGGCGCGAGATGGTCAGGAGCACGATCCACGCGGCGGCCATCCGCAGCGTGTTGAAGCCGAAGGCCGGGATCTCCTCTATCGTCACCTTGACGATGGAGAAGTTGCTGCCCCATATCAGGACCACGAGAAGAAGCAGGCCATCGAGCGGCGTTGGATGCAGGCGCGTCCCCATGATCCTGCACCTACCCTTGCGCCCGGGAAACCGCGGCGACCAGCGACTCGATCTCCCGGTCGCCGTGGGCGATCGTGCGAGTAAAGGAGTCCATAATTCCCCTCAGTCGATTCGACTCACTTAGCAAGGTCATGCATGGTCCCACTCAACATGACAATGACGTGGCATTCTGTCTCTCGAAGATGCAAGTCTCGTGACTGCCGCCGGAAAATGCACCCCGCGGGTGCTGTCCTGCGGTCGGCGATGAACTGGGTGGCGGGCGTCGGACACCTCACGGATTGCGATGCCGCTTGCGCCACCTACATGAGTGGTTATACGCTGGACTAGGAGTCTGCGCCGCAGAAAAACAGATGCGATAATTGTAGGCGAGCCGACGACGGAAGGACTTGATGTCGACAACGTTCCGCCCCTACGCGCCGGACCAGTCGCTGCTGTTGCCGCCCGACGTGCGGGAGTGGCTGCCCGAGGGCCACTTGGCGCACCACGTCAGCGATCTGGTGGACGGCCTGGACCTGACGGCGTTCTACGCCCCGTATGAGGGAGACGGTCGCCGCAACGCGCCGTATGAGCCCCGGATGATGGTGAAGGTTCTGCTCTACGCCTACGCGACGGGGGTTTTCTCGTCGCGCCAGGTCGCGCGAAAGCTGGAAGAGGACGTGGCGTTCCGGTTGCTGGCGGCGGGGAACTTTCCGCAACACCGGACGCTGTGCGCGTTTCGGCGCCGGCACCTGGAGGACTTCCAGGCTCTGTTCGTGGAGGTGGTGCGTCTGGCGCAGGAGTTGGGTCTTGCGCGCTTGGGGAAGCTGTCGATCGACGGCACGAAGGTGCGCGCGAACGCGAGCAAGCACAAGGCGATGAGCTACGACCGGATGCAGGAGGAGGAACAGCGCCTGGAAGGCGAGATTGCGGCGCTGTTGGAGCAGGCGGACGCGGTTGACGCGGCCGAGGACGCGTGCTTGGGCGCGCAGGTTCGGGGCGATGAGTTGCCGGCGGAGTTGCGTCGGCGGGAGGAGCGTCTGGCGGCGATCCGTGCGGCGAAGGCGCGGTTGGAAGCGGCGGCTCGGGCGGCGGACGACGCGCGCGGGCGGCAGCCGGGTCAGGACCGGAACCCGAAGGGCGGTCCACCGTACAAGCGGGCGTATGGGGAGCCGGACGACAAGGCGCAGAGCAACTTCACGGACCCGGAAAGCTCGATCATGGAAACGAGCAGCGAGGGGTACCAGCAGTGCTACAACGCCCAGGCGGCGGTGGACGCGGAGCACCAGTTGGTGGTGGCGGCGGACCTGACGGCGAACGCGAGCGACCAGGGAGAGTTGCCGGTGTTGCTCGACGCGGTAAAGGAAACGTTCGACGCGCAACCCGAGACGGTGCTGGCTGATGCAGGGTACTGCAACGAGCGGGACTTGAAGGAGCTGGAAAAGCGGGGCGTTGACGGGTACGTGGCGCCGGGCCGGGAGGGCAAGCAGACGGCTACCCGTGATCTGGAGAAGCATCCGGCGACGGGTCGCATGATGGAGAAGCTGGCGACGCCGGCGGGCCGCGAGGCGTATGCACAGCGCAAGTGGTTGTCGGAGGCTCCCCACGGCTGGATCAAGCACGTGCTGGGCTTCCGGCGCTTCAGTTTTCGTGGACTGGCGAAGGTGCGCTACGAGTGGGACTTGGTGTGCCTGGCGTTGAACGTCAAGCGCCTGCACGTGCTGATGGCGGCGTAGAAGGCGGGAGATGAGGCTCTCCACGGCGGGAAATCGACGCGCATCGCGGTTTCTGGCGACCCGTGCGGCCCGCGAGGACCGAATTCCGCTTTCTGTTCGCCAACCATCCAAAATCCACCCCGCGCTGCAGACCCGCGAAGCGGCCCCGACACGGAGCTCAGGGCGTGGGCTGGCGACCCATTGCTTGCCGCCAACGTTCTGCGGCGCAGACTCCTAGACCGTGAAGACACTGACGGAAATCCAGCGTCGCGTCCTGAACGCCGTCCGCCAGCGCATTGAGGCGGGCGAGCCGCCCCCGAGCTATCGCGATCTCTGTGGCGAGTTCGGGTGGTCCTCCACACGGACCGCACGCGATCATCTCCGCGCTCTGCAGCAGAAGGGATACGTGGACCTCCCGCGCCGCCGCGGCGGTCGTGTCACGCTTCGACACGAGAAAGCGAGCAGTCCCGCGGGAAGCGGCGACGTGAACGGCACTGGACCGCCGGCCCCGGGCATGAGCCCCTACGCGACGGGCGGCGGTGGTGTGACTTTCGAGCGGAAGGTGGCGGTCCAGTACCTCGCTCGTCTGCTCGTCGGCGATGGAGCCGTTGAACTCGGCGATGGCCGACGCGTCTTGAGTGTTGCGTTCCAGCAAGCCCCTGAGCACCCGGTCGACGATCTCGTGGTGAGCGCGGCTCGCCCCGATGAGCGGGAGCCATCGCGGGTGCTTGCGCTCGCGATTCGGCGTGCGCCGCGCCTCGTGGCGAGCAATAAGTCGACGCGGAAGCTCGTCCGGGCATTCGTCGATGCCATCGGCAAGGCGCCGACGGGCGGGCCGGAACACCGCTGGTGCCTCGTGGTCGCGGGGTCGCAGCCGCACGCCGAGCAGCTTGCCGAATTGGCCGCCCACGCCGCGACCCAGATGGACACGCCCGGTTTCTTCGATCTCATCCGCACGCCGGGCAAGTTCAACGCCGATGTTCGCCGCCGGCTCGACCAGATCGAGAAACTCGTGCAACGCGCGCTCCATGACCTCGGCCGGGCCGATGTTCGCCCGAAGCAGGTACGGCAACACGTGTGGCGGTTGCTGGCGGGGCTCTCGGTCTCGATGCCGCGACTCGAGCCGCCCGACGCCAAGGATTGGGCAGAGGTCGCCAACCATCTCATCCCGGTCGCGCGAGACTCTGATCTCGCAGCCGCGTCACGGCTTCGCGACCGACTCGTCACTCTTGCAGCCGAGTATTCGCCGAAGTCCGCGCGGGTGGACCTCACGGTCTTGCGACGTGACGCGATCGACACCCTCAATCCGGCGGCGAGGCGCCAGCAGCGGGGTTGGGAGGCTCTCCACCATCTTCATCGCAGGGCGCTTGCATCTGTGCGCAACGAGATCAAGGAGATTGACGGCGACCGCTGCCTGCGCCTCGACCGCAAAGCTGCTGCTGCGGCTCTGGCCGAAACGGTGGCCGGCGCGGCGGCGGTGGTCGTGGGCGGGGAGTCCGGCGTCGGCAAGAGCGCGCTGGCCCTGAGTCTTGCCGATACGGACGCGACCGACGCCGACCGCGTACAGGCGTTGTGCATTGACTTGCGCCATGTCCACAAACTGACGGTCGACTTCCAGACGACTCTGGGCTGCCCGCTTTCCACGCTTCTGTGCGAACTGAGCGCTCCTCAACGCATGCTCATCATCGACGGTGCGGACGCCGTCGCCGAGGGCCGCGCCGACGCGTTGCGCTACCTCGTTGATGCGGCGCATGCAAGTGACGTGAAGGTGGTCGCCGTCGCATCGGTCGACAACAAGCAGGTGGTGTGGGACAAGCTCGCCGACCGCTTCGGCACCGACGTCAAGGAGTACGCTGTCGCGCCGCTGACCGACGCCGAGATAGCCCAGATCGTCACGACCTTCGGAGAGCTGGCCCAACTCAGCGCCGACCCGCGACCTCGCGAACTCCTTCGCCGGCTCGTCGTGGTCGACCTGCTCGTTCGCGGCGGGATCAGCGGCGTTCCGCTGACCGATGCAGACGCGATGCGCGAGGTGTGGTCCAGTCTCGTCCGTCGGCGCGGGATGTCCAATAGAGGGTCCCCTGACGCCCGAGAGTGGGTACTCCTCCAGCTGGCGGCCCTGGCGCTCAACGATGTCGGCGACATGGAGAGGCTCGGCGCCGTCCAAGCTCTGAATTCGGCGGCGCTCCAGGGACTACGTCTGGATGGGTTGCTGAGGGTGCCCGCGGACGACGCGTTTGGAATCGGTCCCGAGTTCGGCCACGACGAGGTGCGCCGCTACGCGGTCGCCCGTCTCCTGTGGTGCGGCAGACATCCAGCTTCGCGAATCATGGAAGCCCGTGCTCCCCGCTGGTCTCTCGCGGCCGCACGGCTTGCTTGTCAGGCGTTGCTGGCAGAGCCAGACACGTCAGCTAGTCCGTTGCGTGGAAGGTTCGCTGATCTGCAGGCGTCATTCGATGCCATCGTCGCCGCCGGCCATGGCACCCGCTGGGGCGACGTGCCCAGCGAGGCGATGTTGAGGCTCGCCAACCCAGGCACCGTGCTCCGCGATGCTTGGCCCACTCTGAGTCCGGATGACGCCCCTGGCCTGCCGCGGCTCGCTCGCCTCATCAAGCAGCAGCTCACCACCGACGGCATCGTTGACATCGTTGCCGTGGAACCCATTATCACTCTTCTGCTTGAGGACTCCACCCTATGGCGGCCCGGCGACGTCGCCAAAGATCTGTTGCGGGACTGGCTACGTGCACATGTCGTTGCCAACACGACCGCTGGCCATCGGCTCCGCATCCTGCTTCGCGAGCGGCTCGTCGAAACGTGCGCCGCCGCCGACCGCCGCCTCATTCAGGAACGTGAAGCCGCGGCTCCCGCGTGTGCGCCGCGACCTCCAGAAGCGGTGCAGGGGGAGCACCCGTTTGCGGAAATCACCTCGGAGCCCTCCTCTGAGGTCGGCTACGGTCACGGACGCCGCCGGGAGCGAGCCGAGATTGCTCCCGAGATCACTGATGAGATCGTTGTCGAACTTCTAGCACTGCTCGGGCCTGATCTCGGCAAAGAAGGCGAGCTTATTCTACGTCGAATCGCGCACGACGTGCCAACGGCACTCGCGCCCGCTGTGGAAGCGCGCCTGACTGGCCAGGCGCTCGCCGGTTATTGTCATTCATTCCTGGTTCACCTGACGCTGGCGTACTACCTCGACGACGAAACCGACGATGGCTCCGGACTTTCCGGAGATGGGATCCGTGAGCACGACCAGAGGTTCGCTGGAGACCAGTTAACTGCATGGCATCTTGGTCCATTCATGCCGCTGTTTCAGACTGGTTTTCGCCAAGGTGCCGCAACGCTAAATCACTTGCTCAACCACGCCGCCGACGCTTACGTCCGCAACGCCATCCGTGGGAGGCCGTCGGCGACAAACGACGTCATCGGTGCATGCCGAGTTGAACTAGCGATCACTGGTACGCGTCAAATCTACTTCGGAGACAAGCACGTTTGGGGCTGGTATTCCGGAAACGAAGGCGGGCCATTTCCATGCTTAAGTGCCCTAGGGGCTTTGGAGCGCGTGTGCGACCATATGATCAAAGATGCTATTCCGATCAGAGGCGTAGTTTCCACACTGCTTGACGGCTGCAAAAGCCTCGCGATGGTCGGCCTCGTAGTGGGACTGCTCGTGCGTCATCTTGAGAACGCGGGGGATCTACTGGATCCCTACCTCACCGAACCGGTCATCTGGTGCTACGAGTTCGACCGGGCCGCAAAAAACTACGGCACACACCCGGTTGACTCCGCAGAGCTTGTGAAACCTGATCGGCGGAACTGGTCACTACGCCGGGCGGCCGTCTTCATGGTCTGGAACGCCAAGGGCGAACGCGTGGCGGAGCTACGCGCGCTCGGCGAGATGCTCGTCGAAAATGCAAGTCGGCAGGTTCACGCGACGCGCGATGACGAAGCCATCGACGTGCATGCTGACACGGTCAATTCTGTAGAACGGAAGATGGCAATCGCGCGTGCCTGGGCCAGCAATTTCAATCGCGACAGATTCCAAGTTGTAGAGACTTCACACGGCTCGGACATACACGTCGCGCCACCTCAGGACGTCATGCACGCCTTGTGGCCTGGCTACAAGAATGGGGAGCGCACACAAGAGAAGGCTAGACTGTTCGCCCGCTACTACGGGAAGGCTAAGAATAAACGCCCGAGAGCCTTTAGTCCTGACGAACTTGCAGCTGACATGGCCACAGCCCGCCGATTACTGGATCAGCCGCCGTTTCCCCGCACCCATGATCTGTGGGACACCCACGGTCTGTGGGACACCGAAGATCTGTGGGACACCCACGATCCGTGGGACGCGATAGTCCTAGTGGCCAGCGCGGTGCTGGAAGCGCAACTACTGGGTGGTTCTGAACTCCCGGAGGACGTGCTTTCGTTTGCGGCCGACGCCGTGCTCCGAACTGGAGAGGAAGGGAAATCGCGACGGCAGCAGGAGTCTAAACTTACGTTCTTCGAGGGAGGCGCGGATCTCAGCGCAGCGAAGGCTCTTCCTCTGTTGTTCCTACCTGTTGCGGCTGGCGTTCGCGCCCTTGTGGACCACGCTGACGGATGGGCGACCTTCGAGCGAGCCGTTTGCGCAGGCTTGGATCTTGCCCGTGCCCCCGCAGACGACGTGGGGCTCCGCCTTGCACGCGGATTGGACCACGTCTGGCAGTCCGCGTGGGCTGGTGACGGACGTTGCCACCACGAAGTAGCGTTGCAGCTCGCTTTGGAGACCATGCGCAATTGCGTACTCGGCAGCCCGGACCCGCATACTGGTCGACGACCGGTCGTCGCGCTTGAGGAACCGCTGATAGAATCGCTGGCTAGCACCGAAGGCAGTTCGATTCTTGAGTCTCGTCTCGACGCGGCTATCAGGGCGCTCGCACCAGCCACAGTGGCGGACATCTGCGTTTCGAATGAAGCACGGGCCGGGTTGTCGACTCTTCTAGACGCTCAGCGGCGCTCCTTGCTCAGTCGCGATCGCAATGAGAATTCTAGAGGCTCGCATGGACTCGAGAGCGCGCGCGCTTTGTTGACGCTGGCGGCATATGGCGACGAGGTGGCCCTCTGGACGCACATCGATGCCTACGCTGACGACTCGGCCTTGGTTGCGATGTTCCTGAAGGCTCTGTCGGCGGTAGCGGAGGAAACAACACAGCTTGCTGCAACGGCGCGTGGGGTTTGGCGGAAGGTCGTTCGACATGTGCTTGAGCTGGACAACTCCGGCCACGCACTGTTTCGGGATCACCGCTACGGAATTGCAGCGATCGCGGCCCTTATGCCGAACCCCACCGTCCCGAGCGAACCCCGGTACCTCTACCGCGAAGTTCAGGACAAGCCGATCGCATGGTGGAAGCCGCTTGCGTTGGTATCCGAGGTGAAGGCTTGGCTGGAGGTGGCGGCAGGTAGCGCGATGTGCGCCGACCAGCTCGTCGGCTTCCTCAGGGTGCTTTCGCCCGAGGACCAGGTACGTACCGGACTCGAATGGGTGGCGACACTTGTGCTCGCGGATCCTGCACGCATTGCCGGTGAAACGTTTCTGCTGACGAAATGGCTGATCGAAGGGCGCGCTGCAGCCGACGAGGCGAGGCTCTTGGAGAAATGGCAGGAAGTCGTCGATGCTTTGGTGGTCGCGGGTGACACTCACTTGGCGCCCTACTCGGAGTAGTCGCTACCGGACACGGCGGGTGAGGTGGCGGGGCGAGCAGCCGGTCGAGGGTCCGGATCAGCAGTCCGGCTCAGGTCAGCAGGATGATGGACAGCGCGATCTGGGTGGCCAGCCGTTCATGGGATCCCTTGGCAACGGGGCGTCCTTCGAAGTCAGCGGCATTCGCACCGAACGTAGCGGCAGATCGAACCCAGCCGTACGTGGACGGATAGCAGTGACCGAGCGACGTGACGGATTTCCTCTCGTGGCAATCGTCCGGCATGCGGCAGTAGAGCATCCGGAAGTAGGGGAAACCTGCCGGTTTCCGGCCCGGCTGGTGTTCTTCCGTCACACCTGCGGGGTTCGCGGTCGCGCTCCCCTGGAAAACGTACCTCCGAGTAAGGGGTAGCCTCTGGTCGCCGTTCATCGCAGCAGTCCGAGCAGGTTCATGAATTCCGGTTCGGAACGAACATCTGCACTCAGTTCGCGCGCTCGGCGTTGCTTCCGAGTCTCACCATGACCGTTCGACCTGCCCTCCACGAGCATTGTGGTCCGGCCGCTCACCTCGTTGGCAACGGAACAACCGGCCGCCGCGGCGAGGTCAGATGTGACGGAGGAACCAAGGCTCAACTCGCCCGTAAGTACTACAGCTTCACCAGCCAAGGGTCCGTCAGGCACGCCGTCCCGCTTGCACGAGGTCGATTCGGCGGAACCACGATGGATGATTGCAACCGCATCATGCCTCGCAACCGCGAGAGCATCAAGAAGTCGATCTCTGTCGAACCCCAACGCATTCATGGCAGCTAACAGCACCTGTCCAGCGGCCCTGGCATCGTCTCGGGCGTCGTGATGATGCCTTAGCCGGTAAGAAAGGAACTCGCAGACGTTCGGGAGTCGGTGATCGGGAAGTTCAGGCCACGCGCTACGCGCCATCCTGCATGAGTCCAACCAAGTGCAGGCTGGCCGATCGACTGGCAGATCAACCTGCCACCGCGCAGAAGCTCGCAACAGAGCTGTCCGGTCGAATGCCGTGTGAGACACGACCACGCGGTTGAGGAGAAGCCCGCGAAGCTCGTCAACTACGCCGTCCCACGTGGGAGCGCCCCGAACTCTGGCTTCGTCGATGCCATGATAGCCGACATGCAGGGGTGAGAACACAGTCCTCGGATCGACCAGGGTGTCCCACTCCGAGCTTATGTGTCCGCTTTGGAAGTGAGCGACAGCAACGGCGCAGATCGACGAATGATCGGTATTCGCGGTTTCGACATCAACGGCGACAAAGCCGCATGGGGTGGAATTGAACATGGGTGGACGGCGCCAGACTACAGTTAGGCCAGAACTGCCGTCAACCCACCGCCAAGTCCGGCGGAAGTCGAGGCCGGCCAGTGGTCGATGGCCAAACGGGGCCGGGCAGCCATAGCCAGCTCGGAGCCGGCGCGAGCGGTGTTTGACCTGTCGGGGCCGGAGCGGAACTCAGGAAGCGCAGCTGCGCCTTGACAGGCCGCTTGCAGAGGCTACCCGGCTACCCCGCTCGTCGGACGACCGCGCCGCATCGAGGATCTCCAGCGCCCGCCTGCTCAGCGGAACCCGGTGCTCGCGCTTCGTCTTGGTCCGCGTGGGCGGGACGGTCCACACCTGGTCTGCCGTGTCGATCCTGGCCCACTCGGCCCCGCGCACCTCGCCGGACCTTGCCGCGGTGAGCACCGGAAACTTCGAACGCCAGCTTGACCACGCGAGCGGCGCCGGATGCCCGCACCGTCTCGACCACCGCCGCCGCGTCCCGATGCGGCAGCGCCCGCATGGGCGGCGTTCCGCGCTCCCAGGCCGCTTCGACCCTTCCTCCTCATCGAGCCCGTGGAGCGAAGACCCCGCCACCCACTCCGATTCCGCGGAGGCCTTCGAGTGTTACCATGGAGTGTTGTGATGGTCCAGAGTCAGCTCACCCGTCGAAACCACTACGTCCCAGTTTGGTACCAGAAGGGATTTTACCGTGGGTCAAGGAACAAACTTCATTACCTGGATTTGAATCCTCCCAGGACCACGCATCCTGATGGCCGCACAGTCTTCCGAAAGAGCATCGACTTCCGGTCCCCGAAGCGGTGTTTTCGAGAGACCGACCTCTACACGACCCGGTTTGGACCCGCGTTGACCGACCACGTGGAGAGATTCTTGTTTGGACCGATCGATACGCGCGGCGCATCGGCGGTCCGTGCGTTTGCGAGCGGCCACCCGCGAACGATCCACGCTACGTTCCAAGATTTCTTCGAGTATCTAAACGCCCAGAAGCTGCGAACGCCGAAGGGTCTCGACTGGATCAAGACAAGATACGCGAGCCTAACACAAGGCGACCTGATGCAAGAAATGCAGCATCTAAGGTACATGCATTGTACGATGTGGGTCGAAGGCGTGCGCGAAATCGTCTCAGCGGACCAATCTGATGTGAAGTTCATCGTCACGGACCACCCGGTGACGGCCTACAACTCAGCCCATCCCCCGACGTCCTCTGTGTGCCGTTATCCGGGCGATCCTCCGATTCACCTAACAGGTACTCAGACCGTATTCGCTCTCGATGCAGACCACTGCCTCATTCTGACCAATCTGGAGTATGCCAAGAACCCAACTGGAATCGACCTGCTTGCTTCTCGCCAGAACCCGCGCTACGCTGGCGAGACCCTAGCCAGAACGGACACGATGATTCGAACTCGGAGATTATCATCCGAGGAGGTTGTCTCGATCAATGCATTGCTTAAACTGAGGGCGCGACGTTACCTCGCCGCCTATGAACAAGCGTGGCTGTTTCCGGAACACAGTGAGAAGGTCGCATGGGAGGATATCGGGAAAGTCCTGCTGCCACCACGGGACGCGCTGTGGGGTTTCGGGGGCGAAGTCTATATCGGCTATAAGGACGGATCGACACAGTATAGAGACCCATTCGGTCGGACCGATACCAGCCACAGGTTCTTGAAAAAGACACCGCCGCCTGCAGAACCGGAGCCTACGGATCCGTGCGGCTGCGGGAGCGGCCGGATATACAGGAGGTGTTGCCGTGACATGCCGATTGCGCAACGGCCACCTTGGGATGTCTACAGTATCCGCGATCGTAACCGCATGCTATGCAATGCGATCACCGACATTCTCGGCCTCAATGAGCCACACGGATGGGAGAACATGCGCCGGCGGATGAGCGACGAGCAGGTCAAGAGAATCCACAAGATTCTGAGCATGCTGTGGCCTCGGGATACCGGCATCGCTGACCTCCTCCCGCGGCCCGACAAGAGAGTATTTCGTGCGGTCTACATGGGGCTGGTGGATCCTCGAACGATAGCCGTGAGTGTGGTCGGTGCCCTTGCCTACTTCGACGAGATCATCGTTCTGAATCCCTTACCAAACCCGTTACACATGAGGCCCGAATTCAGCCCCACAGAATCTCCCGGACAGCATAAGTCGCAGACGCTTAAGAACGTGAGCGTCTTGTTGACGCTACAGCCGTTTGTCGACGCTGGGATGGTTCATCTTGTGCCGGATCCGATGGACTTTAGTGCTGACTATAGACGGGCCATGACCAAGGCGATGGAGGGGCGCACGGGGAACTGGTGTCTGAAGGACGACGAAATGCGCTTGGCTAAGGCCCTGGCCAGTGATGACTTTAAGCGAGGGATATTGCGCTTGCCGGCGACAGTGTTGCGTCGTATGCTCCGCGAAGACCAACCTGACCTTGGAACAAAGGAACTAGAGGAAGTGGTGCAGTACATGAAGAGAGAGCTGGCCAACGATCCGTTGGCATTGCGACAGCCGGTGACTGGCGGGAAGGCGCAGGGTGAATTGCAGGTATTCCGCTCTGTGAGTTTGGAGTTGGCGTTGTTCTTGGCTCATTTGACCGGCTCCACCATCTATACCGACGAGATGGCCTATTGGAGGCGGCTACATGAGGGCACGAATGCGGATGGAAGTGTCGGCCAGGTTGCCGCATGGGCGCCGCTTTTTGAGAGGCTGAATAACACAGGGTGTTCGTTTGAGGCTGATCCATCTGTCGTTATGAAGGCGAGGATGGCTGGAAAGTTAGGAAGGGTGCGGCACGTCTTGCGGCGTATGTGGCAAGCCACATTGAGTCAAGATGACGAGATGGGTGTGGGAGAAGTTGCGTCGCGGCTAGCTTTGCGCCTGGAGGTAGCATGCGCTAAAGCGAAGGAGGAGTGGGCGAGGTGCAGCATAGAAACAGGTGCGGGTGCGCGGTTCCATGGGAAGATGGAGGTATCGGCGCCGGCTGGCGGTTTCGGAATGACGAGCGTCGATCGCCTCCTGGTGACTTTCGGCCGGGAGAGCTACATAGGGGCGGTACCGTTGGCTTTGCTTCTAACGCTTGATGATTTTGAGGAAAGGGTCGTGGGCGAGGTGGGATAGACAAAGTGATTGCGATACAGGTGGCGGTCGGTGTCCGGACATCTCCCCGGCGCCAGAGCAGGCCGGGAGGACGGAGCTCTTCTACTGAAGCAGCCCACTGGCGCCCAACGCACCGCCGTCCGATACGTGCCGCGAATGCGCAGGGAGTCCAGAGCGGCGGTACGGACCGCGGACGCCGACCCCGCCGGGGCGTGGGTCAAGGAGTGGCGCCGGCTGCTCCCTCCCCCGGGCATCTGGTGGCGCAAGAGCGCCTTCGACCTCGCCAGGTCCCGACGCAGGAAGCGCCTCCGGCTCTGGCGGTGGCTCACCGACCCGGCGGCCACGCTCCGGATCTGGCTCGCCACGGGCCGCCTCTCCTCGGCGAAACGAGCCCGGTGGAACCGGCGCGCGGAGGTCGCCGCCGCTGCCGACCCGCTTCTGTCGGCCCTCGACCCCCACCAGCGGCGGGCCGCCGCGTGCGTCGAAGACCGGGCGATGGTCAGCGCCGGCGCAGGGTCCGGCAAGACCCGGACGATGGTGGCGCGGGCGGGCTACGCCGCCCGCGGCCTCGGCACGCCGCCCGAGGCGATCGCCTTCATCACCTTCACGAACAAGGCCACCGAAGAGATCCGGCAGCGGACGCGCGAACGCCTACCCGGCCTCCAGGTGGGCACGATCCACCAGCTCGCGCGCCGGGTGCTGAGGCTCGTCGATGGCCGCACCGTCCAGCTCTCGCCGATGGCGGAGGACGACGGCCTGCGGCGGCGGCGGCGGATCGCCGGCTGGATCCGCGAGGAGATCGACCGCCACCCGGGACTCGCCGCCGACATCGCACTGCGTCGGAACGCGCGCTCCGCCGGGGTCAAAGGACGGCGAACCGGTTGAACGCCACCGCATCCCGCCCGACGGCCGCGAGGTGAAGTCGCACGGGAGGTCGTGATCGGAACGCTGCTGCACGCCGCCGGCGTGCCCTTCAAATACGAGGCGTCGTTCCCGCTCCCGGCCGGGAAGGCCGGGGGCGCGGCGGCGGGCGACGCGCCGCAGGAGGACCTGAGGGGCTACCGGCCCGACTTCTACCTGCCGGACGACCAGAAGGCGCCGGTGACGGCGGCGGGCGGCGTCTGGCTCGAGCACTACGCGCACGACCGGAGCGGCCGGGCGCCGTTCGCCGGCTACGAGGAGGAGCGCGCCTGGAAGCGGCGTCTGCACGAGCGCCTTTCGACGCGCTATGTCGAGACCTCCTTCGGGAACCTGCAGCGCGCCTGGGACGGCGACGGACCGGGCATGGCCGAGGTACTCGTCGAACGGCTGCGGGCGGTGGGCGTCGAGATAGACGATCCGGAGCGGTGGACGGTCGAAGCGGCCGACGACGTCGGCGACGTTTCGGACGCCGCGCCCGGCCCGCTGACGCTGGAGGTCGACGCCTGGATAGGCGCGGTGCGCCGCCAGCCAGCCGGATGCCCGCCGCCGGTGGCGAGCGTCGACGTCGGGGCGCTGCGGCGCATCGGCGGCGCCGTGCGGCGGCGCTATGAGCAGGAACTCGCCGACACGGGCGCCACGGACCACGACGGCACGATCCTCGAGGCCACCGACGCCGCGCGCCGGCGGCCGGACCTGTTGCCCTGGCGCCACGTGATCGTCGACGAGTACCAGGACGTGAACCCGGCGCAGGCCGCCTTCGTCCACGCCCTGACGACGCCGAAGCGCCCGGGGCCCGGGGGCGAGGGCGCCACCCTGATCGGGGTCGGCGACGACTGGCAGGCGATCTTCGGATTCCAGGGGGGCGACGCCTCCCTGATTCGGACGACGGCCGATCCGGCCGGCGTCGTGCGGACGCTCTGCGAACCGATCACGCTCGTCAACGGGTACCGCTTCGGGCAGGCGCTCGCCGATGCCTCAAGAGTGGTGGTGACGATGGACCCGAAGGCTCGCGACCGGCCGCTCCGCGGTCTCGGGCCAAACCCGGTCGGCGGAGTGCCGCCGGTGTCGGTCACCGGGGCGAGGCCGACGCCGGCCCTTGTGGCCGAGCTCGGACCGACGGCGACGCCGACGACCGCGGCCGTGCTGGCCGCCTTCGCGTACTGGATACCGGAGCACGAGTCGGAAACCGAGGATGAAGCAGCCGAGCCCGTCACCGTGCTCGTGATGGGCCGCCGGAACATCGATGTACTGAACCCGCCGCCCGACGCCCGCGGCGGGGCGGGGCTCGACCGCCGCCGCCTGAATGCGGCGGCGCGTCAGTACGGCCTCGAGGTCGAGTACCGGACGATACACGCCGCCAAGGGCAGCGAGGCGGACTACGCGGTGCTGATTGACTCCGGGCCGCCGAAGTCGGCGACCGAGCCGGCCCGGCTCGCGCTCGACCGCGCCATAGCGGCAGAAACCGGCGGCGGCCGCGACGACGAGCACCAGCTCTGGTACGTGGCGCTGACGCGCGCCCGCTACGCGGCGCTGATCATAGTGTCCGACCCCGACGACGGCGCCTCGCCGGTGACCCGGGCGATCATCGAGAGCAAGGATCCGCGGTTGACGGCCGCCTCGAACCCGCTCAAGGCCTGGCTCGAGCTGGTGCGCGAGGCAGTGCCCTGCCCAAGCTGCAGCCCCGGCGGCGCCGGTTCGGGGCGCCTGCGGGGGATGAGCGGCCGGACCGGGCATATCGCGGTGTGCACGAACTGGAACGGCGGCGAGGGCTGCGACTACACGCAGCCCGCCTGCGGCGCCTGCGGCACCGGCATGCTGGTGGAGGTCCCCGGCGGGCTCTTCGAGTGCTCCGACCCGGCGTGCCGGTCGAAACAGCCGGCCTGCCGCTGCCGGCCGCCGAGGCCTATGGTGGTACGGCGTCAGAAGCGCACGCAGAAGCGTTTCTGGGGCTGCTGGCGGTACGGCGAGGCCGGCGCGTGCGGCCGCACAAGGCCCATCGACTGAACCCCGGCCGAACCTGCCGGACATCGCGCCGGGGAAGCCCGAGGAGCCTCGACCGCTGGCCAAGCCGATATGGCTGCACCCGAGCGTGTCGGACACGTTGCGGGAGTGGTCCCACCTGTACCGCCGGCTCAGGCTGATCCTCGAGCAGTTGGCCGCTCACGGACGCACCGAGATCGTCAAGGGGTGCGCGCGGCCGAACCGCGGGTGGCGGCGCTCGCCGCTCGGCGGCGCACGCGGCAGCCAGTACTACCTGTGGTGGGGGATAGCCGAGGGATAGCCGGGAGCAGCGGGCCGGCGGACAGCTGCGGCGCCGAGCCGGGAACGATAGTCGTGCGCGCCGTGCGGCACCACGACGACCACACGCCGCTGGGCGGCGGCAGCCGACAGGACTACCTGCCGATCCAGCAGGCGACGGACATGGACGAGGACATCGCGGGACGGCCGCGGAACCGGCAGCAGGCGTCGTTCGAGACCGACCGGAGCCCGGTGCGGGTGCTGCGCGGACGCCCAGGAAGCGGCAAGACGACGGCGCTGTGGCGGGCCATCGAAGCGCGCTCGGGCGAGAACGTCCTCTACGTCACCTGGTCGGCGCGGCTGCAACGCAGCGCC
>Ga0209544_1002279_pt1 | contig 17684 bp, 13 predicted proteins | sample MesohylPK_FD_187297 | JGI IMG/M metagenome (GOLD analysis project Ga0209544, IMG submission 187297) | Host-associated microbial community of the marine sponge Aplysina aerophoba from Gulf of Piran - sponge mesohyl, lysed by proteinase K... | ecosystem: Host-associated > Porifera > Sponge >...
GGCGCGCGCCGTAGGGCCCGCGCTCACGCTCGCGCTGATCGGCTCTGTGGTGAGCCTTCTCACTTCTCTCGTGGCCGACTCGATGACCCGTACGAGTCATGATCCGGAGCGCGAGCTGATCGGCCAGGGTGTAGGTAACATTGCCGCCGGCCTGATCGGCGGACTGCCCGGGGCCGGAACCCCGGTCTACACCGTGCCCAACATCCGGGCCGGGGGGCGGACGAGAGTCGCAGGTGTGGTATTCGCGTTGCTCCTGCTGGCGCTCCTTCTGGGTCTCGGCCACCATGTCGAGTCGATACCGCTCGCCGCGCTTGCCGGCGTCCTGATGAAGGTGGGCTGGGATCTGGTCGACTGGCCTCTTCTCACCCGGCTTCACCGTTTGCGGCGCGAACATGTCGCCGTCATACTGGCGACTCTTGTCATTGCCGTGTTCGTCGACCTGATCGGCGCCGTGGCGGTCGGGCTGATCATCTCAGGTCTCGCCCGTGCGGCGCAGGTCGAGAGGCTGGAACTCGACAGCGTGATCTCGGTCCCGCTGCTCGACCGGATGTTCCTGTCTGAAGACGAAGAGGCTGCCGGGGCGGATCCATTTGCCGCACGGGTCGGTATGGTGGCCCTGAAGGGCAGCCTTACTGTCGCGTCGTCTAAGAAACTCGTCAGGACGATTAGCATAGACATCAAGGATCACGACGTAGTTATTTTCGACTTCTCGAAAGCCGCCTACATTGACGATAGCGCCGCTGTAGTTGTCAGGCAACTCATCGAGCTCGCGAAGGAAGAGCAGACTCAGACAATCGCGATGGGACTTTTCGGCGATGTCGCCTACACGCTCAACGCCTTCGACGTCTTGCGGGAGGTGCCGCCCGAGCAGATTGCCAAAGACGTCGACGAGGCGCGCCAAATCGCGAAACGGCTACTCCACCTCGACCCATCTTCCACCCCGGTGACAGATGACAGGACGTGAGATTGGGCGTTTGACGACAGCTATCGACCGCGCCGCTGAGCACCGACAGGCTCTCCTCGGGTGTCGTCCGTCAGGTGCGCGCCATCATGGAGGAGTTCGACCCAGAATACGAAGCCCCGAATGGTCTGGGATGGTCCCTGTGCGAAGGCCTTAGCCCCTACAGGCCAAAGCGGTTTTCCATCGCCTCTCGGACTTGATCTCCCGCTAGGGTCGGCTTCATCCGTCGCTTACCATGCCGGAGCACCGTGCGAGTTGATTGCCCGCGTATCAGCGCCCGATGGAGGTGAACGATGCTGACGCCGAGGAAATTCTGCTCCTGGTGCTGGCTGACGAGACCGGAAAGCTAAACACCAAGCTGCTGGTTCACTCTTTGCGCAACGCCGTTAGTGGCGCTCTCGTTAATGGATCTCGCCTTCGACAACCGCATTGACACTGACCTGCACCGGCTCACCGTTATCGATTGGGACTTACATACTTAGCACAACCAAATATTAGGGAAACGCATTGCAGACCCCATTATGGTGCTAGTGGCACCTTCGGCCAATCGCGTTTCCAGGGTGCTCACCGGGCTTCTCCGGTTGACGCGATGCGAAAGTTCCACCACACGATCAGTGGCGTCAGCACGATGGTGGGCAAGATCCAGGCAAGCCAGACGGGATTGGTGTGCACATTGACCACAAGCACCGCAGTTATGGTGGCGATCGTACCTCCCAGCATGTTGGTGAGGTGGCGCATGATGCGCTTCGTGGCGGGTTTGGCTGGCGCCAGGTGGAACTGAAAATCAGCAACGCCGAGCCCTAATGCGATAGCGCCGAACAGGGCGGTCGTCACCCATTGAGCGTCGCCAGCGGCAGCGGCGACGACGGCGTAGCCTCCCATCGCTAGGGCGGTCAAACCGAGGATGGAAACCGCCGTCCAATCTATCCAATGCGGATTCCCACTAGCGTTCCTGGCAAACCGCCAACCGGTGAACACCAGATAGAAACTGAACGTGGCAATGATCAGAAGGAACAGATTGGATACGATAATCGCCAGCGGGACTGCGGTAACGAACACCACCGTCATCGCCAGCGCGTATATGCGCCCCGCCAACCTGTGTTTACTGCCACCTTTGAATGTAAACAGGGCAGCCATTGCGGCAGCCAACGCCACCACGCCAGCCGCGATGTGACAGATCAAGAGCAAAGTGGCAATCACAGCTCAGCCACCCTACCACCGGAGTTGTCGGCTCAAGTCTGGTGGGCCTGATCTTTCCCCCCAATTAGGATCACACAAGACTGGGATTGTCCGGTTTATGAACTGCAGGGAGCGTCGACGATTGAGCCAGTTTAGAGCTCGGCGCCGCCGCGGCGATTGCCAGCGGTACCGACATCAGTCCCTGCTCGTGCTATACCCCTCGATCGGCACCACCGATCCGGGGGCGTCCTGAACGATCAGTCCCGCGTCGGGGTTTGCGGAGATGTCGCCGGGGTAGGGGTAGCGCCTCCAGTCCAGGTCCGCTGCGCCCTCCTCGAGCGCAGCCGACTCCCCCCGCTCCCGCAGAAACGACAGCAACCCGCCCTTCAGCTCGCCCCGGATCTGTTCGGTGAACGGCGCGCCCGCCCGGTTCCGCGTCTCGAGCGGATCGTTGACCCGGTCGAACAGGAACTCGGCATCGTCCGGCGCCGAGTAGAAGTACTTGTAGTCCCTCCTCGCAATCATGTAGCTGCCCTTGGGCCCGGAACCGCACTGCGCGAACACCTCCTGGCGGTCGCTGGCACCCGAGGCGAGATCGCTCAGGTCGACCCCGTCGACTTCGAACTCCCCGGCATCGATCCCGGCCGCCGACACCAGGGTCGGGAGCAAATCGATCAGGCTCGCCGGCACGCCGCAGCGGGCACCGGCCGCGAACCGCTTCGGGTAGCGCACGATCAGCGGCACCCGCGCCGAGGCGTCGTGCATGCTCCGCTTCCCGAAGCATTCGTAATCCCCCAGGTACTCCCCATGATCCGAGGTGAACACGATCAGGGTGTCATCAAGCCTCCCGGAGCGCTCGAGCGAGGCGAGGATGCGACCGATCTGGTAGTCGACAAACGAGATGGTGGCGTAGTAGAACGCCTTGATATTGCGCATCAGGTTCAGGTCGATGCCCTGGTCCCGGTACTTGTAGCGGTTCTGCCGCCGGTTGATATAGGTCTGGAGCGACTCAAGCTGCTGGGGGAGATTAGGCAGCGGCATCTCGGGAGCGCGGTAGAGCTTGTGCCACGGCTTCGGCGGGGAGAAGGGGGGATGGGGATGGATGAAGCTGCTGAATAGACACCACGGGTCTCCCCCTCCGTGCTCCTCGATGAAGGCGATGCTCCGGTCACCTATCCACTGGGTGGGATGGGCCTCGGTCGGCAGGGTCGACACCTGGGGGATGTAGTACATCTCGCTGCGGAAGCCGTGCGGCTCCAGGTGATCGTAACCGTTGTCGCGAAGGTAGCGGATATAGTCGTCGCTGGCCGGGTCGCTCCGGTTCTCCTCCTGAGACTCCCTTGCCTGGAAGCCGCGCAGCGCCTGCGGGTCGGGTGCGAAGTGGGTCTTGCCGATGCCGTGGGTGCGGTAGCCGTTGCGACCGAGGATGGCCGGGTAGGAGGCGTCGTTATCCTCCATCCACGAGCCGTTCTCATAGACACCTGTGCTCTGAGGGTAGAGCCCGTAGTGCAGGCAGCAGCGGGCGGGAACGCAGACCGGCGAGGGGGAGAAGGCGTTGGTGAACGAGGTCCCCTCGGCAACCAGGCGATCGAGGTTGGGCGTTCGGATCACAGGGTTGCCGAGGGCGTGAACGGTATCCGCCCGCTGCATATCGGTAAGCAGGATCAGCAGGTTCGGTCTCGCTGGCATGATTCCTCATCTCCCCCGACACGGTGGTGGGCTGGGCGCGATGCCGGTACCCGGAGCGAAGAGAGCCCGCCACCGTGCGGAGAGTTGGCGTGTGTTCAGCTTACCCGGCACAGGCGACCGTCACCAGAGCCGCGCGGCCTCCTGCTAAGAGACTCGGCACCGCCGCCCCAAACGGGGTCCGAGCCTGGCGTCCGCGTCGGCGACCCCTCTACCAGCTCATTCCAAACCTTCGGGAGCCAACTCCCCGATGGAATCCTCTAGCGCATCCGGTCTGCCCGCTCTGACCCTCTTCGCAGTCGGCGGCAGCGGCGTGTCGAACTGGTAGCTCGGATCGGTCTGCTGCCGGCGCCAGGTCTCACGCATCTCCCGCCAGGCGCCCAGCAGGCTACGCGGCTCCGGCATCTCGTCGGCTACCTCTCGGTAGAGCCTCTTGAGGTTGTAGCAGGGGACACCGGCGTACATATGGTGCTCGGTATGCCAGTTCATCCGCCAATAGAGGAACTCCGCGAGCGGATTAAGCCTTATCGAGCGGACGGACAAGCGAAAATCATCGGTGTGTTCGCGGAGACCGCAGTGCTGGGTCATACCGATGAAGTAGGATGCCCAATTCCCGATGAATGCGGAGCAGGTGATGATAAGCGGCAGGATCCATTGGCCGGTGACGAGGGCGACCGCTAGCACCGATCCGTGGAAGAGGAGCAGCGTCCGTGACCACCACATCGACCTGCGGGCCTGGTCCGGCTGGTCGCTGCGCAGAGCAGCTAACCATTCACTGATCGGGGCCCTACCGGGGCCGACGATGCCAAACGCCGACTGGAAGGTGACGAAGATCGTGGAAAGGAGCCCGCCCTTGCCGAAGGTGCGGCCCTGCTGGGTGAGCAGGTTGATGGTAAACAGCTGCAGCATGAAGGGGGAGGCTACCGACGGCTCGAGCGGCAACAGGTTCTCACGATCCCCTTCGGGGTGCAGCGTGTAGCGGTGGTGATAGGTATGGCTGCTGGCGTAGTCGAAGGGGTCCCACCAGCTTAAGAGGCTGAACAGGTACATGAAGAATCGGTTCAACCACTTGGTGCGGAAGACGGTGCCGTGACCGAGTTCGTGGGGGGCGATACCCGTAAAGAAGCTCGCGACTGTCCCGTGGAGGAATAGTGCTACGGCGAACCCGAGCCAGAGCTGTTGCGACCAGAGGAGGTAGACCGAGACCCCAGTCAGAGCGAACAGGGCGAGGTGTCCTCCGGCCTGAAACCACCCCTGCAGGTCGCTCCGCCTCGAGAGCTCGAGCAGCTTGGCCCGTTCGATGGGGACTCGGTACCACCTGACCCGGAGCGTCTTGCGCACTTCAGCAAGCGGTCGGTAGCTCACTTGCCCACCCCTCTCTGGTAGCTACACAGTCCATCATAAGAGAAAATGGTGAGGCTCAGGACCTGCTTGGGCGGAGGCTGAAAGCGACCAACTTCGTGACGAATTTCGTTTCCGCACTTTGGCCGTTCCAGTGGGGGATTTCAGGCTTTCCGGGGACATGACAGGGTCGCATTGGTCACCGGCTTCGGATTCCTCCCAAATCGTCCTGGTTGACAGCTTCACTATCAGGCACGCAAAGGGACTACTGTCGGGGCAGGGCGTGCTTTGTCGAAGGTAGGTTTTCGTCCAGTCACAACTGCAGCGCCTGAGCGTTGTGGAGCAGCAACTGTCCGAGTTACTAATTGTACCGTTACTTACAACTTGCCCATCGGGTTAAACAGCGTTCCCTTTCGGACGTGGTTCTGGGAATAGTGTCCCAGACACCCCTGCTCCGGTGCAAGAAACGCTGCCGTGGATTGCTGGCGGGATGGAGACTCGTTAGATATGGCTGTTATTGGATATCGTACTGCTGTTTCAGGGTCAGGATGCGTTGGGCGGAATCCCGGATGCGCTGTTCCGGCATTTCGCCGTCGGCCACGGCCTGCATTATCGCGTCCCTCACCAGGCGCACGTTTTGGAGGTCGTATTCGCTATGCTGGTTGGTGAGCAGAATGATGTCCACTCCGGCGTGAACGGCGGCGACGGCGGCATCGGCCAAGCTGTACTGGGAAACTATGGCGCCCATCTGCATATCGTCGGAGAGTATCACGCCGTCAAAGCCGAGCTCATCGCGGAGCAGGCCGGTGATTATGTCGTACGAGAGGGTGGCCGGACGGCCGCTGGAGTCAAGGTCGCGGTTGATGACATGGGCGGTCATAATCGCGCCATCGTAGCCGTCAGCGATCAACTGACGATAGGGGGCCAGTTCGGTTTCACGCTGGTAGGTGTCCGTGATGTCGGTGACGCCCAGGTGGGTATCGCCGGCGGCGCTGCCGTGCCCGGGGAAGTGTTTCAGCGTGGACACCATTCCCTGCTGGCAATGGGCTTCGATGAAAGCTTCGGCGTGGGCGGCAACCGCCTCCGGGTCGTCGCTAAAGGCGCGTTCCCTCTTGCCGATTGCCGGGCTGGCCGGGTCGATGTTCACGTCCACCACCGGGGCCAGATTCCAGTTGATGCCCATATCCTGCAACTGCCTAGCTAGCGAGCCGGCCACCTGCGCGGTGTTGGACACAGGCTGCGCGCCCAAGGTCTGGGCCGACGGCACGACAACGGTGAAACCGTACTCCTCTTTCAGCCGGTTGACATAGCCGCCCTCGGCGTCCACGGCTATGAAGTAAGGGATGCTCGCGGTTTCCTGCAGGGATGTCGTCAGGGCGCGCAGTTGCTCCGGCGAGGTTATGTTGCGCGGCATTTCCCCCTTGCTGGGGCCGTCGCGGTCAAAGAGCAGAACGCCGCCAGGCTGAATTTCGCGCAGCACGGTGGCAGTGCTGTCGTCCAGAGCAGTGCCGCGAAAGCCGATTAGCAACATCTGCCCCACGGCCTGCTCCAAGGTGAGGTCATCGGATGAGCTCCCGGAATCGTCTGCCGAGCCGCAGGCCAAGCCAGCCAGTGCCAGCAACAACACGAATATCGCCATAATGCCCTCTCTTTTCCTTGTTACCCCGCTTGCGGGGCGGACGCCCCAGGTGGCTTCGGGGTCAGCAGGCACGCCGCAGTCGGGATTTCCGTAGAGAGTGGTTGTTTCCATGACTCCCCATCCCTGCTACCAGCATAAGCCAGAAGAGCTGTTCCTCACAGCATTCGTCATCTACTACCAAGGACGAACGAGGGCGCTTCGTTGGACCCGTAGACCCGTGGAGTCCGTTTTGGGCCATTTTCGCTACGGGTCAGCAACCTGCCCAACAAGCGAGCTACAGCGAACTTCTAATGCAGCGGTAGCCGAGATCCTCGCTCAACCCAAGATCGGATTCGCTGGCTATGAGAGTAGCTGCTACTGGATCGTCAACCAGGAGTGAACTGTAAGGACGGCGGGGTCCCCCCTTGGGGGGTACAAGATCGGCTTCGTTGGGCCCGTAGAGCCCGTTTTCGCTCCGGGTCCCCAAGCTGCCCCACTACACCCGCTACCACCCGATCTTGCCCACTGCCGAGAGGCTACTGGCTGAACCTACCCTCTCGGTGCTGACAGCTAACCGGGTTAATCTGACAGATAGCGAACCACTACCGGTGGCGAACCCGAAGAGGCCGTACCCCCAGCGGGGGACCCCCGCCTTGGGTAAACGCTCCTGCTGGTCGAAGTTCCCTGAGGCCATGGCTAATACCATGGGGCTGGTATTCGGCTTCAAACTGCACGCCTTACCTGGCCTCGAGGGACTGTTCGAGAGTGGGGTCTTGGCAGCGGCGAATCATACCGATCTGACCCGGACCCAACGAGTCCGCTTGTGAGTCCGTACCCCCAGACCAGAAGCTCCAACGAAGCCGCCCTCGTCCGTCCTTGGAACTGGTTTCTGGAAGCTAAGGCTTATATCGGCACAGGCGTACTGACACCAAAGCGATCAACCATGACCCGGAGAGTCCGTACCCCCAGAGGGGGACCCCAGCCTTGGGGGAGTAATGGTGTGTGGTCTGAGTCCCTTGCTCGGACCCGAAGCTCCAGTCCGAAGAACCCGTCCTTCGAAGCCGTTCTTATCCGTCCTTAGCGAACCCGTACCTGAGCTTCAGCACTCTGGTGAGGTCACTAACCCTTCAGGTGGCTCAGGTAAAGACGTTGCCGTCGCTCAGGAGGTGGGTGAACCTCAAGATTGCAGCCTTCAATCTGCTCCATTCGGGGGTGTCGTTCGGGCGGCATAACGGGGTAATCACCTATCCCCGAAGCGGCGGGAGTTAGCCCCCTGCGGCCTCAGGCAGCGGTCCCACCGCCGAGGACCGAGCCACGATGGTGTCCCTCAGGTGAGCGATGAATGCCCCCACGGGGACAGCATTCCTGTCGGGTCCCTTCCGGCTCCGGAAGCTCACAGTCTCCCCTTCCACCTCCCGGTCGCCCACGATCGCGATGTAGGGCACCTTGTAGAGTTCGGCGTCGCGGATCTTGGCGTTCATCCGCTCAGCCCTGGCATCGACCTCGGCGCGAACGCCCGCCTTCACCAGCCGGCTCTGCAGCGACTCGGCGAAGGGGGTGTGGCGGTCCGCAATGGGGACCACCCGGACCTGCTCGGGAGCGAGCCACAGGGGGAAGTCCCCGGCATAGTGTTCGAGGAGGAAGCCGACGAGCCGCTCGTGGGTGCTCAGCGGGGCCCTGTGGATGCAGAGCGGCGTCTGCCTCTGGTTGTTCTCGTCGATATAGCTTAGGCCGAAGCGGCCGGGTTGGGCGAAATCGACCTGGTTCGTGGCCAGGGTGAACTCGCGGCCGATGGCGCTCTGGATCTGCACATCGATCTTCGGCCCGTAGAAGGCGGCCTCATCCTCGATCTCAACGAAGTTGATCCCGCCGGCCGCCATCGCTTGGCGGACCATCGCCTCGGTTTTGCGCCAGAGCTCGGGACTGTTCACATACTTCTTGCCGAGGCCCTCCTCGGCGTGGAGGGAGAGCCGCATCACATAGTCGTCGATCGAGAAGAGATCGAAGTAGTGGAAGTAGAGTTCGATGACCCGCATGAACTCGGCCTCGAACTGCTCCTCGGTGCAGTAGATGTGGGCATCATTCATCTGGAGGCTGCGGACCCGCAGCAGACCCATCAGCGCTCCGGAATCCTCGTAGCGGTAGCAGGTGCCGTACTCCGCGAGCCGGAGGGGGAGGTCCCGGTAGCTGCGGGGGCGGGCGGCGTAGATCTTGTGATGGAAGGGGCAATTCATCGGCTTCATGAAGTAGCGGACGTTCTCGAGCTCCATCGGGGGATACATGTCCTCCCGGTAGTAGGGCAGGTGACCGCTCTTAAGCAGCAGCTGCTCCTTCGAGAGGTGGGGACTCCGGACCCGCCGGTAGCCGGCAGCCTCCTCTACCTCCTTGGCGAGCCGCTCGAGCTCCTCGATGATGATCGCGCCGCGGGGCAGCCAGAGCGGCAGACCGGGCCCTACATCCTCGTCGAGCACAAAGATGTCGAGCTCCGCCCCAAGCCTGCGGTGATCGCGCTTCCTCGCCTCCTCAAGCTGCCAGAGGTGCTGCTCGAGGGCCTCCGCTGTCAGGAAGGCGACCCCGTAGATCCGCTGCAGCATAGGTCGAGCCTCGTCGCCCCGCCAGTAGGCGCCGGCGACACTCATCAGCTTGAAGTGCGGCGCGATCCGGCCGGTCGACGGCAGGTGGGGGCCGCGGCAGAGGTCGGTGAATCCCCCCTCCCCCCCCTGGCGGTAGAAGGTGATCGCCACCCCCTCCGGGAGCTCCTCGATCAGCTCCATCTTGTACGGGTCGCCGCTACCTCGGTAGCGCCCTAGCGCCTCCTCCCGAGGCAGTGGGAACCGCTCCAGCGGCAGGTCGGCGGCGACGATGGCGCGCATCCGTCCCTCGATCTCCTCGAGGTCCTCCGGGGTCAGGGGCCGGGGCAGGTCGAAGTCGTAGTAGAAGCCGTTCTCGATGACGGGCCCGATACCGAGTCGGATAGCGGTCGGCAGAGCACCCTGAGCCACGAAGTACTCGGTGACGGCCTGCGCCATCACGTGCGCGAGGGTGTGCCGCATCAGCGCCACAACCTCCCCATCGCGCTCCGTCAGGATCTCCACCGATGCGCCGCCAGGGACCTCGCTGAGGAGGTCCCCCAAGCTCCCGTCGATCCGAATCCCCAGTGCAGCCTTTGCCAGCCCGGGGCCGATGGCGCGGGCCACATCTGCGCCGGTCGCAGCTTCGGGAACGTCTAGTCGGTTGCCGTCAGGGAGGGTGACGTGCATAGTTCACCTCGTCGTCTAGGTTGGCGGGGGCTGGTGAGGCCTCAGAGAGGGGGGTGGGGCGTTCGAAAGTCCGCCCGAATCGACCCCTGGAACCGGTCTCGCCTCACAGCTCCAATGTAGCACAGTTCCGACCCCGCGCCCCCGGGACCGGACCCACCCCACATCACGGTATACTGCCCCATGCACCTGGTCGCGATCGTGGGTCCAGAACCGAATCTCGAAAGGGTGTTGCAGGAACACCAGGACGCAAAACGGCGCTTCCACTTTCACCCCGTACCCGCGGGACCGATCAAGCGGATCCTCGACAGCCTCTTCACCCTGAAATTCGCAGGGGCGCTCCTCTTCGACGAATCGCTGCAGCAGAGCGCCTATCCCCATATCGACCGGAACAACCTCGACGCCCGGGAGGCCGAGGCGGTCGACACTGTCACCGTAACCCAAGGGGGGACGATCGGCGAATACAACCAGGGTCGGGCGCTTGGCGCGGCCCTCCGAGCGGAGGGATGGGACGGGAAAGAGGCCAAGGCCGTGATCGTCGGCGCCACCCCTTTGGCTCGCGCCGCCGCCAGGGACCTCTCCAGCATCGGGATCGGCCACCTCACCGTGCTGGCCGAGAACCGGCCCAAGGCGGAGGCGATCCTCGAAGGTCTCGCGGCCAGCACCATAACCACCGCGCGGGCGGCGAACGACCCCTTGATCCGCAGCCTCCTCGAACAGTCTGACCTCCTGGTCCGAGTCGACCCGGCCTTCGAAGTGCCCGACGATATCCTCGGTCCTCACCTCACCGTCGTCGACTTCAGCCCCGAGGCGGTCTCCCCCCTACGGCGCAGGGCCCTCCGCCTCGGCTCGATGACCCTCAATCTCCGCGATATCCAGGGGCACCACATCGCCTCGGCCCTGCACTATATCCTCGGAGACAAGATCCACCCTGGACCCTTCCTCGAAACGCTCCACAAGCTCTGATCCGCGTCCGCACTACCGAGGGGCGAGCCGGGGCTGGAGCCGAGCCCTGGGGCTACTCGCAGTCGCCCTGTTGGCCTCGTGGGGTCGGGTCCAGGAGCTCCACCGGCTTCCCGACGGGGTCGCCAGGGTCGAGGGTGAAGCGATAATCCTTATGGTCGGCGAGCGCAGAGCGGCCTACCTGCCGGGTGTCGGCTGGCTCTCCGGCGCAGCCCTGCCGGCCCCGCAGCTGCTTAACGGGGAGGTCTACCTCGAGCGCGCGGCGCTCGGCCCACTCGGTATCGACCTTCCCTGGCTGCGGGAGGTCCGTTCCGGCGCAACCGAGGAGGCCGTGCGGGTGGTCCTGGAGTTCGAGGGCCTAAGCCGCGAGAGCCTCGCACCGCTCACAACCGACACGCTCTCCCAGACCGGAGGGAGGCTCCAACTCGCCCTGCCCGAGATCCTCACCCTCACCCCTGCGGGAGCCTCAGGCTCCCACCTCGGCTTTCAGTGGAGTATCGAGGAGCGGGGTCAGCGCCCCTACTTCGAACTAACCGGGCCCTCCACCCACTTCCGGATCTTCGACCTCGCCGAGCCGACGCGGCTCGTTATCGACATCTTCCTGCAACCTCCCGAACCGTTCCGCCAGACGACGGAGGAGCTCCGCCAAGGGATCCGCTACCGCACCTTCCCAGCGGAGAGCGGCCGCGGCCCGAGCAGAGTGCATCTGCTCGAGGTCGCACCCGGAGCGGGCAACTTCCTGGTGGTCGGGGAGAGCGGAGTCCCCAGGACGCTGAGCGAGTTGGCCGTCGGGGCGTTCGCCGCCATCAACGGAGGCTACTTCGATCCGGGTAGCTTCGATGTCATCGGGCAGCTGCGGGTCGACTACGGCCTGATCTCGTCGCCCTCGGCCAACCGGGCAGCGGTAGCCTTCGGCGAAGAGGGGCCCCTGATCGCGCGGGTCGGGGCCCTAGCCGACATCCGCATCGATGGGAGGCTCCACCGCGCCGAACGGTCGCCCCCCCTCTGGTCGGTCGCCATCGTGCCGGGGCAACTCGCCGGCTCCCCACGCCTGGGGGTGATCACGGTGAAGGCGGGTCGGGTCACAGCCAACCGGGTCGGTCCGCTGCCGGTGCCCGAGAACGGGTTCGCGGTGGTCTACGCACCGGAGGTTCGGGAGCTGGCGCTGGTAGACGCCGGGGCCCGGGCGGGCCTCGAGTTCCGCTTCGACCCCCCCTCATTCGGCAGGGTCCGCTACGCTCTGGAGGCGGGGCCGCTCCTCCTCAAGACAGGGCTGCCGGCGTTCGCGCCCGAAGAGGAGGGGTTCAGGCGGGGGACGAGGATCTTAGACGGCCTCACCCAGCAGTCGGGAATCGGCTACCGGGCCGACGGCACCATCCTGCTGGTCGTAGCGGAGGCGATGCGGGCCGAGGATCTCGTTTCGCTCTTCACAGAGCTCGGCGCCGAGGCCGCCATGCGACTCGACAGCGGGAGCAGCGCGACCCTGCTGATCGACGGTCGGGTGGTCAACCGCGACCGCGAACGGAAGATCGCCAGCGCGATCGTACTGGTCGTCCCCGACTAGAGCCGCCGGGGGGTGAGCCAGAGCTCTCAGGCGCAGCCGGGGGCCCAGTATACTTACGAGCGTATGGCCCTCCGCGCAGCGGCGCTCCTAGTGACAGCTCTCCTCCTGGCCCAAGCCCTGGCGCAGCCCCCCTCGGTCCGCTTCGAACTCGGGCACAGGGGGGAGTTTGTCACCGAGCGGTGGAACCCCCTCAGGGTGACCCTGCGCGACATAGGCTCCGTAAGGCTGGAGATCCGGGTCGACCAGGGGTCGCTGCGCGAGGGGGAGAAGCCGATGATCTACCGGACGTTGCTGCCCGGCGGCACCGGGATCTCGGTCTTCGAAGACGACCTCTACCTCCCTGGCTGGAGGCGCTTCAGTTGGTCGGCGCGGACGGAAGGCTCCACGATCGCCAGCGGATCGTTCGACCCCAAGGAGAAGTCGGTGCAGCCCCTCGACCTGCTCATCTCGAGCCGGCCAGGCAGGTGGCGCGGGCAGTTTGAGGCGGAGGCCCGCACCCTCGAGGTCGCTGCGGGCGACCTGCCCGAGAGGGTGGCGGCCTACGACGGGGTGCGCACCCTGCTGATCGATGGCAGCGCCGCCTCACCCAGGCTCGAGGCGGTGGCGGCCGCGGCGGCGGCCGGAGTGCGGGTGGTCCTGCTCGACCCGCTTCCGATCGGACACCGGGACCTGGATGTTCTCGCCCCAGACCCCGTGCAGCGCCTCGGAACCGGCTGGCTCCTCCGCGGCACCGATCCGGAGGCGACGCTCGCCGCCGCCCTGGCCCTGAAGCGGGAGCTGCCAACTGGCGCCCTCCAGGAGCTTCGCCACGAACTCGACATCTCAGGCCCGGAGCCGCTTCCGCTACTCACCCTGCTCATCGTCGCCGCAGGCTACGGGATCCTCACCCTGCTGCTGATCAGCTTCGGCGGGCTCCCCGGGACCCTGGCCAGCCTCTCGCTGGCACTCCTCGCCAGCCTGATCGCCTGGGGCTACCTCCGACCGGAGAGGGCCCAGATCGAGCGGGAGTTGACGATCAGCGTCGGGGCGGGTGACCTGGCCATCAGATATCAGGTCCACACCCTGTTCACCCTCCCTGCAGGGAGAATCAGGAGCGAGATCATCGCCTATCCGCTAGGGGGAATACCCTACCTGGTCACCCCCTCCGGTACCCGGTTCGATCTCGACCGCTGGACCACCTCGACCCTGCTGGCGAAGCCCGGCCTCGACCGGGCCCTGCTCACCTGGGAGGGCGGAGCGCTCGCGAACCGCAGCGACTCCCCGCTGACCGACCTCTACGTGGTGGGCCTCGGACACCAGGGCGAACTCGGTGCCGGCGAGCGGCTGGTGCCACGCCCCGCCGAGAACCTGCCCCTGTCCAGCCTCTACGCCCGACTGCTCGACCTGGAACTGCCAAGCGGCACCGGCCTGGCCCGCTCCCGCCAGGGACTCGTTATCGCCCTGCCCGACCCCCGGCCGGAGCTGTTGGCGGGGAGGGCGCCATGAGCTTCCTCGAACAGTTCGAGCGGCGCCTCGGCCGGAGCGACATGATCCAACTCCTCACCCTGTTCCTGGTGGTGCTCGCCCTCGTGACCCTGGCCCGGTGGGCAAACCCGCTGAGCCGAGTGAACGAGGCCTGGTTCTCGGTCTCGCAGACCCGGGTGATCCTCCTCGCTCTGATCGCCCTCGGCTACGGCGGGGTCTACGCGCTGAGGCCGCGGTCGGTGCAGCGCTCGACCGGGCTGGCGGTGCTTATGTTCGCCCTGGTCTCCACCCCCTTCGAGGTAGCGGCCTACGCCGCCAGCTATCCGAGCGTCCCCCTCAGCTGGGCGCTCCTCCTCCCCCTGGTCGACACCGTCGCCTTCTACGGTATCGGCCTCGGGCTCGGCTGGTTCCTCGGCAGGGTCCGGAGCCGGAGCCTCCTCCCGCTGGCCATACCCGGCCTGCTGATCGGGATGATCGCCCTCGACATCCGCCTGGGGGTAAATCTCCTCAACCCGATGACGGCGAGTGTGAACCCCGCCTGGCAGCACGCCGGGATCATGGTCGCCATCGCCTCCCTCACCACAGTCCTGCTGGCCCTCGGCCCTGAGAGCGGAGCGAGCCGATAATCAGACAGAGCAGGCGCCAGCAGTCCCCTCAGAGCGGCAGGGCGACGCCCGACCTCGGGCTCCACACCAGGATGGCGGCCAGGCGCCGCCTGCACCTCCGGATGACAGTCTGCAGCGCCGGGGCTCTGCTCAGCTCTGCCGTCGCCTGGCTCGCCGGACTCAGCCTCCTCGCCCACGCCCTCCTCACGACCGCAGGCTTCGCAGCGGGCTTCCTCTACCCCCTCCGCCGCCTGCCCGAGTGGGCGCTCGGCTGGCTCTCCAACCGGATCGGCCTCAGCTATGAGACGGCCCTGGAGCTCGAGCGTCGAGACGACCCTTACGGCCTCGCCGAGGCGGTCGTCGACCGCACGACCCGACTGGTACGCAACCTCTCCCCCCCCCGCAACCCCGCCTGGTGGCTGCCCATACTCGCCCTGGCGCTCGGCCTGCTGCTCCTCCCGGCGATCAGCCTGGGCCGGCTCGGAGGGTCGCTCCTCCCGGGCCTCTCCACGACCGGGCCGACCGACGAACTCGGGTCGGCAGCGGAGAGGCCAGAGGATCCCCAGCTGCTCGGTGAGGAGGGGGTGAACACCGGGTTCGACGAGAACGACCCGCCAAGGGGCGAGGAGAGCGATCCGGGGAGGGGTGCCGAAGGCGACGGAAGCGCAGAGGGCGGAGAGGGAATCTCGGACGCTATGAGCGACGAGGAGGCCCTGTCGCAATTCCTCGAGAACCTGCGCCGACGCGACCGACCCGCCGAACCCCCGGAGGAGAATCAACCCGACCTCCAGCGGAGGCCGGCCCAGGGGAGCCCTGAGGAGACCAGGGAGCAGGGGGAGGGCGATCAGGCCGGCGAGCAGGGCCCGGAGGAGGAGCGCCGGGGAGAGGGGAGCGAAGCCGGCGAGAACTCCGGTGAGCAGCAGGGGGATTCGGAGGCCGCGAATCCAGAGGGACTGAACGGCGATTCCCAGCAGCAGGGGGCCCAGGAGGGCGCAGCGCCGCAGCAGCCAGCGGGGGCTGAGTTCGGCGAGGGCCAGGAGCCGCTGGGGGACGAAGGTGGGGAGGGTGCCCAGGGGGGCGAGTCGAACGAGGGGGGTGCGAGCGAGGGGGTGGGCGACGGCGCCTCGCTCGAGCGGCCCAGCACCGGCCTCGACCGGGGGGAGGCTGGGGAGCAGGACTTCCTCGAGGGGATCCTCGGCCCCGGGCTGGAGAACCGGGCGGGGACCATCCAGCTGCCGGGCTCAGATGCGGTCGATCTCCCCGGCGGCAGATCGGCGGGGGACTACGCCCGGGCCGTCGAGCGAGCCATCACCGAGGGAAGTATTCCGGTCGACTATCAGGAGATTATTCGTAACTACTTCCGCTGAGGTAGCCCTCGAGCAGGCCGACGAGGATCTCCGCCAGTTCGTCGACCGCCCGCCCCCTAAGCTCTAGCAGGGCGGGATCCCGCTCGAAGGGAACGATCGGATCGTCGGGATCTTCGAGCCGGACCCCGTCAAAGAGGCTGCCCTGAAGCTGGTGCAGGATCTCGCCGGAGGAGACCTCGATCAGGGTGCCGCGGAGTTCGACCCGCACCCTGACCTGCCGCACCAGCCCCGGCGGGAGGTGGGGGAACAGACCCCGGTAGCTGAATATCAGCCCCTCCTCGCGCCGGTATACCGGGGCCCCCACCAGCAGCGCCAACTCCGCGCCGATATTGTGCCCCAACTGCATCGCATCCCTGACCTGCCGAGCCGGAGTAAAGGAGTGGACCGCCTCGCGGGAGCGGACCGCTGCCGCCCGCGAAAAGGCGTAGCCGACCCTCCCCCGCCGATCGACCGCGGCCTCGACCTCGGCTGCGAGCCCCGGCAGTCGCTCGGCCCTAGGTGCGTTGATGACCGCCACTTCGGGGACCCCCACGATGAAACCCTCGCCCGCCGGCAGGGGCAGACACCCCGAGAGCAGGACGGCAGCGAACAGGATGGATATTATGGCCCTTGGCATCACTACCATTATCTATCAGGGGTTGGGGGGGCGATCACGATTCGGGGAGCGCCTCCAGCCACGCCTCCGCGCGGGTAGCCTCCCGGAGCCTGTAGCGCAGACCCTCCAGCTCGGGGGCCGCCAGGGTGACGGTGATGACCTGGCCGGCTGAGCGGAACTCGACCGACCCCTTCACCAGGCCGGGCCAGCCGTCGAGGAGCCGGTGCACCCTGTCGCTGTGGACGAAAGGGGCCCAGACCTGGGCCCGGATGCGCGGTCTCCAGGAGCGGGTGCTAGCGGCGTCGAGGGCCCGCGCCACCCCTGCGCCGTAGGCTCGGGCCAGCCCCCCGGCGCCGAGCTTGGTACCGCCGAAGTAGCGGACCACCGCCGCCAGAGTCCGATCGACACCGCGCTTGAGGAGCACCTCGAGCATCGGCCGGCCCGCCGTCCCAGCGGGCTCGCCGCCATCGGAGAAGCGCTGGACCCCGCCGAAGCGAAAGGCCCAGCAGTGGTGGCTGGCACCGGGGTGCTCACCCTTTAGCGCAGTGAGGAGCCCCGCCACAGCGGCCAGCTCCTCGAGGGGCCAGACGGACCCGATGAACCTCGACCCACGCACTAACGCCTCGGTCGTCGCCGGGCGCGCCGCCGTTCGGACCTCCATGACCACATAGTCTACGTGCTACACTGGCCCCATGCTCAGGCCGCTTGAAACCCGCCGATGTCGAGCGCTCAGCCCGGCCTGATCACTCCACAACCTTCCGACCCGAACCCGGCGCGCCCAGCGCGCTAAGGAGTCGTCGTCATGAGTCTGATCCTGTACAACACGAAGACCCGCAAGAAGGAGGTACTTGCCCCGATCACTCCGGGCAGGGTCGGGATCTACTACTGCGGACCCACGGTCTATTCGGAGCCGCATCTGGGCCACGCCCGCGGGGCGGTGGTATTCGATGTCCTCCGTCGCTGGCTGGAGGCCGAGAGTTACGCCGTGCGGCTAGTGGTCAACGTGACCGACGTCGGACACCTCGTCGACGACACCGACCAGGGCGAGGACAAGCTGCTCGCGCGGGCCAAGCTCGAGCGGCTC
>Ga0209544_1002280_pt1 | contig 17682 bp, 10 predicted proteins | sample MesohylPK_FD_187297 | JGI IMG/M metagenome (GOLD analysis project Ga0209544, IMG submission 187297) | Host-associated microbial community of the marine sponge Aplysina aerophoba from Gulf of Piran - sponge mesohyl, lysed by proteinase K... | ecosystem: Host-associated > Porifera > Sponge >...
TGTAGACCGAGGCCATCAGCTCGTTCATCTTCTTCGTCGCGCCGTAGAGAGAGCACTGGGCCGAAGTGCTGTCGCTCTCGCTGAGCCGCTCCCGCGTGCTGTCGCCGTACACGGAGCTGCTCGAGGCGTAGATCAGGCCGCCGACCTCCCTGTCGCGGCACAACTCGAGTACATGGGTGAAGGCCTGGACGTTGTCGCGGACGAAGGCGTCCGGATGCGCGATCGAGTGGCGCACTCCGGCCTGGGCCGCGAGGTGGCACACCCTGGTCTGGACGCTGCCGTTCGCTCCGGCGACGAGTTCGTCGAAAGCGGCCGCGAGAGCCTCTCGATCCCCGATGTCCGCGCGGACCAGGCGGAAGTTCGGGTACTCCTCGAGGATCCCGTTGCGGCTCTCCTTCAGGCGGGGGTCGTAGTACCGGTTGAAGCTGTCGTAGCCGATCACTTCGTCGCCGCGGTCGAGCAGGGACTTCGCGACGTGAAAACCGATGAATCCGGCGCTGCCGGTGAGCAGGATCCTCACGATGCACCCCCTGCGGCCCCACTCCGCCAGCGCTCCGCGAGCTGGGCCACGGGGTCGATGAGCAGGTCCTCGACCGGAAACTCGGCCAGTAGCCTGTCGTCGAACTCCGGCGCCCGCTTGAGCACCTGGTCGCGCAGGTCGGCGTAACGCTCCCGGTAGCCGGAGAGCAGGCGGCGCAGTTCGGGCGCCGGCGCACGCTCCCGGAAACGCACGTGGATCAGGTTGAGCGCCGAGACCTCTCCGTCGGTGAACTCGGGTACGCCGATGAACACCCGGCCATCCGTTCGCCCCCGCGCCGCCATCAGTCGGCCTTCGACCGCGACCGCGTACTTCGTGCCCTGGAGCAGCGGCTCCCGCACGGTCCGCGACTGAAGATCGCGGCACAGGCCGCCAGCCCGCAACACCCGGATCGTGGCGGCGTCGCCGGGCGCCGGACCGTCGCCTCCACACCAGAGCTGGTAGCGGACGTAGCCGAGCACCTGGTCGACGAAGGGATCGAGCGCGCCCATCGTGCGCCGGTCCTCGGACGAAACCGACCCTTCCGGCGCGCCAGCCTCGAGCAGGGCGGTCACCAGGGACATGCGGCCGAGGGTCTGATCATGCCGTGAGATGCCCACGGTCACCGTCTTGGCCTGGTGCTTGATCGTGTCGACGTGCCTGGTCAGATCGTCGATAGCGGGAGTCAGAGCGCTCCGCAGATCCTCCAGCAGCGCCGCTGTCTCGGCCTCGCCGCCGTCGTCGATCCCGTCACCGCCCAGGTGATCGAGCGCCAGGGCCAGCCGCACCGCCCTGCCGGTGTGCAGGTTGCCGTCGTAGCTGCCGTCGGCCAGTCCCTCACGAACCGTCTCGATCTCGGCCGCGACCTGTTCAAGCAACCGGGCGGTCGGCCGGGAGGGCATCCCGCCAACCGACTCCGAGCCGATCGCTGTGCGGATCGCACGCAGCGGCCTGGCGAGATCGTCGATCGCAAGCGCCGCGTGGTAGCCGAACAGATGACCGGCGACCGTCGCCAGCACGAAGGACAACTCGGGCGCGGCTGCCGGCACTTCGATCACGGCCGGCGCCGCCTGGAAGCCGGCGCCCTCCGAGGCGATGACGATCGGCGTCGCGCGGTGGGCCTGGTAGACGTCGATCTCCTTCCTCGTATCCGCCGCGGTCGACCCCTGGACTCCCGTCGCACAGACCAGGATCAGCGGCTCGGACGACAGATCGATGTGCTTCTTGTCCTCCGTCGCGTCGCAAGCGATCGCCTTGTAGCAAAGTTCCGCCAGCTTGATCCGGATTTCCTCCGCCGCGATCCTGTCGAGACCGTTGCCGACGACCGACCAGTCCCGGAGCCCGGGCGCGAACCGCCGCGCCAGGGCGGCGATCCGTTCGCGCAACGCGAGAGTGCGCTCCATCGCCTCCGGTAGCGCCCGCAGCTCCCGCAACAGCCGGTCGGCGGCGGGCCGCTCGTCGGCCTTGCCGGCAACCAGGTCGACGATCGCCACGGCGAGCAGCATGCCGGCCGCGATCTGGGAGTAGAACGCCTTCGTCGACGCCACGCTCATCTCCACGTCGCGGCCGTCCGAGGTGTAGAGCACACCGTCCGCCCGGTCCGCGAGGTCCGAGTCGCGGCGGTTGACGATGGCGATGGCGCGCGCCCCTCGGCGCTGTGTCAGGTTGAGGGTCCGCAACGTGTCCGTCGTCGTGCCCGACTGACTGACCGGCACGACCAGCGTGTCCGCCATGTCCGGCAGCAGGTGGAAGCCCGAGAGCTCCGTTGCCGGCATCGCTTCGACGCGAAGCCCGCTCAGCCCACGCTCCCGCAGCCGACCCTCGATCGAGGCGGCTATCCCCTGGCCGGCAACGGCAGCCGTGCCCTGACCGGTGACCACGACCCGGGTGATCGCGCCTCTTTCCAGGTCGCGCGCCACGGCTATCGGGATCGTCTGCCGGCCCAACGTCACCCGGAGGCGTCCGGTCGCGTCCTCGTGCAGCTTGCCGCGCAACGTCTTGCGTACCGATTGCGGCGCTTCGCTGATCTCCTTGAGCAGAAAGTGGGGGAACTCGCCTCGGTCGATGTCCCGGGTCGTGATCTCCGCCCGCTCCAGTTCATCCTCGTCTACCGGCAGCGACGACGCGTCCATGCCGAAACGCTCGATACCCGCCAGGTCTCCGGCCCGCCGCGCGTCCAGGACCGCGATCTGCCCCCTGGCTACGCCGGGCGCCTCCGGGCCAGCCGCCGCCTCGCCGTCCAGCCGGAGGTAGGTCGCCGTCTCCTCCACCAGGCCGTACGGTTCGCTGGCCACGACGAAGGCGTGGTCCGCGAGGCCCACGTACAGCCCCTGGCCACTGCCTCGGATCGCCAGGTAGAGGCGGTGCGGGTCGTCCCCGCAGAGTGCGCCGACGGCGAGCGAGCCCTCGAACTCCGACACCGTGCCGCGGAAGGCCTCGAGCGGTTCGTCGCCTCGGGCCAACCGGCGCGACATGAGGACCGGCATGACCTTCGCGTCGGTCGTGATCCGCGGGTCGATGTCCAGACTCTCCAGCACACGCAGATCCGCGTGGTTGTCGACGTCGCCGTTGATCGCCGCTGCCACCTGCGGCAGGTGCGCCGTAGCCGCTCCGCCATCCGCGGCGCCGGATCGGTTCCCGGGGGCCTCCGCCTCGTTCAGGGGATGCGCGTTCGCCTCGTTGACCCGTCCGACGCTGGCCCAGCGCGTGTGCCCGAGGATCGAGCCCTCGACATCCGGACTTTCGAGCGCCGCCGCCAGCACCGGGTCGCCGGCTACCGCGGCACGCAGAAAGCGCACGTTGTCGCCCAGCTCGCCGATCTCCTCGGCGCACTTGTAGACCAGGCCCAGGCGTCCGTCGCCGCGGACGATCGCGCGATGGCCGAACATCCCATCCCCGGCGCGACGGTCGAGCTCCGCTCGAACCGCCGGATCGCCCTGGTCGACCCCGTGTCCCGAGAGCAACAGGAACAGGCCGGCGGAATCGCGGCCGCGGATCTCGAGGCGATCGAGGGACGAGAAGGTCTGCTGGACGCCGATCAATACGTCGAGACCCGCGTCGGTGACCCCGGCCGGGGCCAGTGCACCGACCTCGGCGACGGTCCGCAGCCGGTCGCAGCGGATCGCCCACTCGGCGTCCGCCAGGGCGCCCGCCGCCCTGCCGATGACCTCCAGGCCCGCGTCTCCGAACGCCGGCACCCCGGCGTCCAGGGTCGACTCCAACCGCCTGAGCGCCTTCAACGTCGGCGCCAGGGCTTCGGCTACCGCGGCGCACAGCGCCGGGTCGCGCACCAGGGAGCGCACCGCCGGACGGCCGCGCAGCCGTCGGTCCCAGCTCGCGATCTCCGAGGAGGCGTCGGACAGAGCGGAGGCAAGGGACCCGGCGTCCGCACGATCGACGTGACGGACCGCCGCCTCGACGCAGCGACCGGTCGCGGCGAGCCCCTCCAGCAGTTCCCGCGAGTCGACCGCCGGTCCAGGGTGGGGGCGCATCAGGATGCCGACGATCCCGCACATGGGTGGCGGAAGCTTAGCCCGGATTGAGGCCCCGACGGCGGTAAGCTCCCGGCGAAGGGACCGAACCGGGATGAACGACACACAGACCTACCTCGCCGCCGTCGTCCAGATGGGTGCCACGTCCGACGAGCAGGCCAACTGGGAGACGGCCCGGCACTGGATCGAGACCGCGGCGGACCGCGGCGCGCAGTTCGTGACCACGCCGGAGAACACGAACTACCTCGGGCCGCACAAGGAGAAAGTGAAGCTCGCCGAGCCGACCTCGGGCGCCACCTGCAGGCGGTTCGCCGCGCTGGCGCGGGACCGGGGCATCCACCTGCTGCTCGGCTCCTACAACGAACTCTCGCCGGAGGAAGACGGCAGCCGCTGCTACAACACAAGCGTCCTGTTCGACCCCCAAGGGCATATCGCGGCCACCTACCGCAAGATCCACCTCTTCGACGTGGACGTCTCCGACGCGGTGCGCTTCCTGGAATCGAAGACGGCCGTGCCCGGCACGGACACGGTCACCGTGGATACCGCGCTTGGCCGCCTCGGCCTGACGATCTGCTATGACCTGCGGTTCCCCGAGCTCTACCTGCGGCTGGCCGCGGACGGCGCGGAAATCCTGACCGTGCCCTCCGCCTTCACCCTGATGACCGGCAAGGACCACTGGCACCCCCTGCTGCGCGCCCGGGCGATCGAGACCCAGTGCTACGTGCTGGCCGCGGCGCAGACCGGCCGCCACGATGACCGCGGGCTACGGCACAGCTACGGGCACTCGGTGATCATCGACCCCTGGGGGCACGTCCTGGCCGACGCTGGCGACGCGCCGGGGATAGCACTCGCCCAAATCGACCGGCGGCGCGTCGCCGAGGTGCGGCGCTCGATGCCCGTCGCCTCCCACCGCCGCCTGACGGTCGGCTGAGCGACCCCGGCGGACTCGCCCATGGACATCTGGATACTCGTCGCAATCATCGTCTTCACCTTCCTGGCGTTCAGCTTCGAGTGGCTGCGGATCGATGCGGTCGCTCTCTCCAGCCTGGGCCTGCTCCTGCTGTTCGGCCTGGTGACGCCCCAGGAGGCGATCCGGGGTTTCAGCAACGACGCCGTGATCACGGTGATGATGATGTTCATCCTCAGCTATGGACTGACCCACACCGGCCTGATCGACCGCTTCGGCCAGAAGCTCGCACAGATGTCGGGCCACACCCACTGGGCCGCCGCGATCGCGCTGATTCTCGTCTGCGGCGTCCTCTCGGCCTTCATCAACAACACCGCGGCGCTGGCGATCCTGATGCCGGTCGGCATTCAGATCGCGAAGCACTACGGTGTGTCGCCGTCGCGGATTCTGCTGCCGCTCTCCTACCTCTCGATCATCGGCGGCACCTGCACCCTGATCGGTACGTCGACGAACCTGCTCGTCAGCTCGATGGCGGCGCAGTACGGCTACGGCGGCTTCACCATGTTCGAGTTCCTCGCATTGGGGCTGGTCCTTCTGGTCGTCGGTTTCGCCTACATCGTCCTCGTGCCCATGCGCCGCCTCCCCGATCGCGCCGGCGCCTCCGACCTGACCACGAAGTACCAGTTGTCCTCGTTCCTGACCGAGGTCCAGGTGCCGGAGGGGACTTCACTCGTCGGCAGCAACGTGGTCGACGCGCACATCAACGAGCGCTTCCGCCTCACGGTCCTCGAGATCCTGCGGGGCGAAGAACGGATCGCCGTCGAACTCCGCGCCACGCCGATCCGGGGCGGCGATCTCCTGATCGTCGAAGGCCTGATGGACGACATCGTCAGCTTCCGGGACCACTACGGCCTGCGCCTCCGCACCGAGGTGAAGATCGGCGACCGCGACCTCTCGGACAAGAACAACATCATGGCGGAGATCCAGCTCTCGCCGGTCTCCCGGCTCACCGGTTCGACGATCCGCGAGCTGGACTTCCGCCGCCGCTTCGGCTGCTTCGTCCTGGCGCTCAACCGCACCGGCGAGCCGATCCGCGAGAAGCTGGCCCATATCGCCCTCCACAACTGGGACACCCTGCTCGTCTTCGGCCCCCGGTCCCGGATCGAAGCCCTCTACGACACGGAGGACTTCATCCCCTTGCAGCAGGACGTCAAGCTGCGCCTCGTCATCCCGCGGCGCTGGTGGCTCGCCGTGGTGATCGTCCCGATCGTCGTCGTCGTCGCCTCCGCGGGAGTCACCTCGATCCTGAAGGCGTCGATCCTGGGCGCCGTGGCGCTCATCGTCTTCGGCGGCATTTCCGTGCAGCAGGCGTACGAAGCGATCAACTGGACCGTCATCTTCCTGCTCGTCGGCATCCTGCCGATGGGAATCGCGATGGAGAAGACCGGCCTCGCGGCAATGATCGGCGAGACGATCGCGAGCGCCGGCGCCGACTACGGACCCTGGGCGGTCATCGCGCTGGTCTACCTGGCGACCGCCCTGCTCTCGGAGATCGTCTCGAACAACTCGACCGCGGTGCTCATGGTGCCGATCGCCGGCACCGCCGCCGCCTCGATGGGCCTCGACCCCAAGCCCTTCATGATGACGGTCGCCTTCGCCGCATCCGCCAGCTTCCTGACCCCGATGGGCTACCAGACGAACGCGATGGTCATGGGCCCCGGCGGCTACCGCTTCAGCGACTACCTGAAGTTCGGCGCCCCGCTCAAGATCGCGTTCTTCGTGATCTCCGTACCGCTGATCCCGCTGATCTGGCCGTTGACGTAACCGGCTACCTACCGCTGGCAGCGCGGGCAGTAGTAGGTGCTGCGGTTGGAGATGTTGACCCGGCGGATGCGATAGCCGCAGCCGGCCGGGCAGGCCTCGCCTTCCCGGCCGTAGACGTCGAGCGAAACCTGGAAGTAGCCCGAGTTGCCCTCGCCGTCGGCAAAGTCGTTGAGCGTCGTGCCACCCTGCTCGATCGCATCGCCCAGCACTTCGCGCACCGCCTCGGCAAGAACGTCGAACCGGCGGTGGGCGATCCGCGCCACGGACCGGCGAGGGTGGATGCCGGCGCGATGGAGCGCCTCCGAGGCGTAGATGTTGCCGACGCCGACGACCAGGGAGGCGTCCATCAGGAAGCTCTTGATCGGCGCGCGGCGACCCCGGGCAAGGCCGGCGAGCAGGTCGCCGTCGAAGGCCGGAGACAGAGGTTCGACACCGAGGTGACGGAAGTGCCGGTCGCGCCCCAGATCTTCCGTCGACGCGACGAAGGCGACGCCGAACCGCCGCGGATCGCGGAACCGCAGGCGGCGGCCCGACGCGAGTTCGAAGCCCAGGTGCTCGTGGTCCTCGCGCGGCGCGGCCCGGTCGACCAGAGTCAACCGGCCGCTCATTCCCAAGTGCAGGACGAGGGTCTCGCCTCCGGAGGCGTCGATCAGCAGGTACTTCGCGCGCCGGCGAAGGCTCGTGACGGTGTGGCCTTCCAGCCGCCGCAGGCGCCGTTTGCAGAGCGGTTCGCGCAGGGTCGGGAAGTGGACGCTGACGGCCTCGAAGCGGTCGCCAATGAGCGGCCGCTCCAGGCTCCGGCGCAGGACCTCGACTTCAGGGAGCTCGGGCACGCTCAGCGCCGGGCGGCCGGCCAGCCGCCCGAAGGCCCGGTTCGGCGGGAGAACCCGGACCGACCCGAGCGGCCACGCGCTGACGACGAACGAGCGGCCGTTGACGCAACGCCCCCGGCGAGCGTCGCGACCAGGGCCTCGATCGCCGTGGTCCGATCGTCACTACCGCCCTTGAGACGGACTTCGGTCTCCAGAACTTTCCAGGGCAGATCGGCCATCAGACGTTCCGCCTCCGGCCCCTGTCGCAACGTGGCCGCCTGGTAGGCGCGAAACAGCCGGAAGGGCGCGATCTTCGCCACGGACTCGGGAAGATCGGCCTTGATCTTCGGCAGCACGCGGGACCTGAAGGCGTTGTAGTCACGCACGGGAGGAACGGGGTTCCGCGCGATTGCACCGTGAATGGCCACAAGGTGCTGGCAGAAGCCGCCAAGTACACCGAAGAAGGAGAAGGTCGCCCCGTCCTGGTCAGCCGCGGTTGCCAGATAGCGGCGAAACTGCACCAGGGCCCGGGCAGGCCCCGACCTGCCGATCGCGTCAAGCACCTTCCACACGTCCTCCTCGCCACGGTCGCTGACCATTTCCACCACCATGCCGCGGTCGATGCGTTCAGAGCCGCCCCGAGCACCGGCTGCGAGCTTGCGATATTCCGCGGCGAATCGGGCTGCCGAACTCGCGTCCGCCTCGGAAGCACCCCAGCCTCCCCCCTTGCGCAGGGTGCGACGAGCCAACTCCACCGAGCCGGCCCGGTCGATGCGGACACCCGTCTCCCGCTCCAGTTCAGCAACGACCGGATGGAGTCCAACCACGTTGCCGTTCCGATCGAATCCGAGCTGCCCAACCTCGAAAGCCGCGTCCCGCTCGAACAGACGACGGGCGATGGGGTGCCCTCGGTCAACGCTTCGTTCGGCGAACACCAGAGCGTGGCCCTCCGGCAGACCGCCTCCGGCGACACGAGCCAGCTCCGCGACGTCCTTGTCGGACCACCCGCTCAGACCCTCCGCCCGCGCCGCCTCCAGAAGAGCCGCGAGCCCCCTGGCCAGTTCTGCCCGCTCCTTCTTCAACCGGCCACGACGGCCACCCGTTCGCAGGTTCTTTCCGCCGGAGAGCGCCGAGTCCGGCAGCGCGGAAACAGCCTCCTCGGCGCCGCCTGTCAACGGGTCGACGTCGAACAGACGTAGCGTCTGGAGAAGCAGACCCGCCGCTCTTCGCTCGGTCAGCGAGAGCCCCTCGCGGGCCGCGCCGGCCAAGCCGTAGTCGTCACCCAGAGCCTTGGCCGCCTCGTCGACGAGGTCGGCCGCGGCATCCTTGTCGGCGAACGCCTCGCTGGCCACGACCAACGCGACCTTGGCCGGCTCGAAGAGGGAGAACGTGAGTAGATCGGCCAGAATCGACCGTAGCTCCGCGCCGGCCGCCCCCTTGTGAATCGCCACCTCACAGCCGGCCGCGGCACCCAGCGCTTCCGCGATTCGTGTCGCCTCCCGCGTCGCCAGCACCTGCTCGCCGATCACCAGGTACAGCGGCTGGCGGTCACCGCTTTCGATGCTCTTGACCGCCGCGTCGATCTCGGGCGTCTTCACTCTTCTCTCGGAAGCCGACCCTTCTCCTCGAGTTCCTGGCAGTTGATGCAGTAGGTGGCCCAGGGCACCGCTTCGAGACGGGCGCGGCCGACGTCGGCCTGGCAATGGACGCAAACGCCGAAGCTGCCGTCGTCGAGGCGGATCGTGGCCTCCTCGATCCGCTCGAGCAGAATCCCGTCACCGTCGGACAGTGAGAAGTTCAACTCCCGGCTGTAGGCGTGGTTCGCCCGGTCGACGAGGTCCTCCGAGCCTTCGCCCGACGACGCCTTCAGGCCGGCAGTAAGGTCACGGTTGTAGCGACCGAACAGCTCGCGCCGCTTCTCCTCCAGCCGCGCCCGCACCAACTCCATGTCGATGTCGGCGCCCTGGCGGCGATCGTTGTTCCCCGAGCCGTCGCCCGCGCGCTCCGGCCTGAGGAGCAGCGTCGGCGCCTTGCGCGGAGGCGCCTTCTTCCGGGCCGCCTTCCTCCGGGCCACCCTCTGCTTTGCCGCCAACCGGCGAGCGGCCTCCCGGTCGGCCTCGTCCTTGGCCGCTTTCGCCTTTGCCGCCGCGGCCTCCTCCTGAGGCCTCCTCGCCTCGGCTTCCTCCGCCGCCTGGGCCTTCGCAACCCGCTTCTCCGCGGCGATAGCAGTCCTCTGGGCCTCCCTCGCCGTAGCCTTCGCCTCGGCCAGAGCCTTGGTCGCCTTCTCCAGGGCCGACGCTCGGGACGCCGCCGCGCGAGCGGCCTTGCGAGCGGCTACTCCCCTCGCCGAGGACTCCTTGGCCGCGGCCTGGGCAACCGCCTTTCGTTCGGCCGCCAACTTCGCCGCCTTCTCGGCAGCGGCGGTCGTTCTCTCGGCGAGTTTCGCCGACCGAACGGCTTCCTTCTGCCTGGCATTCGCCGCCTGCAGTCCCTTGGCCGCGAGTTCCGAGGTGGACCTGGTCTTGCGCTCGGCCTGCTTCGCCGTCGTCACCGCGGCGCGCAGGCGCGCGGCCGCCTCCTTCGCCAAACGCGAAAGCTCGGCAGCCTTCTCGAGCGCCTTGTCCCGTACCGCCTCGCGCTCCGCAGCCTCCTCCTCGGCCTGGCGAGCCGCCGCGACCGCGGCCTGCTCGTCCTCGGCAGCCTGCTCGGCAGCCGACTTGCGGGCCGCGGCTGCCGCGACTGCCTTCTCCGCCGCCGTGTTGCCCGACGCAGCCGCACGCTCCGCCTTCCTCGCGACAGCTCGGCGCTCGGTGGCCGTCTTCGCAGCGGCCGCGGCCGATTTCTTCTTCGTTTCGGCGATCCTGATCGCTCTGTTCGCCGCGGTGGCCGTCGACCTCTTCTCCCGAGCCGCCTGCTGAGCGGCCGCCTTCTCTCCGGCAGCGGACTTCGCCGCGCGCTCGGCCACGGCTGCTCTTCGCGCCGCCTCGGCCGTGGCCTTCTTCGCCACCGCCTGTTCCGCTTCCAGCGGGCGTACCTTGGCCGCAGCCTGCTTCTTCTTGTTGTCGGATCCGCCGCTCCGGGCGCTTTTGTCCGCGCTTGCCACTTCTTTTTCCCTCACGCGGCTCAATGAAACGGTCGCCGATGATAGTTGATTCCCTCAAGGATGGTGAAAGACCGGTAGATCTGCTCGAAAACAGTCAGGCGGGCAAGTTCGTGGGGGAGGGTCAGCGACCCCAGGGACAGCCCGAAACGCGACGACTTCAGCAACCGGGGATCCAGGCCCAGGTCGGACCCGACGATCCAGGCGACCGGCCTTTGCCACTCGCTGCGCAGCCGCCCCACTTCCGCCGCGAGGGCGCGCGAACTCAGGTTCCGGCCCTTCCGGTCGAGACACACCGTCCAGGCCTCAGGTGGCAGGGCGGCGCGAATCGCGTTCCCCTCGAGCCGAAGGCGGGTCCGATCGTCGCCGCGCGCGGGACGAACGACCTGCTCCCGTACCGGAGCGAATCTCCTGATCCGCTGCCGATACTCGCCGCAAAGGGACTCCCAGGGTTCGCGCCGGCGACCGACCCAGACCACAACGATCTCGAACGCCACTGAGCCATTATGCACGCCGTTTCGCGACTCCCCGCAACCCGGTCTCCCGGAAGGAACCGCCGTGTCTACGCTGTTATTGTCCGCGTCATGGCAAGGTCCGCCGATCAGGAGCTGAAGCGACTGCGCAGACGCCGCGTGACCCGCGGCCTGCTGCTCGGCGGAGTGGCGCTCGGGGCGCCCGCGGTCATCAACACGCTCGTCGCGCGCCGCGCCGCGCGCTTGCCCCGACCCCGGTGGGGCGCCACCCGGCACGTCGAGATCGACGGCCAACGGCTCGCGTACGTCCACCTGCCCCGGTCCGGCCAGGGCTCCACGCCGCCAATGGTCCTGCTTCACACGTTCGGTCCAGGTCACACGGGCCTGCTCTGGCGCGAGACGGCGGAACGCCTTGCCCGCGATTGCGACTGCTTCGTCCCCGACTGGCTCGGCTGGGGCGACTCGGAGCGCAGGGCCCAGCGCTACACGGCCGAGCTCTACATCGATCTGCTCGACCGGTTCCTGGAAGAAGTCGTTGGCGAACCCGCGATCCTCGTGGCTCCCCATCGCGCGGCCGCCTATGCCGTCCAGGTGACCCTGGACGCCCCCCAACGCGTCGCCGCTCTGGCGCTCATCGCGCCCCAGGGCCTGGGCGCCGACGTCGCCCAGGACCGCGGCGACCCTCTCCTTCATGCGCTCCTGCGCGCGCCCCTGCTCGGCACGTCCGCGCTCAATCTGGTGACCGGCAGGCGGGCTCTGGACAACCACCTGCGCCGCGAGACGATGTTCGGGGCCGAGGGGCTCGGCAAGCCGGTGGTCGAGGCGATGTACCGCGCCAGCCACCTGCCCGGCGCCAGCCACGCCCTGACGGATAGCCTGTGCGGCCGGCTCGGCCACCAGCTCGAAGCCGGTTTCGGTGACGAACTCCAGCAGCCGTCGTGGCTGGCCTGGGGCCGTCAGGCAACCCACCCGCCGCTCGAGACGGCCGATCTCTGGCTCCAGGAACTGCCGAAATCGGACCTGGAGGTCTTCGACGGCTGCCGCAATCTGCCCCACGTCGAACGGCCGGCCAAGTTCGCGGGGGCGCTGACGGCGTTCATCGAGCGCCAGCGTTTCGCCGCCTGATCGGGGATCCACCCCGAACCCCTTAGAGCGACCGTACGCCGTGTCCAGGGAACCAGAGCAGAGCCGGCCAGAAGGCCGGCGCACCGAGTCCGCGGGCCCGTCATCGGCAAGCCGGCGCACCCGGTCCGCCTTTCCGACCGTTCCGGGCGGCTATCCGTTTCCCGGCCTCGAACGCGAAACCCTAGAGTTCTGGCGACGCGAACGGGTGTTCGAGGCCTCGCTTATGACCGGCGACGACGACGGGCGCGAGTTCTCGTTCTACGAGGGTCCACCGACAGCCAACAACGTGCCCCACGTCGGCCATGTCGTCACCCGCGTGGTCAAGGACCTCTACCCCCGGTTCCGCACGATGACCGGGCGGCGTGTGCCGCGCAAGGGCGGTTGGGATACGCACGGCCTGCCGGTGGAGATCGAGGTCGAGAAGCAGCTCGGCTTCTCCGGCAAGCAGCAGATCGAGGACTACGGGATCGAGAAGTTCAACAGCGCCTGCCTCGAAAGCGTCAGCGCCTACGAACGCCAGTGGCGGAGGATGACCGATCGGGTCGGCTACTGGCTCGACATGGACGGCGCCTACCTGACCTACCGGAACACCTACATCGAGTCGGTGTGGTGGTCGCTGGCCGAACTCTGGCGGCAGGACCTCCTCTACGAGGGCCGCAAGATCCAGCCCTACTGCGCCCGCTGCGGCACGACCCTGTCGAGCCACGAAGTGGCCCAGAACTACCGCGACACGGAAGATCCCTCGATCTGGGTGCGCTTCCCGCTGCGGCCGGGGCAAACGCTTTCCGCGATCGACGACGACGACAGCGCGGCGTTCAGCACCGACCGGCCGATCGACATCGTGGCCTGGACGACGACGCCCTGGACGCTGCTCTCCCACGCCGGGATCGCTGTGCATCCCGAGCTGACCTACCGCGCGGTGGCGGACCCCGGCGATCCGGAGCGGCTGCTGCTGATCGCCGAGGACCTCGAGCGACCCGTTCCCGCGCTCGTCCCCGGCGACGGCAAGCCGACCCGGGTCGACCTGCGCGAGGCCTCGACCGTGGCCCGGTTCGCGGGCCGGTCGCTCGAAGGCGCCCTCTACGACCGGCCGTTTCCCGTCGAGCCGAGCCGCCCGTACCGCTCCGCCGAGGTGTCGGACGCCGCCGGTTTCCGCATTCTGCTCGCCGACTACGTCACCCTTGCCGAGGGCACCGGCGCGGTCCACACGGCGCCGCTGTTCGGCGAGGACGACGAGAAGAGCGGCCGCGACTACGGTCTGCCCGAGTTGCAGGCGGTCGACGCGGAGGGCCGGGTCGCGCTCGACGCAGCCGCCAGCTCCGACGATCCCTCCGTCCGCTCCCTGGTCGACGAGATCAACGGCGACTGGTTCAAGGACGCCGACCCGAAGATCGTCCGCTCGCTGCGGCAGCGTGGCCGCCTGCTCCACGGCGAGCGGCACAACCACAGCTACCCCTTCTGCTGGCGCTGCGATCAACCGCTGCTCTACTACGCGACGACGAGCTGGTTCGTGCGCACGACCGCCGCCCGCGAACGGTTGATCGAGAAGAACCGCGAAGTCCACTGGCACCCCGAGCACGTCGGCCAGGGACGCTTCGGCGACTGGCTCGAGAACGTCGTCGACTGGGCCCTGTCCCGCAGCCGCTACTGGGGCACGCCGCTGCCGGTCTGGAAGTGCGGCGACTGCGGCGAGACCGAGGTGATCGGTTCCTTCGAGGAGCTCTTCCGCAAGGTGGGCAGGCCCCTGCCGGACGATCCGTACGACCGCGCCTGCTTCGACCCGCACCGGCCGTTCATCGACGACGACTTCCAGTGGCCGTGCGCGGCTTCGGACTGCGCCGGCACGATGAAGCGTGTCGAGTACGTGATCGACGCCTGGTTCGACTCGGGCGCCATGCCCTTCGCCCAGTACCACTACCCGTTCGAGAACCGGGAGACCTTCCGGGCCCGCTTCCCGGCGGACTTCATCTCCGAGGCGGTCGACCAGACCCGGGGCTGGTTCTACACCCTGCACGTCCTCGGCTGCCTGTTGTTCGACAGCCCGGCCTATCGCAACTGCATCGTCCTGGGACACGTGAACGACGAGAACGGCCGCAAGATGTCCAAGCGGCTCGGCAACGTCGTCGAGCCGATGGAGGTGCTGGCCGAGACCGGCGCCGACGCGCTGCGCTGGTACTTCTGCGTGAACAACCCGGAGCAGCCGTCCCGCTTCTCGGCCCGCCTCGTGCGGGAAGCGGCCCAGACCTTCCTGCTGCCCCTGTGGAACGCACTGTCCTTCTTCACCATCTACGCCAACCTCGACGGCTGGCGGCCGGGCCGGCACGGGATCCCCTTCGCCGAACGGGACCAGCTCGATCGCTGGATCCTGCTCCGGCTCTACCGGCTGGTTCGCGAAACGACCGGGCATCTCCGCGGCTACAGCACCGCGCCGGCCGCCCGAGGCATCGAGGCGTTTCTCGAGGAGTTGACGAACTGGTACATCCGGCGCAGCCGCGACCGGTTCTGGGCGCCCAACGACGAGTCCGGTGCCGGCGCGCAGGCCAGCGCGAAGGAAAGCGCGTACCAGACGCTCTACGAAGTCCTGACCACGCTGCGCCTTCTCATCGCGCCCTTCGTCCCCTTCGTCGCCGAGGAACTCCATCGCCGCCTGCTCTCGAGCCAGGGACTCGGCGCCGTCAGTTGCCACCTGGAGTCCTGGCCCGAGCCTCCCGCCGACCGCGCCGACGAGAGGCTCGAGACGGCGATGGCGACCGTGCTCCAGGTTGCCCGCAACGGCCGCTCGGCGCGCAACGCGAACAGCATCAAGATCCGCCAGCCGCTGCGCTCCGTCACCCTGGTCAGCGCCGATCCCGAGCTCGAATCCCTGGTCGAGCCATACGTCGATCTCGTGTCCGAGGAACTGAACGTTCACGAAGTGCGCTGGGCCGCCGACAGCTCCGAGTACGTTTCCTTCGACGTCGTGCCGCACTACCCGAAGTGCGGCCCGCGGTTCGGTCGCGCGATGCCGGCCGTGCGCGCCGCGCTCGCTGCCCGGGACGGCGCCGATCTGAAGCGGGAACTCGACGGGTCCGGCCGCATCGCGATCGAGCTCGACGGCGACACCGCGTACCTCGAACCGAACGAGGTCGAGGTACGACTCGAAGAGCGTCCCGGCATCGCCGTGCACGGGGACAGCGAGCTGCTGGTCGCCCTCGACGTCGACCTGGACGACGACCTGATCGCCGAGGGGCTCGCGCGCGAGGTCGTCCACCGGGTCCAGAACCGGCGCCGCGCCGCCGACCTCGACTACGCCGATCGCATCGCCGTCCGCTACCGGACGAACGAGGAGGTCGAACGGGCGATCGAGGCGCACCGGGAGTGGATCTGTGGAGAGACCCTGGCCGTAACCTTCCAGGCCACCAACGGCGACGGGCCGGACGGCATGGAAGACGCCCCGATCGAGGGTCAGGCCTTCGCGCTCGCGATCGAAGTCCAATCCCGCTAGTCAGGAGCGCACGAACCCATGGCAGGAATCTTCAAGGCCTACGATGTCCGCGGCCTCTATCCGGGACAGTTGAACGAGGCGCTGGCGCGCCGGATCGGCATGGGCTTCGGTCACCTCGTCGAGCTCACGGGCGACCAGGGCGCGGAACGCCCCCGTACGGTCGTCGTCAGCCGCGACATGCGTTCGCACAGCGTGCCGCTGTCCGAGGCGCTCTGCGACGGACTGACCGCGGCGGGCCTCGATGTCCTGGACGTCGGTCTCGCCACGACGCCGATGAACTACTTCGCCACCGGCCGGCTCGGCACCGCCGGCGGCATCCAGGTCACGGCGAGTCACAACGGGGCCGAGTACAACGGCCTGAAGTTCAGCCTCGCCGGCGCCGTGCCGGTGTCGGGAGACGACGGCATCCCGATCATCGAGGAGCACGCCCTCGGCGCGGAGCCGAAGCCGGCGGCAGCGCCCGGGCGGGTCGAGACGACGAGCATCGAAGCCCCGTACGCCGAGCACGTCCTCTCCTTCCTCGATCGATCGTTCGAGACCGCAGACGGCCCGAAGCTGCGACTGGCGGCCGACGCCGCGAACGGAATGGGCACGATCTACCGCCCTCTGCTTGAAGCCTGCGGCGTCGAACTGCTGCCCCTCTACTTCGAGCTCGACGGGACCTTCCCGAACCACGAGGCGAACCCGCTGCTGCCGGAGAACCTGCGCGACCTGAGCGATCTCGTCGTCGAGCAGGAGGCGGACCTCGGCGTCAGCTTCGACGGCGACGGCGACCGCGCCGCCTTCGTCGACGAACACGGCGAGCCGATCGGGTCCGACCTGATCACCGCCCTGATCGCCGGCCAGATGCTCGACCGCGAGTCGGGCGGCACCGTGATCCACGACATCCGCTCCTCCCGGGCCGTGCCTGAATACATCCGCGAGCACGGCGGCACGCCGCTGCCGGAGCGGGTCGGCCACTCCTTCGTCAAGGCGACGATGCGCCGGACCGGCGCCCTGTTCGGCGGCGAGCTCGCCGGCCACTACTATTTCCGCCAGAATTACTGCGCCGACAGCTCGATCCTGGCCGTCGTCGCCGTCCTCAACCTGATCCGCCGCTCCGGCAAGTCCCTCTCCACGATCACCGCGCCGCTACGCCGCTACGCGAAGAGCAGCGAGATCAACTTCGAGGTCGAGGACAAGGACGCCGCCATGGCGGCCCTCGTCGACCGCTACGCCACGCGCCAGGGCGGCACGCTCGACCGCCTCGACGGCATCCGCATCGACTTCGACGACTGGTGGTTCAACGTCCGCCCGTCGAACACCGAACCCCTGCTGCGGCTCGTCCTCGAAGCCTCCACCCCCGAAGAACTCGCCGCCCGGCAGGCCGAACTGACGGCGCAGCTCGGCGAACCGACGTAGACGGCGGCGCGGCCCGCCGGCCGTGGCGGCACCCGCCTGCCCGAGGGTCGGCCTTAGTCCCGGCCTCCAAGCAGACCGGCTCGCATCAGGAAGTAGACGAGCGTCAGCAGCGAGGTCACCGCGGCGGCCACGTAGGTCAGCGCGGCGGCGTTGAGAACCCGGTCCATGCCTACCCGCTCCGTCTGCAGGATGAGACCCTGGCCGACGGCGAGGCGCTTGGCGCGGGCTGTGGCGTCGAACTCGACCGGCAGGGTGACGAGCTGGAACAGGACGACCGCGGAGAACATGACCACGCCGACCATGAACATGCCCATGTTGCCCAGAATGAGGCCGAAGAACATGACGAAGTAGCCCAGGTTGCTGCCGATTCCGGCCATCGGCACGAGGGTCGAGCGCAGCCACAGGGGCGCGTAGTTCTTCGCGTGCTGGATCGCGTGCCCCGCCTCGTGGCAGGCGATGCCGATCGCGGCCACGGAGTTCGAGCCGTAGACCTCTTCCGACAGGGCGAGCTTCTTCGTCACCGGGTTGTAGTGGTCGGAGAGTCGGCC
>Ga0209544_1002288_pt1 | contig 17603 bp, 10 predicted proteins | sample MesohylPK_FD_187297 | JGI IMG/M metagenome (GOLD analysis project Ga0209544, IMG submission 187297) | Host-associated microbial community of the marine sponge Aplysina aerophoba from Gulf of Piran - sponge mesohyl, lysed by proteinase K... | ecosystem: Host-associated > Porifera > Sponge >...
GCCTTTGCCCGGAACCAAAAAAATTTGGAGAGGATTCTTGAAACTTCAATGGGCCGTAATCGTCTACAATGCGCTCAGCGCCGACGATTCCCAATAAACCACTAATCACGTATGGGAGGTTGAAAGGATCGGGGCGCCGGTTTCTGACCTACTGTCGCGCGGATGATCCTAGACGCACGGCGGCTGTCTGCCATCATCGCGACATGAGGCCTTCGTTCTCTTCTAGGCTGCGTCAACCATCGTGGGTCACCGAATGAAAAGCACATGACCTGACGATGGACGCCGGAACGAGCATTCTGGCAGCTGCGGGTCGCGCCGCGAACAGCGATCGCGATTGGAATCAAGCGGTCCGGAGCCGGATTGAGAAGACGCTCGAAGTGGCACAACGCTGGCGAGTGTGCCCGTTGCATGGCCTTTCAAGAAAGCAATTGTGCGCCTGGCGTTCCAATGTCACTCACCAGACTGCTCACATGCGGCTTGTCGTGCAACATCAGCCGCAATTCGGAAAGCCAACCCGGAGGCCGTCCCAGCGCTTTCGCGACAGCCTTATCCCAAAGCCGACGAACCTCGCATTCACCATCACAGAACTGCGGTTCGTCCAAGCAGCGAATTTGATCCCAATACATGGCAAGCACCGAAGTGGCGTTCTCATCAGTCAAATCAGGCATTCTGATATCTATCTGACCGACTTCTCGATGAATCCGAGCGTATTGGCATTCTCTGTCAAGCTCCGAACCTTCACACGATCCAGCCCTGAGGGAACGTCCGCAACAATTTCCAGCGTAATGTCCACTTCGCTGTTTGGAAGGGTCGTGAGCTGTTCGACAATTCCCTCTACCACTTTTTGGATTTCCCGGGCCGGTCGCTCCGATGAGATCTTTACCGTGCCAGTGAAGCGAGTCGGTTTCCGATTTGCTGGCTGTTTGTCGTCTGATGTGGCGGCTTCTCTAACTTCAGACTGATCGCCATCAATGCTTGTCGGCGTGTCGTCTTGAGGGCCGGTCGCCGTTGACGGCTGCGGACGATGAGCTTCGGCAATTTCCGGCCTTACGATGAGGCTCTCTTTATCAATGACCACAGAGACTGTCTCCGCCTCGCTGATGGCGAGCCCCTGATATGTGTTGGCTGTATCGTCCCAACGTTCGGCGTACGCGAATGGTCCTGGAAGCAAGTTCCCGATTGCAGAGCTGACCGTCCTGACTAGTACCGAACGATCTTTCAACCGCGGCAGGTAGGTATAGCGATCGAGATACTCCCGAAGATCCTTCAGCGAGAGGTGATGATTTTGCTTCCAGAGGTACCTGTCGAGTTCACGATTCAGTCTGGTTGGGCCGAGTTCAGGCAGCAGTCCCTCTTCATCAACCAGTCGTTTGCTTGCCCTTTTCAGGAGGCCGTCCTGAGCGGGAACCTTGCCTGATATCCAGGAGATTTCGGCTTCGGCACTTTCCTGCCTAGGATACAGCAGATAGTTCCAAGCTTCCATCAGACGCGTTCTGACGGTGCCGCTCGCTTCGGTTGATTTTTCCCGGGCCAGCGCACTATCTCGTTGTGTTAGGTTCAGGCGCTCCGTGTCACGAACGATTCCTTCCCATGCAAGCGCACTCCGCATGGCTTCCTTCAGGTGATCGACCTGCCGCGATTCGGCCGCGAGAAACACAAGTACGTTGCGATAAACGCGCGGCGTGCTGCCTCGCTGCGCAAGAAAATCCTTGACCGTGGCCATCGCCTCTGACCCGTCGCGGCCGTTGTGCGAATGCAAGACCCCAAGCACGACGGCACGCACGCCGCCGGCCTCGTCGGGGATGTCGGCGGAACTGCTGGGTGCCACTTGGACTGCTTCGAAGTCTCCGCGGTCAGCGAGGCCGTTCACATAGTTCGCCAGACGCTTGTCAATTTCAGTCATGACAAGCTCTTCCTCAATCTGTTCGGCGCGGTCCGCAGCGACGCGATTGAGCCCAGCCGACATGGAATACCAATAGCGACCACGGTCGACATGCATGAACCGAGCACGATCACCAAGCCGTCTCAGTGCGTCTCCAAACACAGCCGGCTTCTCTCCTGGTTGCACGACGGCAAGGTTGATCCGCTTGTCGTCGAGCCCGCTGTTCTCTTGCTGGTATATCGGTGCAGTCCCCATGAAGATCGTACGAGCCACTCGACGGGTTGCCGAGCACCGGTTTAGATTGGGTGCCGATCTATCGATTTCGTAAGGAATCGATTCCGGACCATCGATGTCGCCTGCGATAATCGATTGCCAGCTTGTATCGAGGTAGCGAAGCAGCTCCGATTCAACACCCGATGAGCCGACCGCCATGCATCCAGGCATGATCATCACCGACGAGTCGTTGTTCATCCACAATTCATGAATGGCCTGCGCCATCAAGCGCAGGACGCCGCGCGTGCGTTGAAACTGCTCCAGTGTTCCCCAACTCGTGTAGAGCTGATCAAACAGTTCCGGATGGATTGGATAGGCTCTCTCCAGCTTGCGGCGATAATCTTCATCGGCTGAACTTCGAGGAAACTCATCGGCATTTTCTCGATAGAGCTTTGCAAATTGCTTAAGCGCATTGTCGCGGTGGTGAAACTTGTCGCCCGGGATCTCCTTGAAGAGCCTGCTGCGAACGATTTCGTAACTTTCTTCCTGTGAGGCCGAGCGCCAGGGCGACTCGACACGCGCAAAAGTCTGCTTAAGCCGGGTCAAAGCTTCCTGACCGCCCTCGCCACCGACTTCGATCTGCGATGCCGGCAGTGCAGCCACGAGCACGGTGCCAGGGCTGGTCTTGACTGCCTCGGTCAGTGCCTGGACGAAGCTGAGGTTGGCGTCGAACGAGCCGGAAGGCAAGCCATCGACCTTGTAGACTTGGCGCAGATAGGCGACCCACTCGTCAATCAGGATCAAGCAGGGCGAAGCCTTCCTGAACATCTCCTCGAGGATGTGCGAACCGGGCGCAATCCCTTTGAGGTCATTTTCGGCAATCATGTCATATGTATCTGCGCCGCCCAACTGCCAAGCCATTTCGCCCCATGTCGTTCGGATCTCTCGGCCACCCCGCACTGAAATGACGTCCAGCGGACCACGCCACGTGCCAACCAGAACAGCACGGCTTATGTCCCTTGGCACGGTTACGTCGTGATTTGAGAGCAACCGGTCGAGGCCAGGCAGGTCCCCTGCCGGAGTTTGTCCTGCCATGTGATACAGTGCTAGCATGGAGTGAGTCTTGCCGCCGCCGAAACTGGTCTGAAGTTCCACGACCGGGTCGCCGCCTGTGGCGGAGAGCCGCTTTGCTGCTCCGACCAACAGTGTGCTTAAGCCGTCAGTAAGGTAGGTGCGACCAAAGAACTCCTTCGGATCGCTGTATTCCGAAGGCGCGGTGCCGGCATGAACCTTGCCGAGGTCGGCGGCGAATTCTGCATGCAGAAATTCGCCGGTCGCAACATCCGGATGTGGCTCCACAACTTTTCGCCAAGGCAGCAGCCCTCCAGTCGTATCCACGGAGATATCCGCCTTTCGGCGAGCCTTGCGGCGTTCCTCGTTTCGTTGAAGCTCCGTGAACTTCGTTCGCAATATGGTGTCGCGCATCCTGCTGAGTCGTTGGGCCTGCGCTCCAGCGCCGATGGCTTCCAGCAGACGACGCATGGAATCGAGTGCGCGTTCCGCATCGTCATAGGTAAACGACTGGTTGTGCGCGAGCTTGTTTCGGACGTCAGCCAGCTCGTTCACGATCGAACGTTCGGCGCGTCCCAGAACCATCCTGAACGCTTCCGGCCAAAACCTGTCCATGGCATTGAGCAGCGTGGCCTGATCCCAATCGACGCCGCCGCTGGAATCTGCATTGAGACCTTTTACGCGCTCGGTCACTTGAACTTCCCAATATCCAGTCAACGAGTTTTTCAAGCGCATCTCAACGAATGGGATCAGCGCCTCCGGCAGAATTTCCATCCCTTCGAATACATACTGGCGAGTGCTCTTGGCCATGCGTCAATTCTCCTTGTCCATGGCGTGAACGGGCATCATCTGCTTTCGTCCGGTATTTAACACAAGATCAACTTCCCGATTGCCGGAGATTCGAGTGTTCAACAAGCGCCGACCGGCCAACGACATCGACGATCCGCACGCAGATTTCCGTCCCGACTGCATCGGTTAGGCGCAGTTCCTCGCCGGGGATGAAATGGACCGGCTGCTGTTCGCCATCGTTAATGGCGATGTTTGATGCGTAGAGATAGGTTCGGTCCAGCGAGTCGCGAATCGCGTTGATCGAACCCTGCAATCCTGGAAGCTGGCCAGTCCCCTCCGGATGAATGACGCTCCCGCCTTCGGTCCGTGTTTCCAGATTGATAGCAAGTGCCCGTTCGCTCGGAACCCAGTTTCTCTCCAAATGTGCAGCATGGCTTGTCGTGGCGGCGAATACGGTCATGGGCAGCTGGGTAGTGTACAGATTGATCTCCGCCTTGCCTTCGGTGTCCGTCTTCGCCTCAACCCAGGTCCTGTTTGGAAACAGGCAAAGGAGATCTGCCCCCGACAAGGGTCGGCTGCCGGATCGCACCGAGATGACGACATTTGCCGGGCTCAGTTCCTGGACCGCAGCAGGAATGGTCAAGACAAGCTCCGCATCGTCAATGACCTGATACTCGGGAGGAGTCCCGCACAGTTCAATGGTTTCACGCATGATAATCGGAACGCCATCGCCGCGGCGCTCCATAAAAAACAGCCTGTCTTCGCCGCCGCGCGTCTCATTGACTGGCATGCGCGCCAATGCAGAAGTCAGTGCTTCGTTGCGGGTGGACTGTCTCAAGGCCATGCTGTCGACCGTCAGGTTGTTCGGAAGGGAGCCAGGCGAGTGGATTTCCAGATGATCGTCGAACATGGACAGGCGAATCCTGCTTCCCCTGACGGAATAGTCGCGATGGGCAACCGCGTTGACCAGAGATTCAAAAAGGGCCTTTTCGCTGTATTGGGGCATGTTGGCGCGAGCGGGGTCCTTTCGTGCCGCAACATGCATGTTCCGCACGGCAAATGCTACAGCAGCAGATAACTGCCTGTTCAGTGGACCGGTGATTTCTGCGGCATCAATCTGACCAGATGCTCGATCACTTCCCCTGTAACGGGTCGCCATGATGGTTGCGTTCGGAAGCCATTTTTCCGGGTCGGGTGTGCACAGCAAGATTCCGGCGACAGAGGCGCGAAGGACTCCAAATTCATCTCGCTGCAAAAGTGCCAGCTTTTGGAGCGCCGTCTCCGGCTCTGTCGCGCCTTCGGCGCTGAGAAGCGGCTTCCAGAGGGTCTCGGACAGCGTCTTGAATCCGGTGTCCGGCACAGGTTGCTTGTCGAACCACAGGAATCGCGCCTGAGAGCGGCTCTGCGCCAAGCGCAACCGTTCGTCGCCAGCCATCAGACGTTTGGATGCGCCCACGCGTATGTAGCTCCCGCCGGGACTCTCGTGGACATAATCGCCTTCCGGTACTTCAGCGAGCAGTACGCACTCTCCGTCCGACAATCGCACGTGATGCGTACGGATGCGAATCTGAGGCTTGATCGTATCGGTGCAGACCTCAACGAGCATGGCATCCAAGTTGACCAGCTGCGTGCGCGAAAGCCCTAATACGGTGCCGTCGTCCGCGACGCCGACGAGCAGCATGCCCCCGGTGGCGTTGGCAAGCGCGGCGATTTCGTCGGCCCAGTCACTTCGGGCCGGTTGCTTTGGGCGGTCCCCGGCGAACTCAACCTGCTTGAATTCCCATTTGCTGTCCTCGCCCAACCCAAGTTGATATTCAATTTCGTCGACGTGATGTTTCATGGCCTAAATGTCCAGATACAATTGCACCGGTCCCCGATTGTCACGCAAGGCCGATGCCTGACGCGTTAGTTCGGGCCATACCGCGATCAGCCCATTGTAGGATCGTGCTTCGTTGGCATCACGCCTCTTGTTGGCGCTGATGTCGTAAAGGCAATACGCAAGGTCCTTTGCTGCATCTGCCTTGACCGGCCCGATCCTTCGCAGAAGGTGCGCTGCCGCCTGCTCGCCGCCTTGTTCCAACTCATGAATTAAGTGCTGGCAGCATTCCCACACGGTCAGGTGGGCATCTGATTCTGGATCCCAGTCAGGTTCCATCTCGTGGCGATCTAGGATGCGCACCCTGCCTGCAGCGCTTTCAACGATCCCTGCGTGCTTGACGCTTTCGACAGAGATGCCACGGGCATTGGCTATGTTGTTCGCGATGCCGTAATTGCCCGCCGACATGCCGTGCTGTTCGAACCAGGTAAGGGCGAAACGCGTATCGGCGTCAAATTCTCCCTGAATATCGCCAATGTATTCATCGAGTTCGCGGTTGATGAGTTGCAGGGCCGTTTTTACCGACATTGGGCTGTCGTCGGCTTCAATTACAGCGTTGCAGCGGCTGAAGACAGCCATGCCCGGGCCGATTGCCGACTGCGGCATGTCGGCCGGAGAAATATTGGACTTTTGCAGCGCCGCCAGTGCCTGCGGAAGTTCCTTCCTGAGCGCGGCGACAAACTCGGCCCGACTGAGTGTTTCGGCGGATTCGGTTCTCTTTCGACAAACGAGGATTACGGAGTTCGCGAGAGCATTAGTGCCGACCGAAATCATACGACCAGGTTTCTCCGTTCTCATAGGCCATGTGGCGACTACTGCATAGCCAGCTTCCAGAACGGCTTGCAAGAAAGTAGCCCATCCGATTGAACTGGTTCCTTCCTGCGAGATTTCACTTTGCTTGAAAGCATAGTAGATTGTTGCCGGATAATCAGGTGATGACTGTTGCGCCATGTTTGCGATGGCCTTGGACATTCCATCGAGGAAAAAAGACTCCGCCTCTTTCTTCCCACCGTGTCGATACGCGGTGGCGACAAGTTCCTCTGATTTAGGCGTCGCAAGTACGCTGAATACTTCAGGATAAATCGACTGGAGCAACGGTCTCATCCAACAGAAGAAGAAATCGGATAGATCTGCGTAGCCAATGTTATCATAATATGGTGGATCGGTCGAAATAATAGAGTTCTCGGGATGCTGAACAGTCTGCGCATCATGCTGACGTTCTTTACCTGTTGAAGCAGTTACAAAATTATTGATGGCTTTCCACACCCAATCGCACATTGCTATCCAGTTTCCCGTGGATTGGCAAAACGGATTAACTTCTGCAAAGTCCCACACCATTGGAATCGCTTGGCGTCCGAATGTACTTCTCATTGTCTCTCGAGAAGAAATCCAGCCACATACTGAAGACCAATAATCTGAAGACTTATCCACAGCAAACGCCAGATACACGCCGACCGCTTCAGCATAGGCCTTTGCGCCTGTGCCGCCGTCCCGCAAAGGGGCCGGATCGTCGGGAAAGCCAGCGGTCAAAGCATCACGCTCGATTTCGGTGCGTGCCTCATGCACCAGATCGCTGAATGTAGTGAGAGCAACGAGCTGGCGGTTGGTAAAGAGGTCGGCCCAGAAAAAGAAGCCGTATCCGCGGCCGCTGACCAAATCGCGCGTGTCGCGATTCATCCTTTGATCCGGTTTCCATTTCGGCACTGCTGTTCGGGCTACTACCTCCATTTCATCAGTTGGATCAATATAGACACGCCTCGCCTTCCCCTCGGCGACAACTGCGATCAGCGTTTCGCTCATCTCTCCCGCCATGCTCTTGGCCTTGACGTAGTTGGGCGTGATTGCTGTCCCCGACAGCAGGCATTGGAAATGTGCTCCCCTGCCAGCCTTCGTCCCCTGCCTAGCCGTTGCCAGGTCTTCCTTCGTGCCACCCCGGCGAACCCAGTAAGTGATCTTCCTTGCCGATTTGTCCACAATGGGCTCAATCCAAACTTCCTTGCCATCCTTTGAACTGAGCAGGAAACTGGATGCGATGGGAACATGAACCTCGTCGAACGCAGGATCCGGACTGGGCACTGTGCGAGCCCATATCCAGGCGATTACGGTCGCTTTGCCGCTTCCGTATTTCTTCGGCAGATCGACTTGCGGATACAGATGGCCGATGCGTTCGAATGCACGCTCGCGCATCCGTTCCCCATAATGCTTGACATCCTCGGCAAGTCCTTCGGCATTGCGGTAGTGGTTGCGGTCTTTGATGCCAGGATGCGCAGGGTTTCGGCCTTTGAACATCGGTGGAATCTCGATCATCGCCTTGCCGATCATCACAGCGACGGGGTTGAGGTCGCTGCCATATGCGGGAAAACCCAAGCGCTGGGCCTCAAGTGGAATCGATCCGCCTCCTGAAAACGGGTCATACACAGGCGGCAATTCATCCCCGCAGCACTTTCGGATTTCAGCGCGGGCGCGTTCCAGCACTTCTTCGTTGGTGGAATTCTCCCAAATGACGAGGTCTTCCATGATCTTGAAGAGACGTTGGCGCTCCGCATCCACGTCCCTTTCAGTCGGGAACCTGTCGGGGCGGCTGGACGGGTCATCTACCAATTGAGCGAACAGAACCGCACGGCATGCCGCCAGCGGTCGCCTTGCCCACCACAGGTGCAATGTGGATGGATGCCCGTGGCGAATGGACTTCTCTCTTGCCGACGCCGCGTTGATGGCCTCGAGTGGGATGGCAACCTCGATGAGCTTCTTCCTTGGGCTCTGCGTCATAGCGTGCACCGAATATTCGAATCCTTCGCCCAAGTCGCAATGTCATTCATGACGGCTCCTCTGCCCGTCCCAGCAACCGCTTCAGGTTGAACTGGATGGCATCCTGATCAAATGGCGGTTCGCGAACGTCCAACGCACCGTGGACATAACACGGCTCGCCGGCTAGGTCATCGCTGACCTCAACGAAGGCAAGAATAAACTTCTCCGGTTCATGAAGGGACGTGATGATCTCCTGGCGTGTGATCATTACAGTATCCGCGCCCGCCACACGTCCCTTGACTTCGATGAACCGGTATTTGCCGGCCTCGGGATCGTAAGATGCCAGATCGTATCCGATCTTCCTGGCCGATACATCCTCGGGAGAATTGCCGAGCCTTCGTTCGACCGCTATCACGGCCTCCATGGCTGCAAGCTCGATCCTTCTTCTTGCGGCAGGATCCGGCGAAAGGCCTGCTTGGGATGTTCCTGCGCGCGCATCCAGAAGCCCGCGCGGGATGATGATCATTCCGCCACGGACCCGGGGAGGGAGGGAGGAGATGGACCTCTCCTGTTCCAGGATCGCCATGCGCCGCTTTCTGCGCTCGGCCAGATCTGTCGCTCTCCGTTCCGCGTTCTCCCAATTCACGCGTGTCTTCCTGCCTGCGCGCTGCTGCTCCTTCAGTTCGAAGGCCCGGGTGTCCCAGTAGTTGATTTCCTTCTTAAGTCGGGCGTTGACCTCGTGTTCGACCTTCTGGATTTCGGGCAAGCGTCGCGCCTTCACTTCCGTTACGTGCGTCCGCGCAAGTTCTTTCGCGGCAAACAATTTTGCGTTCCGCTCGAAATCGTCGCTCAGCCAAGTCTCTCCCAGCAAGTCATCCACAAGAGAGATTTCTTCCGATCGGGCTGGGCGCAAATTGAGGTGTGGCGCGATCCCGGCATTGGATGCATCCCCTCCGGGATTGATTGCGGCAAACTGGAGCTTCTCGGAGATGATGCAAGGTAGCCCGTTGGAGCGTTTCCTTCCGTCCCGGACGTCGTGTTCCAGCAGGACGAGTACTGACAGCGCTTCGCTCGGATCTGTGTCGTCGACGAAGACAGCTCCTCGATTCATCAGGTAATCGTACTTCTCACGCACCACGCTGATGACAGAATTCAGCAGTGGATGTCCGGGATGGATGAATGCTGCGACCGGTTGCTGATTGATCCGTCTCTTTTCGAAGCAGATTCGCTCGTATCTTTTCTGGATTGTCGCACCGGTGCCGATCTGACGATCGCGCTCGCGTAGAACTTCGGGGACGTGAGTAATTTCCCAGCGCCCTTCCTCTCGGGGTTTCAGCTGGCCACCTAGACGGCGGAAAGCCTCGACAAAGAAACTCTGCACATGGCAAGGCTGCAGGCGCTGAGCCTCGGCACGCTCCATGTCAAGTCGGAGTTCCTCGACTCGGGCCTCGGGCATGGAGTCGTTGGTCAGTGCGCGTCGCTTGAGAACATCCAGGAGATGATCGCGATCAATTGCCCCATCGACTTGCTGAAAAAGCCTTGCCTTGACTTCCTCGCGCTCGCCGTAACGGATTGCCTCAACCAGAAGATCCTTGAGCGCCGTCCCCTCGAACAATTCGCCGAGCACATCGTAGACGCGGCCTCCAAGCGCCTCACGCGCGGATTCCAGCTTTTCCAGCAGCCGTGCATACACTGCACCCTCACGCGTGTCAGCGGCAACAAGGTTCCATAGATGACAAACCTCAGTTTGCCCAATACGGTGAATGCGCCCGAAACGCTGCTCGATCTTGTTCGGGTTCCAGGGCAGGTCATAATTGACCATCAGATGTCCGCGCTGAAGGTTCACGCCCTCGCCAGCCGCGTCGTTGGCCACAAGTACCAGAAGGTTCCGATCCTGCATGAACCGCTCGATCACTTTGCGACGCTCCTCCCGTGTGACGCCGCCGTGAATCACCGTGACCGCATTAGGATTGCCCAGTCTTGCCTCTATCTTGTTTCGTAGATAGTGGAGCGTGTCCTTGGGTTCGGTGAAGACAATCAGCTTGCGGCGATTGCCGTCAGAATCGACCATCAACGGATTGTCGAGGATTCGATCCAGTTGCGCCCACTTCGCGTCCGCGCCTGAACGGAGCACGCCGAGCGCCTGTCCTTCAAGAACCTTGAGCATTTTGACCTCGATGCCAAGCTGCTCGATAGTTTCTGCTGTTGTTGCGCCGGTTACGACAATATCCTCTATGTCGTCGATCTCTTCCTGACTGTATTCGTCCAGATCTTGCAGGGCGTCGTCGCTTGTCGATACGGTGTCGATCCTTGCGGCTCGCACCCTCGCGGCAAGTCGGGCTTCGGCAAGCTCCCGCTCAAGTCGCTCTCGCCGACGCTTGAGAGATTGATAGATCGCGGCAGGCGACGATGCCAGTCGCCGCTGCAAGATCTGCAGCGCAAAACCGACATTGTTGCGCTTTCTGCCGTCAGCATCCGCGAACCTTGCTACCCGGTTCATTTCCGTTCGTACGTAATCCGTAACGGCGGCATAGAGCGCAGCTTCTTCGGGAGTCAGTTTATATTTTGCCGTATAGGCGCGACGTTCGGGAAACAGTGGCCGGGCATCGAATTGCAGCAATTCTTCCTTTGTCAGACGTCTCATCATGTCGGCAGTATCCGCGTAGTGGACGCCATCCCGGAATCGGCCTTCGAAACGGTCTCCGTCGAGAAGTGCCATGAACAGCTGGAAATCCTCTTCCTTGCCGTTATGCGGCGTTGCAGTCATCAGCAGGAAATGGCGGCAGAGGCCACCAAGCCGCTGACCGATGCGATAGCGCTTCGTGAACTTGACCTCGCCACCGAAGTAGCTGGCCGACATGCGATGAGCCTCGTCGCATACAATCAGGTCCCACTCGGTGGAACGGGAGAGCTTCTCCTGCAGGTCCTCGTCGCGGGCGAGCATGTCGAGCCGGGCAATGATCAGGTCACGGTCGTCGAACGGATTACCCGAGCGTGACGATCCGATCATGTCGCGCGTCAGGATGTCAAACTCCAGACTGAATTTCTCGCTGAATTCATCCTGCCATTGTTCGACCAGGTTGCCTGGAGCGACGATCAGGCAGCGTTCCAGATCTCCCCTGACACGCAGTTCCGAAATTAGAAGTCCCGCCATGACCGTTTTGCCTGCGCCTGGGTCGTCCGCCAACAGGAAACGGAGCGGCTGGCGCTCCAGCATCTCGCCGTAGACGGCCGATATCTGGTGCGGCAACGGATCAACGAGGCTGTTGTGAATGGCGAGATAAGGATCGAAGTGGTGTGCGAGCGCGATCCGGTTCGCCTCGGTTACCAGGCGCAACAGGCCTGCATCGCCATCGAATGACCAGCTTCGACCTTGCGCCTCAACTTCCAGTCGAAGCTCATCATCGCGAAATAATGTCGTTTCCAATTTTCCGCCGTTCGGCTCACGATAGACCAGATTGATGGCTTGATTGCCGATCCAGTCTACCGAAACGACTTGAACCGAATGACCTAGTATAACTCCTCGCACCTCTGCGCCCGGCTTGATGTCCTCGAGTGAAGTCATCGGTCGGGAACCACCGACATGACAGGGTCAATGCGGTTGCAGAAGCAGTTCCGGTCGCTGTTATCTCGGTTTTCGCGCAGTGCTGGAACTCCCTTCGAGGCAGGCTCGGGTATACTTACAAGAATGTCAGTTGCCTCGAAACCTTCCTTGTACAGGTCGATGCTGAGTTCCAGCGGTACGATTCTCATGCGTGCCTCAATTCTGCTCGTTCGTGCAATTTCGGAAGGCGCTGTTACAATCCGGTAGTTCTCCACAAAATTTACGCTTTATAGTAGGACGCAATCCAAGAAGAATATCTAATTCTTTAGACTGTTTGAATGCCGTAGCTGGTTTCTTGAGTTCCGCTATTAATTGCCGATTTGATTTCAATATTGCCTTATTGCTCTCAACTACATCACTACACGACTTTCTAAATTCTATCGTTCTTTACATTCTCCAAATATTCAGCGGCCTTATTGGTCTTTCCAGTACCAACCGCCTTTGATATTTCACTAACGACTTTTACATATCCATTTTTCGCCATCTCGGTATCTCCCACATTTAGAGTTTCAATTCATCAAATACTCAAGCCGCCCAGCACTGTAACCCCTAGAAATTCATTCTTGACATAGCCAACATGAGCGACCCTGTTTTGCCAATGGACTGGTTCCAACGGCCCTATCAACTCAACAATGCTGTATTGCAAGACTTCTACATTACGACATCCAACCGCAAGCATTCGATGACCAATGAAGATGCTCTTGACCATCTTCTTTGCGCCTTCGTTTGTATCACAGACGAAGTGAATCTGAATTCTATCCTGCAATTTCTCCTCGCTGCAAGAAGCTGTAGCAATACAGGCAGGCCTGTGAAATAGTCTGGTTATTGCGGATTCGAGGACGATTTATTCTCCGGATTCCGGCACGGGTGCGAGCATCGCTACGCTACTATCTGGGGCGGGCGAAGGAGCTGCGCGCCCGCGAGACCATTCGGAGGGTTCTGAACTACGTCGTGAAGGATCGGATCCGGATGCGCCAATCCGAGCTCAGGGCCGAGAAGCTCGCGGTCGGCTCCGGTGTCGTCGAAGCCGCCACCAAGACCCTCGCCGCCGCGCGCATAAAGCGCAGCGGCATGCGCTGGCACATCAAGTCCGGGCAGACGATCCCGGGCTTCCGGACCTTGCAGAAGTCAGGCTTCCTAGCTTCCGCCTGAGCAATAATGATGGAGAAAAGAGGTGGGCCGCCAAAAACAACTTCGCGGTCGAAATCCTCGCGATCGCGGCCTGAAAATTCACTCCTTCTCGCCATCGCGCAGGTTTTACGATAAGAGAATCGCACCCAACCGAGACTTGCCGCTTCCACGGACGGCGAAACTGAAATGCCCGCCGACCACAAAGTCGGCTACTCCAATTCGTCGAATGCTACGAGTTCCGCGGGCGACCCGATCGAGCTTAAAATAGGGTCCACCGTGCTCTTGTTTGCACTTGGATCATTCGGACCGCGATGAGTAACCCGATCGAAATTTACGGAGCCTTGCTCGCTTCGCTTGATTGACGACTTTACTCTCCATACCGATCAATCGCCCCCACACAGCGAACGTTTCTCGACGGACCGCCGCCTCGATATCTGCACGCCCAACCGTGCCCGGTTGCAATACCGCACTGCAGGGAAAGGACCGGTTCAACCCGCCTGTTATTCGGATGGCCGAAAAACCAACATCCCCGCCGGGCGTCCAATCCGAACTAACGACTGACCCAAGCCTCGAAATTCAAGCCAAGCATCCCGATCAACGCAGCCAAAGCTGCACAAGCCGTATTTGCGAATGCTACCGTCGAGCGTTGCTCTCCGCCCTCTTGGCGACAATGTCTTCGGCCATGCGCCCGAACAGTTCCTGGTAAACCGAAAATTCCGCTTCGTAGCGGCCGATTCCCTGGGTGGCAGTTCGCAGGTTGTTGATCAGATTTTCCAATGCCTCGCCGGGCATCATTGCCTTGACTTCATCCCATCCCTCCGCGCTCGAATCTCGGTCGAATCCCAATATCTGGCCGCGCAAGGAAGAAATCATCGGGTTCAGCGCCCCGGTGAAAATCGACGGCGCCTGAAACCTGACTTCGTAGATCGGCTCCAATAGTACCGGCTGCGCCTTTCCGAGCGCTTCGGCTACGCCGCCGCGCCCCGCGATGCGGAATGCCATGTCCGAAGAATCCACGGAATGGTGCTGACCGTCGTACAGGTTCACCTGCACGTCGACCACGGGAAATCCAAGCGGCCCACGGGACATCGACTCCTCCGCGCCGTTTCGAACAGCCGGGATATAGTTTTTAGGTACGGATCCGCCATGAATGGAATCGCTGAAGGAAAACCCTTCGCCCCTCTTGGCGGGTGTCACGCTCAGCCTTACATCGGCGAATTGACCAGCGCCCCCGGATTGTTTCTTGTGCCTGAAATGGACATCTGCTTTCACCGATATCGTCTCACGGTACGAGGCAATTACTTGCTCCGCTTCCGTACCTATATCGAAAGTATCTTCAAGCTTTCTTTGCAAGCGCCGCAAATGCTGATTGCCCTGGGTGGCAAGTACGATTTGCCCGGTCTCTTGATCATGGATCACGGCAAGCGAAGGATCCTCGTTGCCGATCTTTTGCAGTACTTCGGAAAGTTTGGCCTCGTCCTTTTCGATCTTAACGCGGATGGCTCGTTTCCAGACCGGAGGCAACGGGCTATACCAATCCGGGTGGGCAGTCGATCCATCGCCGTGGTAGAGATTTCCCACATTCAGGTGATCGGACTTGACCGCCGAAGCAATTCCGCCTGTCTCAAGTTCCGGAACGGCGGACGGCCTTTCCCCGAACGGCTCCACCAGCCCGCCTACCGCTCCGCTTCCCAGCGCGGTGCCGGCCTTGATTGGATCGCCGAAGTTGCGAATCCAGACTAGCTTGCCGAGATGCTTGCGCGTTCGCGTCATGAAGGCGGCCGCCGAGGGGCCTCCCAGGCGAGCGCGGGTTTCTTCAGGTTTCGGCGATTCATGACGCAGCGCTTTGGCAAGGCGGCGAATTCCCGCGCTTTGGGATGCGGCGCCGAAAAATCCAGGTACGACCGCATTCTCGCCGAGGACCCTCGCGCAAATCTTGTAGACTTCTTCGGAAGCGGGAACGCGGTCCAATATTATTTCTTCGATTAGCCAATCATCGTGTTCAGACAGGCTTTCGAGCAATTCTTCGCGTCCGGAATCCTGCCTTTCCAAAATGTCTTCAGGAATCTCGACGAGCTTGGACGCTTCGCCGGGCTGGTATTGCCAGGCCCGTTCGGAAACCAAGTCGATGGATCCTACAATTCTCTCATCGTCTCGAATCGGCACCTGACGCAAAGTGATCGGCCGCTTTGAATAGGCCTGCAGCGATTCGATTATGTCGCGAACGCTGTCGTGGCATTCGTCCATTCTGTTGATAAATATTACATGCGGCGTTTCGCAGCGTTCCGCGATTCGAATCCAGGGCGCGGCCAGCACGGCCTGCTCGGGATCCGGCGACGTAACGATTATTACGGTGTCCGCCGCCAAGGCGGCATCCTGCGCCGTCTGAGCGAATTCCAGCGAACCGGGGCAGTCGAGCGCCATCCAGTCGTCTCCGAGAAACGAAAAAGGTACGCACCGAAGATCGTCTGCGTCGCCTGCTGGGGGCCGATTTCCTTCGAGCATCGCCAAGCGGTTCACCAGCTCTGACTTGCCTGCCGACGACGGGCCGAAAACTGCTACGCACCTTGTCATTCTCGTTCCTCCAAATTCAAATTAGCCTGGATGAAATTCTCTTGTTTCCACTGATCGCTGACCATTCGCATTGCATAAAAAGGCTTGAATAAAATTGCAATGGCCGTTTGCCTCCAAGAAAAGAATGTCGTAGCCCATATCAGCAGGATAGTCTCCGGCAAGCGATCCGTCCGCCGCAGGGGCTTCGAAGTCCCTTGGCGCCGCGAAGACGGGTGAATGCCGAGCCGAGGGCTTTCCCCTACCCGGCTGCAGAAGTTTCCGCCCGACTTGGTCCGCGGCGCGAGGCATTCGCGGCGTCCGCAAATCGATTTCGCGCTCCCGGGAGCATTCGGCGGGTTGCCGGCCCAACGTCGCCCTTGGTACGGGATGCGGGCGGCATGAACTTCTCGTCTTCGAATTCGCGCGGCGAACCGGGTCGCTGGAAATTGGAGCCTTCGTCAATTTCGACTAGGCCAGCAGCAAATTGACTCTGCGGTTCTGCCGTCCCTTGTTTTCGATTTTTCCAAATCGGACGGCTCCGATCTCGCCGGTTCTCGCGACATGCGTTCCGCCGCATGGCTGAAGATCGATTTGCTCGCCGTTTCCGGAAATACGGATTAGCCTGACTCTGCCCGAATCCGATGGCGGCATGACCGACATCGTCTTCACCAGACCGGGATTGGCAGCCAGCTCGTCGTCGGTTATCCAGTTTTCCTCCACGGATAGATCGCGCGAAATCAATGCGTTCAGTTCGGACTCCAGCGCAGCCTTGTCGGAAGGCGGATCGGGCATGTTGAAATCCAGGCGGCTCTTTTCCGAACCTATCGAGCCGCCGGTTACCGCCAACGGTATGACAACCGAAAGCAAGTGCAGCGCCGTATGCATCCTCATGTGGCGATATCGCCGATCCCAGTCCAGCGCCTGGCGAATTTCAGCTCCGTCGGGCGGAACCGCCTCCCCCGCGGCAAGAACCAGCTCAACGCCCTTGTCGCCCGCTTTCACCGCGTTGACGACCTTCGCCGTTCCGTTTTCCCATTCGATGCGGCCGGAATCGCCTGGCTGCCCGCCGCCCGTCGCGAAGAAAATCGTGCGGTCGAGCACGATGCCGCCCCGCGGCGTGGATTCGACGACACTCGCCTCCAGCTCCTTTCTGTAAGGCTCGCTCCGATACACCAATTCAGTCATTTTCGGCTTTTTCTCCCGCGCTATTCCGCATCCCCTGTCCGATCTCCTCCGAATTGCGAAGCCAAAGGTCTCGCTGCGGAAACGGGATTTCGATGCCTTCTTCTTCGAACTTCTTGGCGATGGCGAAATTGAGTTCGGACTTTGCCGAAAGCAAGTAGTTAACGTCAACAAGTATGACCCTGAGTTCAAAGTCCAGGGAATTGTCGCCGAATCCCGCGAATATTACCTGAGGCTCGGGATTATTCATCACTTTTTCATTCTCGATGGCAACCTGAAAAAGCAGGCTTTCGACTTTTCTCGGATCCGTGCCGTAGGCGACGCCGACAGGAATAATCGACCGACCGTACCGATGGATCAAAGTCCAATTCGTTACCTTGCTGGTGATCAGGTCCGAATTCGGAACAACGACATTCGCCCTGTCGAAGGTTTCAATAGTCGTAGACCTGACGGAAATTCTTTTTACGGTGCCGGAAACGCCGCCGACCACGATCCAGTCGCCCTCGTTGACCGGCCGTTCGATCAGCAGAATCAATCCCGACACGAAATTCGAG
>Ga0209544_1002291_pt1 | contig 17592 bp, 12 predicted proteins | sample MesohylPK_FD_187297 | JGI IMG/M metagenome (GOLD analysis project Ga0209544, IMG submission 187297) | Host-associated microbial community of the marine sponge Aplysina aerophoba from Gulf of Piran - sponge mesohyl, lysed by proteinase K... | ecosystem: Host-associated > Porifera > Sponge >...
TATTCTTTGTAGATAAACTGTTGTTCTCATTTAAGAATCATATCCATTTTTGTTAAGGGCGTCAAGCGTGGGTCTGCTATATTTTTCTTCTTTCTATACACCTTTCCCCCTTTTCAACGGCTAAGCACAAATATTCCAAATTTAATCCTTCCTCTTGGACGAAATCTTTTGTCAGTGTATCAAAATTTATTATATTTGCCTTGTATACCTTTAATTCTGCTAGATCTGCTGATCTCAGCTAAGCACAAATATTCCAAATTTAATCCTTCCTCTTGGACGAAATCTTTTGTCAGTGTATCAAAATTTATTATATTTGCCTTGTATACCTTTAATTCTGCTAGATCTGCTGATCTCAGCTCTTCATATTCTTATTCCATCTCTAACTCTTGGTTTGGCATCTTTTGTGTCCTTTTTGGTGCATTTTCTCCTCTTGCATGACACCTGAACACTTCAGCTTCGTCTGAAGCACGTTTATTCTCCAACTGCATCGGTATCACATTGCTCATGCCTGTTGAATTATCATCCATAAATGCAGGGCCTTGATTACTTCGCTTGACTCTGAATTGTTGGATCCTCACCTGTATTTTCCTCACTCATGCTTGTTCGGCCGGCACTCATAAGCAGCGAAGGTCATTATTAAAAATATAGTCATGGTTGCTCACTTCAGGAATAGTTGAACAGATATTCTGCCAAGCAAAATCATGTCAAAAACATAAGAGAAAAAATTATGCTTTCTGTGTTATAGGATTCCCCAAGTGATCATATAAGACTTCTTTCGTCACTTTGGAAGTGTGGTCAAAAAAGCGCTCATACTTTTTTGAGCCATTTTGATAATACTGTACTGTTACGCCACAAGGCTGATCTTCAGAAAACATACTTTCTTCAAACACCTCTCCTGTGGGGTAATACATCACACTTGCACCCTGCCTTTTCCCCTTGCTGTACTCCATGACACGAGCCTTCTTTCCTGTATCTGTGTAGGTAGTCATTGTTCCTTCCAGCAGTCCATCTTTGTAGTGCGCCGTCATATTTTTTTGCGTAGAGCAAGGATAATAACTCACAGCAGGGCCATCTAACAAATCTTCTTTGTAATGGTTTTCAATCATCACCAAACCTGCCTTGTAAAAAATTACTGGGCCATGTTTTTTGCCTTGCACATAAGAAAGATCTGCTGTTTTTTCTTCATTTGCATCAAACATTTCAACCTGCCCCTCTAAAACATCATCCAAAAAATAAGATTTTTGCGCCAATTTTCCTTTCACATAAATCTCAGCGGATCCGTTTCGCTTATCGTCACGGTAATACACACGCTGCATAAGCACACCTGCTTCATTACGCTGCTCAACACAACCATTGCGTTTCTTAGGGCTTTTGGGATCAGATTCTTTTTCCGCTTTTTCTTTATTTTCTAAATCTTTTTCTTCTTCAGATTCTGTGGGCTGAATACCCATATCTTTTTCATTCCATGTCCGGGATTCACGTATTAAGTCTAATGTTTTTTTATCTAATGCCATAGTTATCCTATCATAATCATGCCACCGCTTGCCTTAAACATAGCACTACCCTCTACCTCTAACATTGTATCTGCTTTCACTGAAGTCTTCATACCTTTAACATCCAACATCAGCGTTGACTCAATGTTCATCATCATTTGGCTTTTTAAATCCAACTGCATTTGCGCTTCACACTCAAATTGCATGGCAGAAAGCTTCATCTCCATGCCAGCCTCTTGCTCAATGTTCATTTGCCCCTTCACGGTAATATTCATACCTTCAATAGTAACGTCTTTCTGGCTCACAATATCAATGGCTCCGTCAGATTTTATGCTTGTGGATCCTTTTACATTAATGGCCACATTGCCTTCAACATCTAAAGTATAATCTTCAGAAACTTCTGTGGATTGATTTCCTGTAATAGAAACAACCATATCACCTTTTGCAAGTGTGATTTCATTGTTACCTTCATTGAGCGTAATAAGCCAATTGCCTTTTTCAAGCGTTAAGGAGTCATCGCCTTCTTGTAGCAGCGCGGTACGATTACCTTTTTCAAGCGTTAGAGAGTCATCACCCTCCTTCAAAAGCTCTGTACGACTGCCACGATTCATCAATAAATCGCAGTCACCTTCATCATCTCCTGCCGCTTCAATAGTTGTTGTTTGAGATCCTCTGTGCACGATTGTATCGTAATCTTTTTGTGCATGCACAAAGATTTGTTCTTCTCCTGACAAGTCGTTAAAAGATAGTTCGTTAAATTTATCACCTTCAGCATCAGCGTCCAAAGATGATGCTGTTCTGATACCACTGCGTGTTGGCTCATCTCCTGTATAAGCTGGTAAATTCACTTGATTATAAACGCTTCCAGTAATTAGCGGGTAATCTGGATTGCCATTCACAAAAGAAACAACCACCTCATGCCCAATTCGCGGCATAAACACAATCCCCCAGTTGACACCTGCCCATCCTTGCGCCACACGCACCCAACAGGTGGTATCTTCGTTTTCTGTATCACTCAAGTCCCAGTGAAACTTCACATGCACTCGCCCCAGTTCATCTGTAAAAATCTCTTCACCCTCTGGGCCCGTCACTATCGCTGTTTGCACACCATAGATGCGAGGTTTTGGCGTGACTCGCTTGGGCACAAAAGGCACACTAGCCTCAAAGAAAGAGAGATGGCTCTCATAAGAAACCTCTTTTGCACTGCTGACAGGAGAGTATTTTTTTTCCAAATCATCTTCATAGTGGATGTTATATTCTTGATGCATCACAACAAAAGATCCCTCGTTCAAGGAAGATCTTTCAAATTCTTCAAAGGATATATAATACCCCACTCGTACAAAAGGAGAGTTGACGCGTAGCTTGTACACCGTTTGTTGGGCCATCACCGCCTCTTGTTGTGTGTTGGCAATATCTGATCCATCTCCTTGCTTTGTATAATTTCCTGGATATTCATACACATTAAAGGGAGGAACCGCAGGATCACCAGCCACCAAACTGGTATTGGGGTTTTCGTAAAAATAATCGTTACTGGTATGCGCATCAGGCACAATATGATGCCTTTCTTCTAACTTTTCTCCCCAAAGCCGCACTTTGCCAGGTCCTGGTGTATAAAAAATAGGGTCAGGTGCATCACCAAAAGAACTTCCTTTATCGCATATCACCATAGTGTGCTTCTCTTCTTCGTGGTCAAAAAAATAATACATCCCATCTTCTTCCATAAGTCGGGATATAAAATCAAAATCTGTCTCATTATATTGAACACAGTATGCACGCATACGACCTGGAGCGCTAGTGCGATCCTCACACTCTATCTCTTGCTCTTGTAAGATCTCAGCAACAATATCGGCTGTAGTAACGTTTTGAAAAATACGGCAATTGGTGCGTAGCGTTAGCAGCCAAAGCTTTGGGCGCATCGCAATCTTAAAGAAAGTCATTTCTTCGGCATGCGTATCTGTGTGCGCGCCTATTGTGTCAGATTGCGCAAATTCTGTGACAATGCCATTCCAATAGCGCCACTGATTATCTCGTTGAATACCAATAGAAATGGGGGCGTATAAACCGCCGCTCAAATCATAATTTGGAGCCGAACTATCTGCCTCTGTCATTAAAAACAGCTCTACATCAAAAGTATAAAGTGATGAAAATGCCTCTACACCTTGCAAAGATCGCAGTACAAAGGGGGCGCCACCTGGCGCCTTCACACTTGTATCCAAGTTTTCTGGATCAATAGTGAGAGATCTTTGATTCATGTATGCCTCACTTTCATTTTACATCATGCAACAACACAGACACAAATAACATTTCAGGAAAATCACAAACATTTTCAAAAAATGACTAAGAAAAAAATCTCAGCATTATTTTTTACGCAAGTTTTTTTCATTAATATCTAACAAATATGTTGAAATAGTTCGACAGTCATTGTTTATTTTTTTCCCAGCTATCAAGAGCATTGTGAAGCGCAAAAGCATCAACATTCAGACGGTCCAAACCTTGAATCATACAATAAAATGGACGCTCTCTTTCTGCTTCATTTTCATAAGGTTGTGCGCATTGTATTAATGAGTTCAGGCAATACTTGATCTTTTCTCCACCTCCCTGAATCATATTTCCACAAAGAAGAGGATTCATCTTCTCCTGGACACAACGGTAACAGATCTGCCAATTTTGCGCCCAATCAAATAAACGGAGACTTTAAAAAAGTAGGCATATCATTTACTCTCTTCAAAAAACATTATTGCTCATACTGCGCACCCCATTATTGTTATAGCCACAGCGCAAGCAACTGCTTTGTATTACGGCAGAACTATGAGCGATTTTGCACAAAAATATAAGGGTTTATAAAACAAAAAGGCTGCCATGCAAGATCTTTTTGTTCTTCCCATTGAGATAAGTTATATTTATCCATAAAATGATCTCCAAACCTCAGGAAAAGAGCCGCCTCACAAAAATATTTTGCAATAGAGTCCTTAGAAGAGTCTGTTTTTGCGTTTTTTATAAAGGATAAGAGGTCTCGTATTTTGACCACATCATCTTGCAGAACATAATACCTTATCAGCCTGACCCTCTTTGGCAAGCTATCTTCTTCTCTTACACAAAGCACCATCGCATCATCAGGAATATTCCCTACATACGTTGGAGTAGCCCCAGCTAATTTCTTGAATGCAAAAGATATACTGCTTTTTTGCACAATTACATACTGATGATACACATCCTGAGGAGGAAACAAGTTCGGTTCTGATTTGGTATGTTTACGCATCTCAGGTTGAGCATGTTTCACAATAAAGGTGACTATACTGTCCTTAATATTACCCAGAAATTTGTAATGGTCTAAATCAGGAAACATTTTCCGCAAAAAGAAAAGCCGCACCGCTCCTTCAGACGCAAAATTTTCTAGAGGTGCACATGATCGCACAAACGCTTTGCAAGATACATCTTTCATACATGTGCTTACTGCCTTTGCTATCCCTCCCTTTTTTTTGTGATCTAGAATAAATTCCACCTTTTTATAACAGTGTGTGTCTGGCACAGACATTAGGAATCCACTCGCATACGCTTGATACGGAAGCAAATCTCTTGCTTCTTCATAAAAACCTAACTTATCTTGCAAACTCACAGCATCTACAACAGTCACTCTGAGTTTGCCTTGGGATGCATTGGTCACCTTGAAAACAGGAAATTGCACACCTAGCAGATGTGGCAAGCTAGCTGGATAGGGCAGACAAAACTCGGTTCTTTCTTCCTGCACAATCGCACTTGCGCTCATCTCAGGCATCTCATCATGGGCAGGAGTTACGGATGGAACAACTTCTCCATAACCTTTTTGCGTCACAGGCGCCTCATAATTAGAAGCTACACCGCGATCAACTGGGAAGGGGGGCGCAACTTCCCCATCACCGTTTGGCGCCACAGGCACCTTATCCACACCCTTACAAGCTTCGTCGTAAGAAACATAATAGGCAAAAGCTCTGCGGGCATGCACTAGGGAGCTATTCATAGATTGAGATGATACCTGCCCACCACCTTGCACAGAAGGCCCGTTCGTCACACATAGGAGGTCAGAATCATTGCAGAAAGCTATCCCTCTCCCATTTGCACCACCCATTTGTTCTAAATTAGCATATATTGGATTCTCTCTATCATCCTGGAAAGCATTTGCTCCATCCGTTTGTTCTAAATTAGCATATATTGGATTCTCTCTATCATCCTGGAAAGCATTTGCTCCCATTGGATCAACAGATGCATGACCTCCAACGCTTAGTAGTGAAGCAATTAAAAACAGCAGCAATAAAAACATAGTTCCCCCTCATAGGATGAATTTATCATAAGGCATTTAGCAAATCAATGAAATGAGTCTAGGATCATAAAAACAAAAGTTGTTATTTCCTGTCTGCAGACTATCTCAAATAATCATATAAGTCGTCACCCTGTATTTTTGACATATTATCTAGCAAAACATAAAATCAATGACACTGACACGGCAACCAGAAGGCCAAAGCAACACATCGCAACGATCTCTCAAGCAGAATCTCATGCTTCCTGTTGTATAATGAGGGAGCATTTATTGTAACAAAAAAATCCTCACCGCTTCTACAGACACAAAACTTGCTCGAGGTTCACATGCTGGCCGACAAAACACGGGTCGTATTTACACTTGGCATTATTTCTTTATTACTACTTTGATCTCTCCTTGATAATCTGTTAGTTTAAGCATCCTGTAAAATTGATCGCAGATTTGAACGACAGCCATTCTCTTTCTTCGTCAAAAATTCTTCAGAATTTTTACACACTCACCGCATCCCTAACAGCCACTATGATTGATTTGTCCATCACTTTTCAGCAATTTTATCAAGATGTTGGCAGCAACATGAAGGAAGCGATGCCCGCCTCTTTAGATAAAGCATATTCGACACAATAATCTTTGGGTAAGGCATATACAACTGATCAATCTTGGTAACACTTCTGTCCTCCAAACCAATAGGAGCAACCGAGGCCCCTTACAGCATGGCCCTAACCTTCTGATCTACAGTATGCTTAGCACCCTCCTCCGTACAAACAGGACCTGGGTTGCTTCGCTGAATCAATGATGCATAACTTCTTCCGCTTTGTGCAAAACCGATCAAGGCCGGCAAATCTTCAAAATTCAAATGCTCCATTGCATTCTCAATAACTGTAAGATTTTCCGACATCAATAGCGCAAAAAATCAAAAATTGTGATCTGAAAAAATCATAAAAATCTCTTAAACCTCCCTGTTTTCAAGACTTCTGTACATTACACAAAAATTTATTTCTGCTTATCAGCAGCTTTCTGTGTGCGGGATTTTGAATCAAACATTAGCCTTACCATAGGTTCACAACCTTCCAGTTGCTCGCCAAATGTGCCCATAAAGCATTGTCATATTTTTCCAGAGCAGGAAATCCTTTGTGCATAAGAAGGAGAAAAGCCACCTTGCAGAAATCTTTTTGAGCAGCATCTTTATCATCCTGATTTTCGTCTATCATATCTAATAAGTGTTGTATTTTTTGAGCATTATCTGAGCAAGTATAATACTGCACAGCAGCGGTATGTATCTCCACAGGTTTCCAACCAGGTCTATCGGCAGCGGGTAGTTTCTCAGCAGTGGATTGCAAGCAGAGCACCTGCGCGTCTTCTGCAATATCTTCTCTGCATAGCTCAATACCCGAAATTTTCTTCTTTAATGTCTTCTGTGCGTCTGCTGGATCTGTTTGATCTGCTGGATCTGTTTGATCTGCTGGTCGTATCACGTCTATCAGAGTATCTTGTGTATACTTTTGAGAAACAGTCTCTGCAATATAACAGATTGACCCGACTGATCGCGAGGGTAAAGCGTTTTTTCGCAGAATCATATACCTACAGCTACGATCTTTCAGGCATAAAAACTTGCTTTCCTTTGTGCGTAGCGCGGATTGAAGATGTTTGTAACAGAAGCTTAACAGATCTCCCGAAGACTCAGATAACTTCCAACACCTCTCTGGTGTGAAATCAGGGAATATTTGTTGTAAAAAGAAGAACTTTACCGTTTCTTTAGACACAAAACCTCCTCGATGTTCACATGCTGGTCGAGAAAACAAGCCCAGATCTACACCTGGCATATATTTCTTTATTACTTCTTTGAGATCTCCTTTTGCTTTGAGCTCTACAGTCATTCTATATCCTATTTCATAATCTCCTGGTAGAAGAGACAGTGTGTAGCGCCTCACACGTTTGTTGGCAAGGGCGCCTTTTGCCTCTTCATAAAATGCTTCCTTACCTTTCAAACTTAAAGCATCTTTAATCATCATTGATAGCTCGTCTTTCGACCGCGTCAACTCAAAAACAGGAAGTTGCGCTTCTGCAATCTGCGATTGAATTGCCATAGCAGCATCCTCATCAGCCTTTTTTTCTGGAGATGCGCATGTGAGGCGATCTATGCTGTGGGTGCTGTGGGTTAGATTTTCCCAGCAATGTAGAGTTTTCCATTCTAATCTATAAGGAATATGTGACGTTTCGATTAGACTATCACCCCCACCTAGACGGTTAGACTTATCAGAAGTTGCAACTTGATCAGATCCGGATTGCGCAGAAGCATGAGCTTCAACTACGCTCTGCTCTTTAGGATAAGTCACAGGCATATAGCCACCATGATCACGATCTTCCTGAACTTTGCTCTGAGAGACTGTATGAAGTACATTATAGCCATTAGATGCGGCCACCATATCACCAGAATATAGAATCTCTGCATAATCATGCTCAGCCTTGGGATCGCCCGGCACAACAGCAGGAAAAGCTGAGGGCTTTAAACGCTGATCAGGAGGTGCAGGGGCTACTCTCTTATCTGCATTCTTTTCCGTCTCAAACCTGGAAAGATCGCGATCCACAACAACAGGAAAAACTCGGTTCTTCGGCCTCAAATTTTTACTAGCAGATAAAGTCATTGCGCGCTGCGCACCTTTATCCTGAAGAAGAGGACGAGTAGGAGTAGGAGTCGGAGGAGGAACATTTAGCTTATCAAGCCGCAACCTCCTCATGAGTTCACCCTGGAACTCTGGATTCTTGTCCCGAACATGTTCCTTCCCTACATCGCGACCTGAGCCTATCAATAGCGAAGAAATTAAAAACAGTATTAATAAAAACATACTTTCTCCTTATGATATGAACTTAACATAAGATATTTTGCCAATCAATTATAATTATTAGTGCACATAAAGAAAAAGTTCCTATGGCCATATAAGGATTTTAACAACATTTTGAAATCTTCATCAAAAAAAATCTCTCATACTTATATAATATGGCACTGTTGCAATTTCCAGCTCATCTGTCAAAATCTCTTCACCGTCTAGGCCTGTCTCCACTTTTGTTCTCACACCATAAATGGCACGACTTTTCTTTTTCTCTCGGACACATAAAAGGTATACCAAACTCAAAGAAAGCTAGATGGATATCATCATTAACAGCTTTTGTACTGATCACAGGAGAGTGTGTTTTCCAGATCATCTTCATAAGAGATGTGCGATTTCACTTCATCACCACAAAAGATTCTTAGTTCAGCACAGATCTCTCAAATTCTTCAAAAGATACACCACACCTAACCTCTTATCAAAAGGAGAGAGGAGCGGACACGCAGCTTGCACACTGTTTATTGCGTCATCTCCCTCTTGTTATGTGCTGAATATCTATACACATTCATGGAAGTGTATTTTAACTGCAAGGCCATACGAATACTCTTTCCATAGCTTTTCGTTCTGCAAACATTAACTTTTAGAAATCACTACGTTAAAGAGTGCAACCACTTTCGCGAAAACTCTCAAGTCGGCAAACATTCAACATTAAGAATGCTCCATCGCACTCTTAATGCCTGTAAGATTTCCCTCTATCAGTAGCGACAAAAAATTAAAAACGGCATGCATAAAATCATTACAGAAATCTTTTCAAACTACCCATTTTTCCGCAACAACATCAAGACAATCTTCGGTACATCCACAAAAATTCACTCATGCTCATGAGAATCTGTCAGTGAGTTTGGGGGCAGCAATGAGACTGCGCACACCCTCACACCCCTTCCATTTGTTCTTAAAAATTGTCCATTCAGCGTCAAAAGGGCAATATCTGAGTAGATAAGGCAATCCTCGGCATAAGAAAAGAGCCATCTTGCAAAAATCTTTATAAGAATTTGCGCCATCTGGTGTTTTTTGGTCTATCCAGTCTAAAAAGTATTGCATTTTTTGTGCATCATTGTTGCACAAAACATAATACTGCATAAAAGAAACATCTTTTCCATTTATCTCCAAATGCCCAATTTCCTCTTGCACACAGAGTATCATCGATTCATCTGGCATCACCGATTGCTGTGCTATCTTAGGAGAAATTTCAACAATAGATTCTGGGTCTTTTTTGTCTTTTGTGTTCGAAACATCCTCTGAAATTAAAAAGGTACTGGTTTGTTTGAAAGGCATTTGACCGTTTTGCAAAACCATATACTTAGAACGATTCAAAAAAGACCATTCCTTTTTTCTGAGCAGTGGTTGAGCATGCTCGTAAACGAAGAATAGTATATTTTGCTTAGTATCCAACATCTTCATACACTCATCATCTCTCAAATGAGGAAATATTTGTTGTAAAAAGAAGAACTGCAGCGCTTCTTCAGAGACAAAGCTTTCTTTATGTTGACATATTGGTCGAGAAAACAAGACCCGATCTACATCTGGAATAGCTCGCCTTATCGCTTGAACTCTTGCTGTATCATCGGACTTTTCACCTGGCCTCCACCCCCTCATCTTATCAGCTCTTGTTTGCTCCCTAGGTATATTAATTGTATTTCCTATTTTAAGATCTGTTAATGCAAGAGCAACTTGAAATCGATGCGCATGTTTGTTAAACAGCCATTCTCTTTCTTCTTTATAAAATCCTTCTCGACCCTCCAAACTTTTAGCACTCACCACAGTCAGTCTGATTTCGTCTTTCATCAATATCACCTCAAGCACAAGAACCTTCGCTTCTGCAAGATCTTGCGTAGTCTTGCTTGAACTAAAACTTCGCAAGCAAAGTGGATCCGACTTGATCCAGTCCTCTGGGTAAGGAATATGCCACACTTCTTCAACCTGGCTCAGATTGTCCCTCTGATGACGCAAACCAAAAGCTGGAAAAGCTACGACCTTACTAGATTCCTGCAATTTAACACAATCCTCCACAGGAAAGAATAGCTTCCGAGTCCCAGAGGTATTAAGTTTAGCAATATCCTCCACAGAAAGACCCCCTCCTTTTTTCATCAAATCAGAATCCGCAGCATCGCTCTGCACAACAATAGAACGCACTTGGAGCCCCGCCAAACTCTTCCCAGGAGAAGGTAGAAGTGGTTGTTTTTTCGCAACTGCACACGCACTCTTATCCTGATTCGGGACAAAATCTAGTGTCCTATTAAGTTCATCCCCTACATTGCGACCTGCGCCTATCAATAGCGAAGAAATCAAAAACAGTATTAATAAAAACATACTTTCTCCTTATGATATGAACTTAACATAAGATATTTTGCCAATCAATTATAATTATTAGTGCACATAAAGAAAAAGTTCCTATGGCCATATAAGGATTTTAACAACATTTTGAAATCTTCATCAAAAAAAATCTCTCATACTTATATAATACGGCACTGTTGCAATCTCATGTTTTTGCATCACTCAAGTTCCAGATCATCTGTCAAAATTTCTTCACCGTCTAGGCCTGTCTCCACTTTTGTTCTCACACCATAAATGGCACGACTTTTCTTTTCCTCTCGGACACACAAAAGGTAAACCAAACTCAAAGAAAGCTAGATGAATATCATCATTAACCGCTTTTGCACTAATCACAGAAGAGTATTTTTTCCAGATCATCTTCTAGGATATATGCTATTTCACTGCATAAAAAAAGAGATTGGATACGCAGCTTGCGCACCGTTTGTTTCGTCCTCTCCTTATTGGTGTGTGCTGGACACCTCACACATTCATGCAAATGTATTGTAACTGAAAGTCCATACGAATGCTCTTTCCATAGCTTTTCGTTCTGAAAACATCAACTTTCAGAAATCACTTCGTTACAGAGTTTAGCAATTTTGTGAAAAACTCTCAAGCCGGCAAATCTTCAACATTTCAATCACTATTGCACCCTCAATATCTGCCACCAGCAGTAGTGCGAAAATAAAAAACGATAAGAATAAAAACCTATTGCTTTGAACACACAAGGCTATTCACACTCTTTCAACCAGAGAAAAGAGCGCAATGATCAATCAAAGCAGCAGATTAAAATACCCCCCCCAGATCATATACATCAAATCATGAAGGTGTTGCATGAATCCTCTCTGACATCGCTGCCATCAGAGAACAATCTTGCCATTTAAGATCATTGGGCTCTTTTGGCCAGTTTTCCGGTTCATATTGCTCCATCAACAACTTTCCACTCTGTAGAAAAAGAGCGCACTGGCAAAGAAGTTTTTCAGCATCATTTTTCCAATCTTCTGGTTTTGCTTTTTCTATACAGTTTAAGATGTGTTTTATTTTCATCCAATTATCTTGCACAACATAATATTTTACAGAATTTTGCACAGGAGAAGATTGCTCATCCGTCTTTTTCACAGGAGGAGATTGCTCATCCGTACTTTTCACAGGAGGAGATTGCTCTTTCATTAGCCGACGAATCTCCATCAGACGAAGATTATGCCTGCTCATCTTTTCTTTTGTCAGATTAATATGCTTCCTGCGCTCAGTTTCTTTTTTTCTCACACAGAGTATCAGCGCTTCATTAGAAATCTCTGGCCTCTTTGACAGGTCCGTAGGATTCGTTATCATTCTTGATAAGATATCTGACTGAAAAGGCATATTGCCTTTTTGCACAATCACACACTCAGCAAATGGAAAGCCCATAACTCTCCAATATTGTTTTTTCGCCTTTAGTATATCAGGAAGCAATCGTTTCATGCAGGAGATAACACTTTCATCGGGGGCCTTCATAAGAAATTGCACAAGGATTTCTAACTTACAAGCAGAATACACTTGTCGCACAAGGAAGAGCTTCACAGCTCCTGGATATGCAAAACTCACTGGAGTTTCAAATGCGGCTCGCCAGAACGATTGCGCCACCACACCTTTCATACCTTTTTCAATAGCGTCAACATCTTTATAAATTTTTTCTTCTATCTTAAGGTCCATTGCTGAAAGAAACATTTTGGATTTCATTGCAAGATTGCCATACGGAAGCAAGTCTCTTGCTTCTCGATAAAATCCTTCACAATATTTCAAACTATCAGCACTCCAAATGATCACTCTCCTCGCATGCTCCTCTATAATCACCTCCAAAACAGGCCACCTCATGCTTGAATTTGCCCAACTCTCTGGACAAGGCATCAACTCCTTAAGAGGTGCAAAAGATAGAAGCTTATCAGATGAGCAAGACACTGAGGCCCTCTTAACTCTCGGCACCTCTATATAGTCAGAATCACCAGATAGTAGAGGCATTGCAGGAGGTGCAGAAGTTGAGAGAACCGTATCAGTATTTTCATCAACTGATCGATCCCTATCGCTCACACGATTGATTGCAACAAGCGCAGAAGATCGAGTCTGAGCAGTTTTGGGCTCTGAGGTCGCCCTAACTCTCGGCACCTCCATATAGTCAGAATTACCAAATAGTAGAGGCATTGCAGTAGGTGCAGAAGTTGAGAGAACCGTATCAGTATTTTCATCAACTGATCGATCCCTATCGCTAGCAGACTTTATTACAGCAAATGCAGAAGATCGAAACTTATAAGATGAGCCAGCCGAGGCCTCCCTAAAACTATCCATCTCCATATAGTCAGAGTCATCAAGTGGTAGATGCATTGCAGTAGGTGCAGAAGTTGAGAGAACCGTATCAGTATTTTCATCAACTGATCGCTTCCTAGCGCTCACACGATTGATTGCAGCAAGGGCAGAAAATAGAGGCGAGAGCAGCTTATAAGTTTTGGTCACTGAGGGCACCTTAACGCTATTCATAGCAATATATTCAGAATTAGAATCATCAAGTGGTAGATGCATTGCAGTAGGCGCAGAAGTTGAGATTCGCGGCTCAACCAGTGCATAAACTGGCTCATCAGCTGGGAGCCCACTATCAACAGATTGCTTACCTGCGCTCATCAGTAGCGAAGAAATTAAAAACGATAGCAATAAAAACATACTCTCTCCTTCTCTCTCCTTATTATGTGACGCTAACATCAAATATTTAGACTGTCAATCAACATCATTCAATGAAAACAAATGCAAAAGTACCTATTTTCGTGTTTTCTTATGAGACGTCAACGTATTAACAGCGAGTCAATACGCACCCTCTATTTCAGAGTGTGTTCTTCAAAAATCACTTTTTATCAAATTGTTTTCCTGAGCTGTCAATTTTTTTACACAACTTACATTGCCCACAAAATAATGAAAAAATCAACTCATGCCAATCAACGTTGAATGGTGGTCGGATTTGTGGGAATTTTCGGGTAATAGTTTTGACACTCAGAAGCCTTTCGTGTTTGGCTTGCCGCAATAATTTGAATGTTCAGGAGCAAACACTGCATGAAATTTTTTAACTTTTTGAAGCATTGCATCTAAATGCTTCGTTGGAATCACAAAAGCATCCAACAGCTGATACCGAGATGTATGATATAGCCACTATACATAAAATAAGTCTTCTTTAGGATTGTGTCTCTCATCTTCTGACACGACTGATGATAGTTATATACGTGTCGTTCATTTTTTGCCAAGTGAGTGTATCACTCTGCAAATCAACATCATCACTTTTTTGCAAGCAATCCTCAGATCGATCCCAGTCTCTAAGATAGTTTATATCTCTGATCACCACATCCATTTGCTCTCCTCTATCTGCACGGCTAGCCTTAGATTGTGATAATTGTTGTGGTATAATATCTATCTTTTCCTGAGATATAATGCGTTTTCGTTCAGAAGGAGCGGAAAAAAAACATTGTCTAAATTATTGCATACAGAAACAGAGGACAAAAAAACATAGCTTAAATCATTTGGATGCATTCTTGCCACAAGGGGGGCGTAGATCAATAGCACTCATGGGAACAAGTCTTGGATCCATTGAATACATACCTGTATAAGGCGGTTGATATACTGCTCCCAGTACAATAATCGGTAGCATTATAAAAAATAAATATTTCATTGCACACTATCTTGAAAAAACGTTGCCTACCACTGTTAAACCACTTTGTTGGTTTAAGCACAGAAGCACGACACGATCTTTGCCTGACACAAGCATTCTTTGCTACTTATGCATCGCTGCTGGCTGCCCAATAATCCGGAGCAAGTGTTTTACTTTTTTGTGTTGCACGGCTTGGCAAAGAACCTTTTAGAGAAATCGGTCTGCTATCCTCCCAATAATTCGGAGCAAGTGTTTTACTTTTTTGTGTTTCATAGTCTAGCAAAGAACCTTTCAGAGAAATCATTTCTCTATGTGATGCTTTCAAAGATATCCCGTGGAGAAGCAATCGTTCAGGCCATGCTTTTGCGGCTTGTTTATCTTTTTGCACAAAAGGAAGCATAGCACCTATCTGCAAATAATGCCGCAATTCTTGAGTCACAAATTCACCTTTAGAGAGTCTTTTTGCCGGACTATTTCCCATAACACAAGCAAACATCGAAAACATGGGTGGCGAACAATCTTTTTGAGCAGTGCTTACACCTTCATAATATAAATGTTTGATTTTAGGGACAAATTTTCTCAGCAATTCCTCAAAGTCATACTCTGCCTGACAGTAATCCTCGGATGGCATTTCAACAACATCCAGCATAATACGTTTGCCCTCTTTCACTTTATAGAGCATAAATACACGCAAAGCAGAGTGTGAATCATGGGTCTTTTTGCTTTGAATGGGGCGGAAGTCATTGTCTTTTTTCTCCCACTTTCCAGGGACCCGAATAATTTCAACTAAATCATTGTCTGAAATACCATACCAATGGCGCACCCATCTCATCAAATCCTGAAATGCTTTTAGAACAACCTGTTGCTCTTTTGCACGGCAAGCTATCTGAGGTGATGCTTGTGCTCTGAGAGAATCCATAGATTTCTTACAACCCTCTTGAATTTCTGCGCCTGTCTCCAATGTTTCATAAATGTTTTCTCTCTCTGCTGCCTTGTCTGTCTCAACTACATCATAAGTGATTTCTGCCTCACTCAAATCACTCTCATAGCTCTCTAAGCTTGGATCCCAGCCTTGAAAAGAAGCGGACATTTGTGGTTCAGAAGCAACAGCAGAAAAGCCACTTGCAGTATGAGCCGGAATCTGTGGTTTAGGTATATCATAATGGCCTTTTGGTTTAGGTCTATCATAATGGCCTTTTGGTTTAGGTCTATCATAATGGCCTACCGTATTAGCAGGCTTTTTGAGTGTGGCAACAACAGAATCGAAACCCGAATCTTCCGCAACACTATTGGCCGCAGCATTTGGTTTAGGTCTATCATAATGGCCTACCGTATTAGCAGGCTTTTTGAGTGTGGCAACAACAGAATCGAAACCCGAATCTTCCGCAACACTATTGGCCGCAGCATTTGGTTTAACTGCTGCGCCGTTGGCTGCAATAGCAGAAGCACTTTTTTTTTCTTTCTGCATAGCATCACGGAAAGTCTTATCTGTCTTAGACTTTTGTGAAATAGCTTTGGAAACTTTTTGTGCTTGCGCAACAATACCATGGCTTGTAATATTATATGCAGCAAGTTGTTTCTTCACACAATCAAATTTTCTCAGCAACGCAACACATTTTTGTTGATCCAAACAAGGATCTCCTAATGAGGTCAACATATCGTTCATATCATCTGAACATTTTTTTGCTATAGAGTCAGACACTCTGGTTACCTCCCAGCTTTTTTGTCTCTTCACACGCACTTCCCATTCTTGCGCAGCACACTCTTTATCTTCCACACAGTAAGAAAACACAATACCTAGGCGCAAAAACACCCGAATCATGATTTGCTGACGTGGAGCATAACACTTATTAATCTGCGTTTGCCATTCATCAAACAATTCAGAACATTGCTTATTTTTTTCATCAAAATCCTTCCATGACATTACAGAAAGATCCAGCAAACAATCTAAATCATTACCGCACTTACCTTTACAAATCTTATTGACCAAAAGAAGGTTTTCTTTTGCAAATCCATCTTGGAACGCTTCAAAATAATTTCCTTTTTTGTGATCCCAAAAGTAATCGTAAGAAACAACATGAAGACGATCATCAAGGCAATCATACAGATGTGCAAAAAATCCTATCATGCCATCAATTGCTCCGCGCATTACACGAAATTGAGCCTCCCTCTCGCTTTTATTGCCTAAAGGTTTTACGTTGGATAATATCTTTTCCATATATGCATTACACTGTGCGCGTCTTTGTTTAGTAATGATATCCATTGTCTCCATCAATCTACGGAGATCTCCTCGTTCCACAAGACCTTCCCGAACCTTAGCCGATGTAAAGGCACTCATACGCGCCTTCCATGCTTTGACAGCCTTCTTTTTCTTTTCCTCAAAATGAGGGAACAAAATACCTATCTGCAACAAAAGATTCATTTCTTTTTTCAGCATGCCAGATTCACCAGGTTTAGCACATTTCTTAATTTTAGCCTCAAGCCTTTCCAGAAGTAGCTCACTTCTTCTTCTCTTTTCGCAGTACTCAGAAACTGGCATTACCGCAATGCCCAAAATCATAGACAACTCATCCTCACCCGGCAACTTGTGCTGAAATTTATAAATTTTATTTACACACAAAAAACTTTTTTCCATATTTTCTGCACGATCTAACTCATCTTGTGACAGCGGTTTAAATTCCTTCTCTGTTTGCACCAAAATCCAAGGTTGTTCAGCATTTGTAAAAGAGTCAGCGCTCAACCTAGGATACAGATATCGAAAAAATGCACTCAAACTTTTTAGCACTTCTTTCACTCTCAAATATTGATTCGCTTCACCTTCTGGACCTCTCGCAGCGGATGATTCAGATAATAGCAGACGCATCTTACTCTTTACAATTTTAGATCTTTCTGAAGCGCTCGCCTTCTTAAAATGATCAAGTGCTGAATCCTCTTCACTCCACACTA
>Ga0209544_1002293_pt1 | contig 17586 bp, 18 predicted proteins | sample MesohylPK_FD_187297 | JGI IMG/M metagenome (GOLD analysis project Ga0209544, IMG submission 187297) | Host-associated microbial community of the marine sponge Aplysina aerophoba from Gulf of Piran - sponge mesohyl, lysed by proteinase K... | ecosystem: Host-associated > Porifera > Sponge >...
GGAACTCGGCTCCGACCAGCTTGGCCTGGATGGCGCAGGCGTTGGCCCATGCCCCGGCCGCGAGCAGCGACGTGGTGACATAGGAGCCGACGCCGGTCCGTTCCCGCTTCAGCAGGCCGGCAAGCACGGCCGAGAAGAGAGTGACGCCGGTCGGATGGTCGCCGGTGCCGCAGCCTAGTGGTCCCAGGTGGCCGTCGACCGGCGTGAACGTCGCGACGAGACCGGAGCGGGTCCAGTAGCAGACCTGGTCGTAGCCGGGTTTCTCGGCCTCGGGTCCGGTGTGCCCGTAACCGGTGCCGTGGGCGAAGATGAGCCGCGGGTTGACCTCCCGCAGCCGGTCCCAGGTCATGCCCAGATCGTCGAGCACGGAGTTGTGGCAGTTGGTCAGGAACACGTCCGCCGTCTCGATCAGCCGGTGGGCTACGGACTGGCCGCTCTCCTGCTTGAGGTCGATCACGACGCTCTTCTTGTTCCGGCCGTCGAGCAGGAAGCAGTACGGGATTTCCGAGTCCGGCATGCCGGGCAGATCCTGGAAGTAGCGGTAGAGATCGCCCCGGCCCGGCGCCTCGATCTTGATCACCTCGGCCCCGAAGTCGGAGAGCATGGCGCACGCCGAGGGCGCCATGACGATCGTGGCGAGTTCCACCACGCGGACGCCATCCAGCAGGGCCCCTTCCGGGCCAGGCTGGCGGGCGCCCGGCTGGTCGACTGGCGAACTTGAGGTCACGCCGGCTTCCCGCCGTGCGGAGATTGGCGATTTCTATTCAGAGCGGCGGGATTGTGACATAGGGCCGAGACACATCGGGGTGCGGGATACGATCCCGCCGATGTTCGGGCGGCAGCCAGCATGACAGGAGTCCGGCTCACCAAGCCCTGGCGCGATCTGGACGATGCCGCGATCGCCGCGTTGCCGGGGCAGTTGGGCGTCTTCGAAATCGGTGACGAAGAAGGCGGCACCCTCGAACTGGGGTTCGCGGGAGGGCGTTCCCGTTTCGGTCTGCGCAGCGCGATCGCCGAGACGGCCGCGAAACACGAACGGGCGGCCAGGTTCCGCTACGAGGTGACGATGCAGTACTGGAGCCGCTTCGAGGAGTTGCTGGCCGTCTACGTTGCGGATCACGGCGAGTTGCCGGTTGGGAACATGGACCGGGGCGACCGGCGGGTCGGCCGGATCGCCGCGCCGGGCAGGTGAGGCAATGGACTTCGAACTCACTACCGAACAGCGACTGATCCTCGAGACGGTGCGCCGCTTCGTGCACGAGGAGATCGTGCCGCTCGAAGCGGACCTCGACCCGGACGCGAGCGAACTGCCGCCGCACCACCGCGAGCGCCTTGTCGCGATGACGAAGGAACTCGGCTTCTACGGGCTGGACATCCCGGAGGAGTACGGGGGCCCTGGCATCGATCTCGTGACCCGGACCCTGATGGCGTTCGAGATGGCGCAGCACCGGGCCGGCCTCTACGCGCCCTGCTACGGCGTGTTCGGCGGCGCGGGTCTGGCCCAGTTGTACGAGGCGGACGACGACCAGAAGAAGCGCTACCTCTATCCCGTTCTGCGGGGCGAGAAGCGCGGTTTCTTCGCGCTGACCGAGCCCTCGGGCGGCAGCGATCCGGCCCGCGCGATTCGCACCACGGCGGTGCGCGACGGCGACGACTGGATCATCGACGGCGAGAAGACGTTCATTTCCGGCGCGGACAAGGCGGACTTCGGCATCGTCTTCGCCCGCACCGATCCCGAGCTCGGACGCAAGGGGATCACCTGCTTCCTGGTCGACACGGATATGCCGGGCTTCCGGGTCCGGCGCATCGTCCATACGCTGCGTTCGACGCACTACGCGGCGGAACTCGAGTTCAACCGGGTGAGGGTGCCGGGCCGCAACGTGCTCGGCGAAGTGAACCAGGGCTTCGCGATCGCCAATGACCGGCTGAGCCGCAACCGGATCCCGTACGCGGCGGGCTGCATCGGCGTGGCGCTCAAGGCCCAGGAGATGGCGATCGCCTACGCCAAGACGCGCAAGACGTTCGGCGACTACCTTTCGACCCGACAGGCGGTGCAGTGGATGATCGTCGACAACGAGATCGATCTCCGCACGGCCCGGGCCGTGACCCTCGAGGCGGCTGCGCGGGCCGACGCCGGCAGGCCGTTCCGGACCGAGGCGGCGATCTGCAAGCTGGTGGCCAGCGAAGGTGCGAGCCGCGTCGTCGACCGGGCGATGCAGATTCACGGCGGCTACGGCATGACGAAGGACCTGCCGCTCGAGCGCTGGTACAGGGAGCTCCGCATACGCCGGGTCGGCGAGGGCCCGAACGAGATTCAGCGCCTGATCGTCGCCCGCGACGTGATCGGCGGGTCCTTCCACTGAGGATTGGCAGCGCCGTGACCGGTGAAGCGCAGGCCCCGAAACCTCTCGCGGGAGTCCGCGTTCTCGATCTGGGTCAGATCTACCAGGGGCCCTACGCCGGCTTCCTGCTCGCCCAGGCCGGCGCCGACGTGGTCAAGATAGAGCCGCCGGGAGGCGAGCCGCTGCGCCGCCGGGAGGTCCACGGCGGGCCGCCGTCCTACCCGCTCGCGTTCCTCAACTCGAACAAGCGGTCCGCGGTCTGCGACCTGAAGGCGGAGGAGGGTCGCGAACTGCTGCGCCGGCTGGCCGGCGCTGCCGACGTGCTGCTCGAGAACTTCGCGCCCGGCGTCCTGGACCGGCTCGAAGTGGGCTGGAAGACGCTCAGGGATCTCAACCCGCGGCTGATCTACGCCTCGGGCACCGCCTACGGCCTGAGCGGGCCGGACCGCGACCGGCTGGGCATGGACATCACGGTCCAGGCCGCGTCCGGCGTGATGAGCATCACCGGTGAGGCCGGCCGTCCGCCGCTCAAGGCCGGACCCGCGTTGATCGACTTCCTTGGGGGCGTGCACCTGTATGGGGGCATCGTGAGCGCGCTCTACGAGCGGGAACGGACCGGCCGCGGACGCCTCGTCGAGGTGGCGATGCAGGAGGCCGTCTACCCGAGCATGCTCTCGAAGCTCGGCCTGATGCACGCGGATGGCCGGCCGCCGGAACGGATCGGCAACCGCCATGGCCGCGTGTCGCCCTACAACGTCTATCCCTGCAACGACGGCTTCGTCGCGATCATCTGCGTCAACGAGAGGCACTGGCGAAATCTGGTGGGAGCGATGGGTCGGGAGGAACTCGCTTTGGACCCGCGCTTCGAGCACAACGAAGCGCGGGTGGCTCACATGGAGGAGGCGGAGGCTTTGGTCGCGGCCTGGACCGCGGAGCGGAGCCGGGACGAGGTCTGCCGGATCGCCCGCGAGTGCCACGTTCCCTGCGCGCCGGTCCGCGATCTGGCCGAGGTGAACGCGGATCCCCATCTCTGGGAGCGCGGCTTCTTCGAGAACGTCGACCATCCGGCGCTCGGTGAGCTCGCGCTGCCGACGAGTCCGCTCCGTTTCGATGCCCGGTCTTCGGGTCCGCTCGAGCCGAGTCCCGAACTCGGCCGCGACACGGACGGGGTGATCGCCGAGTGGCTCGGTGAAGCATCTGATGAGAGGAGTGCCCGATGAAGATCGCCCGCATCGAAACCCGCCACTGCGACGCCGGTTGGCGGAACTACCACTTCGTGAAGCTCACGACGGACGATGGCGTCGTCGGCTGGAGCGAGTACGACCAGCACCAGGGCGCGCTCGGTGTGACGACCGTGATCGAGCAGTTGGGCGAGGTAGTCGTTGGCTACCGGGTCGCGGACCTGGAACGAATCTACCAGCGCCTGCTGACGAGGGCGCGGCAGTCGATGTCCGGCGTCATGGCGATGGCGATCGGTGCGATCGAGAACGCGCTGCTGGATGCCCGGGCCAAGGAGCTCGGCGTACCCTGCTGCGACCTTCTGGGTGGCCGCGTGCGCGACCGTGTGCGGGTCTACTGGTCGCACTGCGGGACCTGGCGGATCGGGCTACCGCAGCACTACGGGAACGCGATCACGGACATCGATGGCGTCAAGGCGCTCGGCGCCGAGGTCCGGGAGCGGGGTTTCACGGCGCTCAAGACGAACATCTTCGACTATTCGAGCGGCTCGCCCCGCGGCTGGGCGCCGGGCTTCGGCCGTCCCTTCGAGCCCGGCCAGAACGTCGACCGCAAGGTGATCTCGAACCTGCGGCGGCACCTCGGGGCGCTGCGCGAGGGGGCGGGAGCGGACATGGACATCCTGCTTGACCTGAACTTCAACGCGAAGATCGCGGGCTACCGCCAGATCGTGCGGGCGCTCGCCGACCTCGACCTGTTCTGGATCGAGATCGACACGCCGTCACCTGAGGGCCTGGCGACGGTGCGCCAGGAGAGCCCGCACCCGATCAGTTCCTGCGAGACGCTGATCACGCCCGCCGCCTTCCTGCCGTTCCTGCGGGCCGAGGCGGTCGACGTGGCGATCATCGACGCGGTCTGGAACGGCGTCTGGCAGTCGATGAAGATCGCGGCGCTTGCCGGCGCGTACGAAGTGAACGTCGCGCCGCACAACTACTACGGGCATCTCGCGACGATGATGAATGCCCACATGAGCGCGGCGGTGCCGAACCTGCGGATCATGGAGACGGACATCGACCGCCTGCCCTGGGACGGGGAGGTCTTCACCCACGAGCCCGAGTTCGAGGACGGCGGCTACCTGGTCGTCCCGGATCGGCCAGGCTGGGGCACGGAGCCGGACGAGGAGGGGCTTGCGGCCCATCCGCCGCGCTAAGGTCCTTCCCGCGCTCCGTCGCTAACATCCCGCGCCGTGGCTTCCGCTCTCCACTACAGCGACGCACTGATCTCGGGCATTCTCCGTCGAGTGCGGACGATTGCGATGGTCGGTGCCTCGCCGAACTGGAAGCGGCCGTCGAACTTCGCGATGAAGTACCTGCAGGAGAAGGGCTACCGCGTGATCCCGGTGAATCCGCGGGCGGCTTCGGGGGGCGTCTCGATTCTGGGAGAACCGGCCTGTGCGTCCCTGGCCGACGTGCCGGCGCCGGTCGACATGGTCGACGTTTTCCGGTCTTCCGATGCGGCGCTCGAGATTACCCGCGAGGCGATCCGGCTGCGGGAGGAGAAGCGGATCGAAGTCGTGTGGATGCAGCTCGGTGTCCGCAACGACGAGGCCGCGGCGGAGGCCGTGGCGGCCGGATTGACGGTGGTCATGGACCGATGCCCCAAGATTGAGTACGGTCGCCTGTCGGGCGAGCTGGGCTGGGGCGGCGTCGACAGCGGGGTCATCTCCAGCCGGCGCCCGCGGATGACACTGGCCCTGAGGAGAAGGAGATCGAGATGAGCGAGGAAGCGAAGCAGGAAAACGGCAGCGAGGCGGATACCGACTGGGGGTTCGAGACGCGGATGATCCATGCCGGCGCCGGCCCGGATCCGGTCTCGGGCTCGCGCCAGACCCCGATTCACCAGACCTCGGCCTATGCGTTCCATGACGCGGACCATGCGGCGTCCCTGTTCAATCTCCAGACGTTCGGCTTCATCTACTCCCGTCTCGGGAACCCCACCGTCGCCACGCTGGAAGAGCGCATCGCCAGCCTGGAGGGCGGTCGCGGTGCGACCTGCGCCGCCTCGGGACATGCCGCCCAGGTCCTTGCGTTCTTTCCGTTGATCGAAGCCGGCGAGCGGTTCGCGGCATCGAATCGGCTCTACGGCGGCTCGGTCACCCAGTTCAGCCGGACGTTCCCGAAGTTCGACTGGCGCTGTGACTTCGTCGACACGGAGGACCTCTCCGCGGTCGAGGCGGTCCTGGCGCAGGGTGCCAAGGCGCTGTTCGTCGAGAGCCTGGCGAACCCTGGCGGCGTGGTCACCGACCTGGAAACCCTGGCCGGACTGACCCGGGCCGCGGGCGCTCTGCTGATTGTCGACAACACGCTGGCCACGCCCTGGCTCTGCCGACCCTTCGAGTGGGGCGCCGATCTGATCGTCCATTCGGCGACGAAGTTCCTCTCCGGCAGCGGAACGGTGATCGGCGGCGCCGTGGTGGACAGCGGCCGGTTCGACTGGACGGCGTCGGGGCGTTTCCCCGGCCTCTCGGAGCCGGAGCCGGCCTACCATGGCCTGAAGTTCAGCGAGACATTCGGCGACCTTGCCTTCACCGTCCACTCGCACGCGGTTGGCTTGCGGGACCTGGGCGCTTCGATGGCGCCGATGAACGCCTTTCTGACGCTGCTCGGGACGGAGACCCTCGCCCTGCGAATGGAACGCCACTGCCGGAACGCTCTGGCGATCGCCGAGTGGCTGACCGAGCATCCGAAGGTCGAATGGGTGTCTCACGCCGGCCTGCCGACCAGTCCGTACCGAGAACTGGCGAAGAAGTACCTGCCGAACGGCGCGGGCGCTGTGTTCACCTTCGGTGTGCGGGGCGGCTACGACGCGGGTGTCAAGGTCGTCGAGGCCTGCGAGCTGTTCTCGCACCTGGCGAACATTGGCGATGCCCGCTCGTTGATCATCCATCCGGCGTCGACGACGCACCGGCAGCTCACGGACGAGCAGCGCGCCGCCGCCGGCGCCGGGCCGGAAGTGGTTCGACTGTCGATCGGCCTGGAGACGGTTGACGACCTGATCCGTGACCTGGACCGCGCCCTGGCGGCCGCGTAGCGTCGGCGGTCGACGGTTGCACCCGGCAGTCCGGCGGGCCTGAGGGGAGGGTCCCAGCGGTCGTTCGCGCTTGGTCGGAGAATGGAGGGGTTGGCGCTCGCTCCTTCTCGCTCAAAATCGAGCGAAGTCGCAGCGAGTACAGATACTTGCGAGGAACGGCGGTCAGGATCTGTCCCCCAACGTGGTCCCGTTTGCCGGGCTCCTTCGGAGCCCTTCCTGGGACACGCGATCGTAGTCGGCTACGTCGAGCCACCCGGAATCGGCTACGAGTACCCAGGGCCGCAGCGGCGGAATGACGAGTTCACCATCGGCGACGGTGGCCGCGGACGGGTTCCCGGAGGTCGGGCGAGGTCACATCCGCTTCGCACAGTCCCTGGTCAACGGGCAGCGGGAGCAGGCTGGGTCCTCAGGGTGGCACCAATGCTGGCCGATCCGCCACGCCGGCCAATCGAGTTCGCCCGGAAACTCTGGGTTCATGCGTCGAGCCGCCCGTATCGCCTCTTTCGCGGAGTCGCCATCGGTGATTCCAAGACGCCGGAACACGCGCACCAAGTGGACGTCCGGCTTGACGTCGATCTGCCTCTCCTGCCCCCTGAAGCAGCCGAAGTCGTCGCGGAGTATCCGCGTGGCCATCGAGGCGATCCCAGCCCCGAGCCCGTGGATCTCCTGTAGCGTCTTCTCCACCTCGGCGGGAGACGCGTTCCTCCAGATGGCTCCGGCGTCTCCGCCGAACCGCTCCCAGACCAGCCTGGCGGCGTCTGACAACGTCCTGGCGCCTTGCTCTGCGCCGTACCTGGGGCGCACTGCCAGACCGTCCAGCAACGCTACGAGCTCCTTCTCAGTCTTGGATGCCAACAGCGCCGAGTCCAGAAGGCCTTGCCGATCGATCTCCGTCGGAATCCGCCATGCCTTCTTCCACGGCATGCCCCGATCGAAGGCCACAGCGATCAGAAACGCGAAAGGACTCTCTCGAACAAGCCTTCGGGTTTCCACGTCCAGCTCGTTCCAGTCCGATTCGCCACGGGTCTGGCCGTACTCCTTGAGTCGCTCCACGACCGCCTTCGATTCCATCGATGGGCCGTCCTCCGGTCAGTCGGTGCTCACGTAGCGTTTCGCCGTCGCTCGGATTCGATCCGCGTACTTGAATATTTCGTCGATGGACGTGATTGGCACCCGATCTTCGGCCTTGCCTTCGCCGATCAGCCCGAGGTACTTCTTGGACTCGTTGTTGAAGTGCAAGCGGCAAATGGGCTTGCGGTTGTTGTCATCAAGAAGAACGCCGCAGTAAGATCTCACGTCCCTCATGACAATGCGTTCTGGCGCAACATCCTGGCTCAGGATGGCCTTCACGGCGAAGAAGCCCTGCCACTCTTCCTCCGTCGTCGTCTGAATGGGGTCAGCCACGGCCGAAGCGGTGTCAGTTTCCTGGTTGGAACCAGCATCGGAGGATGCCTCGTCGGCTTGGTCACCCTCGAGCACTCGTGTGATCTGAGCCTCTAGGCGGTTTCTCAGGAACTGTCGCAGGGCTCGTTTCAGGATTCCAGTGAACTGACTGACCACCTTCTTCGTGTGGGTTCGCGGATAGACCCTCTTGGAGAAAAGCCTGACGAAGGCGGGCGATGGGTCGTTCCATTCCTGCTCGATCAGGCTGAGGACCTCGCGGGTGTACTTCAGATCCTGGGCTTGGCCTTGGAGCGCCTCGGCGTCGAACGAGGATCTCGTGAAGCGACTGATCTCCTTCGCGTCGGCCTCATCGGCGCTCCGCAGGTCGAACTCATAGAAGGGGCGGTCATCCATCTTGTTCGGCGCGTCGACATCGGAGAAGAACCTGTACGTGACTCCATCTGTTAGGACGGCGACACGTGACTCCGTCACGCCGAAGTAGCGATGGAGTTGGGACTTCGCGGAGTCGCCGAGGTCAGCGCCGTAGCGCTTGCACTCGAACAGCAGGATCGGCTTGCCGTCACGCAGGATCGCGTAGTCGACCTTCTCGCCTTTCTTCGTGCCCACGTCGGCTGTGAACTCGGGCACGACCTCAGTTGGGTCGAAGACGTTGTAGCCCAGGACGTCTGCGATGAACGGCAGTACAAGAGCCGTCTTAGTCGCCTCTTCGGTCTGGACGCTCTCAAGGTGCCTCTGAACCCGCCGCGCCAGTTGCTGGACGCGGTCGACCAGGTCGAGGCCATCGGATGTGGACGCCATGGTTGTCCTCCTAGAATCGATGAGCAGCGAAGTGTAGCTCGTGTCTGCCAGGAACACTCGCATCAGCCAGTCGGCGATCAACAGGAAGTACCAGGACGCCGGTATTGAATCGCGTCGTAGGCCGCGCCACAGGGATTGGACCGTCCGGGCGAGCCCCAGCCATCGTCGCTGGCGCGCTACAGCGTTCAGTCCCTTTCCGGCCGGTCACGAGACGCTCCAGTGCCGAGATGGTCCTCCGCTACGTTCGTCACGTGAAGGCGTTCGAGGATCACGCGGGCGCCGCCCTCCTATGATCTCAAGAGGCGCGCCCAAGTCCCGGATGATCCAGACTAGCCGACGCTGAGGAGCGTGTCGGCACCACGAGGGCGACCTGGACTGGGGGTGCTCTGGGCGCGGACGGCACCCGCCCTGCGATCCACCGCCGTGCGATCCAGTCATCGCAGTTCGATGGCGAGCGCTCTTGTTGGGGACCTCGTACTTAGGAATTTGGACGCGCGACTACCTTCCGGGACGTGCTTGACAGGGGTAGGCCAATGGCCTATACCATCGGGATGGAGTTCCAGTGGGACGATGCGAAGAACGATGCCTGCTTCGAGCGCCGCGGATTCGACTTCGCCTATGCCGTCCGCGTCTTTCTCGATCCGCACCGAATCGTTGCCCAAGACCGGCGACGGGACTATGGCGAGGATCGCTACAGACTGCTCGGCATGATCGACGGGCGAACCTACGTCGTCGTCTACACGATGCGCGGTTCGGCAACCCGCATCATTTCGGCCCGCAAGGCCAACAGGAAGGAGGTCGCGAACTATGAGCACAACGCGCGTCAGGATTGATCCCGACAATCCGGCGACCTTTCCCGAAGGGAGGATCGACACTGCGAAGGTGGACAGCACCACAGAGGCGGAGATCGGCTTGCAGCAGCGCGAAGATGACGCGGAGGCGATGCAGGACGTGGCGCGGTACGCGCGCCGGGTTCGCCGGCGGCTGGGCCTCAGTCAGACGGAGTTCGCGCGACGTATCGACGTGCCGTACGAGACGATCCGCAACTGGGAACAGGGGAAGCGCTGCCCGACCGGCGCGGCCCGCGCCCTGTTGCGAGTGCTCGACAAAGCGCCCGAGACCGCGCTACGAGTACTCACCTAAGAGGCCGGGAGTCCTCGAACATCAGGCCGCCGCCCGTGCGCGAGCCGGCGCGGTCACACCTAGTCATGTGCCCCAACATGGTCCCGCTTGGCGCCGGGTTATCCCGGACTGACCGTGTGGACCGCCTCGGCTAGTCGTTCTTGCGTCGGACGATGGTGCGTAGAGCGTCGTAGATCGCGTTCCCGATAACCACAGCGACGACGACCGGGACCACCCAGTAGACGAGGCTTAGGCCCACACCTACCGCACCGCTCGGTCCCAGTACGACGCCTACCTGCCCTGGACCACTGCATTCCTCCAAGTCCGCAGCCAGTGCATTCAGGGTCAGGACATCGCCTTCCTCCGAGGCGGTCACGAAGCGTTCGTAGACCGCCACGCACGGGTCGTCCTCATCGGGGTTGTTGGAGGAAGGGTCGTAGTAGACCTCGCTGGAGCCGCTGGTCAATGCGCAGGACTGGTAGGCGACTGGGGCCAGCCAGATTGCCATGCCCAGAACGCTAGCGACGATCAGTGCGCTCTTGAGCAATTTCTTGGCCGTGGTCTCCATGTCCGACCGCCTCATTCTAAGCTGACGTGTCGCAGTTTCGAGCGGCAGGATTGCCCCTGAACGCGGGTCCGCGCCTCAGCTAGGGGCCCGCTCCGACTGCCACTTCCAAGAGGATCTCACCATGATGCCGAACCTTCGCTTCGAGGCCGCTGGGACCCTCCCCTCAGGCCCACCGGACTGGCGGGCGGTCGTTGCGCTTGCGGTCGGATCGAGTGCGGTGCTGTAGGGGCGTAAGATCGGCCGCCATGCTCGAGTGCCAGCGGCATCGGTTCCAGCTTCCGTCGGATTTGCACTACCTGAACTGCGCCTACATGGCGCCGCTGGCTCGTGAGGTCGAGGCGGCGGGGCGGGAGGGCATGGCGAGGCGGCGCGATCCGTCGACGATCGTTTCGGACGACTTCTTCGATCAGGCGGATGCTCTGCGCGGGCGCTTTGCTCGGTTGATCGGTGGCTCCGATCCGCGGCGGGTGGCGATCGTCCCGGCTGTTTCCTACGGCATCGCCACGGCGGCACGGAATGTCGAAATCTCCTCCGGCCAGAACATCGTCATCCTGGGCGAGCAGTTCCCGAGCAACGTCTATGTGTGGATGCGGAAGGCGAAGGAGAACGGGGCTGAACTACGGACCGTCGAGCGGCCATCGACCGGCGATCCGAGCCCGGGTGCGACCTGGAACGAGCGTTTGCTCGACGCGATCGATGGCGACACGGCGGTCGTGGCGACGCCGATCGTCCACTGGGCGGACGGCACCCGGTTCGATGTGGCGGCGGTCGGGCGGAGGACACGCGAGGTCGGTGCGGCCTTCGTCATCGACGGCACGCAGTCGATCGGCGCGATGCCCTTCGATGTCGAGGAGGTCGCGCCGGACGCCCTGGTCGTCGCCGGCTACAAGACGTTGTTCGGCCCGTACCAGAGCGGTCTGGCGTGGTTCGGCGAGCGGTTCGACGGCGGCGTGCCGCTGGAGGAGCCGTGGGCCGCGCGGGAGAGCAGCGAGCTGTTCGTTGCGGGCCGGCTTGACTACGTGCAGGAGTACCGGCCGGCGGCTGCGCGCTATGACGTGGGGGAGCGGAGCAACCAGATTCAGTTGCCGATGCTGAACGCGGCCCTGGACATGGTGCTCGAGTGGCAGCCCGAGCGGGTCCAGGAGTACTGCGCGACGCTGCTCCAACCGTTCGAGGACGCCTTCCGCGAGGAGGGCTTCGACCTGGAGGACCGGATGTGGCGCGGCGCCCACCTGTTCGGTCTGCGCTCGCGGCGCGGTCTCGATGCCGACGCCACCGCGGCGGCGCTGCGGCGAGCGCGGGTGTTCGTCTCGGTGCGGGGTACGGCGATCCGGGTGGCGCCCCAGGTCTACAACGACAGCTCGGACCTGGAGGCCCTGGCGGCGACGTTGCGGGCGTTGTAGTGGCTCGATCCAAGCCGCTCGGCGGGCCCCGGCCGCTGGTCCGTTGCAACCAAGAGACATTTGTGATCGTATTTGTCACAAATGCAGCAAGATCCCCATTCGCACGACCTCGGTGGCGCCGTTCTGGAGTTCCCCGGCCAAGCCGCCGACGGCGATCTTTGCGTCCTCGGCTGGGCGATGGAGTTGGAGCTCGCGACGCCGGAACAGGTCCTGCGCTGGGCCCACGGCCGTTGGGGGAACGAGCTGACCCTGGCGACCTCGTTCCAGGCGGAGGGCATGATCCTCCTCCACATGTGCCATGAACTCGGCCTGCCGGTCCGTGTCGTGACGCTCGACACCGGACGGCTGCCGGAGGAGACCTTCCGGCACATCGAGCACGTGCGACTGCACTACGGCGTCGAGGTCGAGGTGGTCGCTCCGCGCGCCTCCGAGGTTGCGCGACTGGTGCGGCGGGAGGGGCCGAATCTCTTCTACGCCTCGGTTGCCGGGAGGCAACGTTGCTGCAACGTGCGCAAGGTGGAACCGATGGGCCGGGCCCTGGCGCGCACACCGGCCTGGCTCAGCGGTCTGCGCCGTGATCAAACCCCGACCCGGGACGTCCTGAACAAGGTGGAGGTCGACCGGGTGACGCGGACGAAGGGACGTCTGGTCAAGGTCTGCCCGCTGCTCGACTGGACCGAGGATCAGGTCTGGGCCTACATCCACGAGCAGGGAGTGCCGTACCACCCGCTCTACGACCGCGGCTACCGGACGATCGGATGCGCGCCGTGCACGCGGCCTTCGCGGCCCGGTGAAGGTGCCCGCGGCGGACGCTGGTGGTGGGAGTCCCAGACCGGCAAGGAATGCGGGCTCCACGTGCTGCAGCCGCGTTGAGCCGGTCCCAGGCGGCTTACTACCCGGTCTACCTGTCGCTGGCCGAGCGGCTGGTGGTCGTGATCGGCGGCGGTTCGATTGCCGAACGAAAGGTGGCGGGTCTTCTCCCCAGTGGAGCGCGGGTACGGGTCGTCGCGCTTGAGTTGACGCCCGAGCTCGCGCGACTGGCCGGCAGCGGCGAGATCGAGCACCGCGCGCGCGACTACCGACCGGGTGATCTGGAGGGCGCCTTCCTGGCGCTCGCGGAGCCCGGCGGCGCGGTGCGGGACGAGGCGTTCTCCACAGAGGCGGAAGCTCGAGGCATCTTCGCCAACGTGGAAGATGTGGTCGAGTGCTGCAGCTTCATCGCGCCCTCCATCGTGCGGCGCGGCGACCTGGTGATCGCCATCTCGACCTCCGGCCGGGCCCCGGCCCTGGCGGTTCGTCTCCGGCAGCGACTCGAGCAGGAGCTGGGACCGGAGTACGGGGCGCTACTGGAACTCGCCGGCCGTCTTCGGCGCCCCCTGGCACGAGCGGTACCCGAGTTCGAGGAACGGCGTCGCCGTTGGTATGAACTCGTTGACTCGGAAGTGCTTGCCCTGTTCCGGGACGGTAAGACCGCCGAAGCGTCTGAACTGGCGGAGCAGATGTTGGGCGTGGCCGCCGAGGAACCGGAGCGATGAGCGGCGCCGCCGAATCGTCCCGGGAGAGCGAGCGGGGACGGGTGACCTTGATCGGCGCCGGCCCGGGCGACCCCGACCTGATTACCGTCCTGGGTCTGAGGCGGTTGAGGGCCGCCGATGTCGTGCTGCACGATCGCCTGGCGGCGCCCGAGCTTCTCTCCGAGGCCAAGGAGGACGCCGAGATCGTCGACGTCGGCAAGCGCCCCGGCGACGACGTGCAAGCCCGGCAGCGCCGGATCGAGAAGCTGATGGTCGGACGGGCTTTGACCGGCTCTCACGTGGTCCGGCTCAAGGGCGGCGACCCGGCCGTCTTCGGTCGCGGCGGCGAGGAGATCGAGGCCTGCGCGGCGGCCGGTGTGCCCTGCGAGGTCGTACCGGGAGTGAGCAGCTTCACCGCGGCGGCCGCGGCGGCCGGGATTCCACTGACGCATCGGGGCGTTTCCCTGGGCTTCGCCGTCGTCTCCGCACGTAACTCCGAGGGCGGCGAACCCGACTGGGAGGGGCTCTCCGGCGCCGACACGGTCGTCGTCCTCATGGCGTCGCGCCGACTGGCGCGCATCGGCCAGGGGTTGATCGCCGCCGGTCGAAAACCGTCCACGCCTGCAGTGATCGTCGAGCGAGCCAGCACACCGGAGGAGAAGATCGTCTCCGCCACGCTGGAGTCCCTCGCGGTGGGTGAATTCTCCGGCACCATCGAGCCGCCCTGCGTCCTCATCGTGGGCCACGTAGCGGGGCCCGCCCGCGGCTAGCACCAGCCCGATGACCGTCAGCGCGTCTGGGCCCCGGTGGGAGGGGCCGAGCGGCCTCTGACGGAGCGAGGCCAGACGCCGTTTCGGTAGCTGATGGCCGCCCGAAGCGAGCGGAGTGCAGTGAGCTTTGATCGGGCGATATCCCGTGAGGCCCAAAGAGGGTAGAAGAGAGTCTCTCCATAGACGTTTTCTCCAGTATTCACAGGGCTATATGCGGGTTCCAGACCCGTTATCAAAGGCGGTAAGAGCGTGTGACAGTGTGCGGCGACTGAGGCAGGATTGGGGGACACTGTGAGGGAATACATCATGGCCGTCTCTGCTACCATCGGGCCATGGCCCTTACCCAGCGACAGGTTGACGCCATCAGACCAACAGGAAAGCCCTTCAAGCGGTATGACCGCGACGGCCTCATGGTCAGAGTCACCGCCGCCGGCAAGGCCCGATGGGTCTGGAGAGGCGTCGTCAAGGGAAAGCGGATTGAGGTCGGCATGGCTTCGACCCGGTTCCGGTCGCTCAAGCAAGCTCGTGAGGTCGCCTTCGAGCATACGAACCGCCAGACTGGGCGGCGATCCCAGAGCGGCCGTGTCCTCCGACGTGCCGACCTTCAGGGAAGCCGCGACGCTGTATCTGGAGATCCAGTCTCCCGACTGGGGAGAGGACCGCGCGACGCACGTCCGAAGGCTGCTGGAGCGCCATGCGTTCCCGAGCCTCGGGGACCTGCCGGTAGACGAGATCCAGACCGCCGACCTGATGCGGGTCCTGGTGCCGCTGTGGCGGCGTCAGCGGCCGACCGGACAGCGGCTTAGGCAGAGGATTGCTGGCGTCATGGCGTGGAGCGTGGCGGCCGGCTATCGAGCGGACGATCCGACGAGCACTCTCTCGGCGGTGTTGCCGGCTGGCCGGAAGCAGCGGAAGCACCATCGGTTCCTGCCGGCCGAGGACCTGCGCGAAGCGCTGGTCAAGGTGCAGGGCTCCGGCGCATGGATCGGTACGCGGCTGGCGCTCCGTTTCCTGGCCCTCACGGCAGCGCGCAGCGGCGAAGCTCGGGGGGCGAGGTGGCGAGAGGTCGATCTGGAGTCGGCCACCTGGGTCGTTCCCGCCTCGCGGATGAAGTCCCGCAAGGAGCACCGGGTTCCCCTCTCCCGCGCCGCCCTTGTGGTCCTGGAGCGGGCCGATGGACTGCGGGGCCGGGGTCGCGGGCTCGTGTTTCCGGGCATTCAGGGGAAGACGGTCGGGGCGGCGGTGTTCGGCCGGCTGCTGAAGGACCTCAAGATCGATTGCAGTCCGCACGGCTTCCGCAGTTCGTTCCGGTCCTGGTGTTCCGATGAGGGGATCGACCGGGAGCTGGCGGAGCGGGCCCTTGCCCACGCGGTCGGGAGCCAGGTCGAGCAGTGCTACGCCCGTAGCGACGTGCTGGACCGCCGGCGCGAAGTCATGGAGGCCTGGGGCGCGTTTCTGGTCGAGTAGGTACTTCCGCCCAGTAGCCGCTCTCTTCGGCCTATGAACGACGAGGTAGCGCGTCAGTTTGAAATCTAGGCCGCGTTACGCCCTTTTCCGGTAGGGCTTGGGGCGCGAAGGTTCTTCACCCCCCTCAGAGCCGTCCGTCGTCATCAGCGCCCGATGTCTACCGCTGGCAACTACCCCCTATAGGCTCCCGTCTAGGTGTGACGTTGTAGGCTCGCGCTGCCATGAACAGTCAAGAGGCCCCTTGTATGGACGGCCCGGAACGGTGGCTCGCGGTGCACTCAAACTGGCGCACGGGCTGGTCCGTCATCATCCTCCTGTCGCTCGCTGCTTCCGCGCCCGCCTGGAGCGCGAGTCCTGACCTTGACCGCTTCCGGTTCTACAACAACTGCGAACCTGTGGGAGTTCTGGTCGAGACGCTACCCGAGGCAGCCGATGACCTGGAGCTAACCCACAAGAAGATACGAGACCTTGTGGAAGTCCGTCTCCGCTCTGCGCGCCTGTACAAAGGTCCTCGCGACACCCTCGGCCCTTACCTCTACGTCCGTATCAACGTGCTTGAGCCGCGCCCAGGTCTCAAGTCTTCGAGTTTCAACGTCGAAGTGAGCTTCGCGAAGGTCGTCGAAGATACAGTCACCGGCTACCGGACCACCGCTGCAACCTGGACCGATGGCGCTCTTGGCTATGGCGATGGAGACTTCATCCGGTCTGCCGTCTCCGACGAACTGGACAAGTTCATCCTAAGCTACCTGCGCGTCAACGAACGCGCCTGCGACCCGGCGCCCCACCGGACACAATAGTGGACGGCCAGGCCCTTGGCTGGCCGTCCCTGCACGGTTGCCCTGCGCGTGGTCAACGCTTCTGGACCAACCGTGCCTACCTAGCTAGTGCAGCAGAAAGGAACAGCACAACATGGCCGACGAGTTCATCGGCGAAGAGGCAACGGCTCGCTTACTCAAGTTGCTGGAGACTTCGCTGCTCAGCATGACCATGACCCCCCTACCCTTGCAGGATACAGAGAAGCAGTTACTCCAGATGCAGCTACTCATGCTTGCCCTGGTCAGCGGGCGAAAGGCGTTTCTCCGGGAGGCTGTCAAGGCTCTACGGGCTATGGACCCGGAGCTTACGGCTCTTGCGGACCTGAGAGCCTTTGACGACGGGATTCTCAACTAGCCGCACGACCACGATGACCAAGAAGGAACCCCTGCGCGATCCGGGCCCTGTAGGCTGTCGGGCATGGAACGCGACCGGTTGGACTTCTTGCAGATGGTTGGGCGGTCGGGGTCGGCTGTGCGGCGCCGCTGCTGATACACCGCCCCGAAAGCTCGACAGCCAGAGTACTGGACGTACTACGCTACGCTTCATCCGTCCAGTTACCGGAGCGGTGGGGCAAGCCCCCCGAACCCCCCGGCGCGTTCCGTTGCCGCGAGTGAGAATCGACGCGACCGTGCACGGGTTCCGCAGCTCGTGTCGGTCGTGTGTTCGGACGAGGGATCGACCGGGAGCTGGCGGACCAGACCCTCGCTCACGCGGTCGGTAGCCAGGTCGAGCAGTGCTACGCCCGCAGCGAGGTGCTTGAACGAAGGCGAGAGGTCATGGAGGAGTGGAGGGCGTTCCTGGTCGGCTAGGTGCGCCGCACTGCCCCGACGCCGTCCTCTTTCGTCACCGCAGAAGCGCTTCCTCGGCGCGCCGGTCGCTCCGCGATTGTGCTCGATCCGCCCTCTTCCGTCAGCCGTCTAGGCCATCAAGGCGTCGGCTCAGGTATGAGCGGCCCGAGCGAGTGATCTGGAGTCCAGGGTAGACGGTCCAACGCCCTCCGGGAGTCGTGTGGAGTTGCCCTTCCACGAGTCCCCGATCCACCATCGACCTCACGTAGTCCCGCACCACGGAGTCCGCCACGTCTTCGAGGCTTGGATGCGCAAGCGGTTCGTCGGC
>Ga0209544_1002308_pt1 | contig 17488 bp, 21 predicted proteins | sample MesohylPK_FD_187297 | JGI IMG/M metagenome (GOLD analysis project Ga0209544, IMG submission 187297) | Host-associated microbial community of the marine sponge Aplysina aerophoba from Gulf of Piran - sponge mesohyl, lysed by proteinase K... | ecosystem: Host-associated > Porifera > Sponge >...
CCCACCTCACCGCCGGTCACCGCCGTCGTGACAAAATCCTGCCCAGGAACGCGCGATTGTCACGAAAGCCCCATCTCACAGGTCCCTCGCCACCACGACATCACGTCAAATCAACCACTTACAATCGACACACGAGAACTGCACCCGTTGCGCAGAAATAAACTGTACGAACGTTGCCAGGCATTCCTGACGTGATGGTTCTTCAGTTCGGCATCTCCGGTTCCGATCCAGCCTGCGGCCCCTCTCCAGTGCAACAGGTGGCCGAACGAGTATCCAGAAGAATACCTCCAGTATCGCTTCTCAGGATCGGACTTGGGACCCGAATACACTGACATCGATACGCGGTTGTGGTTCGCGCCGAAACACCTTGTGTAGCAACTTCTGAGCTCGTTGCGCTGCTCGGAGTCTCTAAGCGCTTTAGCAAGCTGCTGGGTGGTCAGGTTCTCCAGGTCCGGCAAACCCAGAACCTTCGCAATTTCGGTCTCGAACCTGGCGACGTCAGCCTGCGACTCCGGATCGACATGCGGCACGAGCACCCAATCCAGAGCTTTGGACCCGGGATCCGGAGCCAACATCTCTCCTGACTCCATCGATTCGAGGTTTGCGGGTCTGCCCGCGTCCTCATCTCTCGTCTCGCGCGGTTTCCAGGAAATTTCTCGGTAGGGCGGTTCGCCGCCCTCAGGTGAGTCGTCTGGGCCGGCGCCCGCAGTAGGTGCTTCGCCGGGAGGCGACGGTCGCACCCTGACAATACGGGAGACTCCCCGCTGGCCAAACCACCCTTCCGGATCCAGACTGGCTTCAATCAGAGAATGCGATAGCGCACCGTCTGCCGCGTCGGCAACCAGATCGGCAACTGTGGCGCTAACGCTCAGATGAGGAATGAAGACCGTGTTGGCACGCACACTGCCCAGGAGCCGATCCAGCCCGTTCACATGGTCGTCATGAAGATGGGAGACGAAGAGGGCATCGATCCCTGGATGCCGCTTGAGCATGGCATTCACGGAACGCGCCAATGCTGTCTTGTTCTTCGACCCGCAGTCGTAGACGTAACGGAAACTGCCCGCGCTCGGCTCGTTCCGCCACTCGACGGTCCCTACATGAAAGCAACCTTGGCCGACCGGATACTGAATTCTGGTTACGTCGATCAACGCACGGGTCTCCTGAGCGCATTTGAGTGGGCCGTTTAACCAGAGCCAGACGGGCCGTGCAACTGGAAAAGCAAAGACCGGAACAGCACCGGCGCCGCTGATGGAGCGGATGTTTGTTGTCTTTCTGATTAGCTCGATAGCAGCCTGGGCTTTTTTCCCACATTGAGCGCCCGGTGGATTTGGCGGGAAGGTGGCCGAGCGTGGGACAGGCCGGTCTGGCGGCTTTGCGCCGCCGGGGTGGTTTCGTAGTCTCTGAGGAGGAACAACAAGAAAGGGGCCCGAGCGAGCAGAGCAATCTGAGCGACCCGGACAGCCGGCTGATGCGCAAGAGCAAGAGCCATGAGTACCGCCAGGCCTACAACGCGCAGGCGGCGGTGGATGCGGACGGCAGTCAGCTGATCCTGGGCGCCCGGGTCAGCCAATGTGCCAGCGACCGCAACGAGCTGGTGGCGGACGTTGCGGCGATCCCGGTGGCGCTGGGCCGGCCGGAGACGGTGCTGGCGGATAACGGCTATGCCAACGGGGCCGAGGTGGCGGCGCTCGAGGCGAGCGGCATCGAGGTCCTGGTGTCGACCGCGGCGGAAGGCCGCCGCCGAACCCATGACTTCCGCCCGGCCAGGCCGGCGGCGCCGCGGGAGCCCAGGGCTGAATGGTTGAAGACGATGGCCGGAAAGCTGGCAAGCGATGAGAGCCGTGCCCGCTACAAGCTGCGCCGCCAGACTGTCGAGCCGGTGTTCGGCATCGTCAAGGCGGTGCTCGGCTTCACCGGGTTCTCGCTGTGCGGCCTCGACAAGGTGACCGGCGAGTGGGACCTGGTGGCGCTCGCATACAACTGCAAGCGGCTGCACAAGCTGAGCCTGACCGCGTGAGGCGCCTCCGGGGCGCATGCCGTGCCCGGAGAACGCCGCCGATGCCGCAAACCGCCCCCGAACCCGGCGACAAGCTCCAACCGCCGGACAACATCGCCAACCCCGCCGAACGCCAAAACCGGGCGCGGCAGACAACCGAACATCGATCGATCACCCTAAGTCCGACAGACTGCTAGCAAACCGCGCGATCCGCACCGGCCAACCGTCGGCAGCGCCGCCGCATGAGACACGTGCCTGTTCGGCCTGTCCCGGGCCAGAGTCCGGCGTCACACGCGCCCAATGTCGAGCCGCATCTGTATTGCTGGCCACTTTGCGCGTGTCAGGGACCTGAAATTCGCCTCCAGGCAGCCGGAGTGCGACAGTCGAACGGCGACGGCAGCCCGGACTCGTCCAGCACCTCGTCGGCGATCACGTGGTAGCCGATCGCGGCCGCGTGGATCTCGAAGGTCGGACATGTGGCGGGATCCCGGGAAGGATCCGCGGCGCACGGCATGTCAGGGCTGGCGTTGCACTTCGGGCAGCGCGGCATGAACGACCAGGTGTTCATTGCTCCTCCAGGCAGCCCGCTGTCAGTCGGACAAACGGATGATGAAGCCCAGCACGACGATAGCGGCGATCCATAGTCCGACTGTCCAGCGAAGGTTGTCCTTGTCGCGCTTCGCCATGTCTTCCGCCAGCCGCGCAATGTCGGTCTTGTACTCCGCCTGCATGGTCTTCATGCGCTCCTCCAGGACCGCGAGCTTCTGTGCGAGTGTAACGGGATCGGAATGTTGACACCCTCCCTGCCCTTCAAGGCGGGCACGTTGTGACCCTCTCAAGTTTGAGCTTTACAAGTCTAATCGAAAACGAGTAAACTCGCCATCTCTGCAACCAGACAAGGGGTTTGCAGGTGAAGGTGATCGCCACCATCGCCCAGAAAGGCGGTGCGGGCAAGACCACGCTCAGCATCGGCACCGCCGTGGCCGCCGCAGCCGACGGTCTCTCCGCCGCCATCGTGGACCTCGACCCCCAGGCGACGGCTGCGAACTGGAGCGATCGCCGCGAAACCGAAAGTCCCGTAGTGATCTCCGCCCAGGCGACCCGGCTCCCGCGCATCCTCGAGGCAGCCGAAGCACAAGGCGCCGACCTCGTCATCATCGACACCGCGCCCCGCGCCGAGCAGGGGGCCCTCGCAGCCGCGAAGGCAGCCGACCTGGTCCTCATCCCCTGCCGCCCCGCCATCTACGACCTCGAGACCGTCACCACGACAATCGAGCTCGTCCGCCTGGCAGATCCAGACACGCCGGTGCTGTGCGTGCTGAACGGCGTTCCGCCGCGCGGGGCCCGCGAGCAGCAGGCCCGCGCCGTCCTCGCCGGCCTCCACGTCCCCGTCTGCCCCGCCAGCATCGGGCACCGCGCGGCCATCGACCACGCTGCGGCACTCGGTCTCAGTTCCCAAGAGTACGAACGCGCAGGCAAAGCAGCAGGCGAAATCACCGAGGTATACGCCTTCATCAAACGACTTGTAAGCTTGTAAACTCGTCAACTCGTCAAGGAGATCCCAACCATGTCGAAACCGGCTGATCTGCGCAAGGCGATGGCCGGCGGGGCCGGAAAGACAACCCACCAGCCCGAGATGCCCGCCGACCCCGGCCACAACCAAGACCCCCACTATCGCCCGGGCAGGCAGGGCAAGAGCAACGTCACAGGGTATTTCCCACCAGCGGTCAAGCGCCAGCTGCGCATACTCGCTGCGGAGAAGGACACCACCATCCAGGACCTGCTCGGCGTGGCGTTGAACGACCTGTTCGCCAAGTACGGCAAACCCGAAATCGTCCCCGTCGACAATGACCGCACGGCGTGACACAGCGACAGACTGGGCGGCAATCGCCGGGCCCGTCGCCGAAGCCCTGCTCGGACAGCCGAACCAGCGGCTGAGCCGACGTACCGAGTACCGCTACGGACGGCGCGGCTCACTGCGTGTCGACCTGCAACGAGGCACCTGGAACGATTTCGAAGCCGGGGAGGGCGGCGGCGTGATCGATCTCGTCAGACGCGAACAACGCTGCGACACCACCGGAGCCCTACAATGGTTCCAACACCACGGGGCAAGAGTCCCGCCCCGACACCCGAGCCCAGCCCGGACAGGCACGAGGCGGACCGCACCCGGTGAGTGTGCTCGCGGTATCTGATGGCGGGGGTGTCGGACGGCCGTCCGTTCCCCTATCGGTTCGCACCGTTGCGGACCGGCCGGCGTCTCAACTATCTTACAAAACCCAACGGATAGGTTATAGTGGCTCATGGTCGTCGTTCACCGTGCTCACGGCTTCCGGGTCATTATCTACACTCAGGACCACGAGCCAGCGCACGTCCATATCGTCGGGCCGGGGCGGGCGAAGATCAAACTGCTTGGGCCGGACGGTCGCCCGGAGGTCGTGGATGTCGTCCGCATCAAGAGGTCGGATATGCGACGGTTGCTTGCCGAGGTGACAGAGCACCGGGACCGGTTCATGCGGGAATGGGAGCGTATTCATGGTCGATCCGACTGACGCGGAACTCAAGGCTGCCGAGGCACGCGGCGGCGAGATGATGAAGTCCGAACCCCGGGCCACCGCCGCGCATTACGACCGCGAGACGGGCCGTGTGGTGATCGAACTTGCGAACGGCAGCACGCATATCTTTCCCGCGCAGCTGGCCCAGGAGCTGCACGGTGCCGACGATGACGCCCTGTCCGGCATCGTGGTCGATGGCGCGGGCTTCAACCTGCACTGGCCCGCGATCGATGCCGACCTTTACGTCCCCGCCCTGGTCGCGGGCGTGTTCGGCACGCGGGACTGGATGGCGAAGGAGTGGGCGCGCACGGCCGGACGCGCCACAACGCCCGCCAAGGCTGCGGCGGCCCGGGCAAACGGCGCGAAAGGAGGCCGACCGCGCAAGAGCCGGGCGGGTTAGGCGGCAAGAAGGGCTACCGCGACCGGCTCAGCATGCTGCAGGACTGTCCGGCTACAGGTCTGCCAGGTTGAACGTGATGGCCTCGAAGGGAGGAACGCTTACGGCGGCGGTGTCCTTGAGCGATGCGATCAGCAACCACTGGCCGTCCCTGGGCTCGAACGCTTCCAGCCCGCGGGCGGGCGGATCGACGAACCACAGATGGGAATTCTGGCTTATCGGTCCGCTCGCCCGGGAATGACCGAGATATACACGCATCTGCAGTAACCCTCATCGCAATGAACGCCAGAGAGCAGGTTCCGCGTCTGCGCCTCCTTGATTGAGAACGTCTTTCCTTCCAGTGCTCTGCAATGGGCGCAGACACGCTCATCCTGCGCGGTCAGCACCTGTACTTCGGTGATTCCGATATCCCGCATGCGGCGAAGATCTGCGCGACTTGCCTTGGAGCTCGATTGACGTAGAGCGCGCGCCTTTGCCTTTGTCTCTTGGCGCACCAGGCGCGCGTATGCGTCCTCGGTGAGCAACTTGCGGTGGCCGCCTCGCGTCACGGCTCGGACTGGTTTCCCACAGGCGCTGCACTTCTTCTTCCGCTTCGGAGGAGGATCCTGAATCTCCCCGCAGTACGGGCAGACCGCGGTTAATGCATTTCGCTCCCCCCGGTTATTCTCATCCGTTCCCGCTGTAGGGACCTGCTTCACCTCTGGGGTCGGACTGGGTGATGTTCTCGGCGAGGCGCGGCAAATCAGGCGGCAGAGGCCGAGCGCAACCCGCATAACCGGGTACAGCCCGAGGGTTACAATGGTGAGGAGCAGGAAACGCATTTCAATGCATCATCCGTACCGTCAGTACTTCACCCTGAATGTCGGACTGTCCTCGGGCCGTGCGGCCCGGCGGTCATAGAGCCGTGTCGTGGACACACAGGCGTGGCCGAGCCAGTCCTGGACGCGTCCGATGTCGGCTTCGTGCTGCAAGGCGTTGGTGGCGGCGGTCGCACGCAGGGAATGCACGCACAGCCCGGCGCGTTCATCAATGCCGGCCGCGCTGGCCCAGTAGCGCACGATATCGCGATAGACGGCGCCATCCTCCAGGGGCCGCATGTCCGCGCCGCGGTTGCTGTGCAGCGGCTGGAACAGCGGTGCGGCCGGGTCAGCGCCATGGCCGGCGGCCTCGAGCCAGGCCTCGACCAGGCGCAGGGCATGGGGATGGGCGGGAATGAACCGCACCTTGCCGCCCTTTCCGTGCACCCGCAGGTGCATCACGCCCTCGCGGCGCTGAATGTCGCGGACCTGGAGAGTGCACAGCTCGGCCCGGCGCAGCCCGTGATAGAGCAGGACCGCGAGGATGGCGCGGTCGCGCTGACCCTTGAGAGTACCGGCAGGCGGCGCATCGAGCAGCGCCCGGGCCTCGGCATCGCTCAGCGCTGGCGTCTTGCCCTCGCCGGCGGCCTCGACCGGTGGGCGCTTCACGCCGCGGACCGGGTTGTCGGCAACAGCGTTGCACTCGCACAGGTGATCGAACAGCGATGCCAGCGCCGACAGTTTGCGCCGGATGCTGGCAGGCGCCAGGCCGCGTTCCTCGAGCGTGTGCCGCCAGGCGATCACGTGGGGGCGGGTGACGGCCCGCATGTCGCCGGGCCCGGTGATCCCGGCAAAGGCGCAGAACTCGTGTACGTCACGGCGGTAGGCCCGCCTGGTGCGGTCGTTGCGGATGTTGGCGAACCACTCGGCCTCGGACGGCATGGCCGCGAGGTCGCGGAACCGGCCCGGGGTCAAGCCGTTCAACGGCTCGAGCGCCGGGTCCTGAAGAGCGGGGACTTCCGTCATGAGCCTCACTCGCTGCCTTCCCTCATTCACCCCCGATAACATATTTTATCGAGTGCGACCAGGGACAGGGCAGCGGTGCCCGGGGACTTTCCCTGTCATGGCCGAATGCGTTACATGTATCGCAGTGGTCCAGCCGGGAGACATGCCATGGCCCCTGCATCCAGCGCGCAGCGCGTGGAAAAGCGTAGAGCCGCCCTCAGGGCGCAGGGACTGCGGCCGATACAGATCTGGGTTCCCGATAGCCGCGCCCCCGGCTTTGCCGAAGAGTGCGCGCGCCAGGCCGCGATCGTCAACGAAGCCAATCGCGCCGATGCCGAGCTCATGGAATTCATGGACACGGCCGCCGCTGATCTTGCCGAACATCTGGATGCTCTCGAGGCCGGGCCCGGCGCGTGAGGCGGGGCGACCTCGTCACCGTTGCCCTGCAGGGCGAACATGGCAAGCCGCGCCCTGCGCTGGTGATCCAGTCGGACCTCTTCGCTGAATTGACCTCCACGGTCACTGTCATATTGATGACCTCGACCGCACTCGACGCCCCGCTGATACGCGTACCGGTGGAGCCCTCGGAGAGCAATGGTCTGCGCAAGCGCTCCCATGTCATGATCGACCAGCTTTTCTCGGCGAGAAGGCGCCGCATCGGGCCGGTGTTCGGACATCTTGACGATGCCGACATGGTGGCGGTGAACCGCGCGCTCGCCCTGTTCACGGGGATCGCCACCTGACTCTCTTGCATCGATGTCCGGTCCTGAGGCGCTGCATTCCCGTCAAGGCACTCTGGCAATCGCAGGGCAGGCGCGGCGCCAGTCGGCCGAAAGCCGGGTGCTGAACATCCATTCACAGCGGAGACCGGACATGCCGGTGGAGCCGACAGCGACGACGACACCTGACGCCGGCGTGGATCCGGCGATCGAGGCCATCCTGCCGACAGAGGTCGCTGGACACCTGACCCGGATGTGTGCGACGGGCTTCCGGGTCGACTGGACGAGCGATGCCGGAGATATCCCCTACACGGGCGTATACGACGCCAGAACCCGGACTGAATGGATCTACGGCAACACCTACGAAGAGCACGTCCGCCTCACCGACGATGCCGGGCCCGGCGACTACGTTTCGTGCGAGGTGCCTTGCTTCGACGAGGCGTACGAATACTGGTGCCGCGCAGTCGAGGCGTCACGCAACAGCAAGGTGCTGGCGCGACGCATCCGGGCGGCAGTGCTGGAGCACGATCGTGTCGCGGTCCGGGCAGCCGCCCGGGAACTCCGTGATCTTGCGCTCGCCATCGAGCGCGACAGCGACGCATACACCATGCTGACCGGAGTGGCCGGTCGACTTGAGGAGATATACGAGCAGGATGAGGGCTGACCTGGAAATCCAGCGGCTGGCCGGGCAACCGGAAGCGTGGCCTGGTGACCTTCGTGCCGATCGAAAACCGTCACCATGACCGTATTGCCGGCGTAGATCGCCGCTCACCTCTTCGTCCTGTCTTGCGCCGGAAGGGCCTGTTCGGCCTTGTCCGGTGATAGGCCGTGATCAGGTGACCATCCGCGACGACGGCCTCCTTGCCTGCCAACCGTTCCAGTCTTGCAATCTCGTTCTTGCGCTCTTGAATGAGCGTTGCTGCGTCCCGATTCCGGAGCATGAACCGGTTCGGACTGATTTCGGTGCCGTGTGTAAGCAGGGTATCGAGATCGGACCTGCGAATGCCGCGTTGCGACATCCTGGCGTTGCCGTGGCGTGTAATGGTGATGCTCATCATCGGGATTCCCTTTCCTGCGGAGCGGTTGCGACGGCGTCCGAAACTGTGTTGAGTGCCGACGTTCCCAACAGTTCGTCCCATTTCGAAAGCTCACGACGGGATGTTTCCTCCGCCTCGGCCAGCGCATCCTGGAGCCATTGTCGATAGTTGGCCTCGTCCTGTTGTTTCCTTGTGTTGACGCACTTGACGAGGTCGATCCTGCCTGCCCGGATATGGTCCAGGATTTGTTCTTCTTGTTCATCCGTGGCAATGCCTGTCAGTTCGCGCAGGGTGTCATCGGCCACCTGATATGTGCCGATCCTGTTGCCGATATAGGATTCGATGGAGGTAACAGCGTCTTGCGGCAGTCCGTCTGTCAGACTGCGAACATAATGAACGAAAGGCCCCTCAAAGTCATCGTCCAGATCGTCCAGGAATGAAAGCTCGATGAGGTCTCCGAATATGTCCCGCTTGCTGAGAGAATTCTTTTCCTGCTCCAGGAGCTCGTCGACTTCGGAATATGTGGCAGAGACCCATCTGACAAGATGCGTAATTTCCCGCAACTTCCGATCAGCGTCGGTCCGGATAGCGTGCATTTCGTCGAGCCGGCGTCGTCGCTCCAGCAGACTTCGCTCGGCGACAATGAGAAAAAGCAATGGGGCGATGTCCAGTACATCTGACGGTGTGACGCCGTAACGCTTGGCCACCAGGAGCAGGGCTGGTGGAACATGGCGCCGGACCCATCGCTGCATCCGGGTGTACCCGAACAACCGCATTGCTCTCGTCTCCGGGGTCTCCGGATCAGGCGGTGTTGTCAGGGCATCCCATTCGACGCCAAGCGCCTTGCACAGGGGATCACGGAGATGTGCCCTCACACGGCGCGTCTCACCCCGCTCCCACCGGCTGACCGTGTCCTTGCTGCACTTGATCAGGTTGGCAAGCTCCTCTTGGGTGAGGCCGCGATTCCCCTTCGCCTGTTTGCGGGCAGCCTTGAGGGCTGCCGGACAGATGTCTTGTTCTTGCATGTCGTATGCCTATCTCTTATAAACCGCATATTTGGATCATATATCGCTTTTTTGGCGATTATCCATCGCCATCTACACAGCATTTTGGTCGCATGGTCTTCAGAGCGCGGCAATGCTTAGGCATTTTTGCCGGCCATATGCCGATTTCGGTCACGACGTCTCCGCAGGCTGGAAGTTGCCCGGCAGGTCGAGCAGGTCGAGGTGCCGTTTTTCGGCAATTGGACTGGGCCTGTGCCGCGATAATGCGGAGCAGGTCACGCGATGGTCCGTTACAGGTAAGGCCGTGGTGCGGGCTGGCAGCGCCTCAGACAGGCCGGATCTGGCCATGACGCGGCCATGACCAGGCTGGGGACTGAGCGTTTGCCAAAGCGCAGAGGCAGACGGCAGGTGCGATGAGCTACGCGAAGCGGGCGACGTGAGCTAGGTGTAGCCGCTTGCAATCATCGAGCGTTCTGCTCGCAAACATCGGCCCGTGCTCACATTAGTTGCGAATGTGAGCACAATTGAATATTTCCATGTACTCGGTCAAAGACTGCGGAGGGAAGCTGTGATAGTCGTCAATTGGAACGTCAACTGGGCCTCGGCGCCGTGGAGAACAACCGAAATCAGAAGGCGGATCCACGAGCACGACCCGGAAATCGTTTGCTTGACCGAAACACATTGCGGGTTCTTCGAAGGGGGGCACGCCATCACCTCACGCGGAGACTACGGGGATGGTCATCACGTGAGTCGGAGAAAGGTGCTGCTCTGGTCGAGGCGGCCGTGGCGGCTGGTCGACGACCTTGGCGACGAAGAGATGCCTCCGGGGCGGTTCGTCTCGGGCGTAACGGAAACGTCGCTCGGAGAAGTAACCGTCATCGGCGTATGTGTGCCCTGGCAGAACTCGCGCGTAGCGAAAGAGGACAGCGCGAGGCGTCGCAAACCGTGGGAAGACCACGAGCGGTACCTCGATCGGCTTCGCAGCGTCCTTGCCCAGGCGCCGGTGAAGTGGCTCGTGCTGATGGGAGACTTCAACCAGACAATCGAAGAGCCGGGCAGGCACCAGTCCAGCGCAGTGGCGGATCGCGCCGCCCTGCTGCGGCAGGCAATACCGACCGGTGTCACGATGGCGACGGAGGATTTCGAGCACGAGGGTCGAAAGCCAATCGACCACATCGCCCTCGGCGCAGAGCTACGGAGGGGAGGCATCGAGCCAATCTGCAACCAGTTCGAGAACCGAAGACTCTCCGATCACGCGTTCGGACTCGCAGCCGATGTGACCGAGCGAGCAACTGAGGGCTGAGCGATCGCGTCAGCTCCGAGAGGGTATCGAACAAAACGCGGAGCTCGGCGCGGCCCTGGGCGACGCCGGCATTTCGACCTGAGAAACCTCAGTTGCAGCGAATGTGAGCATGAGCCGATGATTGCAAGTACGTCGCAGGTAATGTGAGCACATTCGCAAGGAGCGTGAGCATTCCGGGCACGTCAGTCGCAGATAATCCGAGCAGAATTCGCGGATGTTTGCGAGCAGAACGCCTGATGATTGCAAGCAGCTACACATACCTTCAAGTGCCCCAAGATACTGGGCCTCACGTAGATAGCTCCAACCAAATATAGCACAAAAGGCTTATTCCCTAGACACAGGCCGGTGCACATTTTGTGTCGGAGGGGTTGACCTGTCGCGGAGCGTGCCGGTCTTGAGCGGCTTCCTGCGGTCCTTCACCACGGTATGGCGGTCGCCGTAATAGAGGGTGCCATGGCTACCCTTGCCCCTCGTCCGGTCGAACCTGATGGCGACCCGTTCCTGCGCGCCAGCCTTCTCACCGATCTTGCACTGGCCATCGAACGCGACAGCGACGCGTACACCATGCTGACCGGAGTGGGCGGCCGACTCGAGGAGATATACGCGCAGGATGAGGGCTGACCACGAATTCCAGCGGCTGGCCGGGCAACCGCCTCAATCTTCCTCAAACGCCTTCGGGAGACCCTCAACAATGCGCGCAGTTTCGACAGAGAGGTAAACGACCCGCTTCACGGCCGCGATGAACGCGGCTTCGTCCGGGAACCAGGCATTTGCGTCGTTCCGGATGCCGCTCTCCTTGTCCGTCGTGATGCGGTATCGGTCGATGAACCAGCCGAGCGGGGTGCGCCCGTTGACCTCGTAGCAATGGGCGTCGGCCGGAATGCCCGAAAGGCGGAGACGGTCATTCACGACCAGGACGGAATTACCTTCGCCGACGAGACGCATCGAGCGTGTCCCGAAGAGCCGGCCGGGCGGCTGATCCGACATGTCGGCGATCTCGGTGACCAGGGGATACTCCGGCCCGGTCTCATAGCCGACGTGAAGTTCGGCCAGGCCCCGTCCGGCCTCGGCGAAGGCATGGAAATCCGGTGCGAAGGGAACGCGCGGCAGCGTCTTCGAGAGATCGTCGGCGAAGCGGGCCCGGTAATCGGGCGCGTGCAGGACGCCATAGACGTAGTCGAAGATCGCGTCCTTGGTGATCGCGGGGTCGCCGTAGCGGGTGCGGAAGGCGGCGAGCGCCGTGTCGGAGATGTTGTCGATACGCTCTAGTCCAGCGGTGGCGTCGAGAAGGTCGCTTTTCTCACGAAAGGCATAGCGGTAGCGCGGGAAACACTGACCTGCCGCCGCTTCAAAATTGAGGTCCGGCATACAACTTACCATCAACCCGGTGAAAGGCTTGTTCGAGCCGACGCCCGGCACGCAGATCGCCCTGTTCTCGCTGTCGTCGGCCGGAAAGATGCTGTCCTGTTGGTATTTCCTGTTGACCAGCACGTAGTCGACGTAACAGCGCTGCTTCACGAAAGGCCGGTACTGGGTCGTCCAGATATTGTCGGCCGAGAAGGCGGCCTGCTTTTCGCGGCGCAGGTTGTCCTTCAGCTGGGCATCCCACCGGACATACGAGGCGTGGCGCTCGACGATGGCATCGACATCAGCAGGCTCTGCCTCGGCCTTGCCCCACTCCCGCAAGGCATTCAGATAATTTTCGACCACCCTACCAGCATTGTCGGCGCAGGCATCGCGAGAGAAGTTGTACAGGTAGGCGTCACGGCTGGTCTTGTACCCGTTGCTGAAGAGCCTGAAGACAGCGTCGTCGGCCCGTCCCGCCTTGGCCTCCTTCGACCCCAGTGGATAGAATTTTTCGAAGGCCTCGTCGCGCTGACCGATCCAGTCATCGTGCCGGTCGGGTACGATCTCCTGCCAGCCGTCCACGCCCATGATCGAGCCTGCGTCGCGGAGCATTTCCAGCTTCCGCTCCCGGGTGAGGTAGTCGCCGATGTCGTGGTAGAGGATGCGGCAACCTTCATGCTCGGCATCCGGATTGCGAACCAGAACCGAAATCGCCACTGGCGCGCGGGAGCCTTGGTCGAACACGTTGTCACCCTCGGCTCGGCGCCGAACCCCGGACGTCCGAGCATTACCTCGCAGGTTCAACACGTGCACCGAGGTGAACTCTTCTGCAAGGCAGGCGCGAATGCCGGAATCAACGTTTCCGTCGATCCAAGACCCGTTGGTGACAAACGCCACGACACCCCGGTCGCCGATCCGGTCCGAGGCCCAGCGAATTGCCATCTTGTAGGTGTCGTAGAGGCTGTTCTTGAGGGTCGCGCGGGACCTCGCGGCGTAGGTCTTCGCGATGCGCCCTTCGAGACGCGGATAGCTGGCATTGGGGTTGTTGTCGGCCGAACTGCGTTGGCCGGCTGACCACGGCGGGTTGCCGACAATGACGCGAATGTCGAGTTCCTTCTGGCGCGTCCGGCGCTCGGAGTTGTCCGGAAACAGGGCCTGGAGCCCGTCGTCTTTCTCGTTCAGCGCGAAGGTGTCTGTGAGGCAGATCCCGTCGAATGGGCGGTAGTCGGCGCCGGTCGCGCCCTGGAACGCGGTCTCGATGTTCACCGAAGCGATGTAGTAGGCGAGCAGCACGATCTCGTTGGCGTGCAGCTCTGGCGTCTGTCCGTCGCCGGCGTATTTTCGGAAAACCTGCTCCGGCGTGAGCAACCCTGACTGCATCATCCGGGCGATGAAGGTCCCGGTCCCCGTGAAGGGGTCGAGGACGTGGACCCCGGGCTCGCCCAGGGCACTGCCGAACTCTTCCGCCAGCACGTCCTGGACGGAGCGGAGAATGAAGTCGACGATGTTGACCGGCGTGTAGACGATGCCGAGCCGTTCGGTCACACGCGGGAAGGCCTTGCGGAAGAACTTGTCATAGAGCTCGACCACGATCGCCTGACGGGCCTCCGTGGAAGAGGCACCCTGCACGCGGCGGCGGACGGAGTCGTAGAAGGGATCGAGGCTTTCGGCCTCCACGTCGACCCCGGTCGGTCTCAACACCTCCAGGACGGTCTCCATGCCCTGGCTGACGGTGTTGCGGCGCGCCGCTGCGGCCTCGCCGAACAGCGCGTCGAAGACGGGCTGCGTAACCATGTGCTGGGCCAGCATTTCGATGGCGTCGTCTTCGGAGACCGCGGGATTGAGGTCGTCGCGGAGTTCGGTCAGGAACTCCTCGAATATCTCCCGTTCGGCCTCGCCGGAACCGACAATTGCCTTGATGCGCTCGATATGGGCGCGGGCGATCCGTGCCACGTCACCCGCCCAGTCCTCCCAGTAGCGGCGATTGCCGCATTTCTCGACAATCCGGGTGCGGATCGCTTCGGGCAGGCCCTCAAAAACCATCTGGTGCTGAAGCGGTGCAGGGGTGTCGACCGCGTCCGGGTCGGGAGCGGGCCGGTCGTTGATGTCCGGGTCGTCGGAGGGCGGCCGCCAATCGGCGAGGGCGATGATCGAGATGCGGTCCCCGGCCTCGCCCATTTCCAGCCGATTGAGCATGCCTTCGAAGCGCTCGTCGTGGCTGCGGATCGCGTTGAGCATCTGCCAGACGGTCTGCCAGCGCTTGTCGTCGGCGAGCGCCTGCTCGGGCGAGGCCGCGGACGGCACTACGACCGGCAGGATCACGTAGCCCAGCTTCTTGCCGGGCGACTTGCGCATGACGCGCCCGACCGCCTGGACGACCTCGATCTGGCTCTTGCGCGGGTGCATGAACAGGATGCCGTCGAGCGCCGGGACATCGACGCCCTCGGTGAGGCAACGGGCATTGGTGAGGATTCGCGTTTCGCCCTCCGGCGCCTCTTCGAGGAAGGCAAGCGCGTCGCCGCGGGCTGTTGCGTTGAAGGTCCCGTCGACATGGCGGGCGCTTACCGCCGGGGCGTGTCCGTTCCCGTAAATCTCGGCGTAGACCTCGGCAACGTCGTGGATACGCTCCTCCAGACGCTGCGACGACTTCACGAGATTGCAGAAGGCTATCGCGCGACGCATCGGTGCCCGGTCGTCTTCCGGGAACTCGTCGGTGTCTGTCTTCGCAAGAGCGCGCAGGCAGCCGATCATCTTGCCCTGCTCGTCGATGGTGAGAGGCGTGCCTTCCGCGAATTCGCGGATGCGAATACCGGCGGCAAGCGATTCCGGGACCGTGAGCACGATCACCCGGTAATCCGAGAGCAGGTCCCGTTCCACGGCGTCGCCGAACCGGGTCTCATGCAGGACGGGGCCGTAGCGGTCCTCGTCGTCCATCGAGCAGAGCGTCGTGGCGAGTTCGCCGGCCCGGCTTCGGGCGCTCGCGGCGTAGACCTTGGGCGTGGCGGTCATGTAGAGCCGCCGGTCGGCGTGGATCGCGTCCTTGTCGTGGATCCGCACGAAGGGGGACGGGTCCTCGCCCGGTATCAGGGCACCGGCGGTTCGGTGTGCCTCGTCGGCAACCGCGAGATCGAAAGCGGGTAGCCCGTGATCGATCTGGGCTTCCGAGACGATCCCCGAGGACTGGTAGGTCGCGAACACGACGGTCATCGCGTCCGATGCTTCCGGCAGGGCGCGAGAGGCCAGCGCGACCGCATCGGTAGTCGCCGGATAGGCGAGATCGAGCACGTCCATGTCGGCCGTGTCGGCGGCGCTCCGGCGTGGCCGGCCGGTCTGGCTGTCGGAGCAGACCGCGAAGGCGCGGATCGGCACCGTGGCGTCGTCCAGCCAGGCGCTAAGGGTCTGCGAGAGGAGCGCCAGGCTCGGCATCAGCACGAGGACGCGCCCGCCCTCGCCCGCGATCCTCTCGGCGATACGAAGCCCGACGAGCGTCTTGCCCGTGCCGCAGGCCATCAGCAGTTTGCCGCGCGTGCCCTGAGGGGAGAGATGCGCAAGGGCCCGGTCGATGGCCTTCTGCTGGTGCGGTCGAGGGGTCTTTGGCGGTTCCCGCTCTCCAACCGTCCCGGAAGCGATCCAGGCGGCCCAATCGATGGGGCTCGCCTTGAGATAGTGGAGGCCGATCCGCTGCACCGGCTTCTCCTGCATCCGCAGGGTCTTTTCCGCATTGTGCGACCAGGGGCGCCCGGTGGTGTCGATCCAGACGCGGCGGCGGAACTCGGAGCGCCCCGATGCCGCGAGGAAGGAGTCGACTTCCTTCTTCGGGATGCTCCCCCCGGTCACCAGAAACTTGCACTGGATCGCGGCGAAATAGCCGGGCTCGTCGCGAAGCTCCGCCACCAGGTCGACGCCGGTATCGGTCGCGGGAAGGTCTCGCTCTGTGGCCCAGTCTGCATAGGATTTGACGGAACTGAACTGCGCAGACTGCTGGGGATCGTGGGTGAGAAAAGCCACGCAGAGCCTCTCGAACGCGGTTCCCATGTCGCGGATACGGCTGAAGTTGGCTTCGGCTGCCTTCCGGCGCCAGTCATTCAAAATGGCGTCGAGAGGGTGCATCGGTGGATTCCGTGGTCAAAAGGGCAGGGCTGTGCCATTCGCGTTGCGATATTAGCGGCAAAACATCCACCGTCGGGTCGAGCTACCGTCCGAGGACAATGTCGAGGCCGACGAGCAGCAAATCGATCTTCACCGGCGGGATCCGGCCGGTGCGTTCGTCAAGGAGTGCCCGGTCGAGAGCGACGACCTGCGTCACGTTCGCGACAGAGTCCTTCGACAAACCTGTCAGTCTCGCGGTCAACAGCACATTCCCGGGGGCGTCGGCCCACCGCAGATTGCTGGTGAGCGGCACACAGACCACCGTGGCCAGCCGGCTGCGATTCAGGGCATCGCCTTGGACGACGACGACCGGGCGCCGGAATCCCGGCCCGGAACCTGTGGGATCGGGCAATTCGGCCCAGCACACGTCGCCCTGGGAGATTACCATTCAACGCGATCGAGCGCCTGCCGGCCAGCTACGGCGAGGAAGGCGTCATCGGTCTCGCCAACCCGGTCGCACGCGTGGTTCATCGCGTCGGTGACCTCGTCGCGTTCATGGCGTGCGAGATATTCGTCGAGCGCCGTTGCATAGACTTCGCTTCGGGACCGCCGCTCCTGCGCGGCCAGGCGTTCCGCACGGTCGAAAATGCCGTCGGGAATCGATACCGCTGTCTTCATACCAATAGTATAACTGCTCCGCGTCCCCCCGGGAACGCGCTTATTCGCACCTTCCGTGCGAGCGTCGTTGAGATTGGCGCCAGTCAGGGTCACGGCCGGCAGCGCGATGTGCTTTTCTGGAAGGAGCCGCCTGCCTGCCAGCGCCTCGCGGGTGGTGACGCCGCAGGGCCTGGCAATGGGTGAGGCAGCAAGGTCGTGGCCAGGACCTCGAGCGAAGTCCCAGGAGGGAACGCCGAGCAGCCGCCCAGAGGCCGTCAGAAGCCCGTACAAGGGGCCCACAAACTAACGAAGGCGACGAACGCCCCTCTGGCAGCTTCTGGCGGGCTCCAGGCGGCGCGTCAGGGGCCCGCCGTTGAGCGGCGAGATGTCGAGGCGGTGCGCCGGCGCACGCACCCATCGGCGGGCCGTCCCTTACCAGCGAATCGCACCCCTCAGCATCACGCCGTGCTCGGCGTTGCCTGCCCCGGACCCCGAGCCGTTGTCGTTGGCGGCCTCGCGGCGCGTGGCGTCGAGATTGACCTCGAAGCCGGGATCGCCCTTGACCGCCGAGGTCATCCGCCAGCC
>Ga0209544_1002312_pt1 | contig 17474 bp, 16 predicted proteins | sample MesohylPK_FD_187297 | JGI IMG/M metagenome (GOLD analysis project Ga0209544, IMG submission 187297) | Host-associated microbial community of the marine sponge Aplysina aerophoba from Gulf of Piran - sponge mesohyl, lysed by proteinase K... | ecosystem: Host-associated > Porifera > Sponge >...
CCCCGAGACCATCCTCTTTGCCGATGAGAGCCACGCACTGCACATGTACCGGATCGGGTCCCTTTGTGAGCCTCCTCCTACCGAGGATGCGATCATCATGACCAATGCGTTGATCAACTCCGCGCCGCTGGTGGCGAACATTACTGATCCGGACGAACGGCGTCAGTTGGTGAGGAACGTCATCTACCCCATTTCGCGGGCGCTGGTGGGCAACAAGCTCGCCGATCAGTTGAACTTCCCCAGGAAGGGTGGAATGCCTTTCCCCTTGCTCGCTTACCGCATCGACCAGCGCCTTCAGCGGTTGAAGGGGTGGTACCGAAAGGAAAGGGTGCGAAATTTTTCGACGCTTCTCGAGGCCTCGGCCTATGACGACGCCGGCGTGAGCTACCGGCTGCCCGACCACCCCCACGACGAGCGCTCCACCAAGTGGTGAGCGGCGGCTCCACCGCACCGGCTCGTGGCAAACAGCCCGCAATCTTCCTCAGGCAACCGCGGCTTCGCCAGAGACCTGCGCGACCAACTCCTTCGCTTGCCGATGGATCCCTTCGGCGGTCAAGCCGTACTTCTCGCGGAGCAGATCCTGGGGACCCTGCTCGATGTACCAGTCGGGCAGCCCCAGACACTTCGTCCTGACCCCGACAATACCTTGACTGGACAATAGCTCAAGAACAGCCGAGCCGAAGCCGCCCATGGCGGTGGATTCCTCCACGGTGAGCAGGCACTTCACCTCCCTCGCTACGGCTGCGATCAAGTCCCCGTCAAGCGGCTTGACGAACCGCGCGTTGATCACCGCGGCGGAGATCCCCTCCTGAGCCAGCCGTTCGGCCGCCTCCGCGGCCTGATGCACGGTCACGCCGATGGCCACCAGCGCGATGTCCGTGCCTTCCCGCAGCAACTCACCCTTGCCCAGGGGAAGTACCTGCGGCAGCGGGTCCATGTCCACGCCGAGACTCGATCCCCGAGGATAGCGAACGGCCGCGGGCCGGTCGTAGCCGATGCACGACTTGACCATGTGCTGCAGCTCGTTCTCGTCCTTGGGAGCCATCACCACCATGTTCGGCACATGCCGGAGGTAGGCCAGATCGAAGGCGCCGTGGTGAGTGGTGCCGTCCTCGGCCACCAGTCCGCCGCGGTCGATGCAGAACGTTACCGGGAGGTTCTGCGTGGCCACGTCGTGGACCACCTGGTCATAGGCCCGTTGCAGAAAGGTCGAGTAGATGGGGATCACCGGCCGCATGCCTTGGGCAGCCAGGCCCGCGGCAAAGGTCACGGCATGCTGCTCGGCGATGCCGACGTCATAGAGCCGCTCGGGAAAGAGGTTTTCGAACGCACCCAAGCCCGTCCCTTCGGACATGGCGGCGGTAACCGCCACGATGCGCGGGTCTTCCTTGGCCAGTTGAATGAGCGTGTTGACGGCAAAGCTGCTGTACGAAGGTCTCGCGGACTTCTTCTTGGGCCTGCCCGTTTCGCGGTCGAAGGGCGAACTGGCGTGGAACCACACGGGGTTGTCCATCGCCGGTCCGTAACCCAGTCCCTTCTTCGTCACCACGTGCAGCAGGGTGGGGCCCTCCAGCTTGAGCACGTTCTCCAGCGTCGGCAACAGATGCTCGAACTGGTGGCCGTCGATGGGGCCCACGTACCGGAACCCCAGCTCCTCGAACAGGAGCCCGGGCAGCAGCAGCCCCTTGACCAGTTCCTGTGCCCGGCCGGCCAGTCTTTGCACCTGTTCGCCGATGTGGGGCATCTTGCCCAGCACCCGCTTGGTCTCCTCGGTGATGCGGTCGAAGAACTCGCCGGTGATGGTCCGGTTCAAGTAGGCGGAGATGGCGCCCACGTTCTTGGAGATGGACATCTGGTTGTCGTTGAGGATGACCAGGAGGTCCCTGTCCAGTCCGCCCGCCTGCTGAAGACCCTCCATGGTCAGACCCGAGGTCAGCGCGCCGTCGCCGACGACGCACACGACCTTGTGGGTCTGCTTCCGCTGCTCCCGGGCCTCGGCGAAACCCACGGCGGCCGAGACGCCGGTGCCGGCGTGGCCGGCGTTGAAGGTGTCGTACTCGCTCTCCTCGCGCTTGCAGAATCCGCTCAATCCCTCGAATTGGCGGATGGTGTGAAACTGCTCCTGACGCCCGGTCAACAGCTTGTGGGCGTAGGCCTGGTTGCTTGTGTCCCAGACGATGAGGTCCTTGGGGGTGTCCAGCAGGTAGTGAAGGGCGACGGTGAGCTCGATCACGCCGAGATTGGAGGCGAGATGGCCGCCGACGTTGGAAATGACCGAAATGATCTCTTCGCGGATCTCTTCGCACAGTTCAGGGAACTGCTCGGGCGACAGTTTTTTGAGATCGGCCGGCTGGCTGATCATTCTCAGGACGGACATAACCAATCCTCTCCACTAGCCAGGCGGAAACAAGTTCAGCGGGGTTTCATCACCGTAAGTAAACGAATCTTCACAGAGTAAGTGCGGGCTGTCAACATGGAGCCGAGGCTCGTTTCCGGTGCCGACCCGGTGCGAGGTGGCCGGCCCGACCCCGGTCTTGACCCCCGGTCCCGCGGGACGCTATATAGATGTTTCCTGTTTTCGGGCTGGGCAAGACGCCGGCCCGTTTTTGTTCCCCGGACAGAACGTTTCGTCAAAATCAAACTCAAGGAGTTGTCTCATGGGAGAAGATATCAGCGATGCCGTCGTAGAGAAGACCAAGTTCACCTATGACCACTGGATGGAGGCCCTCGGGATTCCGATCCACACGGGGTATTTCATCGGGGACCTGCGCACCTGCGAGCTCGAATGGTGGGAGGACCGCAAGTGCAAGGCGGCCTTCATGCAGCTCATGGGCCAGGAAGGCGTCACCGGCGCCTGGATCCAGGAGATCGCCCCCGGAGAATCGAGTCCGCCGGTGCGGTTCGCCCTCGATGAGGTGTGCTACGTAGTCGAGGGCCGCGGCACCACCACGGTGTGGCGCGACGACAACGGCACCAAGAAGACCTTCGAGTGGCAGAACAACAGCATGTTCATCGTCCCCCGCAACTACCACTACACCATCAACAACATGCAGGGTGACAAGGTGGTCCGGCTGCTGCACTACAATTACCTGCCGCTGGCCATGTCCTCCGTGGGCGATCCGGACTTCTTCTTCGATAATCCCTTTTCCGGCCAGGACGTCATCGCTTCCGAGGAAGGCGAGTTCTACTCCGAGGCCAAGATGGTCACGGACTCTACCAAGTGGAACGTGTGGAACCGGCGCGTCTACTGGTACGGCAACTTCTTCCCTGACATGAGGGCCTGGGACAAGCTGGACGAGAACAAGAAGCGGGGCGCCGGCGGCCACAGCGTGTTCATCGAGTTCCCTAACTCGGAGCTTTCCTGCCACATGTCGGTGTTCGCGTCGCGCACCTACAAGAAGGCCCACCGGCACGGCCCGGGCCGGGTCATCGTCATTCCCGCGGGCGAGGGCTACTCGATCCTGTGGGAAGAGGGCAAGGAGAAGATCGTGGTCCCCTGGCACGAGGCCAGCGTCTTCGTGCCGCCCAACAAGTGGTTCCACCAGCACTTCAACGCCGGCACCACGCCCGCGCGGTACCTGGCCTTTCATCCGCCCTTGCAGTTCCATGGCTACGCGGAAAAGGTCGAGGACCGGGCCAAGGACCAGATCGAGTATCCGGACGAGGATCCCTTTGTGCGGCAGAAGTTCGAGGAGGAGCTGGCGAAGCGCGGCACCACCAGCCTGATGCACGAGGAAGCCTACACCAACCCCGACTACGAGTGGTCCAAGGGGATGGGAAAACAGTAGGTCCAGGGAAAACAGACACAGCAAGAACAGCAAGCCATGCACGACGACGCAGACAATCCCGAACACTTTCACCCGGGCCCCGATGCCATCGTGGAGGACATCGAAGGGGTCGAGATGTTCTCGCTCACCAGCGTGGGCATCGACATCGGCTCCTCCACGTCGCACCTGGTCTTCTCCCATCTGACCCTCAGGCGGGAGGGGGCCGGGCTCTCGGCCCGGTTCAGGGTCACCGACCGGGAGGTGCTGTACCGTTCGCCGATCATGCTGACGCCGTACAGCTCCGGCACGCTCATCGACACGGCCAAGGTGGAGGACTTCATCCACGAGTCCTACCGGGTGGCCGGCTACACCCATGACGACATCGACACCGGAGCCGTGGTGATCACCGGGGAGGCCCTCAACAAGGAGAACTCCCGCCCGATCCTCGAGTACTTCGCCAAGGATTCCGGCAAGTTCATCTGCGCCTCGGCGGGACCCAACCACGAGGCGCTGCTTGCGGCCTACGGCTGTGGCGCGGTGGACCTGTCGAAATCGGCCGACGCCACGGTGCTCAACATCGACATGGGCGGCGGCACCACCAAGCTGTCCGTCATCCGGGACGGAACGGTGACGCAGACCGCGGCCATCAGCGTGGGCGCCCGTCTCATCGCCTTTGACGAAAACGACGTGGTGACGCGCGTCGAGCTCCCGGCCAAGTTCATCACCAGGGAGCTGGGCACGCCGGTGGAGGTAGGTCAGGTCATTACCGACGACGTCAAGAGGGCGTTTGCCGCCTACATGGGGACCTATCTCTTCAACGTCATACAGGCCAAGCCGCTGTCCGATCTGGAGTCCCACCTGCTGGTCACCGATCAGCTACCGGACTACGAGGGCCTGAACAGCATCGACCACATCGTATTCTCCGGCGGGGTCTCGGAACACATCTACGACCACGAGACGCCGTCCTTCGGCGACGTCGGCCCCTACCTGGGCAAGGAGATCCGGGAGCGGATCGACGAGCTCAACCGGGCGGATCTGGTCAAGGAACCCGTCGAAGGGATCCGCGCCACCGTCATCGGCGCCGGTGAGTACACGATCCAGGCCAGCGGCAACACCAGCTACATTTCCAGCGAGTCGCCGCTTCCGGTCTACGGCCTGCAGGTGGTCAAGGCGCTCATCGACGAAGATTGCGACATCCCGGGCACCATCCGCACGGCGCTGGCCAAGTTCGACCTGGAGAAGTTCAAGTCCGGTCTGGCCCTGGCCCTGGGGCTGGAGGGCGTGCCCCACTACAAGTACATCCGGCGGTTGGCCGAAGGCATCGCCGCGGTGGTCAACGACGCGGACCCGTCGGAGGACGGCGATCCCAACGTCTTTCTCATCCTGGACATGGACGTGGCCAAGTCCCTGGGGGGCATCCTCAAGGAAGAGCTGAAGATCGCGCACGAAATCATCGCGGTGGACGGCATCGACGTCGGCGACCTGGACTTCATCGACGTCGGCAACGCCATGGGCGTCACCGAGGTTATCCCGGTCACCATCCGCTCGTTCATGTTCCCGGAGAGCCGGCTGGTCTAGCGGGCTGCTTGCTTGAAATGCGGCCGGGGCAGCGTGGGCCGCGTCCCTGAAATCTGGAGACGGTGCTGCCGGGTCCGTATTGACGTGCGTCGCGCGGACCGGGGTCGTTGATCGGAGGTACGTCCGCCCGCCGTCAACAGATTTCCGGGACGCGGCCCACGCTGCCCCGGCCGGGCCGGCGGCGTTCGTACGTTACCGGCGAGCGGTCGTCGGCGCAGCGGAATCCTTTCACTTCGTTGAGCCAGTGGGGGCGGTACTGGTGGGTGCAGTCGCACTCGCTCATGGGCCCGCACAGGGCCTTGAAGGAATCCCCCTCCGTTCCCACTTCGGTGGAGGTCCATTCCCAGACGTCGCCGTGCTTGTTCAGGTTGCCGCCGTTGCAGGCGGCCAGCCATTCGGCGACGGTGGGCAGCCGCTTTCCTCCCGCCCATTGGCAATAGGCCACCGCGTCGTGCCACGTCACCAGCACCACGGGATCGGACGCCGACCCTTCAGGGTGCGTGCCTTCCGTCCAATGCTCCGGCGCGGAGCGGCCGGTGGCGTGGATGAACCGGCGGTAGTCATGGTTGGTCACCTCGGCCGGGTCGAGGACGTCGGGCAGGGCTGGATGTGCGCCCATCAGGGCGAATAACGGCAGTACGAGGCTTAGCCGGAGAACTCGCGCGGCGGTGAACGTGCGAAGTCGGGAGTGCATGACTGACCCTCCTGTCCTCGGGTCTCGGCTCACAGAACGGCGGCACCGGACTGGTACACATAGACCCGAGCGTGTGTTATGGAAGACGGAACATTCTCGGGCTTATCGCACTTCAATTTCAACAACCCTCCAGAGGTGAGCAATGGCGGAAACACACAGCGTGGGGGTTCCCACACCCCGCATCGACGGTGAATTCAAGGTGAGCGGCAAGGCCAAGTACGCGGTGGACGTGACGTTCCCGGACATGCTCTGGGGCAAGATCCTGCGCAGCCCCATCTCCTACGGCCGCATCAAGAGCATCGACACCAGCAAGGCCATGCAGGTGCCCGGCGTGGTCGGCATCCTCACCGGCGAGGACGTTTCCGGACTGCTCATCGGCCGGCGCGTGGTGGACATGCCCATCGTGGCGGACGGCATCGTGCGCTTCATCGGCGAGAAAGTGGCGGCGGTGTCCGCCGAGACCGAGGACGCGGCCGAGGAAGCCGCCGCGCTCATCGAGGTGGAGTACGAGGAAATGGACCCCGTGCTCGATCCCGTGGAGGCCATGGAATCCTCGGCGACGCTGCTGCACCCCGAGGTCCACACCTACAAGGGGCTGCCGCAGAAGCTCGACGGCCCCAGCAACCGGGTGATCTACGTGAGCTGGGAAAAGGGCGACATCGACAAGGGGTTCGCGGAGGCGGACGTCATCGTCGAGAACACGTTCACGACGCCCAAGGTCCACCAGGCCTACATCGAGCCGCATTCCTGCGTGGCCAAGACCGACCCGGAGACGGGCGCGGCCGAGATCTGGGCGTGCAGCAAGGTACCCTACGGCATCCGCGGCCAGGTAGCCGCCGCGGTGCAGGTGGACCCCGAGTCCATCGTCGTGCATCCGTGCTACATCGGCGGCGACTTCGGCGGCAAGGGCGACTTCATGGACATCGCCCTGTGCTACTCGCTGTCGAAGAAGAGCGGCGGCCGGCCGGTGAAGATCGTCATGGACTACGACGAGGAGTTCATCGCCGGCAACCCGCGCCACGCTTCCATCATCAAGGTCAAGACCGGCGCCAAGAAGGACGGCACCATCACCGCCCATCACATGGACTTCATCTTCGATACCGGCGCCTACTGCGCGTTCAAGCCCAACGGCATCTTGGGCGGACCGCAGAAGTCCCCCGGCCCCTACAACATGCCCAACACCTTCGTGGAAGAGCACATGGTGTACACCAACCAGGTGCCGTGCGGGCACATGCGCTCGCCGGGCGATCCGCAGGGATTCTTCGCCAACGAGAGCCAGCTCGACCTGCTGGCCGAGGCGCTGGGCATGAATCCGGCGGACCTGCGCAAGAAAAACCTGCTGGAGGGTGTCGCGGATTCGCCCGTGGGCGAGAAGGTCGACTACGTCGGCTCCAACGCGGTGTTCGACAAGGCCCTCGACGAGGTCAAGTACTACGAGCCCCGGCCCAAGAACGTCGGCAAGGGCATCGGCCTCGTGCAGTGGTCGGTGAACGGCGGCAAGGGGCTGGTGAAGTTCAGGCTCGACGATACCGGTACCCTGACGGTTTCGTCCGCCATGCTGGACCAGGGCGTCGGCACCTTCACGCTGCTGGAGCAGATGGCGGAGCAGGAGCTCAAGATTCCGGCCGAGAGCATCAAGTTCGAGCACTTCGACACCAGCGTCGGCATCCAGGACTCCGGCCTCGGCGGCAGCCGCGGCACCCGGGTGTACGGCAACGCCGGCTACGACGGCATCATGAAGACCCGTGAGGAGTTGCTGGACGCCGGCGCCAACGCGTTGGACGCTCCCAGGGAAGACCTCGACCTCGCCGACGGCGAGGTGGTGCACAAGAGCGCCGGCCGGGGCCTCAGTTATGCCGACGTGGTCAAGAAGAAGGGCTCGGCCATCGAGACCGAGGGGCTCTACGACGACACGTCCAAGGTGGCGGACGCCGCCATGTGCGCGCAGATCGCCGAGGTGGAGGTGGACCCCGAAACCGGCAACGTCGAGCTCAAGCGTCTGGTCACGAGCCACAGCACCGGCACCATCCTGAACCCGCTGATGCACCAGGGCCAGATCGAAGGCGCCAGCATGACCGGCATCGGCTACGGCCTGATGGAGCACCTCATGGTGGACGACGGCAAGGTCACCACCGCCAACTTCGGCGACTACAAGATCCCCACGGTCCGGGACGTCCCGGAACTGACCACGCTGGTGACCGAGCACAAGCGCGGCCCCGGCCCCTACAACAGCATGGCCATCGGCGAGACCGCCAACATCCCCACGGCCGGCGCCATCGCCAACGCCGTGGCCGACGCCGTCGGCGTCCGCATCACGTCGCTGCCGATTACGTCCGAGAAGGTATTCGAGGCATTGAACCGGAAGAGCTAGACCGGCTGGACCGGACAGCACGCCGACAAGGGGCGGAACGGATCCTCGCGGGAATGAGCCGCGAGGGGACGTTCCGCCCCTTTTTGTTTCGGGCGTTCCCCTGGTTGTCGTATTTGAGAATCCGCTACTTCAGCCGATTGTTGAATATGGCAATCAACCGTCGAGGGACCGCACGTGGGTCAGCCTGTCCGACCAGGAATTCCATGTGGCCGCGGCACAGTATTATGCTTGACGTAACGCATAAAGCCGGTTAGGATTTGAAATGATCGTCAGCTATGGCGACAAACGCACCAAGGCGTTTGCAGATGGTGCCCGGATCAGCGCTTTCTCGGGTTTCGAACGTGCCGCCAGGTTGAAACTTGACAGACTGGAAGCAGCTTACTCGCTCAAGGATGTCGCCGCATTGCCGGGCAACCATTTCGAAGCCCTCAAAGGCGACCGTAAGGGACAGTTCAGCATTCGTATCAACGAACAATGGCGGATTTGCTTTGAGTGGCCGCAGGGGTTCCCTGGACCGGCAGGTGTAGAGATCGTTGACTACCATTAGGAGAGACGGCATGGCCATCCCCGCAATTCATCCGGGCGAGCATCTGGCTGAAGAATTGAAGGAGGCCGGCATGAGCGCGGCTGCGATTGCGCGATTGCTTCAGGTGCCTACCAACCGCATTACCGAGATACTCAACGGGCGGCGCGCCGTCACGGGTGACACGGCCCTCCGGCTGGGGCACTTCTTCGGCACCAGCGCGGAGTTCTGGTTGAACTTGCAGAAGCTGTACGACTTGCGGGTGGCAGAGGAGAAAGCAGGCAAGGGAATTCGGGCGCTGCCGACGCTCAAGGATCGTCACGCTGTGGGTGAGTGAGCTGGCTAGTGCAGCGACTGCGGCTCGCCGAGCAAAAACTCGCCGATCTGGGCGTCGAAGCGGTCGCCGTCGGCGGTGACCATCTGGTAGGTGCCGTGCATGGTGCCGTAGGGGGTGGAGAGGGGGCAGCCGGAGGTGTACTCGAAGGACTGGCCTTCCTCCAGCACGGGGCTCTCGCCCACGACGCCCGGTCCCTTGACCTCCTCCACGTGGCCGGTGGCGTCGGTGATGATCCAGTGGCGGCTTACGAGCTGCACGGTCTCCGAGCCTTCGTTGCTGATCTCCACGGTGTAGAGATAGAACCAGCGGTTGTGCTCGGGAAACGAGCGGTTGGGGTCGTATTGGGTCGTGACATCGACCCGGACGCCGCGCGTGACGGCCGTTGAGCTACCCAAGGGAACCTCCCTGACGTGTTATTCCGTGGATTCGCCGCACACCGACAGGATGGTGAGCGCGTAGACCTTGGTGGCGGCCACCAGGTCGTCGATCTTCATGGCGCGGTTCTGGTGCGGGCTGATGGTTTCCTTCTGGCGCGGCGGCCCGTAGCACACGGCCGGAATCCCCATCTCGTTGAACATGTTCATGTCCCGCCACATGCTGATCTCCGCCGAGGGCGGCGCTGGAGGGTCGCCCCCCAGCACGTCGCGGTGGGCCTGGTCGAGGGAATCGATCAGCACGTCGGCGTTTCGCGCCACGTGGCCCCGGGAGTACTGGTAGACCGACACTTCGGAGTCGAAGTCCAGGGTCGCCATCACGCCCTCGATTTGCCGCTTGATTTCCTGCGGATCGGTCCTGGGGACGATGCGCACGTCGTAGTAGATGTCACAGTAGCCGGGTCCGCCGCGCACCTGCATGACCTGGGCCTTGGGGATCATGGTGCCGCCGGGGAACTCGAAGCGCGCCCTGTGTTCGTAGTCGATGGCCCATTGCTCCAGCGCCATCACCGCGTGGGCCATCTTGATGAAGGGATTGGGATGCGACCGCAGGGTCTCGCCCCGGTCCAGCCGCGGGGTGTAAAGCTCGCGCCCCTTGCAGCGGATCTTGAGCCACACCGCGCCACACTCCCCCATGATGACGCCGAATCCGGAGGTTTCCCCCACGAGGCAGTAGTCCGCGGTGATGCCCCGGTTGATCAGCCACCAGGCGCCGAAGCCCTCTCCCGGAGAGTTCACCCCCTGGGTGTCGTCCACCGACGGCTCGCCGGTCTCGAAGGCGACGCCGGTGACGTAGAGGTCGCCGCCGAGCACGACTCCGGCCTTCTTGAGCGCCCTGGCGGCGATCATGAAGGCGCAGAGCTGGGCCTTGTCGTTGATGAGCCCCTTGCCGAACATCAGCTCGCCGTCCACCCAGGCGCCTTCCATGCGCACGTTCGCTTCCGACGCGTCGGACGGAAGCTCGGGGCCGGTGTCCATGTGCGCGTTGAGGATGAGGCTCGACCCGCCGCCCGCGCCCGGGATCACGCCCACCGCGTTGACGCTCTCGTCGGTGATCCACTGGAGCCAGGCGTCGATGCCGGCCTCCTTGAGCCACGCGACCACGGCCTCGCCCAACGCCCGTTCCTGAGCGTGCGGGCTCGGCATGCCGCCTAGTTCCAGGCAAAGCCGGACCAAGTCCTCGCGGTCGCCGTCGATGATCTCCTTCAGGCGCTGTGCGGTGTCACTCATGGGCTCTATTCATACTTGAGGGCTTTTCCGACTTCAAGGAAGGCAGGGTATAGGGCGGTGTCCCGGCCGGTTCCCGGGGCATGATCTCCGGCCGGGGCCGAAACGAATACCCGCCGAGCCGTGCCGTGGTCGCCAGGTGCCGGCGTATCTGTTACACGGTCGGGAACATCGAGGGAGGATGGCCATGGCGCAACAACGACCGAATTCACGGATGAAACGGGTGAGGGCGATGCTGGAGATCGCGGCCGGCGTTTATCCCGAGCGCATGCTCGAGCTGGGCGTGGGGCTGGACATCAACATCCACTCCAGCAAGGAGGAGGACAACATCTTTCCGCCGCTCCGGTTCGGCGTCCACGGCGAGCTCATGGGCGGCATGAAGGCGCCCATCGAGGTGGGCAAGCGCCGGGTGGACGTGTCCCACGTGAACCCGTCGGTCATCGCCACCATGTGCTACCGCGGCAAGGGCTACTACAAGGAGGCGCTGCCCCTGCGCGCGCTGGCGTGCTTCCCCTCCTGGGACCGCATCGCCTTCGTCGTGTCCAGGGAACTCGGGCTGCGCTCGCTGCGCGAAGTGGTCGAGAACAAGATTCCCCTGAAGGTCTCCACCCGCGCCACGGGCATCGACAACACCACCGCCTACGCCATCACCACGATCATGTCGCTCTACGGGTTGACGTTCACCAAGATCAAGCGCTGGGGCGGCCAGGTCGACGAGTGCGCCCATCCATCCTCGCCCAAGCGCATCGAGTCGATCCGCGCCCGGACCGTGGACGCCGTGTTCGACGAGGGCCTGTCTACCAAGTGGCTGGAGGCCGCCCTGGAAAACGGCTACGAGGTCTTGCACCTCGACGAGGACGTCATCGCCGGCATGGAAGACCTGGGCTTCAAGCGCTCGGTGATCCCCAAGCGGCGCTTCCCCGGCATGCAGGAAGACGCGCGCACGGTGGACTTCAGCGGCTGGCCCGTCATCACCCACAAGTGGCTCAGCGACGACATGGCCTACTCCCTGTGCCAAGCCATCTACCGGCGTCGCCGCGACATCCCCGTGGACGCCCCCCGCCTCAACGTCCGGCAGGCCTGCCGGGATACCGACGCCGGCCCGCTGGGGATACCGTTGCATCCGGGGGCTCAGCGGTTTTATGAGGATATGGGGTTTCTGTAGGCGCGGGATTCAGTCTCTGGCAGGTTTGAAACCCGACGCTCAATACGACCGGGCGGATGGCGTGAGGTGAACGCTCACGAATCTTCATCCGTGAGCAACGCGTCGGCCTCCGCCAGCACCGTGTCCAGGTCGGGGCCCCGACCTGGAGCGATCTCCTTCTCGCCCTGAGCCAACAGTCTGAGCATCTGCCGCTCGGACTCCGCCTGCTGGTACGCTTCAGCACTCAGGAGAACCGCCGCCGCTCGTCCCCGCTGCGTGATGACGAACGGTTCACGCGACTCGCCGACGCGCTTCAAGACGGCTGCCGCGTCCTGGCGCAAAACGGTTACAGGTATGATGTGGGGCAACTTGGTCATGAGAACCCCTTCGGTTCGTTGGCGGTATGGTTAACCATACTGCCTACGCTTGATTGCACAACACCACGCTAGTCCCTGGCCACGGTCAACGTCATGCGCTGCCCTTGGACCACCCGGACCTCCGTGCCCGCGGCTATCGCGTCCGCTCCCGCCTCGGTGCGGGCACGCCACAACTCGCCGTTCACGTAAACGTACCCGGCAGGGTCCAAGGTGTCCCGTGCCACCCCGCGAAGTCCCACGAGTTGGGCGGCGCCGGCGGCTTCCAGTTGGTAGGCCTTGCGCAGGAACGGGTAGCAGACCACGTCTTTCAGCACCACCACGCCCATGATGGTGAGCACCGCCCACATGGGCAGGCCCAGCCAGGCGTGCAGGACGGTCACGAGCGCGGCGGCCAGGAGCCAGCCGGGAAGCTGGAAGAGGTAGTAGCGGGTGATGGTCCGCACCGGGGGCGTGTCTCGGTGGTCAGAGGGCCCGTCCGAACGGTCGGGCGGCGACGGTGTGAGTCGCGGCGATTCGACGGTCCGGACGGGTGTCTCGAACTACATGGCGCCGGCGAAGAGCCGTAGCGTCTCGCCGCGGTCGGCGTCGCCCACGTTGTAGGGGATGATGGCTACTTGGTTGATGGCGCTCTGCTTGAGTTCCTCGACCTTGGCTTGGCACTCCTCGGGGGTGCCGGCGACGGCGAACTTGTCCACCAGCCAGTCGGGGATCACGCGGGCCTGGGCGGCGAGCGGGTTCATGTGCTGGTAGTAGTTGTAGGCTTGGTGGATGTCGTCCAGGACCTTCTGCTCTTGTTCGTTCAGGGTGAAGGGCAGCGGGTGGGCGATGACCCGGGCCACGTGGGCCTTGACCGCGTCCTTGGCGCCGGGCTGCTCGGAGACCGCGCACGGGACCCACAGCACCAGGTCGATGTCGGAGAGCTTCCGGCCCGCCGACTCGGCGCCGGCGGCGATGCGTTCCACGGCTCTCTCGATGGCGCCGGCATCCACGCCGACCAGGATGATGACGCCGTCGGCGATGCGGCCGGAGAGCTCGAGCATCTTGGGGCCGCTGGCGGCCGCGTAGAACGGGATCTTCCGGTTCTGGGCGAAGTTGAGGTGTATCTTGCTGCCGCTCTCCAGCTCCGCTTCGCCGCCCTCGATGACGGCCCGCATCTGCGCCACCGCCGCCTCGAACTCCGCCAGCCGCGCCTGCTTGCGGCCCATGGTCTCCAGCGAGCTGTCGCCCAGGCCGATGCCGACGGCGAACCGTCCCGGCGCGAGCTCGTCCAGGGTGGCGTAGCCGCTGGCCAGCACCGAGGGGTGGCGGGTCACGGGGTTGGTGACGCCGGTGCCGATGATCACCTTCGAGGTGTTGAGCGCCACCGCGGCCATGTTCACGAACGCCTCGCGCCAGATGAGATGCGAGTCGCCGACCCAGATGTGGCTGTAGCCCAGGTCCTCCGCCTGTTTGCTGAGATGGATGATGCGCGACATGGATTCCGTGGGGAACATGCCCACGCCGTACTGTAGTGAGCTCACCGAGAAACCTCCTTGGGCGATAGTTGCATCATGGCCTCCAACGCCCGCCTTTCTCCATGTTTACGATGGGTTATGTCCATTCATCCAAAGTACAAGATCCGGCCCTGCCAGCTAGTTGGCAGCCTCTTGCTACCCGCTTATGACCACGCCCCGCTCCGGCGGCGGCGTCTGCTGGCTCCGTCCGGCCACGGTCAGCTCGCCGTCGATCATCACCACCGAGATGCCCGGCAGGTCGCCCTTGGCGAAGGAGTCCAGCGCGTCTTGGGACACGGAGCCGGTGATGCGGTCCATGATCACCAGGTCGGCGGGCCTGCCCTCGGCGAGGATGCCCAGGTCGAGGCCGTGGGCGCGGCCGGTGTTGCCGGTGGCCATGGCCACGGCGTGCTCGGGGGCGATGCCGCCCAGGGAGGCGAGGAAGCAGATCTCGCGCAGGATGCCGCGGGGCACCACGCCGGTGCCGCCGGGCGTGTCGGTGCCCACCAGCACCCGGGCCTCGGCGCCGTGCTGGCGCACCGCGTCGGTCAGCACCATGCCCATGCGCAGGTTGCCGGAGGTGCAGATCTCCACGCAGTAGTCGGTCTCGGCGACGATGCGGCGCAGGTCCTCCTCGGGCATGGGAATGGGGCCGCCGGTGCTGTGGCCGATGACGTCGGGGTCGATGGCCTTGACGATGTCGACCCCGGCCACCTGGCTCACGCCGGAGCGCGACACTCCGCCGGAGTGGATCTTGATCTTGATGTCCCGCGCCCGTGACCACTTCACGTAGCGTTCCGCCTCTCCCGTGGGCAGCAGGGCGTAGTCGTAGAAGATGAACTTCACCAGGCGGATGCCCGCCTCGGCGATGGTGTCGAAGTCTTTCTCCTCAAGCCCGGGCACCAGCAGCAGGGTGCCGCCGTGCACGCGCACGCCGGTGGGGCGGTAGTTGTCCCAGCAGCGCTTGGCGACGATGGCCAGGGACACCGCGCACAGCGGGTCCGGCGGCAGCGGCAGACCCGGCACGTGCAACTCGCCGGCCGAGATGATGGAGGTGACGCCGCCGTGCATGTAGTGGGTGATCCACCCCATGGAGTTCTGCGCCGGCGTGAAGTTGCCGAAGGTGGGGTGCGAATGGGAGTCGATGAGCCCGGGGACCACCGTGGTGCCGTTGGCGTCGATGGTGCGGTCGGCAGCCCCGCCTAGGCCGTTGCCGATCTCCTGGATGGCGCCGTCGGCCACCAGGATCGAGTCGGCGTCCCGGAGGGGGTCCTCCAGCATCCCGGTCACCAGCGTTCCTATGTTCTTTATCAAGGTTGCAGACATGCGTTTCCGACCCCTCTGTCGCGGGAATTACAGATTCAGGACCGTAGCACAGAACCTCGTGAAGGTCAGGCTCAGTGCGACAGGATCTGGCTCAGGAACAGCTTGGTGCGGTCGTTCTGCGGGTTGTTGAAGAACGGCTCGGGGGCGTTCTTCTCGATGATCTCGCCGCCGTCCATGAAGATGACGCGGTCGGCGGCGCGGCGGGCGAATCCCATCTCGTGGGTCACCACCAGCATGGTCATGCCGGTCTCTGCCAGCTCGAGCATGGTGTCCAGCACTTCCTTGATCATCTCGGGGTCGAGGGCGGAGGTGGGCTCGTCGAAGAGCATGATCTTGGGCTGCATGCACAGTGAGCGCGCGATGGCCACGCGTTGCTGCTGGCCGCCGGAGAGCTGGCCCGGGTACTTGTCGGCCTGTTCGGGGATCTGCACGCGCTCCAGGTAGCGCTGGGCGATCTCTTCCGCCTCGCCCTTGGGCATCTTGCGCACCCACATGGGGCCGAGGGTGCAGTTCTCCAGCACGGTGAGGTGGGGGAAGAGGTTGAAGTGCTGGAACACCATGCCCACCTCGGAGCGGATCTGCTCGATGTTCTTGACGTCGCGGGTCAACTCGATGCCGTCCACCTCGATGGTCCCCTGTTGATGCACCTCCAACCGGTTGATGCACCGGATCAACGTGGACTTGCCGGAGCCCGACGGCCCGCAGATGACGATCCGTTCGCCGGCGGTCACCCGCAGGTCGATGTTCTTCAGCACGTGAAAGGCGCCGAACCACTTGTGCATGGCCCGAACCTCCACCATCACCCTGGAGGTGTCGGCGGCGGATCGGATGCGTTCCGTGTCTTCGATGGTAGCCATGAGAAAATTGCTAACGGTTGTCGACGCTCAGCCGTCCTTCGAGCCAGAGGGAGTATCGCGACATGGCGAAACAACTCAAGAAGAAGAAGAGCGCGATGAAGAGATACGTCTCGTTGGACAGCCCGTTCCACTTGGCGTCGGCGAGAATCGCCCGGGCCACGCCCAGCGGGTCCAACAGGCCGATGATTACTACCAGCGTGCTGTCTTTGTAAAGCCCGATGAAGACGTTGACCATGCCGGGGATGGCGATCTTGAGGGCCTGGGGCAGCGTGATCAGCCAGGTGGTCTTCCAGTACGACAGCCCGAGGGAGTCCGCGGCCTCGTACTGGCCGCGGGAAAGGGCTTGCAATCCGCCGCGCACGGCTTCGGCGAGGTAGGCCGCGGCGAACAGCGTGACCATGATGAGCACCCGGATGAGGAGGTCGAAGTTGGTCCCCGGGGGCAGGAAGTAGTTGAGCATGGTGGAGGCGATGAACAGCAGCGTGATCAGCGGCACCCCGCGCACGACTTCGATGAAGGTGACGCACAGCACACGGATCGCCAGCAGCCGCGACTGCCTGCCGAGGGCCAGCAGGATGCCCAGGGGAAGGGACGCCACGATGCCGGTGACGCCCAGGATCATGGTGAGCAGGAACCCGCCGTAGGCATCGGTGTCCACCACGGGCAGGCCCAGGCCGCCGTAGATCAACCAGGCCCCCACCGCGGGATAGGCCAGCGAGAACCAAAGCAGTCGGCTGCGATAGGGCGTGCGATCGAACAGCACCGGCGCCAGCGCGGGGAAGAGCAGGACGAAGGTGAGCACCGGACGCCAGCGCTGGTCGGCGGGATAAAAGCCGTAGACGAACTGGTCCAGCCGGGTGGCGATGACCGCCCAGCAGGCGCCGTCACCCTGTGTGCGGCAATCGACGCGGGAGCCGGCATCCCACACCGCCTCCAGCACGAACCAGTCGATGGCGGCGGTGACGAACTCGTAGATCAGCCACGCGGAAACGAGTGTCAGCGCCGTGTTGAACACCGACGAGAACAGGTTCGCGCGCAACCAGCCGATGACGCCGGCGGTGCCCGGCGGCGGCGGCAGGTCCGGGTGCTGTCCGGGCGGATAGGTCGGGGTTGCGGCGGCGGGAACGGACATCAGCGCTCCACCAACCGGACGCGCCGGTTGTACCAGTTCATGAACATGGAAATATTCAGGGAAATAGCCAGGTAAACCAGCAAGACCAGCATCATGCACTCGATCTCCCGCCCTGTCTGATTCAGCGTGATCCCCCCCAGGGTCCCCACCAGGTCCACGTAGCCGATGGCGATGGCCAGGGACGAGTTCTTGGTGAGGTCAAGGTACTGGGAGG
>Ga0209544_1002317_pt1 | contig 17451 bp, 15 predicted proteins | sample MesohylPK_FD_187297 | JGI IMG/M metagenome (GOLD analysis project Ga0209544, IMG submission 187297) | Host-associated microbial community of the marine sponge Aplysina aerophoba from Gulf of Piran - sponge mesohyl, lysed by proteinase K... | ecosystem: Host-associated > Porifera > Sponge >...
CGGCGGTGATCCGTTTCAGGCCGCCGCCGAAGAACCGCTCGAAGTCGGCCTGCCACTTCGTGACGAGGTGAGCCGGCGACACGATGATCGCCCGCCTGACGAACCTGAGGCGCTGAGCCTCCCGCAGCCACAGGCCGGCCATGATCGTCTTGCCGGTCCCCGGCTCATCAGCCAGCAGGTACCGCAGCCCCACCTGCGGCAGCATCGCCTCGTACACGGCCGCCACCTGGTGCGGATACGGCTGCAACGGCACCGTCACCAGCGCCGACCCTCGAGAAGTGGCCGCCGCCCGGCGCATCCACTCGGCCCACAGCCCGGCCAGCACCATCGCCGAATCGGCCTTGCCATCGGTATCGAGAACCTCGACATCGCCGGCTCCGGACGCGCTTAGCTGAACCTTCTGCAGGCCGGCAGGACCGTTGACGAAGAGAGTCCACGACCCATCGCCCGAAGGGATCGCCCCGTCGACCTCGCGATAGTCGCCCTCACCCGGCAGGCTGATGCGATGCCCCTCTCTGAATTGCATGTGGCCGTCGCTCTCCGTGACCAGTCCTCCCGCCGAACCGCCCGCGAGCGTACGTGCTGGGCGCGACACAGGTTGCACAAGGTCCGTGGCTGGGCAAGGGCGTGGCAGCGCGCATCAGGAGTCGGACCAATTGGGGCGTCCGCCGAAGCCAAGGTCCGTCGACCCCGTCGGCGCGCGACTGCGAATCGGCTTGAAGGTTCACCAGCGGGCGGGTGGGAATATTCCTGACCGAAGTTACGTTGCTGTAGTTCTCGGTCACCGCAGTGGCCGCCGTCACCCAGAGAAAGGGAAATCATCATGAGCAACCGAAACCAGAGACACGTCACTCGTCGTCCCGAAGGCGACTGGCAGGTGATCAAGCCGAACGCGTCCCGGGCCAGCGCCGTGGCGCCCACGCAGAGCGCGGCGATCGACCGGGCACGGGAGATCCTGAAGAACGACGGCGGCGGCGAGTTGGTGATCCACGGCCGCGACAACAGGATCCGCGACTCGGATACGATCCCGCCTGGCAACGATCCGTATCCGCCACGAGACCAACGCTGACGCGTCTGGGGCCGAGAGGGCGCATTGCTGCGGTTGCACCTCAGCAATTGTGTAGGGCTTGGACTTGCGTGCTGGCACCGGTGGCTGCGTCTGCGAGCTTCGGCGCGGTCTCGAGCAGTGCCCCGACGCGCTCGTCGACTTCGGCTGAGGTGTGCCGAGGGCGTAGGGCGTCACTGGCTCAGCCTCCAGCACGCTGGATCCCGCACACAAACTCTCCTGAACTCCAGATGGGAGGTCTGAGGCTCCCGGCTAAGCCCAGGTGTTGGTCACTTGAGCGAATGATCTATTATGAAAACACACGAACTAATTCGTCAGTCATATCCAATCACGTTGCCAGAGGTTGAAGGCAATCTGCGCGTTGGGGCGTCATGGGTAGCCAACTATGACATCCCCGATGTTGCAGGTTGGAGCGATCTTGCTGCTGCGCCTGAACTCGTACATGCACGCTTGACTTCTCGCTCCCACGAAGGCAGGTGCCCCTCTTCTGCTAGCAAGTATCCGCTACCTAAGCCTGGAAGCCGAGAGGTACGATGGATAACTACTCTTCATCCATTCGATGAGCTCTACTATCGGATAGTCGTTGGTCGGATGGCAGATGCAATTGACGTCGCCTTGAGCCCGGGCGTCCTCAGCTATCGATTGGCGAATCAATCACCGGGGTGGCAGATCCAGAGTGTCAAGGACGCTCAAACTACGCGGCGAAATCGAGCGAATGTGTTGCTGGCCGACGAGCGTTGCGCCGCGATCGGAGTGGCTGATATCCGGAATTACTATGCCACACTCGCTCACGATACTCTTGCCAGTTTATTGGCCAAAGTTGGCGTTCCACAACACGATCAAATTGTGCTGGGTGACTTCCTTGGCTCGCTTATGATCGTTGGGGCGGCGCCCGGTATACCAATTGGACCGGAGGCGTCTGGACTACTAGGAAACGTCGGACTGGTAAGTGTCGACAGAGCGGTAGAGCAGCTTGTCATCGATCACATCCGGTATACAGATGACAGCTGGCTCTTCCTAAAGAGTGCAAAGGATTGGTCGGATGTTCGCGACATCTACACGAGTTCGACAGCTCAACTCGGCTTAGAGCCCAACGACTCAAAGATGGCTGTATTTCGAGCTGATAGCAGTGAGGCTGCACAAGTCATTCAGAACGCGCACATTGCTTACGCTACGTCGGGGGCAGGACCTTACCGCACCTCTCAAATGGCGACTGCAGAGATACGAGATCAGATCGACTCCGGTGAGCCTGATTGGCTTATTGTCAAGTTCAATCTCGGGACGCTGCGCAGTCAAGGGAGTCCAGCGGGTCTGCCCTTGATCTATGATCACTCAGAATTGCTTTGTGAAATCCCTACTGCGATCGGGCACTATCTTTGGACACTAGGATCGGAGCGGGAGGGGCGTGCACAGATCGACCGCGAGTGGTTGGTCGAGCAAGCAACAGCGATACCGACTCGGCGATCCCTCGCTGGACAACTACAAGTCTGCCGCGCGGCCAGTCGGCTTCGTTTAGGCAAGGAACATGGCAGGAGTCTTGAGGACTTCGCTACCAGCTGCGAGCTGAGGAGACATCCTCCGCTTCAAGCGTGGGCCGCCACGGCATGGGGGTCGTCCAAGTCCCATCGGCCGGGCCGTGCTATAGAATACGCGGAGCACTTCGGTAACTTCTTGGTCCGAAGAGCCTTTTCGCTTACGGTCCGACCGGATTCGTCTGCTCCAGCTAAGCACTATTGCTGGCGGCGTAAGCTGGCATCGGTCGACCCGGACTTGAAGCCAACCCTCGCTCGGCTCGGCTGAGAGGAGACCTGCGCGGACCGGAGTGGGAGGCGTTCACCGCGGCCGTCCCGCCCAAGTCCGGCGACTTCGAGGTGCGTGCCCTGGACGTCCCGAGCGGGTTCAAGAAGACGCTCGATCACCCCATCGCTGTGGACCGGCTGCGCGAGGTGCGAGCGCTGTGTGGGTTCACACGCCTCGACGGGCCCGACGCTGCTGAACCGGCCCGGATCGCACCGATCTGGAAATCTCCCCAGCCGTGGCTGCCCGCCGCCGAGGTGCGAGGCGAAGGGATCCTCATCCGACTTCCCGAAGCGCGGGTCGAACAGTGGGAGAGGGATTACCGGGACAGCGGCGGTTACCGGGACTTGCGGCAGGCAACCCGGAACTGGCGAACCCATCGCGGGCTCGATCCCGCGGACGGGATGCCGCCCGCCCGCTTCGTGCTATTGCACACTGTGTCGCACCTGCTGCTGCACCAGGTCGCGCTGGAGTGCGGCTACTCCACTGCATCGATCCGGGAGCGGCTCTACTGCCGCGAGTCCGGCGACCCCGAGGGTCCGCCGATGGCTGGCGTGCTGCTGTACACGGCCTCCCCCGACTCGGAGGGAACCCTCGGCGGCCTGGTCGCCCTGTCCGAGCCGGCCCGGCTGGCCGGCGTGCTGCGAGATGCCGTGAGCCGAGCCAAGCTCTGCTCGACCGACCCCATGTGCGCCGACCACCATGCCGGCGACCTCGGCGACACGCTCCACAACGCCGCGTGCCACGCCTGCCTGTTCGCACCCGAGACGTCCTGCGAGGCAGGCAACCGCTACCTCGACCGAGGAGCAGCGATCCCGATCCTCGGCCACCCAGAGAACGCCTACTTCACATGACCGACCCGGCGACCGACGCAACCGCGGACGCGGTGAGCGGCGCGGCCGTCGACGCGGCCGTCGGTGGGGCGGCGGATGTGGTGGCCAGCGCGGTCGTCAACGCTGCGGATGTGGTGACCGGCGCGGTCGTCGACGCGGCGGATGTGGTGACCGGCGCGGTCGTCGACGCGGCCATCGGCGGGGCCGCGGATGTGGTGACCGGCGCGGTCGTCGACGCAGCCATGCAGGTGCCGGGCGACCTTCTGGCAGCGGGTGCCGCGGCAATCGAGGACACTCCCGGTTGGTCGACGCAGTCTCAGTCCGCACTGATCGGTGCCAGCCCCGCGGCTCATTACCGCGAACACGCCGCGACGATCGCAAGGGCTTGGTCGCGCACCCCCGACGTTGCCGGAGCCGTCGTGGCCGCGGCGATCCGGGCGGCAGCTTCCACTGCCGGGGCCGTGCGAGCCGAGCACAAGGTCAGCCTTGTGTGGACAGGCCCATCGACGGAGGCCGTCAGTCTGCGGTCGACACGGTCGGTGCTCCACACACTGGTCGCCAACGCAACCGAGAGCCTCGTGCTCGTCTCGTTCGTGAGCTACAACATCGCCAAGCTCACGACAGATCTCGCGGAGGCCATCGACCGGGGAGTGGACGTGACGCTCATCCTCGAGACCCCCGACGATCCCGGCAGCCAACTGGTTATTGGCCCCACGCACCCGTTCGCGCCGATCAAGGACACCGCGCACTTCTACCGATGGCCCCTCGAAGCCCGCGAGGCGTTCTTCGCCAAGGCGGCCAGCCTCCACGCCAAGTCCGTGATCGCCGACCGGTCCTCGGCCCTGATCACCAGCGCCAACCTCACCAGCGCCGGCATCAACGACAACATCGAACTCGGCGTCCTCATCGAAGCAGGCCCCCTGCCGGCGAGACTGCACCGACACCTTGAGCTACTCGTCGGAGAAGGCCTCCTTGAGACGACGCACCATCACGGGCTCGAGGTCTGTCTTGGCGCGCACCTTGACGCCGCGGGTGAACCGGTACGGGTCAAGCAACTCCAGCAGAGTCGAGAAGCTGTTGGTGTGGCCGTTGTGGGGCGTTGCCGACAAGAACAGTCGGTGTTCGAAGCGGTGCGCCAAGTCCCTGACCGCTCGGGTGAACTTGGTCTCGATGCCGTAGCGCCCGCCCGAGGCTGGTGCCGCGTGGTGCGCCTCGTCCAGAATCAGCAGGCTCCCGACGCGGGCGTCTCCGAGCCACTCGCGCATCGGGTCCACGTAGGCGGGGTCGATCAGCAGGTTGTGCGAAACCATGAAGCGGCTGTGGGTCCGCCACGGATTCACGCCAAAGCCCCTCTCGCGGCGCATGCGCGACACGTAGCTGCGGTCGAGGATCTCGAACACCAGCCCGAAACGCTCCTCGAGTTCGCCGCGCCACTGTTCCAGCATCGACGGGGGAGCAGCCACCACGATGGTCTTGGCCTTGCGGCGCAACAGCAGTTCCCGCGCTATCAGGCCTGCCTCGATGGTCTTGCCCAGGCCCGTGTCGTCAGCGATCAGCAGGTTCACCCGCGGCAGGCGCAACGCCTTGCGCAGCGGCTCCATCTGGTAGGCGTCGATTGTGATCCCCGCCCGAAACGGTGCCTGGAACAGCCTCGGATCCGTGGCCGTGGTGCAGTTCCACCGCAAGGTGTGCAAGAACGCCGCGAACTGCTCCGGAGAGTCCAACCCCTTGGACGCCAGATCCTCCCAACCCTCATCCGCGAGGATCCAGCGGTCGGGCTCGTAGTCCCACAGCACCTGCAGCGCCTGGCCCTGGTTGTCGTCGTCCACACAGGCCAGGCCCACGACCGAAGACACGCCGGCCTGCGGCTCCGACACCTCCTCGACGATCCAGCGCCGAGACCGCACGTGCACCAACTCGCCCGGCTTCGGTGGCCGCTCAGGCAGCACTGTCGGAGCCCCAGCACTCACCCGGCCAGTACCACTGCTGCGATAGCGGATGTCTGGAGAGAGGGAGGAAGTTCGAGGGCAGGATCAGCCATGCCACAGGCGTGAACAAGCATCGAGGATCCGCGACGCACTGACCACGATTGCGACTCCTTACGAGCAACGCGGCGTTGCCTGAGTCTCAATTCGACTCCATGCACGTGATCTCGCCTACTTCCCAGTGCACCGAGCTCTCAGGAACTGTCTCGGTCGTGGGTTCCAAGCAGGTCACGCACGCACCAACTGCGCTAGCTCGGTGGAGTCCTAGTTCGTCACTAGGCCGTCGACGCCGTAGCGATCCAGTAGCGGAAGACGACCGCAGTCGTCGAGCTGACTCCAACACAGATTTACGTGAACGGACGTGGGCCAAGCCTCTTGCACCAACCGAGCCACAACTTACTGCCGCAATTGCTTGAGCCCAGAGCAGTGCCTCTCCGACTTGATTGAGATTGCCATCGCGTAATGAAAGCGCGTGAAGAAAGCACGCTGTAACCCAGTCTCCTGCTCCCGCCTCATCAACAGTCGGATAGCTGAATCCTGGTGATCGTCGCCATCGTGAAGTGCCTACTCGATAGCTCGCTCCAGCTCTGCCCGAGGTCACGATCTGTACTTGCTTCTTCCTTCCCACACCAAGCACACTTGGATCTGCGACATCTTCCGCTAGCGAAAACTTCAGAATGTCGGCCAGTTCGACGGCGCGTCGATTAAGGGGCAAGTCAACTGACGAAGACGGTTCAAAAACAATCGTCGCTCCACGCTCACCAAACAGCTCGGCCAAGCGGACTGTGCCGGCGTTAGCACGGTCAAAGTAATACACTGCTGGGGGAACAGGTTGCTCGCCTACCTTCTCCGCAAGACCGACCGGAAGTTTTCGATTGCGCGGAAATCGTACGCCACAGACCGGGCAGGAAAAGTGAAAGGCATGGCCGTTGATTCCCGTCTCATGAACGACCCTTGTTGTTGATCCCGACGCTTCTACCAGAAACTCGGTGGCAACACCCGCACGCTGGAAATCTGAGCGGAGTGCGGCAGCGGTCGGGTCATCACCGATCACTCCGATGATCTTCGAATTCCAACCTAGAAACGCCAGAATTGCAGCAACGTTGCCGGCGGATCCGCCAGCAGAATGTCGAATGACGGATCTGTGAAGTACGACATCGAGAGGTGAATAGCCTGCTGATACGATTGATGGACTTCTGCCTTTGCTCATTCGTAGGGCCCTCCAAGTATCCAAAGATTAGCAAGAACACCGCCTGAGCGCAACTCATCTAGGTCGACATCTGCACGCACGCCTGATCGAGTCGGTGTTACTTGATGTACCCGCATCCGAAACTCGTGAGCTGCCATTAGAGCGCCAAGAGACAAAAGTTTGGAACTATGAGTCGACAGCACAACTTCCGCGCCGCCGAGCTCATCAAGGGCTTCTTGATAACGACCGTACAAGCGAGCTAGCGACCTATAGAGATCGAACGGATTCGACTCGCTAGCGTGTAGGAAGTTTCGAGGCTCAACCTGGACTACGTCGAAAAGCAATTCCCGGTATTCCAGTATCAAGTCATCAGCTCTGCGAGGATTTCGGGATGGAAATGGGAGTACGGGTATGACCTCATCCGGGGTCAGATCTTCCCAAATCGCGATCAGCTCGTCGCTGCGACCCTCGCCGAGGATCGGAACCCAAATTGTTGACTTCAATCCGGCGTCGGTGTTACCAGCGAATCCGCCAAGTGGGACAGGATTCTCCGCGCCCTCCGTCAGGATTGAAGCATCTGCAGCAGGATTGTCGCAGACGGCAATATGAAGATCGCCATTCCATGTCCCAGAGTGGGCAGTCTGGAGCATGCCCTCTATCAGTGGGAAGAATATGGAACGTGGTAGACCGGAGACATCTATCACGACTTGACGAAAGCCATCGAGATAGCGAGATTCGTGGAAGGAGCGGCTGACCGAGATATCTGCTGAACGCCGCGTGGCAGTCTGTGGATACGAATGGTACGTAATCGTCCCAGCAGAATTCGCAATAGTTTCGACAGCGGCCCGAGTCTCGGACGCGAGACGACTAGTGGTCTCATCGATAATATCAGGGCTGAGTTCGAGGCATATGACTCGTAGAGGAGCGGACGCACCGGAAGCAATAGCAGAGAGCGCACGCGCTGTTCGCGGATCGAATCCGCCGCCGATTACCACCAACGTCGATTTCTGACCTCGGTCCGTCCAGAACTCGACGAATCGATCGTTTCCTTGGATGAGGTGATACTTACTCCATCTCATCGCCGTCGAACAGTAGCTGTTCGTGAGTCACCTCCCCGCGGAGATCCGTGGGCGGAGTATCGGAAAGCCAACCGCTCATTCTTTCGAGTTCGATGGGCCGCCAGCCGCCCCTGCCGATAGGCAAGCGGTACCTTACGCAAAGCAATCTGTTGATGTATAGGACCATCCACTGTTCGCCCTTGCTTGACATGTCTACCGAAGCATCTAGCAGATTGTGGCCGATCGCGCCTCCTAGGGCGTGGAATAAGGCGTTGGCGCCGGGGATGTACTCGCGGACCGCCCGCTGGAGTAGACGGTCGCGATCACGCATCGAGAGAGCGACTCCTGAAACGCCGGGCGCGTACGGGGCGGTGGCTCGATATGTTTCGTTCTTCGCGTAGGTCGCCATTCGAATTAGGAGACGCTGGATGTCGCGACCATAAGAACGGCGCTGTGGGATTGCAGCCCATGTCTCGCTACTCAGCTTTCGAACCATAGTTTCTTGGGCCGTAGCAGAGAGTATGCCTCTCCTTCCAAGTGTTAAGTGTGCGAGCATCTCGTCGAATAGCTGCGCGCAGAGGCTCAGAAACTGATCGAAGTTGTGATTGCCAATCTGCGCTAGTCGGGCAGAGCCAAAGTAGTATGGCACCCTGGATTCACGGTTGAGGAATAGCCACGCTGCCTCCCGAAGAGCCGACGAGGATCGCTTCTTTCGCTCGTCATCGGTGAGAGATAGGTCAAGAAGTGCCTGTTGAGGTCGGATACGGTCGCGTGCGATTAGAATCTCTACTTCACGCCAGCGGATCGCCGTGTCTAGCGTGTGGTCATGTGGGATCTCGGCGATCCACGAGTTGAACCGCGAGCTGCCGTCGGCGTCGCTCCTTACGCGTTGACTAGTCTTGGAGATCGCTTGCGCGATAGTTGCCTGTTCGGCTTCCACTAGACCGAGTTGTCCCAGATGCTCACCAAAAGATGTATCCGAGTCGTCACCGTATTCGAAGAGGGGGCGTGCTGCCCGACGGTCCGCGACGTCCAAAAGCATGGCGTCAAATGCGCGAATTCGTCTACCGCCTCTGATCTTGCCACCCATCGTTCGGGTAGCACGCTCCAATTCGAGAACTTCGTACTGGCGTGAGGGCTCCCCGTCTCCGATAATCTCGTTAGGTGGCAAGGCTTGGTGGCGCTCTGTATACCACCGGCCGATTATGAGGTCGCGACTCGTAAGGACGTCGAATAACGCGGACCTTTGTGTCGAATGGAGGCCTTGGCCATCGTCGATCATGACCGCTGGCCTGATATTGAGGGCAACACCATCGAGCAGCACGTCGGATCCGCCTAGTGCATAGAGGCTATACAGCGTCATGTGCCCGTCAACTGAATCGATGGCGATCGGGAGGACACTGTCGAGAAGTCGTCGAATCAGAGAATCCGTATCGGCGGCCCATCTCCACAGAGCCAGTCCGTCGATGCCGCCGAGGCGATCCTCCCACCCTGGGTGGGCGGTCTCGGGACGAAGTTCGATGCGGTTGAAATCAGAAGGACTAGAAAGGTCGAGCAGTTCGGCCAATGCTAGAAGAAATCCTCTCATTATCTGCGCATCAAGGAATCGAAGGAATAGGTTCCGGGCACCTACTGGTGGAAGCTGTAAGTCGACAATATCGCTGAAGTAAGACCGCACACTTATTCGAATGCCGAGGATCCGAGAGCCTTGCGAGTCGACAGCTCCAGCATCCAACAGGCGTTCAAAGAAGTCCGGATAGTCTGACGGGTTGCTCGACACGTCCTTTAGGGTCTTCGGCTCGAATGCTCTGAGCAGTGAAGTCTTGCCAGCACCGGGGGCACTTCGAATCACCAGAAGGCGGTCCCAGGGTTCCGGTGGCAGCAGGTCCAGTACATCTGAGGCAAATGATCGCAAGTACTTGATCTGTCCGTCATCCCCGCGCTGATCAGAGGTGCGATGGCGGAACGCATTACGATACGGTCTCATGGACGGTCTCTGTGGTGTCGTTCGTATCGTGGAAATAGCGCACGCCGGTTCTGTCCGGGGGGTTCGAGGCCCGTCTCGGCCCAAAGCAAGCAGATTGAATTGTTCGGCGTATTGTGGGCCAGCACGAGAGGTAGCGCGCAATCGCCATATCCCAGAGGTGTGCTCCCCTTATGGGAATCCTCCGTCGACGAATCGTAGTATCCATGACACAAAGCAGCGATATCGCTGGAATGGTCTACTTGACTATCCTGTGGTATTTCGTAGACGACATGTAGCTGCCACGTACCGAGTCCTGCAGCACCAAGCATGTCGCGAACGTGCGTGAGCGCTTGGTCGGTAGCTACGTAGAGAAGTACAAATACGGCTGGCGCGGGCTCAATCAGCTCGTTGGTCACAAGGCCTTGCAGCCGATCGCTGAACTTCACGAGTTTGCCCTTGAACTTTGTGGAGTCATCGGGATCGAGACGGAGAAGTGTCTGACCAGATCCGGCAAAGTCATCAATGAGCCAGATTCTCTCAAACGTCGGTGACGTTTCAGCTCCGAGCTTCTCTAACGCAGCTGATAGATCGTCAACCATGCGCGAGATGAGATGGTCGCTGATCTCGTATTCTTGGGCGATTTGTTCATGAGAGAGATGGGGCGCAGACCGTCGGAACCTGTCGAGCCTCGCCCCGTCAGATAGACCGAGGAATAAGCTGCGACGGCGCGCTACCGCAAACTCCACGCTTTCGCGGACTTGTGCCACTCGCCAGCTTGGGATGCCTAACCTGACTGCTACCTCCTCTCCGATTATCTGCTCTACGAGATCAGGGTAGGCCAACTCGATAATGTGTCCAAGCTCCCGATCACTGATGAACAATAGCTCCTCCTCAACGAATCGTAGGGCGATTTCACGTTCCGTGCCTGACTGGAACTGTCGCAACCAGATGCAAAGGTTCTCGGCGAACTTGGCACCAGGTCGATACTGCCCGTACTCGTCGTACTTGAGGGTGGCAAGGGTTTGTAGCTGCGGCGCTCGCGCCTTTAGTTCTTCAACCTCCCAGCCCATTAGCCTGGCTAGTAGTCGTTCTGCGACTTCATCTTTCATCTCGGGCGACGCACCGTGTAGTGGACAGTATCAGCGGTTGGTCGAAGTGATCGCAAGTATTGTGCAAGCAAGGCGGGCCCAGACTTACCGGAAGTGTCGAGATTCCAACAGTGGGAGAGGTCAGGACTCACTTGGTCGACAGAGAGACTGAGCGGTGTACTCGCGAGCAACTCAAAGTCGTTGCCACCGGGAGCGCCGCGATCACCAACAGCTAGAATAGTAGAACGCGATCCTCCACGACGCGCGATGGATTCTATTACTGAGGATTTGGAGTGTACCTGCGAGATGATGTCGAGGGAATGGGCAGACGTGAACGCCTTGAACAGTGCCCCATGCCTGGCGAGTATAGCTTGAACGTGTGAGAGAAGTGGACTCCGGTCGAGGGAGGTTGTCGACTGCAATGTCAATTGGGTTCGCCTTGCCTCTACTGAGACGATGGAACCGATCGATGCCTGCAATTCAAGTGCGAGATCTGCGAGGGCCCCGGGTATAGATGTCTGATCGGGTACTTCCTGATCAAGTGTAATGTGCAACGAGCCGTTGTATAGCCCGAGAAGTACCCTCGACCAGTGGCTCTCTGGGATCCATGAACGGAGGATATTTGAGAGCGACTTGCCTCGGCCAGATGCAAATCCTAGTTCAAGACCAAGCTCCAATGCTCGGAGGATTCCTTGTTGAACATCGGTGCTCGGCGGCGCAAATCGCCCCTCGGTCGTGCAGCAGGTGCCATCATAGTCGAGCACTAGTCCAGTCAGGCCGGTACTTGACAATTGTAGTAGCCAGCGTTTGAAGGCCTGTTCTACTGTATCCCGATCATGAAGGTATCCACCAGCGGCTTGCTTCCGATCCACAGGAGTTGTCCGATCGCGTGCGAGAATCCGACTAATGGGTAGGTTGTATAGCTTCCTCCCAAATTGCGGAACTCGGGGATTCCCCGGATCGTGATGCTCAAGTGCTAGAGGGAGTCTCATAGAGCGAGTCAGCAACTCGATAGCACTTGAGGGCCAACGCAGATCTGAACTGAGGATAGTCACGTTGGTGTCTGGTGGCAGCAGGTCTAGGGTCCGAGATGCGATGGGTTCGGACTTCTCATCAACCAGTGCTAGGATTGTTGTCGAGTTGATGTTTCTCCAGAATCCGACATGACGACCGTGGGCGAAATTCCGAAAGTCGGCGAGTTGAACAGATGCTATGCCAAGCTCAGAGAGACGTGTCTCAATGTCCCGCGCAACACACTCGAAGCCCCATCCGTACAGGACAAGAAGTCGGTCGGTCAACGGGCTTGCGAACTCTGAGTGCTTGAGCACCTCGCTGGTTGCAGGGGGTGTGAATCCGTAGGCCCCTACAAGGGCTACACTAGCCGCAGCTATTGATCCGGTCGCCAAAAAGCCGTCTGGAGGAGAGTCGATTGTCGCGACATGCGGATCGAACCGCTGAATTCGGGCAGGAAGCTCTGAGAACAAGCGGCGCGTGATCATTATCACAGGGTCGTATTCGGCAGCTCGCGCGGCTGCAAGAGCTATGCTGGCGTCGGGATTTCGGCCGCTCGATGACACCAGCACGAAAGCAGAGTCGGGCGACGGTGGCTCTTGATTAGCCAGTAGTGGTGTTGTCGCTGTCGCGAAGGTCCTTGTTGCAAACTGATGAAGGTCGCGCCCGAGTTGAGCGACGATTAGTGCCCCTCCAGATCCGACGTACTTTACTGGTCGCGTACCAATGCTCTTGACCGCAGCCTCCACGGTACTAATGGAATCGCGGCCACTCTGTAGAGCATCCGGCAACAACGCGAGTTCACGGCGATAGCGGATCTGTGTGGTTATGTCCTTCTGCATGGATCTGTCAGAGTTCTGGGAATACGGACGGGCCCGGGTTCCCCGTGAACTGGGTCCGTCCGCTCGACTGGGTTGCTCCGTGAGTCGGCAAGTCGTTGGCATCGAGGAGTTGCTTGAGTCGCCACTGCAGCGAGAGATGTGAAGATGCCGCCGCTTGTCGATGCTCGCGATGAGTCTCTGCCCATCGGGGGGTGGATCGGGTCGGAGCAGCGATGTCGCGGCGGAGTGTGGAGTTGGTGAGTTGTCGGTGATGCTCGGGGCCGTGATCTGACGTCGCACTGACGTGTGAGACGACTGCGGGTGGCGGCGGGCTGGCTGGTCGCACTAGATTGCCTGCTTCGCTGCTCCGCCTCGCCTCGTTGTTCACGCCGTCGGTTCGCGATGAGTGCTGATTCCAGTAGATCCTAGCGACGCTGCCGTGCCGGATGCAGTCAATCCTGCGAGTGTGGCTGCTCCGTGGTGCCGCAGGGCACAAGTTCTTGCTCGGGCAGGGTTGGCTTGATCCACGGGGATGCTGCTCGTCGCCTCCCCCAAGAGTATTCCTGAGCGGAAGATCCTGCTAGCAGGAGTTTGTGTGGCGGTACTGCGCGAGGACCCGTCTCTGCAGATGCGCGGGTCAGCCCTCGTCAAGTGCTGGCGGCGAGGAAGGTGCCGAGGTGTTCGGTCAGGGCCTCCGACTGGTCGATGGGGATGAGGGTTTGGGTGTCCGATCCACACGAGTTGCGCGCCGCCCCGGCTAGCTGATCGCCTCGTTGAGTCCGAATGCCGATTCGACGGTTTCGATTGTGTGGGCGTCGCGCAGTTTGCAGGCGGTGACCTGCGAGGCTAAGGGTCCCTTCTCCCGGATGGCCTGCTCGACGGGCCGGGTGGTCAGCCACTGCACGGGCACGACCATCTCGGTCACCTGCGAGTCTTCTGAGGCTGCCTTCTGTTTCCATGCCGCGCTCACGTCGGGCTGATCGAGGAGCGGTTGACGCCGGCCTTCGATTTCGATTTCGGCGTCTCGTGCGGGGATCACCTTGCCGGTGACCCGGCCGATGCCCACGTAGCCGGCTCCGCTGACGTAGGCGAACACCCGGTGTCCCGGTTCGAGGTTGCGCAGCGGTTTCCAGTACCACGATCCGCCGCCGGCGTTCAAGAAGCCGTACTTGTGGGCGATAGGCCAGCGGGGGTTGCCCGGCTCGGCCCGGCCGAGGATCACGTAGAAGTCCCGGCCGTTCCACGGGCGACGTTTGCGGCGCGACGGTCGAGCCGCCTTGTCCTCGACCTGGTGGGGATTGAGTAGCCACGTCCGGGCCAGGTACTCGTGGCCGCCGTCGGCGAAGTGGCGGAAGAAGACGGCGTTGATCGGCACGTCGTAGGACTCTGCGAGGAACTCGATGATGCGATCCGACGTCGGGTCGAGCTCCGAGGCCACGATCGTGAACTGCTGCTCGGCGTTGACGACGTCGGGCAGCGTGCCGCCGAAGTGTTCGGCGAAGGCCTCGTCGAGCTGCGTCTCGCCGTCGCCGAAGTCGAGGTAGATCTGCTCCAGGTCCTCGAGGCTCAGATCCTTCACCCAGGACCCGTAGTCGAGCGTCTGGGCGACGACGTCCCGCGGGGTGCGGTCACGTTTGAGTTCGATGACGTGGGCGCGTCCCTCGGTGTCGAGCGCCAAGAGATCGATAACTCCCCCGAACCCGGTCTGTACCTGCCTGCCGATGATGAGCAGATTGGTTCCGCTCATGCTGGGATCCTCGGCGAGCATGTCCTCGAGACGCTGCTCGGAGTCCAGCGGAGACGACACCAACGGGTGAGGCCCGTCGTCGGTCATTCGCCAGATCGCCATTTCGACGGCCATCCGCCCTCCCTCCGGTCAAGCCCATGATGTCCTTGGGGTGTCGACGGTCAGCTTGTACCGCCGGCGCCAATCGAAGCAACTCGGGGGACGCGGGTGGCGAGCGCCGGCAGGGAGAGGTCGGCGCCGGGCATCGGTGTGGTGTGCGCGCCGAACGGCAACTCCGGGACGATGCAGCGGTAGCGATCCCGCAGGCCCTCCTCGACGGTGTCCCACAGGGTGCCACCCATCAACACCCCGTGCAGCAGCACCACCACGGGCCCGTCGCCGGCGGTGTCGGAGTACATGAGGCCGGCAGCCGTTGGCCCCTCCGGGTGCATCGCGGACCTCCCTCGCCGGCGGGCGCTGTGACGGCGCCTTGTCGAGTCGTGTGGCGGTTTCACGGTACCGGTTGCGGTCTGTCGCGGCGGACGGCATTCGGTTTCAGTGTGCGGTCTGGGGGAGTGTCACACTGCCAATAGTGGCGCTTCGAACTGGCGAGAGGAGTGACCATGCCCGCTGCAGCTACTGCGAGATGTTCGCGGTGCGGGCACGAGCCCACCCACCTGGCGAAGCCCTTTGCGGCGTGGCGGCTGGCCATTCGGAGGGGTCCCGCATGGGAGGGGCTCGTCGTTGTCGTCTACAACCTCCTGGTTGCAGTCCTCGTGCCCCGCCGACCCGTCTGTTCGTGGTGCCACGCCCGTCGCACGCCGAGGGCGCAGCACTCCTACGGCTCCGACCCGTTCGTCCACTACACCCGCCATTCTCGAGAGGCGATGGTGCTTCGCCGCCGTGCTGCTGCACTGCGTCCCCATTCATCCACCGGCCGCTGGGATCCCGGGGACCGTGCGGAGGTTCTCGCGTATCTCGCCGCGCGGGACGAGGGCAGGTGCGGTCTCTGTGCCCTGCCCCTGCCGGTCGCCGGAGGCCAGGTCGAACACGTCGTTCCCAAGAAGTTCGGCTTCTTCGACTTCTTCGGGGGTTCCGCCCGCGCGGGGTGAACGCTCGAATCGATGTTGCATCACGTCGACAACCTGCAAATGGCCCATGACTACTGCAACAGGGCCGAGGGGAACACGCCCTCCGCCGTCAAGTGGCGCCATCCCGTGCTGCCTTCGCTGCCTGTCGCACGGCAGGTCGGCGCCCCGCGCACCTACCTCTGGGTGCCGGAGAGAGATCGCGACCGTGCGACGCCGGAGGCGCCCACCTCAGCCGGCATTTCGGCGTCTCCGCCGCCGGTCGGGACGACAGCGAGACCAGCTTCCGGCACCAGGCGCGGGATCCGCGTCGCGCTCTACGTCCTCAGTGCGCTGCTTGTCCTCTCGGCCCTGACCCATGGCCTGCAGAACGGCACCCCGCTCGGCGTGGCTTGGATGCTCTTCTGGGCGTTCGTCCTCGGTGCTACCGCTTGGCGTCTCGGAGCGCGCAGACGAGCGGCTCACGATCGGAGACCGGCCCGCCGGTGACTTCGCGCTTCACGAACTGGTGTCGGCGGCGCGAGCTGTCCGAGGTGGCAACCTGGCTCGTGTCGCAGTGCCTGCATTCAACTGAGGATTCAAGTCAATGGACACAAGAAGTCGGCAGCCGCGCGTTGAGGAGCAATTCGCGCTCGAGACGATCGAGGCGCTTGAAAGCGTCGTCAGCCACCGCTGGCTGGATGCGAACCGGGAGCCGACTCCAGACCTCGAACTGAAGCTAAGCGGCGGTCGGACCGTCGCTGTCGAAATCACGATGAATACAGACGGGGCGGCGCGGAGTCTGCGCGCGTCGTTCGACGGGCGGCGGTGGCCGAGGGTCGAACTGGCTTGTGAGTGGTGGGTGATCGTGTCGGACCACTCGCGTGTGGCGCGGGGACGCCGACGGAATATCAAGGCTCTGCTTGATCAACTAGTGCCCGTATTCCAGAACCTCGAGGCTCAGGACCTTGAGCCCGACGAGATGTTGGGGAAGCCGCTTCGGGAGTTGGCCGGGTCCGCCTGGCCAGACTGGAACTCTGTGTATGTCGCCAAATGCGATCGTTCGGGAGGCGACACCGGGGGCGGGCTAAGGACGTGGGTCGCGGTGGGAGACGGGGGCTGGATCGAAGCAGTGGACGAGTTGGTCGAAGCGGTGCAGGAGAGGATCGATTCCAAGATCGAGCGAGGGCAGCTGAGCGGCTATCCAAGCCCGAAGTGGCTGGTAGTCGTGCTGGATTGCGGAATAGCGGCGATGCAATTGGAGGACGCGTTCGCCTCGGAAGGTCGTTTACGCCGTCCGGCGGCGATTCACGGGTGAGCGAGTGCGGGAGGTGGGGTGTCGGCATTCATCGGGCACGGCCGCCCCGTCGCACTTGGACCTGCAAGTTGGACCTACCCGAGAGTGGTGTCGAAGTCTGAGAATTCGTCGAAGAGCTTTGGTGCTTCATTGACTGCTGCTTCGAGATTCGCCTTCTTGTCGGCTGGTTTGGCCTGTTCTAGAAGCTTCACGACTTCCGCTTGTTCATCGTGGCTTGAGAGCGACAGCGATATAGCGTCTCTGCTCTGCCTCTGGAAGCAGCCGAGACTCTGCAGAGTACCGGCCAAGACATCCGTCGCCGCCGCAGCGAATTGTCGTCGATCAGCATCCAGCCATCTGTCGAATACTCCAAAGGTTGCCCGACTCAGCAGCACTGCCCCAGTGATGTCAAGAGTCGTCGGCACGGTGGCTTGACCCACGATGGCCATCGCCTCGACGATGATGCGGGCCGTCAGCTCCCTGTAGCCGTCCGCTTGAAGTTCTGGATCTTGGACTCCTTCTATGCCGGGAAGCCATGGAATCACGT
>Ga0209544_1002329_pt1 | contig 17373 bp, 16 predicted proteins | sample MesohylPK_FD_187297 | JGI IMG/M metagenome (GOLD analysis project Ga0209544, IMG submission 187297) | Host-associated microbial community of the marine sponge Aplysina aerophoba from Gulf of Piran - sponge mesohyl, lysed by proteinase K... | ecosystem: Host-associated > Porifera > Sponge >...
GATTATCCTTGATAATGATACGGCCGAGCAATGGTATATCATCAACAGTTGTGTGTCCAATATGTGCTTCAGATCATATTCATACTAAGTCAAAAAAGAAAACAAACCTACAGAGGTTCGGTGACGTATGTACAACAAGGATGCCTCTGTTTGAACGTTAGCCCTGATGCAGAATCCCCCGTTGGACTCTCAAATGTGGGCATTTACCATCTATCTCTTAACGGCTGAGAGGCAAAGAATCTCCGGTATAAAGTTGCATAGAGATTTGGACATCACTCAAAAATCAGCTTGGTTTCTGGTTCATTGAATTCTTGAGTTCAGACATCTAACTGCTGAAACTCCCGTAAAATAAGGGTCTGACTTTCAAAAAGGGGCACTACTTTTACCCGCTTCTTGGTTCACACCCAGCGACTAATTTCTGACTTTTTGTTCTCTTCTCTGGTGCGTTTCACCCCCTCCTTGGTCAGACATCCCGTTCGTTATCATTCCGAGCGGTTCCGATGTGTCGGAGGACGCGTTGTCGGATTATGGTACCGGTTCTGACTGATTTAACGACCTGAACTTTGGTACTCCCATGAGGCATTTTTTTTGTGAACAATAAACATGAGAGAGTAAATGGTGTTGGGGTTGGGGCTTGTCAAGGGGTAAAAATGAAAACAGGGCACTACATCTCAAAAAGGAGATGAAAAGGCACTTAAATGCCCAAACAATGGGGAATACTATTTTTGAGAAATGCTAAAATGTCTGAATTCAAAAAAGAATCTCCGGTATAAAGTTACATAGAGATTTGGACATCACTCAAAAATCAGCTTGGTTTCTGGTTCATTGAATTTGGGAAGCCCACACCTAATCGAAGCAAAGGTCAAGGCGCTGTTGATACTTCCAAGATGATCTTTTTTGGGGGAGGGCAAGTATATAATCTCCAAAATTTACTTACTCTGTCAATGAATCACCATGAAAAGTTTACGATGAAGAGACGATTTAATTTGTAATGGTTTATTTTTTTTAAGTACCCAGATAAAAATTGCTAATACGAGGGATAAACTCAACTTAATTTGACTCAATCTCAAATAGAGGCACTCCTGTTTCAAAGGCCTTTAGTAATTCTAATGTCTTTATGATTCCTTGAATTCCTTCTTGATCCATGAATTCATGCGAGGATAAATTACGCCGCCAGATTTTTGCCCCTCTTTGACCAGTAAATAATCCCAGCATGTGCCGCGTTATATGCCTTATCGGTGTGCCACTTGTTACCTCTTGATCAATGTACTCAACCATCTTGGCTAAAGCTTGATCTAATGAATCATGCACAGGTTGACCATATATTATTGTATCAGCTTCAGAAAGAAGCCTAATCGGATCTTGGTAAGCGGCGCGTCCAACCATAACCCCATCAACACCCTGACCAAGATGGTAAGTGACTTGATCTAAATCCGTTATGCCACCGTTAATACATACATCAAGTTCAGAAAAATGCTTTTTTATGGCATAAACCAATCCATAATTTAAAGGTGGAATTGTTCGATTTTCTTTGGGATTTAAGCCATTCAAATAAGCCTTCCGAGCATGGATTATGATGCGTTTTATTCCAATGTTTGAGAATCGCTCAATGAGTTTAGGAAGAACTTGGTTGGGATTGTCATCATCCACCCCAATGCGGCACTTCACCGTTATTTCAACAGAATCTGAGGCATCAAGCATTGCTTTAATACAATCACTAGCCAATTCGGGGAGAGTCATTAATTTGGCCCCAAAACAACCGTTTGCTACTCGTCCCGATGGGCAACCCATATTCAAGTTGATTTCTTTGAAACCATACTTGTTGCCAAGCATAACTGCTTGAGCAAGTTCATTAGGTTTGGAACCGCCAATTTGCAATGCAAGTGGGTGTTCAATTGGATTGTGGGCCAAGTGCCGTTCGGCATCGCCATAAATGATAGCGGGCGCTGTAATCATCTCGGTATAAAGAAGAGTACAGCGCGAAAATTGCCGAAATAAATAGCGACAATGACGGTCAGTCCAATCCATCATCGGGGCTACTGACAAGGTGTATGAGGGCACTGTCGTTTCCGAAGGGTTGTTTACAATCTGCTTGGCACTCGTATTCATAGCCATATTACTTTATGAATGAAGGCCAATCCTATTACTTCAATTGTCAAGCTTTGATGGATTGCCCCAAATTCCTCAAATGAATTCGCCCTCTTCATTCATAAGATTATTTTTGCTTAATTTATGGAGGCGAGTACCGGAATCGAACCGGTGTACACGGTTTTGCAGACCGCTGCGTAACCACTCCGCCAACTCGCCAAATTGCATTCGGTTATATTCTATATAATTTGCCAAAGCGTAAAATACAGCCCTTAAGCCAATTTCTTACAATATTTGACTAATTCCAACTTGGTTCTTCAACATTATTTATACGACAAAACGCTGTGGTGGTATTGGCAAGCAAACATGCGATTGTCATCGGACCAACACCACCGGGAACAGGAGTGATTGCCCCTGCAACGGCAATCGCCTCATCATAATTGACATCACCAACAAGTTTTGGCTTGGTCGTACCAGAGTCTTGATAACTAATCCTGTTGATACCGACATCAATCACTGTAGCGCCAGGTTTAATCCAGTCGCCTCTGATAAATTCCGGGATCCCAACGGCAGCAACAATAATATCTGCTTGTCGACAGACCTTGGGTAAATCTTGTGTTTTACTATGGGCAACAGTCACCGTACAGTTTTCATTTAAAAGAAGTTGCGCCATGGGTTTGCCCACAATATTTGAACGACCGACGACAACAGCATTGAGCCCCGAAAGGTCCTGGTGATAATCTTTGAGCATAAATAAACACCCAAGCGGAGTACAAGGAATCATCGCCTTTTGCCCTGTAGCCAGCAATCCAACATTGGAAATATGGAATCCATCAACATCTTTTGTTGGCTCAATGGAATTGATGATTTTCTGAGTATTAATGTGGTCTGGAAGCGGTAATTGGACCAAAATACCATGAACAGAATCATCGATGTTCACTGTGTTTATTTGCTTAAGTAGTTCGTCTTCCGATACATTCTTGGACAGCATATGCTTTGTCGATTGCATACCCACCTCTATCGTTTGTTTGGCCTTATTCTTGACATAAATCTCACTTGCGGGATTGTTACCAACAAGAATAACATCAAGGCCCGGAACACTTCCAAGCGACGACTTTAATTTGCTCACTTGCGTCGTAACTTTTTTTCTCAGTCGTGAGGCGAACTCTTTTCCACTGATGATAGATGCTACCATGACATTAACTCAATTAATTAAATTCAGAATAACTTTGACCTGAAGAATGGGATGACCAACTATCCTGCATCGGTATAAACACCTTGACCGAATCCCCAACCGACACTGACCCTTCTCGTTCTACCCAAGCTGTAACTCCCCGACGATTACGCGCAGCGGCTTTAAAAAGCTTCCCTTTTCCTTGAAATAGCTTTTCAATTTCTTGCGCCGGAAAATTACAAGGATGATTGATTAAATCAATAGTTACCGTTGCACCACTTGCAAATTGTAGCCGGGTTGATGGAGTAATCAGGGAAAAATTATCGATACCCTTAATCGCAATATTGGCTCCTAATAATTCAGGACCAACATCATTAATTCCCATATCTTTGGCAATGAGTTCTAGTTCTTCAATGGCAACAATTGATAGTTGACGAACATTCCGAATGGGTGTTTTTACTGGATATAAATCCTCAACCCTAACACACGAAGGTCGTGTCAGACCAAAATGGGAATCGCTTTCAATACCGCCAAATTTGAGCATCACTTGGTCCTTAACTTGAGACTTGATTGAAGAATCGGGATTCTCGACACTACCAATCCATTCAACCGTAGGCATTTTATCTAATTCGTAAAAATTTTTCATCAATCCAAACGTCTCATTTAATCGCAAGTGTAATACCAAGATAATTCATGTCTGACATGAAATAGCATATCAATCGCAGAAAACTCTTAATATCACGATATATGCCGAGAAAAAACTGAATTGATACCCACCATACTACGTTCGCAAGGCTAGGATTTTTTGCGTGTAACTTTAGGCAGAATGGATCTTTTTGGAGATTTAGATGGTAACGGAAGAACTTTGGCAGAATCTTTGGAATTCCTGTTTGAAGAAGAGTGACCCAATGGCTTCTCACCGGCAATTACTTGCCTTATCTCTTCGCCAGTCAGAGTTTCATATTCAAGTAACCCTTTGGCAAGATTAATCAAATCCTGTTTCTTTGCAGTTAAAATTTGTTTTGCTTTGTTATAGCCATCATCAACAATCCGGCGAACCTCGGCATCAATTAATTCTTGCGTGTGAGGACTAATATTACGTCCTGAACTCACCGGTCCAAGATACGAGTCTTGCTCGGTTGAATAATCAATATGTCCAAGCTTGTCGGACATTCCATACCGAGACACCATATCACGAGCCAATTGCGTTGCTTGTTTAATATCCGAAGCGGCACCTGAGGTGATATTTTCGTCGCCGAAAATGATCTCTTCAGCAACACGACCCCCCATAGCCATGGCAATCATTGATTGAAACTTGGTTGTTGTCACGGTTAACTGATCTCTTTCAGGAAGCGAGATGACCAATCCCAAGGCTCGTCCCCGCGGAATTATTGTTGCTTTGTGAATTGGGTCATGCTGAGGAACATTCAAGCCAACGACTGCATGTCCTGCTTCATGGTAAGCAGTAAGTTCCATCTCTTCTTTGGTCATGACCATGGAGCGCCTTTCGCTCCCCATAAGTATTTTATCCTTGGCATTCTCAATATCTACCATCGCGACAAATTTGCGGCGAATACGAGCGGCAATCAGTGCAGCCTCGTTAATCAAATTAGCCAAATCAGCACCCGAAAAACCAGGTGTTCCTCGCGCAATTATTTGTAGGTCAACATCGCTTCCAAGAGCAACTTTGCGTGCATGGACCCGCAAAATCTTTTCGCGACCAACAATATCCGGTATTGGAACAACAACTTGGCGGTCAAACCGGCCCGGGCGAAGAAGGGCTTTATCTAAAACGTCAGGGCGATTTGTTGCAGCAATAATGACAACGCCGTCATTTTCTTCAAACCCATCCATTTCCACCAATAACTGATTGAGCGTTTGCTCCCGTTCATCGTTTCCACCACCAATACCAATACCGCGTGAGCGACCAACTGCATCAATTTCATCAATAAACACAATGCACGGAGCGTTCTTCTTGGCTTGTACAAACATATCGCGTACTCGAGAAGCACCGACGCCAACAAACATTTCGACAAAATCAGAACCAGAAATCGAAAAGAACGGAACGTTCGCTTCTCCGGCAATTGCCTTGGCAAGGAGCGTCTTACCAGTTCCTGGTGGGCCGACCAACAAAGCCCCTTTGGGTATTTTACCCCCTAACCGAGAAAACACGTCAGGATTCTTTAGAAAATCGACAATTTCTTCAAGTTCTTCCTTGGCTTCATCAATACCGGCGACATCATTAAAGGTGATTTTGATTTTGTCTTCGGTCAGCAATCGGGCTCGAGACTTACCGTAACCGAATATTCCACCCGGCCCCTGTTGTGAACGCCGTTGGAGATACATCAGTACGGCTATAATCAATAGCCCAATAATAAAACTTTGTAACACTCTTACCCTATAAGAATTAAACCAATAATCACTCTTCGTGCCTACTGCTTATAAAGAAGTACAAATCTGAATCATCACTTACTTGAAGACTCTTGCGTTGCATCCCTAGCCATTTTTTCATCTCTAGAAGGTCTTCTGGTTGTAGTTGGGACTGTAAAAATTCGTTTTTGTTCTTCGGGTGGATTGTCATCGTCTTTCTGGAGAGGTTCTCCTTTCAGAACTAATTCAATGTCTTTGCCGGTAAGTGTTTCATACTCAATAAGTCCTTTGGCGAGGCGATGTAAATCCTCAATCTTTTCGGTTAAAATATTTTTTGCTGTTGTGTAACCTTCATCAACCAAGCGTCGGACTTCAGCGTCAATAATTTCCAAGGAGTCTTGACTTGTAACCACTTGACCCGAGTAAGGGCCAAGGAATGAGTGTTGTTCATTGGCGTAATCAATATTACCGAGCTTATCCGACATCCCGTATTGCGTAACCATAGCCCGTGCAATTTGAGTGACTTGCTTAATATCTGAGGACGCTCCAGAGGTGACATTGTCAGGACCAAAAATTAATTCCTCAGCAACCTTTCCTCCCATTGCCATCGCAATTTTAGAGCGATACTTCGTAATATTAATTGATAACTGGTCTCTTTCAGGGAGTGATAATACAAGACCAAGTGCTCTACCCCTCGGAATTATTGTCGCTTTATGTATGGGATCGTGCTGGGGCACATTCATTCCAACAATGGCATGTCCTGCTTCGTGATAGGCGGTTAATTTTTTTTCATCTTCGGTCATAACCATTGAACGCCGTTCGGCGCCCATCATTACTTTATCTTTGGAATTCTCAAAATCAAACATCGTAACAAATCGGCGCCCGACCCGAGCGGCTAAGAGAGCCGCTTCATTGACAAGATTAGCTAAATCGGCTCCTGAAAAACCTGGCGTTCCACGGGCGATGATACGAAAATCCACATCGGGGCCAAGGGTAATGTTTCGGGCGTGAACCTCAAGAATTTTTTCTCGGCCATTAATATCGGGGTTAGGCACATGGACTTGGCGGTCAAAACGACCCGGTCGCAAAAGAGCTGGGTCAAGGACATCGGGGCGATTGGTCGCGGCAATGATTATGACACCTTCATTGGCTTCAAAACCATCCATCTCAACCAAGAGTTGATTGAGAGTTTGTTCTCGTTCATCATTACCGCCGCCATAACCGACACCTCTTGACCGACCAACGGCATCAATTTCATCAATAAAAACAATGCAAGGGGCATTTTTCTTGGATTGCTCAAACATGTCCCTAACGCGGGATGCACCAACTCCGACAAACATTTCAACAAAATCAGACCCCGAAATCGAAAAGAACGGAACTCCAGCCTCACCGGCTATAGCTCTCGCGAGTAAAGTCTTACCTGTTCCTGGTGGCCCCACAAGTAATGCTCCTTTTGGAATTTTACCCCCTAGTCGGGAGAACTTCCCGGGGTCCCTCAGAAACTCAACAATTTCTTCAAGTTCTTCTTTGGCTTCGTCAATTCCAGCCACATCTTTAAAGGTCACCTTACCCATTCGCTCGGAGAGCAGTTTTGCTTTTGACTTGCCAAAGCCCATAGCTCCACCACGCCCACCTCCTTGCAGACGATTCATAATAAAGATCCAAAATGCGATCAGTAAAACGATGGGAAGAAATGGCCCGATGAAAGACATGAAGCCACTGGGTTCCTGAGGTTTAACTTCAATCCCAATATTCTGTTCAAGTAAATAGCTTGATAAATCGTACCCGCGGGGAACAATTGTTTTTAGCTGGTCACCAGTAGTCGCTAGAGCAGTAACTTTTTCACCATCAATGAGAACAGTTGTAATTTCACTGCGTTCGGCTCTTTCTATAAAGTTAGAAAAGGTGATTGATTGAACGGTGTTAACAGATTGACCGTTAGTGAAAAGGTTGAAGAGCGCGACAACCAAAACAATAAGAATAAGCCAGAAAATAAGGCTTTTTAGGTTACCAAATGGACTGGAAAATTTCTTCATGGACGACTATGGCTTTTATCAGAAAACTATTTTAAACATATATTAGTATGATTCAGCTTAATTTCAATTGACTTTAAGGAATTCTATCAATCTCAGCTTACCTTTGGTGTCGACGAACTCAAATTCGGTTTTTTGATTCTCAAAGAGTGTCGCAACGAGTTGTTGTTCTTTTGTCCATAAGGCGGGCGATGATACCAAGCGTTTACGCCCATATTCTTTTTTTGTGTCATCAATGGCTTCAAAGCCTTTGTTCCCTAGTGCCTCTAATCGCAATCGGTTCAGTCCACTCCCTCTGACAAGCCACCGACCATTCCACAAACAATTTGCAACCGTTGGGGATTGCACATTTGAAAGGTTCTGATAGATAAGAATTTCGCCTCTTGGACATTTTTTTACACAAAATTTTGACAAAGTTGCAGCACCGTTTTCGCTTAACTGGGATATACAATTTTTTACTGAAGTCATCCGTCTCGGTTTGGGTTCGTTGCTCAAAAATTGGAGCATCCTGGCGAGTAACTTAACTTGAATTTCATGACGCAATTCCCAAAATTCAGCCGATAGCACATATTCGCCAATTTTGGTCACATTGACAATTCTTTGGGCACTCGCAAGGACCACATCATCAATAATTTGTTTTGAGTTCTGCAAATTCTTAGCCGAACCAGCTAACGCTTCAACAGTAAGTCCCGCCTGCGCAAGAAGTGGGACAATATTACGAAATTTTATACGCTCAAACTTACTATCATAATTGGTGGGATCTTCAATCCATGGCGACCCTATTGTGTTGAGATAGTCACGCAATTCTTGCCGCTTAATACTGAGTAAAGGACGGATCCATTTGACTCCATATCGTTCGTTTTTGAAAGGTATTCCTGATAAGCCATCAACGCCGGCTTTTCGCGCTAACTGCATTAACATTGTCTCAGCCTGATCATTCTGGGTATGACCCAAACAAATCGTATCAATTCCATTGGCACAGGCCCATTCACTGATTAACCGATACCGTGCATGCCTTGCGGCTTCGGCTATATTTCCATGAATATTATTGTGCTTCCAGACCAAAGTTTCGTGAGGCAAATCTAAATTCTTGGCAACCGCATTGACAAACTGGCTTTCCTGTTGTGCTTCAGGTCGCAAGCGGTGGTCAACTGTTACAGCATAAATTTTCTTTGTCGAAACCTCAGACCATGAATGCACTAGGTGTAGCAGGGCAAGAGAGTCGCCACCCCCCGATACTGCGACAGCAAGTTGATTGATAGAGGGATCTAGTAAATTATCAATCGCCGTATATGCGCTATCAACTCTCACTGCTGAATTGGTCACATTCAAAACGATTTATGTAATCTTGGGCTCTTTCTGCCTCAATTGATTGAGGGAAACGAATTATCAGGTTTTGAAACATCACACAACTTTGTTCAATTTTTTCCCATTCACCCATGACTTGTCCTAGGCGATATAATGTTGATGGTGCCCTTGGTCCATAACCATCAAGAATATAACTCTCCAAAAATGACTTGCTCGCTTTTTGCCAATCACCAAGTTTAGCATAAGCCTCACCTATGTAGAAATAAACTTCAACATTACGGTCACTTGAAGGATTTTGCGCAATGAAATCGCCAAACAGAATTGCGGCCTGTTGATATTCCTCATTAAGAAATTGCTCAAGAGCTTGGTTATATAATACCTCTTCACTTGACATTGCTGTACTAGAAGGCGTTTCAAAAGGTGTTTCTGGCAGAGGTTGCGTATCAACCTCTGCAGGAACTTGCTCCCCTACCCCAACGGCAATGGGTTTCTCATTATCAATCCTCTCAACCCTTTCAAGAATATTGTTTAGCTGTAATCGAGCGCTAGCAACCTCTTGATTGATTCGATACTCCAATTCTTCAATACGGTTGATATGATTCCGTATTTCTAATTCAATTTCATCGACTCTATCTAAAATTGAGGTTTGATTTTGGGTTGGATTCGCAAGTTGGTCATTGTTACTTTGAACGAGTTCCCACCGCAAAATTTGAAGACTGTAGTCAAGATTCTGAAGCTCTATTCTAATATCAGCCAATCGCATCTGCTTGGCTGATGAATTTTCCTCAGCTTCTTGGGCGACCACAGGGAGTGTCATGAGGGAAAGAGTAAGAAGTACTCCTCCTAATATTGTTCGCATAATAAAACTGATCAATCTAAATTCCTAAACCTTCTTTGATTGAAGTTCTTGCTCTACGGTTTTGGGACCAACATGATTCTTCAGAACAGGCTACAAACGGGCGTTCTTTACCATAGCTAACAACACTAATCCGACTATCATTCACTCCGTTTTGCAAAAGATAGGTACGGACTGCATCGGCTCGTCGAGCCCCTAATGCTAAATTATATTCACGGGTACCCCGCTCATCTGCATGTCCTTCAATGACTGCGATAAAACTAGGATTTTGGTTTAGCCATGTTGCTTGTTCTGCCAAAATCATTTTCGCTGGCTCGCTTAGTGTACTTTGATCTAGCTCAAAATAAACCTTATCCCCAATCGTAAAATTAAAATATTCGGTAGTTAAATTTTGGCTATCAATATTTTCTTGACCAATTGAACCATCCTCGAGGGCGGCTGTATCTTGCCCCTCAATATAACCAGGACTGTTTACTTCTCCTCCTACAGTAACATTGTCCGAACACCCAACGAGAATGACCAAAATGCCAAATAGGCTAAGTATGTGAAAACTTTTCATCGTTCCTCCAACTGCTTGTTGACTCTTAATTTCGTAATGGTGACCATGAAGGGTCGGAAGCAAATCCTGGCGTGGGAACTCGCTTTAAATTCCTCCCTGTTAAGTCAACCGAATATAGTAGTGGGCCACCATCTTCACCAGGACTTTCCCGAAAAAACATGATAACGCGGCCATTGGGAGCCCATGTTGGGCCCTCATCCAAAAATGACTCTGACAGCAGTCTTTCTTCTGTACCATCAGATCGCATAACACCAATATGAAACTTATTCCCAAGTCTTTTAGTAAAGGCGATATAATCACCCATTGGAGACCATACCGGTGTTCCATAGGTTCCTCGACCAAAACTAACACGGGTTGGGTTTCTCTGGTTGAGATTCATCGTATAAATCTGTGGCGAACCACTACGGTCGGACTCAAATACAATCCTATTGCCTTCGGGTGAATAACTTGGTGAGGTATCGATAGCTCGACTTGTTGTCAACCTAGTTTGGACACCTGTTGCGACTTCAATTTGGAAAATATCAATATTGCCTTGTAAATCTCGTGACAAAATCACTTTTTGTCCATCACCCGAAAAACGTGGCGAGAATGTCATATCGGTGGTATTTATCACCCGCGTCCGAGCCCCTGAAACAATATCATGGCGAATGACTGCGGGTACACCTGTTTCATAAGAAGTGTAAATTAATCCTCTACCATCTGGAGCAAAGCGTGGTGCGATCACTAATGCATTTCCACTTGTTAAATAGCGAACATTTGCGCCGTCGTAATCCATGATTGAGATTCGTTTTTCCCTGTTGATTTTACCACCAAATTCAGAAACAAACGCCACTTGAGTATCAAAATATCCGCTTTCGCCGGTTATTCGATTGTAAATCTGATCGGCAATTTTATGGGCAACTCGCCGCCAGCTCTCGGCTTGTCCCTGATAACTTACACCCTGCCCAATTGGCGATTGACCAAAGACATCATGCAAGTGAAAGCGAACTGTTATTGTCCCATCTGAATTTGCCAAAATTGAACCCGCCAAAAGGATTTCGACATTAATTGCTCGCCAATCTGAATATTGTACAGGAGAGTTAATATTGGTTATACGACCAATATGAGACTCCTGTGTTACCACTCTAAAAAGACCCGTTCCTTCCAAGTCGGCAATAATCAGTTCAGTGATTCTCTGGGAATTGACTTCGGCCTCTCTGTTCTCGGAAATAAATTCTGGTATCGCAATAGGTAGGGGCTCGATGACCCCTTCATTAATTTGGAGCTGCAGCGGTTCATTCTGGTCCTGTGCAAGAAGTGGAAAGGCACAGAACAGAGCAGCAAAGTAGAAACTTACTATTCCTCGCATAATTATCTGGTCCTCATTGTCGCTGGGTCAAATGTTATACTCACTCGCTTCCAACTTTCGTATTTTTCTATGGGCAAGCTAAGACCATCGCCCAATCCTCTAATTATCGCTCTTTGTGCGACTTTAAAGGCAATCTCGGCAGAGGCTTTAGACCCTCCTTTGTAACTTTTCATCTCAATGCCAAACGGTGTACCATCTATATCTATTTGAAACTCAACATGGAGTACAATGCGTTGTGCTTCTCGAGAAAGCGAACCAAGATTCCAATATTTTTTGATTGTATTAGTCAAAAGTTGTTGTTCTTGAGCAGTCAGCGTTTTTCTGACAAACGCTTTTGTTGATTGCGTCGGCAATTGGGGAGGGGCTTGAACAACCTGTTCAATCAATTCTTGGATTTCTGTTGAAACAGAAGTATCCGTTGTATCAAAGTTGGGGCGCTGGAGGGGGGCACCGGCGGCAAGTACTTGTTCAATCTTTTTTTGTACATCTTGAGGTGCTGAGGCTTGCTCAGCTTGATTCGCTTCTGTACTAATAACCGGTGAAGAAGCTTTCTTGGCAGTAGCCACGGGCGGTTTTTCAGGGACGATTTCGGGTTCTGGAGTTGGGACTTCTTTAATCACAGCTTGATTAAGATCGGCAATTTTTATCTCAGGATTAGGCACAGGATTAAATTCACTTGTCACCCGATTGATTTCAGGGATTTTGATTACTTGGGATTCAGGAAGGGCCACTGGAGTACTAAAGACAATTGACTGTTGCTTCGGTTGAGAAAACTGCGGGATATCCAAAGTCTGTGGTTGGGGCAAGCTTACATCTTTTGGCAAAGCGACTTGGTTTAGTGTTTGCGGTTCAATTTCTGGAACCTGCATCACGAGCTGCGGTTCTGTCATGGGCTGAAGGGTTTCTTCCTCACGGGAGTTAGCGTTCGGCAATGGCTCAAAAACTTCAGGTACTGGGGTTGTCTGGGATACAAAATCCTGCTCCGAAATAATTTCGACATCAAGTTCAAGGGATGTCATTTCTGGGATTGTTTGGGGTGGAGTAAACATACCAACCCCTGAAGCCACGGCAATTAAAGCCAAATGACCTGCAACTGAAATAGTGAGACCGACTTTCACTTTCTTCCTGCACTATTAGCCTTCATCAAAAGACGGACCTCCTCCGTCTGTTACGAGAGATATATTTCTAAAACCGGCATTGTTAAGTGCTCCCATGATTTGCATGATGACTTCATACTTGGCATCTTTGTCACCCCTTAAAAAAATTTTATCTGAGTTTCTCTCAGCCATAATACTCCGTAATCGTGAAATCAACTCTTCTTTTGGCAAATCGGTTTGATTAATAACTACTTCACCCGTAGCTGCTACTGAAATCGTCAGTGGTTCTTCATTACCTTCTTGTAAAGGGGTCGCTGAAGTTTCGGGCAGGTTGATTTCCACTCCAACTCTTAATAGCGGAGCTGCAACAATAAAAATTATGAGGAGAACGAGAACCACATCAACAAAAGGAGTCACATTTATTTCGGACATCGGCTTGTGAATCGGACTCCGACCTCGGCGTGATATCCTTGCAGATTTATTTTGGTTTATTGCCATCTTACGTTCGACTCGCTTCTAACTGATCAACTTCTCTGGAAACGATACTTGAAAATTGATCGGCAAACTCTTCAAATCGGGTGGCGATATTATTGGCCTTGGTTGAAAGGCTGTTATAAAATATCACTGCTGGAATCGCTGCAAACAAACCAAGAGCAGTGGCTGCCAAAGCTTCACCAATCCCTGGAGCTATTAAAGCAAGATTGGTATTTTCATGAATCCCAATTTCTTGAAACACATTCATAATACCCCAAACTGTACCAAACAGGCCAATAAACGGAGCCGTGGAACCGACGGTAGCAAGAAACTCTAGACCTCTTGAGAGGTGATGAACCTCAGTGTTAACTGCGGCATTCATTGAACGGTCCACACGAATAATAACACCTTCGTTTTTATTTTGAGACTGATCCCATTCTTCCATGGCAACACAAAAAATTCGTTCTGAGGAGCCAGTGGGATTTCTTTTAATCTTATCATAAAATTCTTCAATTGATAAGCGACCGTGCCAAAAGTTGTTTTCAAATTTTGCAGTTTGTTTGTTTACGCTTCGGAATCTCAGGCTTTTTTGAATAATAATAGCCCATGATACTATGGAACCAATCAGGAGCAATATCATGACCAACTTGACGACAAGGCCAGCTTGTATAAACAACGATATCGCTGTAAAATCTGTAGCACCCTGTAGGGAAATTAATTCAGCTTCCAATGTCACTGCTCCTATTATTTTGCCGCTTTATACACGATCTATAATCTCAACTTATATTATTGTGTTTGATTATTCAACTAAATTGTTGGATACCTAGTTCCTTCCTCAAGCATTATCCACTTCCAAAACATCTGAAGCAATTTCCTCAGGATGGGCTTTCAATTGCTTAATTTGGTTCGACTCACCACTTTGCTTAATTTTCTTTAGATGAGCAGTGACTTTTTCACCTAAGTTTTGATCTTCCATATGCAATCCATCTTGAAATCATATTCATTCATTCGCGCTTATAGTTGATTTACATCAATCAAAATATGACTTGCTCATAGAACTCTACAATACACAAAATTGTAATTGATGGTCATGTCTTGGACTTCAACCTAATCAACAAACTTCAAACGGGTATCATTCACGCGAAGTAAATTTAGTTACGGGGCTTTGACACCCCTCTCTTCCGAAAGTTTCACTCATTGTTTTTTGACATGGGATTACTCCTGACAAATTAAGCAAGAAAGTATAGACTAAATATAGTGAAATTGTTCTAGCTCAAAGTCGTCTGGTTTTTCATGCATTACTTTCATACGCATTAGTTCTACCTACAAACGCCTGACGCAACTTAATTCCCGATAACCAGTGACCAATACCACCCGCTTCATCAGCATCTTAGCCTAATATCCAATGCGCTGTCCACAGCGTGGCTTTTATTGATGTGCCCTAAAAATGACATTAGACCATCTTTCGCAAGTGATATACGGACAAGTAATGAATGACTAATGTTGTAGAGTTGATTCATGCTTAATGAGTTTGCTTACTAATTGACTTGGTAAACGCTGGGGTTGACCCATGAGATTCACAATGCAAATTGTCACCCTCGCTGCAAAGAGACACTGAACAGACCTATAAACGCATTGTTCCATGTCCACACGAGCACCTGTCAACTTCTTAATCGTTGTTTTGACTATGATTAAATCATCAAAACGAGCTGGTGAAACGAAATCCGCAGAAATTTTTCTGACTACAAAGACAAGGCCATCAACTTCTCTGAGTTTTTTTTGATCTATCCCAAGGTCGCGCAATAGTTCGGTACGGCCTCGCTCAATATATTTGAAGTAGTTCCCATAATACACAATCCCTGCTAGGTCAACATCTTCGTAGTAAACTCTCAAGGGAAGTTTGTGTTCCATTTTTGTTAGATATCAAGGCCTTGCAATGATTGATTGAGGGGTGGTTTCTTATTGAGGTGAGTCCAAGCAAGAGGAGCAAGCACCCGTCCCCTTGGTGTTCTTTGAATATATCCTCTTTGGAGTAGAAAGGGCTCTACGACATCCTCAATTGAGTCCCTTGCTTCGGACATTGCTGCGGCTATGGTTTCTATTCCAACTGGACCACCCTTATAAAAATCGGCAATGATGTTGAGGTATTTTCGGTCGGCGGAATCAAGCCCTGCCAAATCAACACCCATTCTCTCCAAAGCATCTTCTGCAAGACTTTTTGTAACGGTCCCATCACCTTCCACAATTGCAAAATCTACGACTCGAGTTAAAAGCCTGTTGGCTACTCTAGGAGTCCCTCTGGCTCTTTTAGCAATCGCCATTGACCCACCTGGGTCAATTTTTATTTTCATCAATCCTGCCGAGCGCTTTACAATCAAGTCCAATTGTTCCGTTGAATAAAAATCAAGCCGAAAATCAATTCCAAAGCGATCTCTTAATGGTGTTGTCAGTAGGCCTAGTCGAGTGGTTGCACCGACAAGTGTAAAGGGTCTAAGTTCAATTCTTACAGTTCGTGCGGCCGGCCCGGAGCCAACCACAAGATCAAGTGAAAAATCTTCCATTGCTGGGTACAATATTTCTTCGACTATTGGGGGCATGCGATGAATCTCATCAATAAATAGAACGTCCCTACTCTTGAGGTTTGTTAAGATAGCTGCGAGGTCACCGGCCTTCGCAATAACCGGCCCCGAAGTCATATGAAACTCAACGTCCATTTCTTTTGATACAATTTGCGATAAGGTTGTTTTCCCTAGCCCTGGTGGTCCGTAAAAAAGGGTATGATCAATTGGTTGGGATCTTTTTTTAGCACTTTTTATGAAGATGCTTAAATTTTCTCTGAGTTTATCGTGACCAATGAAGTCTTTGAGTAATTTGGGGCGGAGAGCATGATCGTAATCCTCGGGATTCTGCTCAGGATTGGTTGAAGGGTTATCAGCCATCAATTGGTCGCAAGTATTTGCAACGACTCTTTTAGAACTTCTTCCACCGATTTGTCCGCGTCAGTTCTAAGGGATGTTGCGATGGCCATAGCCGCTTCACTTTGAGAATAGCCAAGGTTAAGGAGGGCCGAGAGAGCTTCTGCTCGAACCGCTTGATTTCCTGTTTCTTTCGCTTGAACCTTGTTTTGTCGTTTTTTTGGTAATTGAGTTTCAGCCGCCTCAACGGCATCAGCTTCACCGGTAAGTTTAACTAATTTTCCAATTTTACTTTTGAGTTCAAATACGATCCTTTGGGCAGACTTGGGACCAACAAAAGGCGCAGCTTTTAGGGCTTGATGATCTTCTAGTGAGATCGCTTGAACCGTTCCCTGAATACCAACAAAACCCACAATTGACAGAGCTGCTTTAGCACCAATACCCTGAACGCTAAGTAATTCTTTGTATAATGCCTTTTCTGATGGGCTGATAAAACCGACGAGTTGCATTAAGTCTTCGCGGACCATCAAATCGGTGTAAATCGTGACCACCTCTCCATCATTTAAAAGTTTTGAAGTTGTACTCGGGTGGCAGTGAATTTCGTAGAAAACTCCATTAACATCGATCATGACCAATTCATCTGATACGCTTTCAAGAATTCCTGTAATCTTACCAATCATCGTGACATTCCCGACTCGTAATTAATTCGAACTTAATGATTGGATACGTGAACATAGGGAATGAGTCAAGGCTATTGCTAAAGCATCTGTACAATCGTGACCGTGATCTTGAAAATTTTTGAGTTGCATCTTGAGCATATAGTTCACTTGATCTTTGGTCGCATGCCCCTTGCCAACTATCGCTTGTTTAATACTATTTGGCGCATACTCACTGACTTCTATTCCGGCTTGTACCGGAGCAAGTAATGCCATTGCTCTCGCATGAACCAACTTGATTGAGTTGGCCCGATCGATGTTAACGAAAATTTTTTCTACGGCGGCCATCTTTGGGTGATATTCTTCAATAGTTTTTACTAATTCCGTATGAATGATTAGTAAACGAGTCGCCAATGGTCCAGGTGATGTCTTAACAGTTCCACTCGCCAAATAGGTGAAACTATTTCCTTGTCTCTCAATCACTCCCCAACCGGT
>Ga0209544_1002332_pt1 | contig 17356 bp, 13 predicted proteins | sample MesohylPK_FD_187297 | JGI IMG/M metagenome (GOLD analysis project Ga0209544, IMG submission 187297) | Host-associated microbial community of the marine sponge Aplysina aerophoba from Gulf of Piran - sponge mesohyl, lysed by proteinase K... | ecosystem: Host-associated > Porifera > Sponge >...
CTACATGAACTCATCGGTTTGCATGTAAACAAATATCCCGCTTCCGGACCAGCCTCAAGTGCTGAAAACACTACTGCCCTCAACGGTTTGCCGCCAAACGACGCCCAGAATCGACCGTGAAGTTCCGTCTAGTCCAAGATGGGAGCCCGGCTTCGGCCGGGCTCCTCTCTTGTCCGGCTGCCGAGGACCATGGCGGGGCGGTGTGGGCGAGCTTCTATCGCGGACCGACCGCTCCCCTCGCCGACAGGAGTGCACCGGAGACCGGGTCGTAGACCGCCGCGACGTAGTGGTGCATGCGGTTTCGCATTGGCAGTTCCGTCTCGTAAACGAACACGTCGCCCGGTCTGGGCTCTTGCGTTCTCAGGACCGGGAGCTTGCGAACCGGCATCTCGGACAGCCGTCCGGCCTCGTTGATCAGGGTGACCCGGAACTCCAGTTCGTTCAGCCAGCGGCCGTCCATTGGCAGCAAGGTCAGATCGTCGAGGGGGATGGTCACCTCCGTCGGCACGGAGATCTTCCTGAACCCCGCCTTGAGCGGGGCGCCGAAGCGCACTCCCAGCGAGTCGGTTCCGGGGGAACCGCCGAAGAGCAGCGAGCCCTCGACCAGCATCGAAACCTCCGTACCCCTGGACATATCGACGTAGTGCTCTCGGGACCTCACGCGGAGTTTGCGGGTCGCGTTCACGCGGACCTTGATCTTGTGAAGCGCGTCACTTCCCGTGAGCGGGGGCTCGAAGCCGAGCCAGTAGTAGGAGCGCGTGTCGGTCACCGTCTTGGCAAGGGCCTTGTCGCGGTAGGCGTTGATCATTGGCACGCCGCCGGTTTGCTCGGCCAGGAACTCGAGGACGTGGTGCTGTCGGCCCTCGGATGCGTGGCGCGTGTCCTGCGACCAGTCCGGGACCGAGAAGTACGGCCCCACGTTGCCGCCGCGCGAGTCGCCCCCTGTGAGCGACTCACCGCCCGGCTGCGGTCCACCCAGCGCCGGATACCAGCCGGGGCCGGCGTTTCTGGGCAGGGGTCCGGGGAGATCGATCGGGTAGAGGCTGTAGCCGACCAGGTTCGCGGCGTGGACCAGAGGGCCGTACAGACTGTCGAGGTTCGCGCTCGTCATTCCTGATCCCCAGGGCGACCAGAGCTTCCAGCGATGAGTCGGCGCCGCCCAACCCTCCACGAGCAGGAGCATCACCTTGCGGCCCGGCGCCTTCGCGAAGCTGCCCACTGTAGCGGCCGCGGCCATGACGGATCGTCGAGTGCGATCGCCCAGGCCGGACATGCCCGGCCGACCGTGCGCTCTTCGCTCCCGCGCCTGTCCCAAGGCCTGTCGGACAGTGGCGTGGTGGTGGCTCCAGTCTGAAAGGCACCGGCACCGGTTCCCCGTCGACCCGGAGTTCGAAGTCCTCCGCCGCCAGGCCCTTGATCCGTTTCCCCTTCCTGTCGGTGACGACGACCTCGACGTTCACCACGCGAACGTCCATCACGTCCGCGAACAGTTCGGACAACGTGTCGTCCTGGGCGACGGCCGGGAGGGCGGCCAGAAGGGAGAGGGCCGCTCCGGTGACGAAACGCTCGATCGATCGTCGCATCGTCGTCCCTCGGGGTGTCAGTGACCGACGTCCCCGCTCGTCGACATGATTGCCCCCGTGAGGGGGTCGAAGAAGGCTGCGACGTAACGGTGCGCGCCCTTGGTGATCCGCAGTTCGGTCTCGTAGACGAACACCTCGCCGGCGGCCGGTTCGCGGGCCGCGACGACCGGGATCTTCCGGGCCGGAGGACTGGACAGGTCTCCGAACTCGTTCATCAGGGTGATCTGGAACTCCAGCTCGTTCCTCCAGCGACCGTCCAGTGGCAGCAACTCCAGATCTTCCAGCGGAACGGTCACTTCCATCGGCACGAAGAGTTTCCGGAAGCCGGCCTTGCGCGGCGATCCGAAGCGCACCTCGACGGACTGGGCGCCGGGGGAGCCGCCAAACAGGAGGGACCCTTCGACCAGCATCGTGGTTTCGGTTGCCTTCGACATGTCGAGGTAGTGCTCCCGGGCCCGGGCCCGGAGGCCTTGCCGCCCGGCGACGCGGACCTCGATGTCGTGCAGTTGGTCGTCCTCGTTCCGGGGAGGATCGAAGCCGAGCCAGTAGTAGGACCGCGTGTCCGCTGCCGTCTCGGCCAGGGCCTTGTTGCTGAAGGAGTTGATCATCGGCAATCCACCCGTCTCGTCGGCCAGGTACTGGAGGACGTCGTGCCACCTCCGCTCCGACGGGAGGAGCCCCTCCGGTGTGCCCGCGAAGGTGTCGAACTCCGCGTCCTGTTGGCAGCCAGTCCCCTGGTTGACGCTCGGCTCGTTCGCCAGGACGGCGTCTTCCCGTGGCGACCGCGACCCTGATCTGTCTCGAAGAGAATCCGATCGGCGAATGGGGCCGAGGCGGTTCGCGCACCCGGGACGGGGCCCGGCGACATCGATCGGGTAGAGGCTGTAGCCGACCAGGTTCGCGGCGTGGACGAGGGGCGCGTACAGGTCGGACAGGCCCGTGGCGATGTCGCCCTGGAACCGCGTGACCCAGAGGGACCGGGGGTTCCATAGATCGATCAGCGTGTCCCATCCATCCGCCAGCAGCAGCATCACCTTGCGGCCGGGCGCGTCGGCAAAGCTGCGCAGGGTGCCGGCGGCCGCCATCACGGAGCGTCGCGTATGAACTCCCAGGCCGAACTTGTTCTCCAGGCCGAGTGCCTTCCGCTCCCTGGCCCGCACCAACGCGTCTTCGATCTCGTCGCTGGAGTTCGTCCAGTCCGTGAGGCGGTCGAGCTCCCGCCCATCGAAGGCCACTACCGCCACGCGGTCCGCCGGTCCGAGGCGGCCCAGGTCCTGCGCCAGGTGATCCAGCACGCGGTTGCGGCGCTGCGCGATCGCGAACAGGTCGTCGACGAAGATGAGGTAGTTCGTGCCCACCGGCTCCTCCGGCGCCAGCGCCGGGACGCTGCCGATCCCGTCGTCGGACGTGGCTCGCGCGAGCCCGTCGTCGACCTCGGTGAAGTAGGAGATCGGCGTCGGCGTGCCGTCCACGAGAAGCTCGAAATCGCCGGGCTCGAGGCCCTGGATGCGGTTTCCCTTCCGGTCGGTCACGACGACCTCCACGTTGACGACCCGGACATCGATCACGTCCGAGAACAGGTCCGGCAGGGGACCCTCCTGCGCGAAAGCGGGAAGAGCCACCAGGAGCCACAGGGCCGTGGCTGCCGGCAGGAATGAGCGAATGGGACGTTCTCTCGTCATGTGGTCTATGACCCTCGCTACCTCGTTTTGACGTCGCCTCTCGACGACAGGAGTTCGCCGGTGAGCGGGTCGTAGACCGCCGCTACATACCGGTGCTTGCGCTTGCGGATCCGCAGATCCGTCTCGAAGACGAAGTGGTCGCCCGGCATCGGCTCGTTGGGGATGACGACCTTGAGCTCCGTGACCGGCGGCACCGCCATCTCCCCGAACCTGTCCATCAGCCGCATCCGGAACTCCAGCTCGTTCATCCACTGGCCGTTCACCTGGAGCAGCTCCACGTCGTCGAGAGGTACCGTCACCTTCATCGGGACGAAGAGCTTGCGGAAGCCGGCCTTGCGCGGGGTACCGAAGCTCACCTCGAGGGACTCGGTCCCGGGTGAGCCGCCGAGCAGGAGGGCGCCCTCGACCAGCATGGAAACCTCTGTCGCCCTGGACATGTCCAGGTAGTTCTCCCGGGTGCGCACCCGGAGGTCGCGATGTCCGGGCAGGCGGACTCTGATGTCGTGAAGTCGGTCGTTTTCGCCGCGGGGAGGCTCGAATCCGAGCCAGTAGTAGGAGCGGGTGTCCTCCACGGTTTCGGCGAGCGCCTTGTTGCTGAAGGAGTTGATCATCGGCAGGCCCCCGGTCTCGTCGGCCAGGAACCGGAGCACGTCGTGGAACCGGCCCTCGGGCGACCCCATCCACATTGCGTACCCTCCAATTGGTCCCGCGAAGGGTGGTACCGCGCCTACCGTGCCGAAGCCGCTGATCCGAAGATCCCGGCCGCGCAGGCCGGGCAGGTCGATCGGGTAGAGGCTGTAGCCGACCAGGTTCGCGGCGTTGACCAGAGGCCCATAAAGTCGGTCCAACGTTACGCCGGAAGACGCCGCCGCGAACGACGACCTGAAGTCAAAGGAGTCGGACACGGTGGCCCATCCTTCGATCAGCAGCAGCATGACCTTCCGGCCGGGTGCGTTGGCGAAACTACGTAGGATGCCCGCGGCGGCCATGACCGATCGTCGCGTCTTTTCGCCCCGGCCTGGGCCCATGCCGTACGCGTACAGGTGGCCGCGCGCCTTGCGCCTCCTGGCCTGCCGCAACGCGTCTTCGATCCGGTCGGGCGAACCGGTCCAGTCCGTGATCAGTGTCAGGTCGCGGCCGTCGTAAGCCACGAGCGCCACGCGATCGGCCGGTCCGAGCTGGTCCAGATCCTGTTCGAGGCGCTTCAGCACCCGGTTACGGCGTTGCTGGATGGCGAACAGATCGTCGACGAAGATCAGGTAGTTCGTGCCGGCCGGTTCGTCGGCCGTGAGCGAGGGCACGTTGTCGACCCCTGCGTCGGTCGGGGCCAGCGCCCGCCCGTCGTCGATCTCGGTGAAGTAGTCGATCGGCACCGGTTCGCGGTCGACGAGGAGTTCGAAGTCACCAGGCTGGAGTCCCGTGATCCGGTTCCCCTTCTTGTCCGTGACGACGACTTCGACGTTGACGACGCGCACGTCGATCACGTCGGAGAACAGGTCCGGCAGGGGGCTCTCCTGGGCGGCAGCCGGAATGACGGTGAGGCCTAGAGCAGCGATGGCCAGTGTGAAGGATCTCATTGGGACTCCTCGGTCGTGTCTCGTCTTCTACTGCGGCCCAACGGCCCCGCTGGCTGAGAGGATCGTGCCGCTCACCGGGTCATGGACGGCTACGACGATCCGATGCTCGCGACTGCGGAGCACCAGTTCCGTGGTGTACCAGTAGTGCTGGCCGGGCTCCGGTGCCGCCGGTCCCGCTATGCGGATCGTCTCGACCGGTGTCTCGGAGCGGTCGCCGGAGTCGTTGATCACGGTGACGCGCAACTCGACTTCGTTGGTCCATGAGCCGCCCATGGGCAGCAGGGTGATGTCGTCGAGCGGAATGAGTATCTTCATCGGCACCAGGATCTTCCGGCCTCGGGCGGGTTGCGGGGCGCCGAACTCGACCGCCAGCGTTTCCTTTCCCGCTACGCCGCCGAACAGCAGGGATCCCTCGACCATCATCGTGACTTCAGTGCTCTTCGACAGATCGGGATAGCTCCGGCGCGACCTGACGCGGAGACCGGGACGGCCGACCAGTTGCACTTCGATGTCGTGGAGCTCGTCGTCCTCGTTGCGAGGCGGCTCGAATCCGAGCCAGTAGTAGGAGCGAGTGTCGGTCGCGGCCTCGGCCAGGGCGACGTCGCGGAAGGCGTTGATCATCGGCAGCCCGCCGGTCTCGCGGGCGAGGTAGCTGAGCGAGGCTTCCTGGGACCATTCGCTGTACAGATCGGTCGGGAGGGCGGAGAGGTTCGGTTGCAGCCCCAGGCTCGGACTCGGGCTGTACTGTGCGAACGGCTCGCCGGTTCCCGAGGAGGCGTTCGTGAAGGCGGGATCCAGGCCGGGAAGGTCGACGGGGTAGAGCGTGTACCCGACCAGGTTCGCGGCGTGAACGAGAGGGCCGTAGATGCTCTCGATGCTCGGAGGCCGTTCGGCCGAACCGAACTGGTCCCGGCTCCACTCCGGCACGCCCCAGCCGTCCGCCAGCACGAGCATCACCTTGCGGCCCGGTGGCTCCGCGTAGCTCCGGAGGGTGGCTGTGGCGGCTAGGACGGACCGCTGGATCTCCCGCTCGCGCCTATTCAGGTTCAGCGCCGACATGGATCGCCGGATGCCCTCACGGGAGCGGACGAGAGCTTGCGATGCCCGGTCCGCCAACGCCGGTTCGACGACAGCCGCCTCGATGTCCACTATCCGCATGATGCCCAGCGCATCGCGCTTCCGGGCCTCGCCGAAAGCGTCACGGAGTGCGTCCCGGGAGCCGGTCCAGTCCGTCAGTTGGGAGACGTTCTGCCCGTCGAACGCGACCAGGGCGACGCGATCGTGCTCACGGAGCTCCCCCAGGTCCTGCTCCAGTCGCTGGAGCACCCGGTCGCGGTCCCGTCTGACCGCGAAGTACTCGTCGACGAAGACGAGGTAGTTCGTGGGCACCGGCTCGCCGTGGATGAGCGAAGACACGGCCCCGGGCGCGCTCCCCTGTGCGTTCACCCGGGCGATTCCCTCGTCGACCTCCGTGAAGTAGTCGATCGGCACGCTCTCGCCGTCGATGCGGAGTTCGAAGTCCGCCGCGTCCAGGTCTCGGATCCGGTTGCCCTTCTTGTCCGTGACGACGACCTCGACGTTCACGACGCGCACGTCGATCACGTCGGAGAACAGGTCGGGCAGTTGCGTTTCCTGCCCGGCGGCCGGGAGTGCGGCCAGGAGCAGCGGGGCCGCGACGGCCGAACGGAAGCGGGAGAGGATCATCATCGAGAGGCTACCTGCTCGGCCGTTCCTGCCCGACCGTCCCCGAGGCTGAGAGGATCGCGCCCGACAGAGGATCGTAAATCGCGGCTACGTACCGGTGGGCTCGCTTGCGCATCACGAGGTCCGTCTCGTAGACGAAGACATCGCCCGGCTGCGGTTGGGTCGAGCCCGCGATAGGGATCTTCTCGACCGGCGTTTCGGAGCGAGCGCCTTCTTCGTCCATCAAGCTGACGCGGAACTCGAGTTCGCTCATCCTCTTGCCGGCGGTGGGCACGAGTTCCACGTCTTCGAGAGGAATCGACACTTCGATCGGTATCGCGATCTTCCTGAAACCGGCCCTGCGTAGCGCTCCGAAACGCACATCCAGGGTTTGGTCGCCGGGGGAGCCGCCGAACAGCAGAGTTCCCTCGACCAACATGGTGACTTCGGCGCCCCCGGGACATGTCCAGGTAGTGCTCGCGGGTCCGTACGCGGAGTTTCTTGTGTCCGACCAGCCGCACCTTGATCTTGTGAAGCTGGTCGTCTTCATCCTGAGGGGCTTCGAAGCCGAGCCAGTAATAGGAGCGGGTGTCCGCCACGGTCTCCTCGAGGGCCCGGTCTCGTAGCGAGTCGATCATCGGCCGTCCGCCTGTCTGTCGGGCGAGGGAGAGGAGAGCATCGTGCCCCGGCTGAGTCCACGTGGTCGACGTTCGTGACGAGGTGGAGTACCCCGGGTTGCTGCCACGGGAATCGCTTGTTGTGAGAAACGCCTGGCCGCCCGAACTGTTGTGCCGGACGGTCGTGCTCGTGCGCCGCACGGCCGTAACCCTCCACCCGGGGAGGTCCACCGGGTAGAGGCTGTAGCCCACCTGGTTCGCAGCATGAACGAGCCGAGTGTACGGGTCTCTGACGTTCGCTGGAACTGGATCCGATGCCCAGAAGTGGCGAGGGGCCTTCGGCGAACTCCAATTCTCTGCCAGGAGCAGCATCACCTTGCGGCCGGGGGCGTCGGCGAAACTGCGAACCGTGGCCGTTGCGGCCATGACCGCCCGGTCGGTCTGGCGGACTCGGAATCCCAGGTTGGGTTGCCGGCCGTGGCCAGAGGCGCCGCGCTCGCGAGCCCTAAGGAGGGCCTGGCCTATCTCCTGGCGGGAGCTGGTCCAGTCGGTCAGCCGGGAAAGACCGTCGCCATCGAAGGCGACGATCGCGACGCGATCCGCCGGGGTCAGCAGAACGAGATCCTGCTCAAGCCGGTCCAGCACCCGGTTGCGGTGCTGCCCGACCGCGTGCAGGTCGTCGATGAAGATGAGATAGCTCGTGCCCACCGGTTCGTCGTTGACCAGGGACGGGACTCCCCCGACTCCGTCTTCGGATCGGCCCCGCGCGTAGCCTTCGTCGACCTCCGTGAAGTAGCTGACCGGGACCGGTTCACCGTCGACCAGAAGTTCGAAGTCGTTCGCTTCGAGACCGCGGATTCGATTCCCCTTTCGGTCCGTGACGACAGCCTCTACGTTGACGACACGGACGTCGACCACGTCGGAGAACAGGTCGGGCAGGGGACTCTCCTGTCCCCAGACGGGGACGGCTACGACGCAGAGGGTGACAGCTGCCGCTGAACCCAGCCTCATTGAATCTCCCTGGCTGTCTCGTGGGTCAAGACAGTGTGCTGAGCAGCAACACCCGTGCCAGGGTCGTCGTTCAGGGAGGTGCGTCCACGCGAATGTGGGGCGCGAACGCAGCGAAGTCGCTTACGTTCCAGGTGAGGATCGATTCGGCTTGCGCCTTGAGTGCCGCTCGAGCGATGAGCGTGTCGTAGGTTCTGCCGCCGATGGCTCCGAGCCGGACGGCTTCACTCAGGGCATCCCAGGTCTCCGCCCCGGTCAGGTGGACCACGGGTGCGGAACGCCAGTTGGCCTCGATTGCCGCGAGAGCGTCTTCTGCCCGCAGCCGATAGGGCGCTGGCAGTCGCGTCAGCACGGAGTAGGTCTCCGCGAGCGAATGAGACGCCAAGACGAGTTCATCGCCCCGTTTCGTGCGCCGATCGAGTTCCGCCAGGGTGCGTTCGTGATGCTCGTGCCAGGAACTGACCGCCGCCACCAGGCAGGTCGTGTCGCAGAGGTAGAGGCTCAATCGCTCGGGCGTCCGCGGTCTTGCCGCGTGCGGACTTCCTCGATAGCGGCGGCGATTTCCGATGCGGTCAATGCAGGCGGCGCCTTGCCAGTCGGAACGGCGACGACCACCGAACCTCGGCGTTCAAGCTTCACTTCGAGGGGTTCCGGCTCGATCTGAACGCAACCGCCGGTCAGGCGAAACCGGACGTGGGTGCCCGGGTGCAGGTGTGCGGCCTCTCGAATAGCCTTGGGTACGACCAGTCGGCCAGCTCTATCGATCACGGTCATGGCACGGAAGATACCACTGCTCGTGCCACCATCCAAGCCAATTCGGGTGCCAGAGAGGCCGGGAGCGAGCGCCTGGGCGAGCCGGAAACAACTTAGCGACGAAGCTGCCCGAGCCTGCGGCGGAGCCGCGGGGCATCGGGGCTCCCCGCTTCCTCGGCGAGATCCAGTGCCTTTTCGAGCTGCGCGGCGGCGGGGTCGTCGAGTCCTGAGGCGGTCATCGCTTCGGCCACGTTCTCAAGAAGCTGAATCAGAGCGCCACGGGTCGGGGGATCCTGGGGGCGCGCGCCGTAGGCGCGGTCCAGTGTTTCCACGGTCCGAACGACGTCGCCTCGTTCCGCACTGATAAGGGCGATGAGCAGCATCATGTTCACGTTGGCGGCGTTTTGTTCCAGAGCTTCCTCCGCCATCGCGAGGGCTCCGGTCTGATCGCCGTTCTGGAAGAGGGCGCGGGCCAGGAACGCGGCGACGCCTTCGAGTTCCGGGTGCAGGTCGTAGGCGCGGCGGGCAGCCGCGAGTGAGCCCCGCTGGTCGCCCGAGGCTGCGAGCACTTCGGCCAGGGCGAAGTGGAGTTCGGGCCGGGAGGCGTCGACTTCGATGCCGGCCTGGAGCTCGCGCTGCGCGAGGTCGAGTTCGCCGTGGACGCGGTGGGCGTTCGCGCGCCGCAGGTAGCTGCGGACATCGAGTGCGAGGTCGTGGACGCTGGAGCGGACGGGATCGTTGCGGTAGTTGATGCGGCCCAGAGAGCGTGCAGCGGCCGCGATCTGCTGCGCCCGGCTCCGGTCGCCGGCGCGGGCAAGGGCCTGGGCAAGGGTGGCCGCGAAGGAGCGGTTCTCGGGCGCCAGGTCGCGGGCCCGGGACAGGTGCCGGCTGGCGTTGGCGGCGTCGCCCGCGCTCAGCGCCAGCCGGCCGAGCCCGGCGTGGGCGTGGGCGTTGGCCGGCATGAGCCGCATTGCCCGTTCGTAGTGGCGGGCGGCTTCGTCGAACTGCCCGGTGCGCTCCAGGGCTTCCGCGTAGCGGACGTGGCCGGGGGCGTAGTCGGGGTCGAGGTCGATGGCGGCCTGGTAGAGCGGCAGGCTGTCGGCGGCGGAGCGCTCGTCGACGAGGGCGGCGAGCAGGTAGGGCCAGCGGAAGGTCCGCGGCGACAGCTCGTGGGCTCGGCCGTAGGCGGCGATCGCTTCTTCGGTGAAGGTGTGAGCCTCGAGTGCCATGCCGTAGCGCCCCCAGGCGTCGCCGCTTTGGGCGTTGGCGCGGAGGTCGGCCTGGAGGGTTGTGAGGCGCTGGCGGACGGCGGGCTCGGCGCCGTCGAGTTGGGGGACGGGGATCTGCTGGGCGGGGAGGGTGGTGGCGGTGGCCACGGCCAGCAGGAGAGTCAGTGAGCGGCGGCTCACGGCGGGCTTCCTTCGCCGCGGATGAGTTCGACGATCTGGTTGGCGGCGGCGCCATCGAAGGTCTCGGCGAGGCCGTCGGGCCAGACGACGTCGAAGCTGCCTACGGCGTTGGCGGTGCCGAGGCCGAGGTGCGCCGTTGCCGGTCCGGTGGAGAGGTATCCGCCGGAGGAAAGGACGTGGAGCAGGCGGGGGCCGCTCGCGGTGCGGACGGTAAGCCGGGCGCCGATCGCTTCGCGGTTGAGGCGCGGGTCGACGGCGCGGATCTGGAGCCAGTTGGCCGCGGGGGGCGGCGGGACGGCGTTGTCGATCGTCAGGTTGCGCAGCACCTGGGGGGCTCGGTCCAGGTTGGCGATCACCACGTCGAGGTCGCCGTCGCGGTCCAGATCGGCGGGAACGAGTGCCCGACTGAGGCCGAGTGCGGTCCAGGGGGCTTCGGAGGAGGCGTCGGTGAAGCGACCGCCCTGGTTGATCAGAAGAAGGTTGGGCTCGCCGTAGTCGGCCCAGACTGCGGGCAGGCTGCCCGTGGCTTCCTGGCTGCCCGTGGCCCCAGGGTCCCCCAGCGGCGCCAGTGCGGCAGGCCGCCGTTTGACGGCTCCGTTCGCAACCGCGAGGTCCAGGTCGCCGTCGTTGTCGGCGTCGAAGAAGGCGGTGCCGAAGCCGGTCAGGTCGAGGCTGGCGGCGCCGAGGTCGGATTCGATCGTCGCGTCTTCGAAGCCGGGCAGCATCAGGTTGCGGTAGTAGGTGTTCGTTTCGGTGATCAGGTGGGTCACGAACAGGTCGAGGTCCAGATCGAGGTCCGCGTCGCCGGTGCCGATGCCCATGCCCGCTTCGCTGTTGCCCCAGCGGTTGAAGGCCGCCCCCTGAAGGACCGCGTCGTTGATGAAACGGCCTCCGCCCTCGTGGATCCAGAGGTTGTTCGGGTCGGCGTCGTTGGCGACGTAGATGTCGACCTCGCCGTCATGGTCGAAGTCGGCGGCGACGACGCCGAGCCCGGCGTCCTCGACCGCCGTGATCCCGGCGGCAGCGCTCACGTCTTCGAATCCGCCGCCGCCGAGGTTGTGCAGCAGCACGTCGCTCAGTCCCTCGAACTCGGTCGGCCCGCAGAAGTCGCGCCGCCCGCCGTGCTGGGAGCAGACCCGCTCGGGATCGAAGGCGACATAACGGGCGACGTAGATGTCGAGGTAGCCGTCGCGGTCGTAGTCGAGCAGGGCGGCGGAGGAGGACCAGCCGGGTGTGGCCGCGCCCCACGCCACCGTGCGGTCGGTAAATGTGGCGTTGCCGTCATTGAGTAGCAGCCGGTCCGGGCCGACGCGGGTCAGGTAGAGGTCGACGTCGCCGTCGTTGTCCAGGTCGCCGGCGGCAGCGCCCATCCCGTCCCCTTCCAGGCCGGCGGCCGCTGTGGCGTCGGTGAAGCTGCCGTCGTCCTGCTGCAGGTAGAAGCGGTTGCCGCCGGGCGTCGGAGCAATGAAGTACAGGTCTAGGTCGCCGTCGGCGTCGGCATCGAACAAGGCGACACCGGCGCCCATCACCGCGGGCATGGGATAGGTGGAGTCCGTGCCACTCGGGAGGACGTGGTCGATGCCGCTTTCGGCCGTGATGTCGACGAAGCGAGGGGCGGCCTCGGCCGGCGCGCCGGCTGCTGGAACTTCACCCGGATCCACGCCGCCCTCCGGCGGCGCCGAGCAGGCGAGGGCCAGGGCCAGAACCAGGCCCGGCACCCGAGTGACGCGTTCTCGCGTCATATGCGAACCAGTCCGGGCGCACGCCCCAGGGCGCTCGGATGGCACGGCGCCCGGATGCGGGCGAAGCGCCCGCGTTCCCATGAACGCTACTGCCAGGCCCCCTGGATCGCGCCGACGATGGCGAGACCGAGTGTGATGTGTCCAGCGTTGATCAGCCACAACTTGAGCGAGCGCTGTTCGAAGAGATAGTTGACGCCCATCATCATCGAGGCGATGCCGAGGCCGAGCAGCAGACCGGTGTGGATCCCGATCATGTGGCCTCCGCCGCCCATCTCCGCCAACATCATGCCGACGACGATGGCGGCGATCAGCTCCAGGACGAACGTGCCGCCCATCGTCTTGACCATGTTCGTCTCCGGCGGGTTCTCCATGTCGATCCCCAGTTCGGCGGCCCACGCCTTGCCGAACAGAAAGGAGTACCAGACGGCGCCGAGCGCGAAGAAGGCGGCGGCGGACACGACAACGGCGAGCCAGTTCAGATCGGCTAGATGCATTCGAAACTCCTGTTCCTTGGTTGGGGGACCTAAGCCAGTGTAGCGCCGAGTCGAGGTGGAGACCTTGGCCCGATCTCACTCCTCCGGCGCGCCGAAGTGCTCGATCATGTAGCCGTCGTAGGGGCCGGCGAGAAAGTCCAGGAAGACCTCGTTGACCAGCTTGACCGCCCTGCTTGTGGCGTACTCGAAGTCGCCGTCCAGGCAGCGCACCTCGATCGACACGGCGCCGGCCCGGTTGCGGCAGCCGGCATTCGCTTTCCCCGGATCGAGGCGCCGGTGCTCCGGCAGTTCCTCGCTGTTGCGTCCCGCCACGTAGGCCCGAAGCGCCCGGTCCATCTCCGACGGATAGGGAACCCCGGGCAACAGATCGACGAACACCAACGCCCGGCGCCTTGGATCGAACCGCAGCCGATGCGGTTCGGGGGCATGCCACAGAAACCGGCACTCCAGGTTGCCGTTCCGGTCCACGTTTGCCCCGAATCCCCGAAAGATCCCCCGATCGGCGTACTTCTGCAAGCAGCCGAGCACCGTCTCACGCGGGATCTCCACTCAGTGGTAGTACGCCATGCAGCCGGGTTCGACCTTGCGGGGGAGGCCGGGTGGGTACTCGTTGGTCCAGAACTCCTTGATCGCCTGGCAGTTGATCAGGGTGGAGACGCCGTCGTTCGCGGCCATCTCGTAGCTGCGCGGGAGGGCTTCCCGGAGTTGCTCGGGGGAGGTGACGTACTCGCCGCGGGCGCCCAAGCCTTCGGCGATCTTGTCGTAGCGGAGGTTCTCCTGGAACAGGTACATGTGCATCGAGCGCGTGGCTCGCCGAGCCGAACCGAAGACGCCCCAGGCGTTGTTGTTGTAGACGAGGACGACCGCCGGGATGCGGTACTTGGCCAGCGTCTCGAACTCCATGCCGGAGTAGCCGACGCCGGCGTCGCCGGTGATGCCGAACACCGGCGCGCCGCGGTAGGGCGCCTGCGGACCGACGCCGTTCATCACCGCGGCGCCGGCGCCGACCGTGTAGCCGACATCCGGGCCGATCGCGCCGTACTGGTAGGCGCCGTTCAGGATCTGGCCCGGCCGGTGGGCGCGCAGCCACCGCCGGGTGTAGCGGGCGATGCCGTAGCCGCCGGAGACCACCGTCGTCTGCTCCTTCGGCAGATCGCCGGAGTAGAGGAAGGAGGAGAGCTCCTGCGCGATGACGGCCGGATGGATCGTGTCCGTCGCGGCGCTGTGCTTCAGCCCGAGTTCGTACCACTCCGCGTTCTGCTTCTCGAACGCGTCCCGGGCGGCCGCGAGCTCGGCGCGCCAGGCCGGGCGCGACGCGGACGGCAGCGCTTCGGCCAGAGCCTCCAGCCCGCCGCGGGCGCTGGCGACGAGACCGAGATCGACCGGCAGGTTGCGGCCGATGTCGGCGGCGTCCTGGTCGATCCGGATGACCTTCGCGTCGGGGTCGAAGGCGACTTCGCCGACGTTGGGCATCGAGTACTGGCCCGCGAAGATCACGAGGTCCGCCGAGAGCAGGGCGTCGGGTCCGGTGCTCACGGAGAGCGGGTGACTGTCGGGGAAGTGACCGCGCATGGGCCCCGACTCGACGACGGCGATGTCGGCGCGCTCGGCCACCGTCCTCAGCACGTCCCACGCGCGGTCGTAGAAGACGCCGGTCGATGCGACGATGATCGGCCGTTCGGCCTTCTGGATCATCTCCACCGCCTTCGCCGTGTCCGCTTTGGACGGGTAGGGGTGGGAGTCGGTGCGGTAGGTGCTCTTGTCGTGGTAGTAGAGCAGGTCGTCCGGCGTCTCGAACCGGGCCCGGGCGACCTCGCCGGTGAAGTCGAGATGCACCGGCCGCGGTACGCCGGACCGCAGGTGGCGGAAGGCATAGGCGGCGTATTCGTAGACGCGGTTCGGCGTGATCAGCCGCTTGCCGTACTTCTTCATGCCGACCGTCGTCGGTTGCTGGTAGCCGCGCTGGATGCCGCGCTCCGTGTCGTCGCCGCCGACCGTCATGTTGCTGGCCAGAACCAGGAGCGGAGTGCGGGCGGCGTTGGCGGCGCCGATGTTCATGATCATGTTCGTGAACCCGGGACCTTCGGTGCCCGAGCACGCGGCGACTTCGCCGGTAACCCGGGTGAAGCCGTCGGCGGCGGCGCACATGCCGCCCTCGGTGCGGCCGCCGTAGGTCGGGATGCCCTCGGCGGCGATCGCGTTGATCACCTGGTAGTTGCCCGGCGCGCAGAACAACGCCTTGAGCCCTTCGTGGGCGCAGGCGCGCGCGAAGACCTGGGCGCCGTTCATCGGGAACTCGGCCGGGTCGGGCGCCTCGTTCCGGGTGCGCGGGATGTCATCGGGAATCGCGATCGGCCGCTCCTCGCGGTCGACGGCGGCGGCCCTGGCCTGCTGGGCGAAGAGCGCGGCGGCCCCGACACCGGCGGCACTCGCGGCGCCGGAGGCGACGAAGCTGCGGCGGGAGACCGGGGAACCGTCCTTCGGTTCCCGGGCCTCGCGTTTCCGGGTGGGTTGGGCTTCAGGCGCGCGTTGCGATTCGCTCATGGTCTGTTCTCCTTGGTCTGCACGGTCCCCTCAGCCGGTGATGGCCGCAGCTCCCTCGGTCCGATGCTGCGCAGGTAGTGGACGAGGTCCCAGATCTCCTCATCGTCGAGCTCCGCCTCGAACGGCGGCATGTCGAGGCCGGCGCCGAACTTCGTGTTGCGAAAGAGGTCGCCGTCCGTCGTGCCGAACAGCCAGCGGTCGGGGTCGGTGAGGTCGGCGGCCTCGAAGTCGATGTTCTCGAGCGCGCGGCCGTCGAAGCCGTGGCAGATCTGGCAATGGCGCAGGTAGTGGGTCCGGCCCCTGCGCTCGGCATCCTGGCTGTGCGGCGTCGGGTTGACGGCGGCGATGGCCGGAGCGTCCGCCGGTTCGGTGGTGCCGGGCGCTTCGGACTGGCCGGCCGCGGCCGCGGCAAAGCCGAGCGACGCAAGCGTCGCGGCCTGGAGCACTCTTTGGACGACTGTCATCGGGGTTGCCGGGACAGTGTAACCGCGCGGGCTTCCGGCGGCAGGGCGTCCAGAAAGCCGGCGCTTCGCGCCGGATGCCGGCCAGAAGGCCGGCGCACCCAGTGGCGGCTACTCCGCAGGGGCGGGAATCAGCTCGATTCGGGCCTCCGCGGCCTCGAGGATGGCGGGGCGGGTGTAGAGCAGAGGGAACGCCTCATCCGCGGCCCAGGGCTCGAAGAGGTCCTTGTAGTGCGGGCTGCGCGGGTCGCCGGACTGGCCGGGGTTGTTCATCGCAACCGAGGCGTCCCAGTTGCCGACGTCGATCACCATGCGGAAGGAAGCGCCGGATCGCTGGTTGAAGTCGCCGCCGTAGCTCGTGTTGCCCACCGTGTCGCCGGACCCGCCGCGGGGCGCGGGCCCGACATCGGCCAGTCGGCGGATGTCGTCCGGAAGGTGCGCGGACATGGGGTGCCGCAGGGCGATCTCGTGCAGGTCGCCCCAGCGCCAGGAGGCGGGGTCAGGGCCCAGGCGTTCGCCGACGTCGGCGTAGGCGGATACGAGACTGTCGAGGAGCGCTTCGTCGCGCGCCCGGCGGGGCCGGGAGCCGAGCCGCGGATCGACCTCTTCGAGCAGCCTCAGCAGGTTCTCGTCCTGGACGGGGAGCGGATCGTCACCCGCCTCGAGCGCTGCTGCCATCCGCCGGCCGACCTCGGCGTCGAGATGCCGCCGCCACCAGACCTCGAACAGCGCGGCCGCGGCGCTGTCCGCGGCGAGTTCGCCGTTCCAGCCGCCCAGGAGCTCGAGCGCCGGCGTGGCCTCCGGCGTCGGTTTCGCTCTGCTCAGCAGCGCGAGCAGGCGGCGGGCCGGGATGGAGACATAGTCCGTCTGGAGCCGCACCGCGCCCTCGACGGTCATCGCGTCCTCGGCGTCCAGCACTTCGCCGATCCGCTGGCGACGGTAGGGCCCCGCCCACTCCCAGCCCAGGGGAACGTCGTAGCCGGGTGGCAGGTTCATCTCGTTGGCGGTGGCCACCCAGCCGCGTTCCGGGTTGAACTCGACGGGCAGTTCGTCCATGTCCCGGTAACCCCGCCACTCGTAGCGCCCGTCGCCCGGCACCGGCAGCAGGCCGTCCCAGTTGGGGCGAATCGGCGCGAGGCCGCCCGGCTTCCAGCCGATGTTGCCGTTCGTGTCGGCGTAGACCTGATTCTCGGACGGCGTGCCCCAGCGGTTCATCGCGGCCAGGAACTGGTCCCAGTCGCGCGCCCGGATGTACTCGATCGACCCTAGGTAGGGGGCCATCCCGGGCTCGAGCCAGGCGGCGCGCAGGCCGATCGCCAGGTCTCGGTCGGGGTCCCGGTAGAGCACGGGGCCATGGTGGGTGAAGCGAAGTTCCTCGGTGCGAGCGTCGCCGCCGCGAACCGGAATCGTCTCGAGGGTCACCTCCATCGGCAGCCAGTTGCCTCGATACTCGTAGAAGTCGGGCTCGCCGGGCTTCGTTCGGTAGACGTAGAGGTCTTCCTGGTCGATGCTGAAGATCGTCAGGCCGAACGCGATCGTGCCGTTGTGCCCGATCGAGATGCCGGGCAGCGCCGGTTCGCCGGCGCCGATCAGGTCAAGCCCCGGCGAACTGAGGTGGACGATGTAGCGCAGCGAGGGCACGGCTTGCGTGCGGTGCGGATCGTTCGCGAGCAGAGGTCTGCCGGTGGCGGTGCGGCGAGGCGAGATCGCCCAGTTGTTGCTGCCCTGGGAGGCCGGGTCGACCTCGTCCTGGAAGCCGGCTGCGAGGTTGTTGAAGCGGACGCCGCGGGTGCCGAGCCGGTA
>Ga0209544_1002343_pt1 | contig 17309 bp, 16 predicted proteins | sample MesohylPK_FD_187297 | JGI IMG/M metagenome (GOLD analysis project Ga0209544, IMG submission 187297) | Host-associated microbial community of the marine sponge Aplysina aerophoba from Gulf of Piran - sponge mesohyl, lysed by proteinase K... | ecosystem: Host-associated > Porifera > Sponge >...
GTCAGGTGCAGGTAGTACGGAGCCCCCGCCTCCTCGGGAAACTCCACCCGGACCGTGAAGTACTTCATCAGCGTCTCGAGACTGCCGGCCGGTCCCAGATAGACGAGCACCTGCTCCGAGAGGCGGCCGACCTCCGCCACCTTCGCCGTGCCGAGGTCGGCGTACCAGGTCGTCGCCACATCGCCCCGCACGGTCACCACCATGGGATCGGGTTCGACGATCTCCCAGCGGAGTTCCTCGGGCGGCCGGTAGCGGAACCAGCCCTGACTCTCCTCCGGCTCGAGCAGCAGCTCGCTGCTCTCGTACTGCACCAGGCGCGCCTGGAGGGTCTCGATCCGGTTCTGCTCGTACTTCACCCGCTCCACCAGCCGGCTCATCCGTTCGCGCAGGCCGATGCCCTCGGCCCCCGGATCGGGCGGCGCGGCCGGGGCTTCCGGCGACTGGGCCCGGAGCACGGGAATCGCGACCAGGACCAGGAGCGCCAGGAACAGCACGCCCTGCCTCGACGCGCTGCCGCTGGACCTGAACCCGAGGTACGTCATCGTATTGGCCGGAGCCAGCCGTAGAGTAGCAACCAGTGAGCCATCAGATGAACGCGTCTCCCAAGCTCGCCTTCCGCGATCCGATTCACGGCTTCATCGAAGCCGACGAGCTGGAGGCCGCGCTGATCCGGACCAGGCCGATGCAGCGCCTGCGACAGGTCCGGCAACTCGGCCTGACCCATCTCGTATTCCCCGGCGCCGAGCACAGCCGCTTCGGGCACGCCCTCGGCACGATGCACCTCGCCGGGCGCGTCTACGACGCCCTGGCGCGGGCCGACGAGATGCCGCTCGACCCCGGTCGGCGGGCGCGCGCCCGCCGCCTAGTCCGGGCGGCCGCCCTGCTCCACGACCTCGGCCACGCCCCGTTCAGCCACTGGGCCGAGGACCTGTTCGAGGACGGGATCGACCACGAGGAGATGAGCCGGCGCCTGCTCGCCGGCGACGAGATCGGCGGCGTCTTCGAGCGCTTCGGCGACGGGGTCGAGGGCTCGGACGTGATCCGGCTGCTCGGCGACCGGCTCGACGGGCCGGAGCGGTTGCTCTCGCCCATCGTCAGCGGCGAACTCGACGTGGACAAGATGGACTACCTGCTGCGCGACTCCCTCTTCTGCGGCGTGCGCTACGGCAACTTCGACCTCGACCAGGTCGTCTCGACCGTGCGGCCCCTGGTCGACGACGCGACCGGCGAGCACCGCCTGGGCATCGACGCCGAGGGCCTGCACGCGGTCGAGAGCCTGATCCTGGCCCGCTACTACATGTTCACGCAGGTCTACTTCCACGTCACCGGCAAGGCCCTGGAGCTCCACCTGAACGAGTGGCTGCACGAGCAGGGGATCACCTGGAGCAGCGATCCCGACCGCTTCCTGGCCGACGACGACGGCGAGATGATGACCCGGATGCGGCGTTCGGACAGCCTGCACGCGCGCGCCATCACGGACCGCGCCCATTTCCGGCTCGCCCACGAGACCGAGGAGCACCTGGCCCCGGAAGAGAAGCTCGCGTTCGAACGGCGCCTCGAACCCCTGCGCGAGCGCTACGGCCGGGATCTCCTGATCTCGAACTCGGCCAAGGACCCTCACCGGCTCGGCCGCGGCCGGGTGCCCGTCCGTCAGGCGAACGGACGGCTAGTGCCGCTCGAGGAAGCGAGTCACTTCATGCGCTTTCTTCGGCGGATCGATCGTTACAGGGTCTACTGCAGCGAGGCCGTCTACGACGAAGTGAAGCTGGTGCTCGCCGGCTGATCCCCGGCCGGAGCGACCAGGATCGACTCTCGCCCGACCGGATGGAGCAGGCTGGCGGCATCGGGCCGAAGCCTCGCCACCACGCGCACGATCAAGCGGCCCTCCACCTCGAACTTCGCCTCGTAGTTCGTCCGCGGCCCCTCGGGCCACGCCCCGGGCAGGTGCTCGACGTCGACCGCGGGATGGGCCTCCAGCGTCTCCACGACCGCCTCGCCGTACTCGACGTGGTCGGTGGCGAAGCACAGCCGTCCCGAAGTCGGCTCGAGCAGAGCGAGCACCAGATCGACCGTGCGCGGGTCGAGCAGCCGGCGACGATGGTGCCGGCTCTTGGGCCACGGATCGGGGAAGTAGATGTGGACGGTGCGGGCCATCGCCGCGGGCAGCAGCGTCGAAATCAGGTACAGCGCCTCGCCGCGCAGCAGGACGAGATTGTCGAGGGCCCGAGCCCCGGCCCGGCGAGCCGCCAGCCGGAAGTACTTCGACACCATCTCCACACCGAGAAACGGTCGCCCGGGCGCCGCGGCGGCCGACGCGAGCAGGAACCGGCCCTTGCCGAAGCCGAGCTCGACCTCCCAGTCCGAGCGCTCCTTGAACGCCGCCAGCAACTCGGACCGGCAGGACGCGAGGCCGCGGAACCCGGCGCCGCTCCAGGCCAGTGGCGTCAATGCGCTCAGAGCAGTTCCCGGCGGCCAAGGGCCTGCAGTTTCTCGACCATACGACGCACGTCCTGCGCCCGCTCGCGCGGCACGACGAGCACCGCGTCGCCGGTCCTGACGATCGCCAGGCCCTCGACGCCGATCGCCGCCACCGTGCCGGCGTCGGCGAAGAGGAGGTTGTCCCGCGCATCGACGGCGAACGTGGAGCCCACCGTCCGGTTGCCGTCGCCGTCCTCGGGCAGCGCCTCCGCCAGCGACGCCCAGGAGCCGAGATCGTTCCAGCCGCAGTCGGCCACGACGCATCCGATCGAGGACAGCCGCTCCATCAGTCCGTAGTCGATCGACACGGACTCGAGCTCCGCGTAGAGCGCCCGCCGGCGCTCCGGGTCGCTCCCCTCCGCGGCCAGACGCTCGAGGCCGGCGGCGAGTTCGGTCAGGTGCCGGCGGTAGAGATCGAGCAGAACGGTGCCGCGGAACAGGAAGATCCCGGCGTTCCAGAAGTGACGGCCGGACTCCTTGAAGCGAACCGCCGTCTCCGGGTCCGGCTTCTCGGTGAACCGCGCCACCCGCTCGACACTCCCGGCCTCCGCGTGCGCCTCGAGCTCCAGGTAGCCGTAGCCGGTTTCCGCCCAGGCGGGTGCGATGCCGACGGTCACCACGTCGTGGTCGCCGCGCTCGACCGCCTGGGCACCCACGCGAAGCACCTGCCGGAAGGCATCCTCGTCGGCGACCCAGTGGTCGGATGGAAACACGGCGATCACGTCGTCCCGACCCTGTTCCGGCATCGAACGCACCGCCCAGCCGATCGCCGGCGCCGTGTTGCGGCCGCTCGGCTCGCCCAGGATTCGCGAGGGGCAAAGCCCGGGCAGTTCGGTCGCGACCGCGGGCGCCAGTTCCTCCGTCGTGCAGACCCAGAGCCCGTCCGCGCCGCAGAGCGGCTCGATCCGGCGCGCGGTCGCGTCGAGAAGCGAACCGCCGCCGAGCAGGTCGAGGAGCTGCTTCGGGCGTCGCCGTCTGCTCACCGGCCAGAACCGCGAGCCGATGCCGCCGGCCAGGATGAGACCAATCATGTCCTGCCCTCCCGCCGGGACCGCGAACCGACACCGCCGGCCAGGATGGGACCAATCACTGCTCAGGCCGCCGGGTCAGTCGCCGGCGCCATCGGTGCGCCACAGCGCGACTTCGGCCAGTGACTTGCGCCGCAGGTCGGGCACCTCGCAATCCGGCGCCGGATAGCCGACCGGAAACAGGATGTACGGCTTCTCGTTCGGCGGCCGCTCGAGAATCTCGCTCAGGAAGCGCATCGGGCTCGGCGTGTGGGTCAGCGTGGCGAGGCCCATTCCGTGCAGGGCCGCGATGAACAGGCCGCAGGCAATGCCGACGCTTTCCTTGACGTAGTAGTTCTTGCGCTTCGCTCCCTGCTCGTCGAAGCCGAAGAGCTCGGCGAACACGACGACGATCCAGGGCACGGTGGTCAGGAAGGGCTTGCGCCAGTCCGTGCCCAGGGGCTTGAGCGCCTCCAGCCACTCGTCCGGCATCCGGCCGCCGAGATAGCTGTGCTTCTCCTCGGCCTCCGCCGCCTCCCGGATCCGCGCCTTGATCTCCGGATCGCTGACCGCCACGAACCGCCAGGGCTGGCGGTGCGCCCCCGAGGGCGCGGTCGACGCGGCCTCGATCGCCCGTTCGATCAGCCGCCGCGGCACCGGCTCGTCGGTGAAGAAGCGCACGCTGCGCCGGCTGTCGAACTCCTCGAAGATCCGGTCCGCCCTGCGTTCCATTTCGGGTGGCTCGACCCGAGGGGGCCGGTAGGAAACGAAGACCGGAGCGTCCGGCTCAGCCACCCGCCCGCTCATCCGGCATCAAGGCCCCTGCCCCGGTTCCGACGACTGTTCTCCCGCCGCGGTCCGAAGAAGTTCCTCCTCGACCACGCCGGCCAGATCTTCATAGGCGACCGCGCCCGCGAGCGGCCGGCCGTTCACGAACAGGGCCGGCGTCCCGTTGACCCCGACCTGGATTCCGGCACGCCGGTCGGCCTCCACGCGCTCCGGCGTGTCCTCGGCCTCCATGCAGGCGGCGAAGGCCTCCGTGTCGAGCCCGGCGCGCTCCGCCTTCTCCTTCAGGTCTGACGCGGTCAGCGCGTCCTGCTCCTCGAACATCAGATCGTGAAGCTCCCAGAAGGCGCCCTGGTCCTGGGCGCACACCGCGGCCTCGGCGGCGCCCTGGGCGTTGGGATGGATCGCGTGCAGCGGGAAGTGACGGAACACGAGGCGCACCTCGGTCGGGTACTCCTCGAAGAGCTGCTCCAGGGTCGGCAGGACCCGCTTGCAGTACGGGCACTCGAAGTCCGACCACTCAACGATCGTCACCGGCGCCTCCGCCGCGCCCCGGGCCGGGCCGGTCCCGGGATCGACGGCGAGACGGTACGGCTCGAGCAGGTACTCGATCTCGTGCCCGTCCTCGAGCTGCTCGACGAACCGCTGCTGGGCCAGAAACACCCGCACCTGGTCCTCGAGTTCCTCCCGCCCGCCACGGATCCGGCCTTCGTTCTCGGTGAAGAAGGCGTCGATCTCCTCGTCCGTCAACTCGGCCTGGAGACGCTCCATCTCCCCCTCACGCCAGTCCTCCGGCGAGAGTTCCGCTTCCCCGGCCGCGGCGATCACCAGGCGGTCGCGGACGATCCCCTCGAGCGTCCGCTCGATCAACTGGTGCCGCTCCGAGTTGACCTGCAGATCGCACTGGATGCGCTGCTGTTCCAACTGGTCCAACTGCGCGGCGGCCCTTTCCAGGGCCTCGTCGTGGCCGATGTCCACCCCGTCGAGCCGGGCCACGGCCCGAGCCTGGGGATTCTCCTCCTGGGCCGAAGCCCCGGATTCCGGCCGCAGGACCAGGAAGGCGATCACCGCCAGCAGGACGGCGTAGACGGCCGCATGAACGCCCCAGGCGGACCGACTATTGCTCTCGGAACTCTCTGTACTCAAGGGTCTCCTCCTCGGCGGTCACTCTACCGGAGGCGCCGGGCTAGCATGGCCGCCGGATGGCCGGACGGTTCATCACTTTCGAGGGTCTCGACGGCAGCGGCAAGTCGACCCAACTCGAACGCGTTGCGCATGGCCTTGAGGTGCGCGGGGTCACCCACGTGGTGACCCGGGAGCCGGGCGGCACGCCATTCGCCGACCTCCTGCGCGAGTTGTTCCTGAGACGGGAGGCGGCCCAGGTCGATGGCGTGGTCGAACTGATGCTCGTGTTCGCCAGCCGCCGCCAGCACCTGATCGAGGTGATCGAGCCCGCCCTGGCCTCCGGGGCGGTCGTGCTGTGCGACCGCTTCACGGATTCCACCTACGCCTACCAGGGCGGCGGCCGTGGCGTGCAGCCGGAGCTGATCGCGAAGGCGGACCGCCTCGCCACCGGCTGCCGTGCGCCGGACTGCACCCTCTTCTTCGACCTGCCGCCCGAAGAGGCGCAGCGGCGGCGACGCGGCCACGGCACGGACCGCATCGACCGGGAGAGCCTGTCCTTCTACCGCCGGGTCCATGCCGCGTTTCGGGAGCGGATCGCGGGCGAACCGGATCGCTTCCGCCTCATCGACGCGTCGGCACCGATCGGGACGGTCGCGGAAGCCGTCGAGGAAGCGCTCTCGGACCTGCTTCCGCAACTGCAGCCCGACCGGTCGGCCGGCGCATGAACCGGGCCGCTCAAGAGCTGACAGGGCTCGCGGCCGAGGGCCGGCTGTATCCGTCGGTCATCCTCCACGGAGGCGAGGCGAAGGAACGCCTGGCCCTTGCCAGCCGGATCGCCCGGGCGCTGCTCTGCGAGCTGGAGCCGGACGTGCGCCCGTGCGGAAAGTGCAAGCACTGCCGGCGGATCGATCTCGAGGCCGACAAGGTCTTCCATCCCGACTTCGTCTTCGTGCGCCGCGACCCGAAGAAGAGGGAAACGGTCATCCCCGTCGACAAGGTCCGAACCCTCTTGCAAACGGCCCAGGTGTCGCCGTTCGAGGCCCGGGGGCAGGTGTTCGTCATCGTCGAAGCGGAGACGCTGCATCCGGCCGGTGCGAACGTGCTGCTCAAGACCCTCGAGGAGCCGGCCGACCGGTCGCCCAGGAACTTCCTGCTGCTTGCCTCGTCGGCGAACGAGCTGTTGCCCACGCTGCGCAGCCGGTCGCTGACCGTCTACCTCGGCGCCGGCGATGCCGCGGGCGACGACGACGAGGACCTGGTGGCCGACCTGGTCGAGCTCTGGCGCCAGCGGCCCGGCGACGACGCCTTCGCCCTCTGGGTCTCGGCCCTGGCCGGACGTCTGGTCCAGGGAGGGGGCTTCGAGGACATCCGCGCGCGTCAGTGCTGGACCCGGATTGCCGGCGCGCTGGCGACCGCGGCCCGCGCCCTGGACGACCGGGCCGATCGGGCCGCCGCGCTCGCCCTGTCCGCCGACCTGCTCGATGCCCACCGATTGCGGCAGCGCTCGATCCAGCCTCAGCGCATCGTCGCAGGCCTGGCCGCCCGCCGCCTGCGGCGCGACCGGCCCGAGGCTGGTTTCGAGAGCTCGGTGAACGTGTTGATCGGACCGCCTTGAGGAAAGACCGGGTAAACACTGGGTAAACACTGGGTGCGCCGGCCTTCTGGCCGGCATTCCGGGCGCCGTCGCGAAGCGGCGTGCGCGATGCAGTTCTGCGACGCCGCCGCGAAGAGCGGTGCCGGCCTTCGGCGGCAGCCGGCCGGAAGGCCGGCGCACCCAGTGTTTGGCGCACCCAGTGTTTACCCAGTGTTTTACGGCATCCGCTCCGGGCTCCGCAGCCGCGGCCAGCGCCGCCGCACCTCCGCCACCTCCACTCCAAGCCGGGCCGCGATCCGGTCCTGCTGGCGCCCCATGTCCGCGAGGTCGACCGGGTAGACGTTCCGCCGCAGCGGGTCGTCGAGTCCGATCAGGTTCCGTGAGTCGATCGAGGGGCCGATCCAGTCCGTCACCTCCCGCGCCTTCGCCGGGTCGGCCGAACGCTCGTCAAGCTCCTCGAACAGCCGGTGACGCACCTCCCCGCCGGCGCCGAGAAAGCCCTGCCAGCACCAGCCCTCGTCCGGAGGGTCGAGCAGCCGCTGGCGCAGTTCGTCGAAGCTCGCGGCGGCGAAGTAGGCCATCGCGGCGGCGGTGAAGCTCTCGAAGTCGTCCATCGTCCGGTAGGCGGCGACAAGCAGCCGGTCGATGTGGTCCGCCTCCGCGGCCAGGAGCCGTCCGTACCTTTCGACAGCCGCCGGCGACGGCAAACCCCCGCGGCAGAGAGCGACGATCCGCTCGACGGCGAGCAGGCTCCACGCGATGCCGGTCGAGAACATCGGGTCGGCGAAGGCGTAGCTGTGGGGCAGGAGCAGCCAGCCCGGACCGGCGGCCCGGTCGCGGCGGTAGGCGACGCCGGACCGCCCCTCCAGGTCGCGCAGGGCCCGATGGCCGGCGAACTGGTTCGCCAGCGACGGGTAGCGCCCGAGCAGCCCGGAGAACACCCCGCCGGCAGCCGACGCAGCCGCGCGGCGCCCGCCGGCCAACCGCTCGATCGCCCCGGCGGCAGCCGGGCGATCCTCCGCAAGCAAAACGCCCGCGCTGAGCGAACCGTCGTCGAAGGCGAGCTGGTACATCCAGCCCTCCTCGAGCAGGTGGTGGGCGGCGCTCCAGCGCTCGGGAAAGGGCGAATCCGGCCACTCGCCGCGGTCGAAGGCAGCGACGCCGTCGAAGTGCGAAAACACCAGGGTCGTCCGCAGCCGCGGCCGCAGCGGGCGGGCGCCCAGATCTTCGGCGAGCGGCGATCCGCCCGTCGCGTCGATCAGGAGGCCGGCTTCGACGACGCGGTCGCCGGCCCGGATCCGGACCGGACCGGTGCCAGGGGCCTCCGGCACGGACACGACCTCGACCGCCGCGTCCTCCCGGCAGTCCACGCCCTCGGCCCGCGCCCGCTCGAACAGAAAGCGGTCGACGTCCGCACGCAGCCACTGGTTGTCGGCGGCATCGTCGTCCGGCGAGGCGGCGACGACCAGGCGCCGACTGTTGGCCGCGCCCGGCTCGAAGGCCCGGCCGGGGCGGTGGGCGTAGAAACAGAAACCCCGCTTGAGCCCGCCACCGACCTCGGGCAAACCGCGCCGCCAGCGCCCGTGAGCGGCCAGCGCCCACAGATCCTCGAACCCGTAGCGCACCGCGAGCCGCTCCAGGGCCAGGTTGGCGAGCGGCGTGGACGACTCGCCAAGCGCGAACCGCGGGTGGCGGCCGCGCTCGAGCAGCAGGACGTCGCGGCCGTCCGCCCGGAGCGCCCGCGCGAGGATGGACCCCGCGAAGCCACCCCCGGCAATGACGACCTCACGCCGCTCAGCGGCACACATCACACACCGCCCGCCGCGGCACACCGGTCCGGTTCATCTCCCGGATCGCCTCGAGCCGCGCACCCCGGCAGGCGCCGCACGCCGAACCCACCCGCTCGAGATCCCAGGGATCGAGCTGCACCGCCGCCTTGCCGCCGGCCACTTCTACACCTCGCGCCAACGCCTCCATGTGACGCGGGTCTTCTGACCCGCGGGCGACACGCCGCCGCGAAGCGGCGACCACCTCCAGGCTCCGCGCCAACGCCTCCTCCACCAACGCCAAATCCGGCGGCTCGAACGACCCGAGCCGCTGCAGCCGTTCCAGCTCCCCGTTGCCGCCCCGCACCGGAATCAGCGCGACCGACCGCGCACCGGCCTCCGCCGCATGCCGCACGCTCGCAGCCGCCCAACGAGCCTGCTCCTCCGCCGGCACGAACGGCACGCCGACGAGCACGAACACCCGCAGGTCGATCCCGTCCGCCAGCAGCCGCGCGGCCGCGCGGTCGAACTGCTCCAGGGTCAACTCCTTGCCGAGCCGCGGCAGGGCCCGCGGATGGACCGTCTCCAGGCCCATCGCGACTTCCAGGCAACCCTCGAGCCGGTCGGTGAATCGCCGCACCCGGCCGTCCACGAGGCGCGGGTGGCACTCGACGACCACCCGCTCGAACCCGTCCGCGAGCCGCGCGATCGGCTCCAGGTCCGCCTCCGGCACCGCGCGGGGCTCGAAGAAGTTGCTCGCGTTGTAGAGCTTGAGCCGGTCGCAGCTCTCGAGACCCGCGTCGTCAAGCAGACGGGGCAGACCCTCCAGGGCCGATCGCAACTGCGCCGGCAACGCGCCCACCGGCGTCGGACCAGGGATCGTGAAGCGCCACAGGTCGCAGAAGACGCAGGTGAACGGACACTCGGCCCCGGTCAGGAACACGGTCGCCGCCGGGCGGAGTTCGCCGCCCGGCTCCCGCTCCAGCTCGACCGTCACACCCTGGGGCTGCCAGGGGTCGAGCACGGGGCGCGGCGGCCGAAGCGCCCGCACGGCACCGGGCGCGCCGCCCTTCCGGCCACCGGGTGCGCCGCCCTTCCGGCCACTGGGCGCGCCGGCCTTCTGGCCACTGGGTGCGCCGGCCTTCTGGCCGGCTCCGGCTCCGGCACTGGGTGCGCCGGCCTTCCGGCCGGCTCCGGCTCCCGCTCCGGCTCCGGCTCCGGCTCCAACTCCGCTCAAGCAGCTACCCGTGGAGCGACTGGAAATGGCGGCGGTACTGGTCCGGCGGACGGTCGAAGGCGGCGGCGAACACATCCGCCGACGCCGCGCCCTCCTGGAAGCGCCGCTTGGGGAAGACCGGGAAGTCCAACCCAAGCACCCGCTTCATCCCTCGCCGCACGACTTCGCCCTTCAGTTCGTACAGCGCCTCGTGCGAGCCGCCGACCAGCGCGTCGAACGGGATCGCCTCGGCCACCGCGATCACCGCCGGACGGGTGAAGGGACTGAAGCCATCGAACCCGAGCAGCCGGGCCGGCGCGTGGGTGCGGACGGTCGCCCTCCCCAGGCCGCCCGAGTACGTCTGGGAGTGCTTGATCGCGTCGACGCCCCAACCCTCCTGGTAGAGCATCGAGTTGCCCACCACGCTGGTGATCGTCAGCTCGCCGTTCTCCTCCAGCGGGTAGTCCTTCAGGTTCTCGTCGCCGCCGTCGCCGTCGACCAGCAGCCGCCAGTCCGGGTAGCGCGCCCGAATGCCACGCAGCAGCGCCAGACCGACCGCGGCGCACTCGACGTCGAGCGGCTTGTAGTCCTCGATCACCTCGACCGCCCGCAGCGGATCGACCGCCTCGGCGCCGGCCGCGATCTCCTCGCCCAGCATCTCGAGGTCCACGCGCCGGAGGAACTCGCGCGCCTGGGCGGCGTCGCCCGCGCCGTCACCAACGCGAAGCGTGAACGCCTTGAGCCGGGCGGCGCTCGCACCACGCTCGAGCAACGCGCGGTTGAGCCCCACCAGCACGGCGCCGCTGTCGATGCCGCCCGAGAAGCAGACCCCGATCGGCTCTCGCTCCCGGTCCTCCGGCATCGCGGCGAGCCAGCCGCGGAGCTCGAACATCAGGGCCTCGACGTAGCGCTCGCCGATCAGGTCCAGGTCCGGCGGCAACGTGCCGCGCGGTGGATCGAAGAAGCGCTCGTGGGTCGGGTTCGGATCGGGGCAGCCGATCAGGCGCAGCGTCGTCTGGTGGTGCGCCGGGACCATCCGCGTGTAGGTCGGGTGGAACTGGTCGAGATACCCCTCGCCTTCGAGGCAATCCCGGATCTCGTCGATCCGCTGGGCGATGACCAGCATCGGCCCGGACGACTCCTTGGCCAGGAAGTAGCGCATCGGCCGGTCGAGGCTGCGGGCCATCACGATGTCCACTCCACGCCGCGCGGCGAGCGCGAACGACCCGTCGATGCCCAGCACCGCCTCGGGGCCGCGCAGCAACCCTTGCCGGGCCTCGTCCGGCGTCATGTTCCACAGCCGCTGTTCGCTGTCGTCGATCAGGTTGAGAACGCGTGCGATCGGTCTGTCCACCGTCTTCCTCCCTCCGTTGAGACCGTCGTCTGACTCTCCCCGCATGGTACTGTCCTCGCGATGTCCAGGCACCTCCCCACCCCTGTTTCACCGGGCCGCGGGCGGCTCCGGACCGGGTTCCGGGGCGCCGTTTTCGTCTTGGTCTGTACAGGTGTCTCGACCGTACACATCGGCTGCCAAGGCGCGCCGGAGCCGGAGGAATCCGGCCCGACCCAGATCATCCTCGAAGAGATGGGGATCGGGTTTGCCGGTCTGCCGGACGGCTGTACGCAGGTCGACTCGATCGACGAGCCGCTGGAGCTTGCCTGCGAACTCCTCGAGACAACGGAGACGGCAGCGGGGCCCACGGGCAGCGTCCGGATCGAACTCGACGAGCCAACCGACTTCGGCATCGAACTGGCGGAGGTCTCCGCCCTGGACGTCCTCCGCGAGGAGCACCGGCCGCTGTTCGAGGCGCTGCCCGGAGGCGAGTTCCTGGGCGTCGGCGGCGCGCTCTTCTACGGCCCCTTCGGAGCCGCGCGCTACACCCGCGGACGATTCCAGGCCGAGGACGGCGCAACGCTCCAGCGGATCCGGTTCTTCATGGTCCACCCCACGCAGAACCGAGTCCTCACTCTCGTCTATGACCATCCGGTGGTCGACAACGCGGACTCAGCCGCACGGATCAACAACCATCTCCTCATGCTTCTGGAAAACCTCAGAAGCTCGGACGATCTGCAGGCCGCCGCGGCCGAGGGCGAGGCGCCAGCCGACTACTGAGTCCGCCGCCTCCCGGAGGAGTTGACCGGTGCTCCCCCGCTGGCTCGACGACGACGAGGCTCTCGGACCCGATCCGGACGCCGCCGAGGACGTACCCCGGCACGATCGGCAGGCCGCCTGGTGGCGGCCGGGCCGGCGCGTCGGCCCGAAGACGCTCGCCGTCTTCAGCCGCCAGTTCGCGGTCCTGCTCGACGCCGGTCTGCCCCTGCTCCAGAGCCTGGAGATCCTCAGCGTCGAGGGTCAGCACCCCGGCCTGCGGAGGATCCTGCTCGACGTCCGCGCCGAGGTCGAAGCGGGTTCCAGCCTCGCCGACGCGCTGAGGCGCCGGCCGCGCGCCTTCGGCGATCTCTACGTCAATCTCGTCGCGGCGGGCGAGGCCAGCGGCGCCCTGCACACCGTGATGGACCGGCTGGCGACCCACATCGAGAAGGTCGCCGCGCTGCGCAACCAGGTCCGTTCCGCCCTGACCTATCCGGCCGCCATCCTCACTGTCGCCGCCGCGGTCGTCTTCCTCATCCTGTGGAAGGTGATCCCCGTGTTCCAGCACCTCTTCGACGACATGGGCGGCGACCTGCCGCTCCTGACCCGGCTCGTGGTCGGCACGAGCGAGTTCATCGGCGCCTACGTGCTCGTGCTGGTCGCGCTCCTCGCGGTGGCCGGGTTCGCGGTACCTCGGCTGCTCCGCACGCGGCAGGGACGGCAATCCGCCGACGGTCTCCTGCTGCGGCTGCCCGTCGCCGGCAAGCTCATGCTGCGCATCGTCACCGGCCGGACCTGCCGCACCCTGTCCATCCTGCTCTCCTCGGGCATTCCCATCCTGAACGCCCTGTCCATCGCCGCCGAGGCCGCCGGCAACGTCGTCGTCGCGAGCGCCCTCCACAAAGTGCGCCGCGAAGTCGAACAGGGTCGCCCCATCCACGAGTCCCTCCGACAAACGAAGATCTTCCCCGCCATGCTCTGCCAGATCGTCTACGTCGGCGAACAGACCGGCACCCTGAGCCCCATGCTCACCCGCATCGCCGACTTCTACGAGGAGGAGGTCGACAACGACGTCGACGCGATGATGAAGCTCCTCGAACCCGCCCTGATCAGCATCCTCGGCATCGTGATCGGCACGATCGTGATCTCGATGTACCTGCCGATGTACTCCGCACTGACGCAGATCGGGTGAGCGACAAGGGTCCGGGCTACACTTCGCGGTCGCCGCTCCGCGGCGGCGATTTGCCCCGCGGGTCAGAAGACCCGCGGTTACGCGAGGGCTGACCCCTAGGCTACAAACACCGCATGCTGTCACCCGAAGAAGCCTGGACCGCGATCGCCGCGGAAGCGCAGACACTCGAAGTCGAGCATGTCACCAGGGCGGATTCTGTGGGCCGGGTGCTGGCAGCGGGCCTCACCGCGACCGTCGACGTACCCGCGCACGACGTATCGGCGATGGACGGCTTCGCCCTCTGCGCCGACGTCGAACCGGGAACCGCGCTGCCGGTCGAGGGAATCGTTGCCGCGGGAGACCCGCCGGGAGCGGAGCTCAGGACCGGGGCGGCCATGCGGATCATGACCGGAGCCCCGGCGCCTGCCGGGGCGGACCGGGTGATCCCGATCGAACAGACCGAGTTCGATGCCGCGGACGCAACGGGGACCACGGGAGCCGTCCGCATCGTGGAACCGGTGCCGGCGGACAGCCACATCCGGCGGCAGGCCGAAGTCACCGCGGCCGGCGGACCCCTGCTGGCGGCGGGAGAGCTGCTGACGCCAGGCGGAGCCGGCGTGCTGGCGACACACGGCATCCCGGAGGCGCCGGTGTTCCGCCGGCCCACCGTCGCCACGCTCTCGACCGGCGACGAGATCGTGCCGGCCGAGGCGGAACCGGGTCCGGGCCAGCTTCGGGACTCGCACCGGGACTTCCTGGCAGCCGCCCTCTCGCAACTGGGCATCGGCGCCCGCTCGCTCGGCATCGCGCGGGATGACCCCGCCGAGCTCCAGGCAAAGGTCGAACGCGGCCTGGAGTCCGACGTGCTCCTGATCTCCGGCGGCGTCTCGATGGGCGAGTTCGACTTCGTCGAGCAGGTTCTCGGCGACACGGGTCTCGGCTGCCGCTTCCTGTTCGACGCGGTCGCGATCCAGCCGGGAAAGCCCCTGGTGGCCGCCCGCCACGACCGGGGATGGGTGTTCGGCCTGCCCGGCAATCCCGCCTCGGCGATGGTCACCTACTGGCTGTTCGTGCGCCCCCTGTTGCGAGTGTTGACCGGCGCGGACGACAGCTACTGGCAGGGCGCCCTTCGAGCCCGTCTCGAAGGCGACCTCCCGGGTGCGAAGTGGCGCGACCGCTTCCTTCCCTGCCGACTCCGGACCGAGTCCGGGAGGGTGCTCGCGGACCCGCGACCGCCCCTCGGCTCCCACGACCTGGTCGCCTACGGCGCGGGCGCCGGACTCGTGCGGGTGCCGAAGCACAGCGCTCCGGCTGGCCCGGGCGAGCCCTGCGAAGTCCTGCCGCTGTAACGCCGCCCTTCACTCCCCGCCTGCTGCTACACTCACGCGCCGCCGACCCGGAGGGGCCGTAGCTCAGTTGGGAGAGCGCTTGAATGGCATTCAAGAGGTCGTGGGTTCGACTCCCATCGGCTCCACCATTCCGGTCGGCTTGAAGAACATCCACGCCTGCGCCGGAAGCCGGCCAGAAGGCCGGCGCACCCAGTGGCAAGGCCGGCGCACCCAGTGGTTCTAGCCGCCCGGCCGGGCGCTGTCGAGCATCGCCAGGAATGCCTGGCGCTGCTCTCGCATCGTGGATGCGGGTCCGACGGCGCGAAGGAACCAGGGGCCACCGGGCGCTTCGATGACCGCGCCGTAGAGCGCGAAGTCCGGCTGGTCCGTGGTCGGGAAGCTGCCGATCGTGCTCGCCTTGACCATGCCCTCGAGTTCGATCCAGATGCGGCGGACGCCGTCGCTCTCGCGGCTCTGCGTGACCGGCTCGGGAGCGCCGGGATCAAGGACGACCTGGCTCTTCCAGCGTTCGATGTTCGCCGCCGCGCCCCCGCCGCCGCCGGGCCCGAAGAAGTACATCGAGATCTCGGCCACACCCCCCGAACCGGGGATCTCGGCCTCGAGCATGCGCATCGACGATCGGGGTTCGAGCCGGTTCCAGGCCGCCGGCAGCGCGATCGACACGCCGTTGGCGGTCACCGGCGCCGACAGCTCGACTGCCTCCGCTCCTTCCTCGGCGCCCGCGTTGCCCTGGGCCGGCGCATCCGGGCCACAGGCCAGGAGCAGAAGCGCCAGGCCGAGCGCCGGCACGCGGGGTAACGAAGTAGCGGTCGGCGTCGTCATCGTTGGCTCCTCATGCGGTGATGGACTCAGGCGAACAGCCGGTGGGCTGAGGATATGCTGCCCGGCGGAAGCGCTCGGGGGCTGGTGCCTCCTGCGGTCTTCAAAACCGTTGTCGGGGGCGTAATGCGTCTCCGGGGTGGGTTCGATTCCCATGCGCTTCCGCCACCGGCGCAAGCAGCGGCTACGGTGCCGCTACGAGGCCGCGGCGGTCTTCGAGCTGTCGCTCTTCCCGGAAGAACTGGACGTTCCCGCCTTCTTGCCCGAGTCCGCGGACGACTCCTTCGCCGCGGACTTGCCGTTGCTTTCCGAGCCGTTGCCATTCGCCGCGGCGCGGTCGGACTCGGATCCCCCGGCCGGACTCTTGTCCTTGCGGGCGTAGTCGTTCACGTACCAGCCGCTGCCCTTGAACTGGAACGCGGGCGCGGAGAGCAGCTTCTTCAGGCTGCTCCGGCCGCACTCCGGACACTCCTCAAGCGGCGGCGCGGCGAACGCCTGGATCGCCTCCAGCGTGGCCTCGCAATCCGTGCATCGATACTCGTAGAGAGGCATGACGGCGGCGGATGATACACCGCCCCCGCGCGAACCGCCTAGAACTGGTACGCCAAACCGACGTGGGCCGCGGCGTACGTGCTGGCGGCATCGATGTCCGCGTAGTGGCCCGACAGTTCGATGACGACCGAGAGCCGCTTGTTGATCGGGAAGTCGCCGGACACGCCGAGCGTCAGGCCGGGGCCCTCCTCCGAGTCCACGCCGTTGCCGAGCTGGTAAAGGCCGAGGCCGAAGAACACCCCCGACTCGTAGTAGAGCTCCTGGAAGCGGTACTCACCGGCGATCGTCGCGTACCGGAACGTCGGGCTCTCCAGAGTGCCGACCTGATCACCGCTGAGACCGATGCTCCCGAAACGAACTCCGACCGCGGTGCGCGGCTGCGTACGCCACGAGAAAGCCGCCTGCACGCCGCTGCTGTCGGTTCCCTCACTGAAACTGCCGCCGATCGACGGGCTGAGCGTGACCGTGTAGCTGTAGCGCTCCTGGGCCGCGGCCGAGCCCGCACCGGCGAGCAGGAGAAGGAGCGCCGCCAGCAACAGGACAAGGTGCCGGCCGTTGGCCGGCGCGTCTCCTTGCCGCCTCCGGCGGCAGCCGGCCAGAAGGCCGGCGCACCCAACGGGACGGCAGGCGGGTCGCGACGCCCGCGGTCGCCCGCACCCGGGGCGGGAATGAGGTTCCGATGCGGTCAAGTGAATCTCCTTTCGGCGCGGCGGGCACTCTAGCAACCAGTGCCCCAATGACTCGGACTCGGGCGGAATGACCCGTGGCCGAATGACTCGGGGCGGAATCCGTCCTGGTCAACAGAATGACCGGGAACGGACCACCCGCCCGAAGACTGCCTACTTCGTTCTACGGATCTCGACGGGGAAACGTCCGTATCCGATTTCGGTCCGTGGCCGTCCGCCTCGGCCGGACCCTCCGGAAATGCGCGAGGCCCCTCCGGAAATGCGCGCGGAGGAGCGCCGCCCTGGCCCTCGCCCTCATCCTGCCCCGTGTTTGCCTCGCCTGCTCCGCTCCGGCCCAACGGGAGCTCAGTCTGTGCCTCGATTGCCGCCGTCTGCTCGAGCCGCCCCGGCACGCTCTCGCGGCCGACGACCGGCTCGAGGGCTGCGATGCCTTCTTCTGGCTCTGGGCCTACCGGCCGCCGCTCGACCAGGTGATCCTGGGACTCAAGCACCGCCGTCTCGAGTACCTCGGAGGCCACATCGCGGCCGAAGCCGTGAACGCCCTGGGAATGGAGTTGGGCCGCGCCGAGTTGATCGTTCCGATGCCCATGCACTGGCGACGCCGCCTCGTCCGCGGCCAGAACCACGCCGAGTCGATCGCCCGTCCGCTGGCCGGGAAGCTCGGCATC
>Ga0209544_1002374_pt1 | contig 17137 bp, 9 predicted proteins | sample MesohylPK_FD_187297 | JGI IMG/M metagenome (GOLD analysis project Ga0209544, IMG submission 187297) | Host-associated microbial community of the marine sponge Aplysina aerophoba from Gulf of Piran - sponge mesohyl, lysed by proteinase K... | ecosystem: Host-associated > Porifera > Sponge >...
GGCACGCCGGCGCACCCAGTGTGTGATTGCTTCTTCACCGTGCCACCCTCCTCACGCATCGCTTCGCATTCGGTCTTTCCAGCCAGCATAGGTCAGGTTGCGGTCCACGTCGCGGGCCGGGAACAGGAAGCTGGCCGCCCAGGCGACGACGAACAGCACGATGTGGCTGTAGACGCCGAGCATGTAGTTGTGCTGCGTGTAGTTCAGCGGACCCAGGTCGAGCCAGATGCGCGGCTCGCCGCCGAGGCTGAACTCGGTCGACGTGAGCAGGCACGCCGCGGTGAACAGCACGCAGACGACGATGCCGACGTAGAGCCCCTGCTTGTTCACGCGCGGCACGAAGATGCCGAGCAGGAACATCCCGGCGATGCCGCCCGAGAAGATCGCGTAGAGGGCGAACACGGTCGCGAGCACGCCCGCGTCGCCGACGGCGGCGTAAATCAGCGCGACGACGATCGAGCCGACGCCCGACGCCACGACGACGATCTTGCCCACGCGGACACGCTGGGCCTCGGTGCTCCAGGGCCGGAGCTTCTTGTAGTAGTCGTCGACGGCGACCGCCGCGAGGCAGTTGAGGTCCGAGTCGAGCGACGAAATCGCGGCGGCGAGCAGCGCCGCGATGATGAGGCCGATGACGCCCACCGGCATCTCGTTCAGGATGAAGTGCGGGAACACGGCGTCGGCGCGAAGGCCGTCGGGCAGGGTCGCGGACCCTTGGTAGAAAGCGTAGAGCGCGGTGCCGATGAACATGAACATGACCCACACCGGCACCACCATCAGCACGCCGCCGATCGAGGCCCGAATCGCCTCCTTGTCCGATCTGGCGGTCAGGTAGCGCTGCACCATCGTCTGGTCCGTGCCGTACTTCTGGACGGCGTAGAAGATGCCGTTGATCGCCATGACCCAGAAGGTCAGCTCGACCAGGTTCCAGTCGAACGAGCCGAGGCTCACCTTGTTCTCGGCCGCCGCGATGGTGAACACCTGGCCCAGGCCGCCGTCGAGCTTGACCGCGATGACGAGCAGGGTGACGAGGCCGCCCAGGATGAGCAGCACCCCCTGGATCACGTCGAGCCAGATGACCGCCTCCATCCCGCCGAGGAGTGTCAGGACGGTGACGACCAGGCCGAGGACCACGATCACCGTGACGACGCCGATGCCCGTCATGCTGGAAACGGCCAACGCGAGCAGGAAGAACACGGAGCCCATGCCGGCGAACTGCGCCAGCACGAAGGCCAGCGAAGCGTAGAGCCGGGCGAGGTAGCCGAACCGCCGCTCGAAGTACTCGTAGGCGCTGAGCCCGATGACCTTGCGGTACATCGGCACGATGAAGCCGATGCCGAGCAGCACGACGACCGGCACCATGAACCCCTGCACCAGGCGCACCCAGTTGCCGGCGAAACCGTCGCCCGGGTAGGCCAGGAAGGTGAGGCTGCTGATCAGCGTCGCGAAGATCGACAGGCCGATCGCCCAGACCGGCACGTTGCGGCCGGCGGCGAAGTACTTCGATGTCGTCGACTGGGCCTTCGCGAAGCGGAGGCCCACGCCTAACGACAGGACGAGGCTTGCCCCGATGATCAGGTAGTCGAGGGCGTGGAGGGATGGAGTGTCCATCGGGCTACGGCGCCACGGTACGGTCGCCGCTTCGCGGCGCGTTTTCTCTCGGAAGCCGGCCAGAAGGCCGGCGCACCCAGTTCCTACCGCTCAACCTCCTAGAACGACCAGCGCATGCCGGCGTTGAAGGTCCGCCCGGTGATGTTGTGCTCGGAAGACCGGCTGCCGACGCCCAGGTACAGGTAGACCACCTCTTCGGTCAGGTTGTTGGCCTGGAGGAACAGCTCGAGGCCGTTGTCGAAGAGATAGGTGAACGAGTAGTCGAGGTACATCGCGGAGTCGTTCCACTCGTCGAAGTCGGCCGACTCGCCGACCTCGGTCATCCACCGGCCGTTCATATTGAGAGCGAGCCGGGTCAGGATCCGGTTCTTCTCGTAGATGAGCGCCAGGTTGCCCAGCCTCTCCCTCTGCTCCGGCAGCACGTCGATGTCGTCCCGGTCGGTCTGCTCGCCCAGATCGATGCTGAGGACGTTGGTGTATGTGTAGTTCGCGTAGATGCCGAAGCCCGAGTTCCACTGCTGCTCCCAGGCGACCTCGATGCCCATCAACTCAGCGTTGCCGCCGTTGACCGGCGATTCCACATCGAAGCCGTCGAACGGGCCGCCGCGCTGCGTCGTCGCGGTGACGAAGTTGAAGTCGTCGATGCTCTTGAGGAACACGCCGCCGGAGATGATGCCGACGTTGGGCAGGAAGTGCTCGACGAGGAAGTCGAGGTTGTCCGAGATCGCCGGATCGAGGTATGGATTGCCGCGGGTGATCTCCTCGTCGTCCGTGTGGGTGTAGGAGAAGGGCATGGAGTCCCAGAAGTTGGGCCGGGCCATGCCGCGCGTGTAGGCGGCCCTCAGGTTCGTCTCCGGATCGAGGCGATAACGGAACTGCAGGTTCGGGTAGACGAAGTCGTAGGACCGCGCCACGTTCTCCTGCGTGTTGCTGATCACGTCATCGTCGTTGACCACCAGGTTCGCGCCCGTGTAGTCGAGCTCGTTGAACTCGGCCCGGACGCCCACCAGCATGGTGAGCCGGCCGTACTCCTGGGTGCTCATCGCGTAGACGCTGGTGATGTCTTCCTCGGCGTTGTACGGCTCGCCCAGGTTGACGTCGTTGCGCACCTCCTCCTCGAAGCCGCCCGGGCCCTGGTTCGAGTAGAAGAAGGAGCGGAAGGCCTCGCGGTTGTAGACCCGGCCGATGTTGTAGCCGCCTTCGGTGATGTTGGACCCCGTGCCCTCGAATTGGCCCAGGTACAGGTCGTCGCCTCGCCATCTCCACCGGGAGCGCAGGTCGGCGCGCTCCTTGTGCAGCGCCCGGAGCTTGACGCCCATCTTGAACTCGCCGGTATCGCTGTTCCACTGCATCGGCCTGGTGATGTCGAGCGCTGCCGCGTCGATCGTGCTCGTCGTGTTCTCGAACTTCTCGTCGACGATGTCGAACTCGAACGCATCGCTGGCGTGGATGTCCATCCTCGCCGGGTCCCAGCGCGGCGCCTTGCCGCCGATGTCTATGACACCCAGGTCGTAACCGCGGGCCTGGAACTCGGGCCTCAACTGGCCGTCCGGCTTCTTGGTGTGGGCGGAACTCGTCGACAGGCTGAAGTCGAGCAGGGTCAGGCCCAGCCGGTGCTCGCCGGCGACGCTGTAGGTCGTGCTCTCCTGCTCCTCGAGCCGGTCGTGCAGGGACTTGACGAGTCGCAGGCCCTCGACCTCCGTGGCGCTGATGTAGTCGCCCCGATCCCAGCGAATCCGCGTGATCTGCCGGTCCTGGTCGTCCTCGCGATAGTTCTGCACGACGCTGAAGTCGAGCTTGTTGTCGTCGTCGATGCGGACCTCGAGGCGCGCGTTCGCGCCGTAGCGGTCGCGATCATTGGCCGAGAACTGCACCTCCGAGTTGGTCAGGGCATAGGGGATCTCGACCCCGCCGACGGTGTCTTCGCTTCCCCACCGCTGCTCGTTGTTGTGGCGCTCGGCCGCGGTGCGGGCGAAGTTGACGCCGATCGAGAACCCGAGGTTCTGGTTCCTGCCCGCCACGGTCGAGTAGTTGAACGAGGAGCGCGAGTGGGTGCCGTCGGCGATCGAGTTGTCGCCGACGCCCAGGGTGAAGTTCGTCACGCCGTCCGGCTGGTCGAACGCGCTCCGCGTCTTGAGATTGATCGAGCCGCCGATCGAGTCGGCGTCCATGTCCGGGGTCAGGACCTTGGTCACCTCGATGCCGGAGAGCTGCGCGGCCGAGATGACGTCGAGCTCGACCATCCGGTTCTCCGTGTTCGAGTAGCCGACCTGGTGGCCGTTCACCGTCACGTTGGTCATCGCCGAGGGGGTGCCTCGCATGGAGACGAACCGGCCTTCACCGCTGTCGCGCTGGATGCCGATGCCGGCGACGCGCTGCAGCACTTCCGCCGTGTTCAGGTCGGGGAAGCTCTGGATCTGCTCCTCGGAGAGGACGTTCTTGATGTTCACGGCCTCCTTCTGCTCGTTCAGCGCCTTGCTCTGCCCGAAGCGGACCGCCTGCACCACGATCTCGTCGGCGAACTCGTACCGGGCGTCGAGCTCGATCGGCAGGGTCACCGTTTCCGACGCGGTCACCGAAACGCTGGCCTCGAAGTCCTCGAAACCGACGTAGTTCACGACCAGGGTGTAGTCGCCGACCGGCACGCCGTCGAGCCGGTAGCGGCCGTCGCTGCCCGAACGCGTCTTGTACTGCGTGTCCTGGAGCGCAACCTCGGCGCCCGGAAGCACCGCGCCGGATTCTTTCTCGGTGATCGAACCCTGGACGGACGGGCCGGCCTGTGCCCAGGCCGTGCCGGTGCAGATGAACACTGCCAATGCCGTGATGCCGGCAAGAGTCGGAAGGTTCGCGAGTCGCTGTTTCATGGCGCAGTCTCCCCCAAGAGAAGTAGGTATGAGTTAGACCACCCCGCTCTCGAAAGCAGGGGGTGTTGATCGCTTCCTTGGGGCGCTATCGGGTCGATAGCCGCCGCAAACGCTGTTGGAACAAAGCTAGCACAGCGGACCGGCCGAAGTTGTCCCAACGGCTACCAGATCCAACTGCCTGGAGATTGTGGCGCCCGGCCACTGGGTGCGCCGGCCTTCTGGCCGGCATCAGGCGCGCTGCCGCGAAGCGGCGCGCACGTGCCTGGCCACCCAACCGTGGCGGTCCTGCCAGAGCGGAGCCGGCCTTCGGCGGCGCGTTACCTTGGCCGCCTTCGGCGGCAGCCGGCCAGAGGGCCGGCGCACCCAGTGTGGGGCTTCTTGCATCCAGCGATAGCCTCGCCGTCCCAAAGCGCCAAGGAGCACCCATGTCGATCAAGTCCTTCGCTTCCAAGCAGTTCTCGACTCACCTGCTCGGCGAGGGCCGACGGAACAAGGTCCGGGCACGTGCCGAACGGGACCGCCAGCGCCGGGGAGAGCCGCATCGGATCGAGTTCTTCCACCAGGTGGACGATCCGTATTCGCATCTGCTGGCTCAAGCGCTGCTGAAGCTCCAAGAGCGCTATGAGGTCGAGGTGGTGACCTGGCTGGTCGAGCCGCCCGAAGACTGGGCGGCGCCGGCGCGGGCGTTGCTCGATTCCTACTCGCTCGTCGACGCGCGGCGGTTGGCGGTGAAGGCGGGACTGCATCCGAGTTCGGAGACGCGGCCGGGGCCGGAGAAGGTACTGGAGGTTCAGCGAGAACTGGCCGCAACGCTGCCGGCGTCGGGGGATCCGGGGTCGGCGGCGACGCTGGAGGCGGTTGTGGCGTTGGGGGAGGGGCTGTGGGAGATGGAGTCGGACGCGAGCCAGGCTGCCGTAGATGATGAGGCGGCCTTGGCGGAGCCTTCCGGAAGCCGGCCAGAGGGCCGGCGCACCCAGTGGGCGGAGTCGGCGACCGACGTCGGGCTCGAAGCTGCACTTCGGGCCGGCACGGAACGGCGGGCGGAGCTGGGCCACTACCTGGGCGGCACCTGCTTCTACGGCGGTGAATGGACCTGGGGGATCGATCGGCTTGCGTACCTGGAGGAGCGGCTCACCGATCTGGGGGCGCGGCGGTCGGGCGGCGCAATGGCAGCGCAGATTCCGCCTGCGGCGGATGCCGGCCGGAGGGCCGGCGCACCCAGTGCGGGCGCCGGCGCGGCAGGCGAGAGCGACACGCCGATCTACGAGCAGCCGCGGCTGCTAGAGGAGCCGGTGCCGGCCGAGGCCCTCGAAGGGGCAAACCTGCCCGATCTCCACTTCTTCGCTTCGTTCCGGAGCCCGTACACCTGGATCTCGACCGAACGGGTGATCCGTCTCGCCGAGGCGTTCGACGTCAACCTGAGGATCCGGTTCGTCCTGCCGATGGTCATGCGCGGCCTGCCGGTGAAGCGGTCGAAGCGCATCTACATCCTCCTCGACGCGGCCCGCGAGGCGCGGCGCAACGGCGTTCAGTTCGGTCCCGTTTCCGACCCGGTCGGCAAGCCGGTCGAGCGCGGCTACTCGCTGCTGCCGTGGGCGATCGAGCAGGGGAAGGGCATCGACTACTTCCGGTCGTTCATGACGCTGGTGTGGTCGCAGGCAGTCGATGCGGGATCGGACCGGGGCTTGAAGAAGATCGTCGAGGGCGCCGGGCTCGACTGGGCGGAGGGGCGTCGCTGCCTCGACGATCCCGCGTGGCGGGAGGAGGCGGAGCGGAACCGGGAGGAGCTGTTCGATCTCGGGCTGTGGGGCGTGCCGTCGTTCCGTGTCGGGTCGGTGGCGGTCTGGGGGCAGGATCGGTTGTGGGTCGTGGAGGATGAGTATCGGCGGTTGTTGGCGGAGTGAGCCGCCCTACTTGGGTGCGCCACACACTGGGTTACCTCACCAGCGGTAGTTCAACCGCACGTAGTAGTACCCGCCGCTCAGACCCCACGGCGTGACCGGGCTGTACCTGGAACCCAGCACGTCGACCAGCGGTCCAGGCGCCGACGCCAGCACATCGAACATGTTCTGCGCGCCGACGGCCAGGGTCGTGTCCGCGGCGACCGGGATGCTGGCTTCGAAGTCGACGATGTAGGCGGTGTCCTGCACCGGCGGGGCCGAGTCCACCCACAGCCGCGTGTAGTAGTAGTCGATCCAGGAGCCGTAGTAGCTCAGCCGCCCCAGCAGGTTGACCGGCCCGACCTGCTGGCCGACCGCGAAATTCCAGCGCAGGCGGGGCACGCCGCGCTCGATCGAAAGCACGTCCGCCGGGCTCAGCAGGGCCGAGTCCTTCGTAACCTCGGTGTCCGTGTAGTTCAGAGTGAAGCTGAACTCGGTGTCGCCGTCGAGGGCGACCGGAATCCAGGTCGAGACGAGGTCGATTCCCCGGGTCCGGGTCGAGAAGTCGTTGATGAAGAAGCGGAAGAACGACAGGTTCCGCGCCGAGGTGATGCCCTGGGAGAGCAGCAGCTCGCGCTCGTCCTCGGTCAGCGTGATGACCTGCGACAGCGAGAGCCGGTCGTCGATGTCGATGTTGAACAGGTCGGCGGTCAGGGTGAACGGGCCGGTGTCGATCACCAGGCCGGCCGTCGCGTGGACGGACTGCTCGGGTTCGAGCGGCTTGCCGCCGCGCAGTTCCGCCGCGACGAAGGTGGACGGCACGGTGGCGCTGTCGACGAGCTCCAGGGTCGCCGGGTCGATCGTGGTCTGCACGTTGAGCGCGTTCTGCTGCCCGGGCGTCGGCGCGCGGAAGCCGGTGCTGACTCCGCCGCGGATCGCGGCTGTATCGCTCAGCGCGCGGCGGAACGACAGCTTGCCGTTCGTCGTGTTGCCGAAGACGTCGTAGTCCTCGACCCGGAGAGCCGCGCCCAGACCCCACTGGTCGTCCTCCCCGTGCAGTTCGATGTCGCCGTACACGGCGACGTTCTCGCGGCTCCACGTCCCGGCCGTGTAGTCGGGGAAACCGGGGAAACCGTTCGAGGCGGGAATGAAGCCCTGCTCCGCGTAGGGGCCGACATCCCAGGACGGCCGCCCCCCGGCGCCGATCGTGAAGCTCTCGTCCCGCCACTCGGCGCCGGCTGCGACGCTGACCCGGTGGGAGACCGAGTACGAGATGTCGAAGTTCAGGTTGACGTCTTCCTGCTCGTAGAGACCGGGGTCGAAGTCGCGCGGCGTGTCGGGGCCAAGCGACGCATTGACGGTGTTCATGAAGAAGAAGTCCGACTCGTGCGACCCGAAACTGGCGCTCATGTCCCAGGCGAAGCCGTTGTCGAACTCCTTGCGCAGCCCCGCGACGATCGAGCTGTCGCTCACGATGCCGCCGAATTGCGGCGTGAAGCCGCCCGGCGCGATCTCCTGGAAAGAGAAGCAGTTCGGGTCGGCGAACACCTGGGCGAGGGCGTCCGGGTCGGGCACGTTGCCCGTCACCGTGACGACGGGACAGTTCGCCGAACCCATGCCGCGGGCGCGGAGCACGTCGCCGATCAGCAGCGTCTGGCCGCCGTCGAGGCTGTAGATGCTCTGGCGGGAGTTCGGATTGCGGAAGAAGAACCCCTCGGTCATCTTCTTCTCGGCGTAGTTCGCGAAGCCGTAGAACTCGAGGCCGCCATCGGAACGGCTGCCGACGTTGGCGAACAGCTTGATGTCGTCGTCGACCGCCGGGTTGCCCCAGAGCTGCGCCGGCTGGCGTACGTTGTGGTTACCGGCGGCTATCAGCGCCGCCGCGTCCTGGCGCTGGACGCTGCGGTTCGTCGGGTCGGCGCCGCCGTACTCGAAGCTCAGGTTGGCGAAGCCGTTCGCGCCCATCGGCAGGCCGAAGTTGCCGGCCACGCTGTAGCCCTCGCCGTCGCCGCGGATGTAGCTGCCGCTGTTCAGCTCGATGGCGCCCCCGGAGGCGTCGTCCTTGAGCAGGAAGTTGATGACGCCCGCGATCGCGTCCGAGCCGTACTGCGCCGACGCGCCGTCGCGCAGCACCTCGACCCGTTGCAGGGCGATTGCCGGAATCGTCGAGATGTCGGGCCCCTGCGCGCCGTCCGTCACGCCGCCGAACCAGGCGACGACCGACGACCGGTGCCGCCGCTTGCCGTTGACCAGGATCAGCGTGTGGTCGTGAGCCAGGTTGCGCAGGCTGGACGGCCTCACCAGCGTCGCCGCGTCGCTGATCGGGTGGGTCGCGACGTTGAAAGACGGGATCAGGTTCCGCAACTGGTAGTCGAGCGTCGTCGCGCCCTGGCGCGTGATGTCCTCGACCGGAATCGCGTCGATGGGGACCTGGGACTCGGTTACCGAACGAGCGTGCGCCCGGGTGCCGATGACGACGACCTCCTCGTCGAACTCGTGCTCATGCGCGTGCTCCTCGCCCTCCTCGTGGGACTCGTGGTCGTGGTCCTCCTCCTGGGCCGGCGCGGCGGCCGGCGCGAGCAGGATGAAGGCGGCGACGGCGATCGCCGCCAGCGGCAGGTGTCTCGTGGTCCAGGTCATGAATGCGCTCCTTTGGCATGCATGATGGCCGCATTGCCACGCAAACCTGCAACTCGCAGGGGCTTGCCAGTCGACCGGGCAGGTACGGCTATCCGATCAGGTTCGGGGGATTCTAGCGAGGCTTCGCCTCAGACCGACGAGCGTGCAGGCCGGAGCAGAGGCCGGCCAGAAGGCCGGCGCACCCAGTGGGCGGAACTTGCCTCAACTGGAAAGGTCAGGCCTCTTCAAGGATTCCAGTGGGGAGAACTGCCGCCCTGCGATAGCTTCCGTAGATGCGCCCCGCGTTGCGAATCGTCCGTCGAGGACGGGTTACGAGCCTGGAGGGGTTCGCACCCACCGAGACGCTGCTGGAGCATCTACGCCTCCGCGAAGGCGCGACAGGCACAAAGGAGGGCTGCGCCGAAGGGGACTGCGGCGCCTGCACCGTTGCTGTCGGCCGCCTTCGCGACGGGCGCGTGGTCTACGAGCCGACGAACAGTTGCATTCAACTCCTCGGCTCCCTCGACGGGGCCGAGGTGGTCACCGTCGACGACCTGGCCTCCAGCGCCACCGATCTCCATCCGGTCCAGCAGGCGCTCGTCGACCACCATGCTTCGCAGTGCGGGTTCTGCACGCCGGGCTTCGTCATGACCCTGTTCGCGCTCTACCACGCGAACGAGCAACCGGACCGCGCCGCGGTGAACGAGTGGCTCGCCGGCAACCTGTGCCGGTGCACCGGCTACCGGCCGATCGCCGACGCGGCTCTCGCCTCCTGCGGCGGCGCGCCCCGGGACGAGTTCACGCAAAACGCGGGTCGCACGGCGGAGCAGCTCGCCGCCCTCGACGACGGCCAGGACCTGTTCGTGGGCAACGACGAGACGTTCTTCGCGGCGCCGGCCTCCGAGGACAGCCTGGCGGACCTCTGCGCCCGACATCCGGAGGCCGTGATCACAGGCGGGGCGACGGATGTCGGTCTGTGGATCACGAAGGAACTGCGCGACCTGCCCCGGATCATTCACACCGGGCGCGTCTCCTCCCTCCGCGCCGTGAGTGAAGAGCGCGACCGGGTGGAGCTGGGCGCCGCGGCGACGTACGCCGAAGCGGAATCGGCACTGTCCGGCATCGACCCGGATGTCGGTGAAGTCCTCCAGCGTCTGGGTTCGAAGCAGGTGCGGGCACTCGGTACCGTCGGCGGCAACATTGCGAACGGCTCGCCGATCGGCGACATGCCTCCGGTTCTGATCGCACTCGGGGCATCGATAGAGCTCCGCCTGGGCGAACGTCGCCGGACCCTGCCGCTCGAGGAGTTCTTCCTCGACTACGGCCTTCAGGACCGCGAACCCGGCGAAGTCCTGACTCGCATCCGGGTTCCCCGGCTCGGCCGGGACGAGCGTTTTCGCAGCTACAAGATCTCGAAGCGCTACGACCAGGACATCTCGTCCGTGCTCGGGGCCTTCTGGTTTCACACGGTCGGTGGGCGCATCGTCGCCGCGAGGATGGCGTGGGGCGGCATGGCCGCGACCCCCAGGCGCTCCCCGCGGACCGAAGAGGTGGTCATCGGGCTCAGCCTGGACGACCAGGGACCGTCGCCTGACGCCGAGGAGGCGCTCCGTGCCGCGCTGGCCCGCGACTTCTCGCCGATCGACGATCACCGGGCGAGCGCCCGCTACCGGCAGCGCGTCGCCGGCGCCCTGGTCCTCAAGGCGCTCCGTGAGATCGCGGGGCGTCCGAGCGGGGAGACCCGGGTCCGCGGCCACAGACAGGACGCAGCCTGAGAAGCCGATGAAGGAAGTCGGGCAACCACTCCCCCACGACAGCGCCTCGCGGCACGTCCGCGGCTCGGCGAACTACGTCGACGATCTGCCGGAGCCGCAGGGCACGGTCCACGTGGCGCCCGGCGCCGCCGAAGCGGCGTGCGGCCTCATCCGTTCGCTGGATCTCTCCGCCGTGCGCTCCTTCCCGGGAGTTCTGGCGGTTCTCGAGGCGGGCGACATTCCCGGGCGAAACGACTGCAGCCCCGCGGCCGGGGATGATCCGATCCTGGCGGAGGACGAGGTCCGCTTCCCCGACGAGGTCGTCTTCGCGGTCGTGGCCGAGACGCGCGACATCGCCCGCCGGGCCGCGAAGCGCGCCCGCATCGAGGTCGACTCCACCCCGCCCCGGGTCACCGTGGACGACGGGCTCGCCGCGGACAGCGACCTGCTGCCGCCCTACGGCTTCGAGCGCGGCGATGCGGCCGGAGCCGTCGCCGCGGCGCCGCACCGCCTCGAAGGGCGTCTGCGGATCGGCGGTCAGGATCACTTCTACCTCGAGGGCCAGGTCGCGCTCGCCGTGCCCGGCGAGGATGACGAGATCCGGGTCTTCTCGTCCACCCAGCACCCGGCCGAGGTCCAGGGGCTGGTCGCGGGCATGCTGGACATCCCCGATGCGGCCGTCGTCTGCGAGTGCCGCCGAATGGGCGGCGCCTTCGGCGGCAAGGAGTCGCAGGCGGCTCAGTGGGCCTGCCTCGCCGCCCTCGCCGCCCGGAAGCTCGGCCGCCCGGCGAAGCTCCGGCTCGACCGCGACGACGACATGGCGATGACGGGCAAGCGTCACGACTTCCGGGCGGACTTTCGCTGCGGCCTCGACGGCTCCGGCGCCCTGACGGGAATCGAGATCGACCTGGCGGCCCGCTGCGGCTGCTCGCTTGACCTGTCGACCGGCGTCTGCGACCGCGCGACGTTCCACGCCGACAACGCGTACTACTACCCCGCCGCGACGATCCAGACGCGCCGCCTGCGAACGGACACGGTCTCCAACACCGCGTTCCGTGGATTCGGCGGTCCCCAGGGGATGATCGTGGCGGAGCGGGCGATGGACGCAGCGGCGATCACCCTGGAGCTCGATCCGCTCCTGGTGCGCAAACGAAACCTCTACCGCCCGGGCCGGGACACGACACCCTACGGCATGACGGTGGAGGAGCACGTACTCCCGGACATCGTCGAGACGCTGGAGCAGACCTGCGATTACGCGGCCCGGCGAGAGGCCGTGTCGGGCTTCAACCTCCAGGGGGGTCCCCTTCGCAAGGGCATCGCGCTGACTCCGGTCAAGTTCGGGATCGCGTACACGCTGCTGCCGCTGAATCAGGCCGGCGCCCTCGTACACGTCTTCATGGACGGCTCGATTCAGGTCAACCACGGCGGCACCGAGATGGGCCAGGGGCTCTACATCAAGGTCGCCCAGGTGGTCGCCGAGGAACTGGGAGTCGACATCGACAAGGTGCACATCACCGCGACGCGAACGGACAAGGTCCCGAACGCCCCGGCCACCGCGGCGTCGTCCGGCTCGGACCTGAACGGCATGGCCGCGCGGCTGGCCGCCGGCAAGATCCGCCGGCGACTCGCGGAACTCGCCGCCCGGCGCTTCGGCGTCGAGCCGGACGCCATCTCCTTCGCCGACGGACGAGTCGGCGTCGCGAGAGGCGGCGGCGAACGCCGCGACACGATCTCGTTCGGGGAACTCGCGGCAATGGCCTTCCAGCATCGCGTGTCGCTGTCGGCAACCGGCTTCTTCCGCACGCCGAAGGTCGGTTGGAACCGGGACCGGCGCAGCGGACGGCCGTTCCTCTACTTCGCCTGCGGCGCCGCCTGCAGCGAAGTCACCGTGGACACGGAGACCGGCGAGATCCGGCTCGACCGGGTGGACATCCTGCACGATGTCGGGAACTCGCTCAATCCGGCGATCGACATTGGCCAGATCGAAGGCGGCTTCATCCAGGGCCTGGGATGGCTCACCTCCGAAGAGCTGGTGTTCGACCCGTCGGGACGGCTGCTGACCCACGCGCCGTCGACGTACAAGATCCCCACCTGTTCCGACGTTCCGGCCGACTTCCGCGTGGAGCTTTACCGGTCCGGCGCGAATCCGGAGCCGACGATCTACCGCTCGAAGGCTGTCGGGGAACCTCCGCTCATGCTGGCGCTCTCCGCGTTTTCGGCCATCACCCACGCGGTGGCCAGCCTGGCCCCGGGCAGGGTGCCGCCGCTCGATGCGCCGGCCACGCCGGAAGCCATCCTGCGCGCCGCGGACGCGTTGCGGCTGGAACGCCGTCCGGCGCCCGAGCCGGCGGTCGAGGCGCCGGTCGCGGGCTGACTCCATGCGCCACATCTGGCCCGAAGTCGCCAGCCTCCTGGAGGCGCATGGCACGTGCGCCCTGGTCACGGTCGTGAACGTGCGCGGCTCCGCACCGCGCGAAACCGGGGCCCGCATGGTCATCGGACCGGGCGACACCGGCTTCTCCGGCACGATCGGCGGCGGCGAGCTCGAATGGCGGGTGCTCCAGGCGGCGCGGCAGGCGCTGGCCGCGGGTGCGCAGTCCGCCGCCCTCGACCGTTACTCCCTCGGGCCCGAACTCGCCCAGTGCTGTGGCGGCAGCATCGAGGTGTTGTCCGAAGTCTTCGTGACGGAGCAGCTCGACAGCGTCCGGGAGCTCGCGGCGCGGGAGCGGGCCGGCCAGTTCACGGTCCGTGCCCGGATCGGCCGACGAGCAGTGGACCGGATTCCGGCCGAGGACGCAGCGGAGGATGACGGACTGCTCGAGCACTTCGGCGATCGGCCGCGGGAGGTCTGGCTCTTCGGCGCCGGCCACGTGGGCCGGGCCCTCATGCTCGCCCTGGCGCCTCTCCCCTTCGCCGTCACCTGGATCGACGAGCGTTCCGGCGCCTTCCCGCCCGTCCTGCCTCAGCCCATCCGGACGATCGAGAGCTCGGACGCCGCGGCCGAACTGGACGCCGCCCCGTCGGGCGCCGCCATCGTCGTGATGACCCACAGCCATCCGCTCGATCTCGCGATCGTCCATGCCGCTCTTGCGGCCCGCCGGTTCAGCTACGTCGGGCTCATCGGTTCCTCGAGCAAGCGTGCTCGATTCGTGCAGCGGCTGCGCAGCGCCGGCCTGCCGGACGATGTGACCGACACGCTCGTCTGTCCGATCGGTCTGCCGCGGATCCGGTCCAAGAGGCCCGCGGCCATCGCCACCGGCGTAGCCGCGCAGCTCCTCGAGCGGTTCTCCACGTGACGAACGGCGGGCGGGTGATCCGCGGCGCGGTCCTCACATACCGCGCCGATCCGGCGACCGCTGGTCCGTCGGAGGCCGTCGACTTCCACGCGCGGGGCGCCGTTGCCGTCGACGGGGACGGGCGCATCGCCTTCTGTGGCGACGCCGCCGCGTTGCCGGAGCAGTGGCGGCAACTCCCCCATGACGACTACGGCGACGCGCTGGTCCTCCCCGGCTTCGTCGACGCCCACATCCACTTCCCCCAGTACCGGATGCTCGCCGCGCCCGGCCGGGATTTGCTGGACTGGCTCGACCGCTTCACCTGGCCCGAGGAACTCCGCTACGGCGATCCGGACCACGCCGCCACCGCGGCTGGCATGTTCCTCGAGCGCCTGGTCCAGCACGGAACCACCGCCGCCCTGGTGTTCTCGTCGGTCCACCCGCAGGCCGCCGAGGCGCTGTTCACCGCGGCCGAAGCGCGGCGCATGGCCATCGTCACCGGCAAGTCGATGATGGACCGCAACGCGCCGGCCGGCCTGCGTGACGATCCCGAGGCGGGCGTCGCCGACAGCGAGACACTCGCCGACCGCTGGCACCTCCGGGGCCGCCTTCAGTATGCGATCACGGTTCGGTTCGCCATCACCTCCAGCGACAGGCAGCTTCAGCTCGCCGGCGAACTCGCGGCCGCGCGCCCCGAGCTCCTGGTGCAGTCGCATCTCGGCGAGAGCCGGGCCGAGATCGCCCGCGTTCGGGAGCTCTTCCCGGATGCCCTCGACTACACCGACGTGTACGACCGGGCGGGCCTGCTGGGGCCCCGCACGCTCCTTGCCCACGGAGTCCACCTTGGCGAACGGGAATGCCAGCGGCTCCACGAGACCGGCGCAACGGTGGTCCACTGCCCGACCGCGAACACCTTTCTGGGCTCCGGGATCTTCGACCGCAGCCTGGTCAGCCGCCCGGAACGCCCGGTCGGCATCGCGGTGGGAAGCGACGTCGGCGCCGGCACCGGGTACTCCATGCTCCACACACTCAGCGGGGCCTACCAGGCGGCCCTGCTTCGAGGGGTCCATCTCGGCGCCCACGACCTGTTCCACTCCGCCACCCGGGGCAACGCGAAGCTGCTCGGTCTCGAGGAGGAGATCGGGTCCCTCGAACCCGGCCGCTGGGCGGACATCGTGGCGCTCGATCCGGCGGCAACACCGGTAATGCGCGATCGCCACGCGCTTTCCGGGAACCTCGAGGACACGCTGTACGCACTCGCCCTCCTGGGCGACGATCGGGCGGTGCGCGCCGTGTTCGTCGCCGGCCGCCTCGCCTGGGACCGCGACCGGGGCGTCTGACCGGTGACGGAACGTCGCTCGTTCAGCCGGGCTCAGCCCGCTCGCGGGACACAAGTGCGCCGCCGAGATCGAGCGCCGCGTTCATCAGCGCCTGGGTGTACGGCTCGCGCGGCGCCTCGAAGAGCTGGTCCGCCGGCCCGAACTCGACGATCCGGCCGTCCTTCATCACGGCGATCTCGTCGCAGAGGGCGCGGACGACCTTCAGGTCGTGGCTGATGAAGAGGTAGGTCAGGCCGTGGCGGCGCTGGAGGTCGAGCAGGAGTTCGACGATCTGCGCCTGCACCGTCATGTCGAGCGAGGACGTCGGCTCGTCCAGCACGACGAAGCGCGGCTTCAGGATCATCGCCCGCGCGACGGCGATCCGCTGGCGCTGGCCGCCCGAGAACTCGTGCGGATAGCGGCTCTGGATCCCGGGTTCCAGACCGACCTCGCCGAGGATCTCGGCGACCCGCCCGCGCCGTTCGCCGGCGGTGAGCCCGGGCTCGTGGATTCCCAAGCCCTCGGCGACGATGTCCTCGACGGTCAGCCGCGGGGACAGGCTGCCGTAGGGATCCTGGAAGACGATCTGCATCGACCGGCGCAGCGGCTTGAGCTGTTTGAAGCCCAGGTCGTGGATCGCGCCGCTGTCGAAAACGATCTCGCCGCGGCTCCTGAGTAGCCGGACGATCGCCATCGCCAGGGTCGTCTTGCCGCTTCCCGATTCGCCGACGACGCCGAGGCTGTGCCCCTGCCGAACGCGGAGCGACACGTCGTCGACGGCGACGAGGGACTTCTTCCGCAGCCAGCCGCGCAGCGGAAACTCGACGGTCAGCTTCTTCGCCTCGACGAGGGCCGGCGCGTCGTCCTCCGGGATCGGGCAGGTGCTGCGGGGCTCGGCGTCGATCAGCTTCTTCGTGTAGGGATGCCGCGGGCGCTGGAAGACCTCATCGGCCGCGCCCTCCTCGACCACCCTGCCCTGCTCCATCACGTAGACGCGGTCCGCCATCGCGCGGACGATGCCGAGGTCGTGGGTGATGAGCAGCAGCGCCATGCCGAGCCGCTCCTGCAGCTCCTTGATCAGGGCGAGAATCTGCGCCTGGACCGTGACGTCGAGCGCGGTGGTCGGCTCGTCGGCGATCAGCAGGTCGGGGTCGCCCGCGATCGCCATCGCGATCATCACGCGTTGCCGCTGGCCGCCGGAGAGCTGGTGCGGATACGAGTTGAGCCGTTCCCTCGCCTCCTGGAGGCCGACGAGTTCCAGGAGCTCTACGGTCCGCTCCAGGGCCGCGGGTCCACGGAGCCCGGCGTGAAGCGCCAGCACTTCCTCCACCTGCCGCCGGATTGTGTGGAGCGGATTGAGCGAGGTCATCGGCTCCTGGAAGACCATGGAGATCCGGCTGCCGCGGATGGCCCGCATTTCCGGCTCGGCGGCGCCGATCACTTCGCGGCCCTCGACGAGGATCGAGCCGCTCGGGTGCGAGGCCCGCGGGTAGGAGAGGAGTTGCAGGATCGAGAGCGCGGTGACGGACTTGCCCGAGCCGGACTCGCCGACGAGGGCGACGGATTCGCCGCGGTCGAGGCGGAGGTCGAGCCCGTGGACGACCTGGACGCCGTCGAAGGCGACGGCGAGGTCGGCGATCTGGAGGAAGGGGGGTTGTGGGGTCATGGGTTAGTGGCGGAGGTCCGGAAGCCGGCCAGAAGGCCGGCGCACCCAGTCCGGAGACCGGAACGCGGGCCAGAAGGCCCGCGCAACGGCCGGCGCACCAGGTGTGTCGGTGCGGTCATCAGGTCCGGCGGGGGTCGAAGGCGTCGCGG
>Ga0209544_1002385_pt1 | contig 17066 bp, 13 predicted proteins | sample MesohylPK_FD_187297 | JGI IMG/M metagenome (GOLD analysis project Ga0209544, IMG submission 187297) | Host-associated microbial community of the marine sponge Aplysina aerophoba from Gulf of Piran - sponge mesohyl, lysed by proteinase K... | ecosystem: Host-associated > Porifera > Sponge >...
CATGCCCGGGGATATCCCGTTGCTGCGTGCCGAGGATGTGGACTCCGTGCTCCAGGCCGCGCCCGCCGACCCGGACCCGCCCTTCGCCATCCTGGTGCCTTCCCATGACCGCATGGGCACCAACGCCCTGTTACTGGCGCCGCCGGACATCCTTCGGCTCCGTTTCGGTCACGACAGCTTCCGCTACCATCTGAACGAGGCCGCCTCCCGCGGGGCCGGCGTCCGGGTGGTCGAGAACTCGCGGATCGCGCTGGACATCGACGAGCCCGCCGACCTCCGGCAACTTGTCTGCCGGATCGAGAGCGGGCGGACTCACGACCGCCTCGCCGCCATGAGGGACAACGGCAGCAGCCTCTTTGCCGGCGCGGGCTGATGCGGCGCCTCGAGATCATCGGCGTGGAGGGGCTCGGCGAGATCGAGCCCGGCGCCCGGCTGGGGCGGTTGGTGGTGGAGGCATGCGCGGGGCTGGGACTCGCGTTGCAGGACGGCGACGTCCTGGTGGTGGCCCAGAAGATCGTATCCAAGGCCGAAGGCCGTAGCGTCGACCTGCGCTCCGTCACCCCGTCGGCCGAGGCCTTGAGGCTCTCCGCCGAGCTGGACGACAAGGACCCCCGCCTGCTGGAGCTCATCCTGCGGGAGAGCCGCCGTATCGTCGCCAAGGGGCGCAGCACCATCGTGGTGGAGACGCATCACGGCTTCGTGTGCGCCAACGCCGGCATCGACCTCTCGAACATCGGCGTCCACCACGCCCTGCTGCTGCCCAAGGATCCGGACGGCTCCGCCCGGCGCATCCGTGAAGAGGTGCATGGACTGACCGGGACGGAGGTGGGCGTCGTCGTCACCGACACCTTCGGGCGGCCCTGGCGGCTGGGCACCACCGACGTCGCCATTGGCGTGGCCGGTATCGCACCCCTCATCGACTACCGCGGGCAGACAGACCCCTACGGGTACGAGCTCAAGGCCTCGGTGACGGCCGTGGCCGACCAGATAGCCGGCGCGGCGGAGCTCGTCATGGGCAAGACGAGCCACGTGCCCGTCGCCATCGTCCGCGGATGCGAGCTGCCGCAACATGACGGATCGGCGCAAGAGCTGATCCGGGCGGCGGCGGATGACCTGTTTCGCGGCGGCTAGCGTAAGATGGCGCCCTTCGACTTCGCTCCGCTGACGCGGAGCTACGCTCAGGACGAACGGGGGGATGGCACGGCGCCCTTGGACTTCGCTCCGCCACGCTCAGGACGAACGGGGGTGAAAGGGCGTCCTTCGACATTCACTTCGCTGTGCCTGTGCTGAGCTTGTGGAGGGGCTCGGGACGAACGGCTGCGAGAAAAACCATCCCCGTTCGTCCTGAGCGTAGCTCCGCGTCAGCGGAGCGAAGTCGAAGGGCGCCGAATTTGTAGCACCCGACGCGAACATGCTATGAGCCTTCACATGCAAGATTCCATTTCAATCGCAATCGTTGGAGGGACCGGAAGTCTGGGGATGGGCCTGGCGAGCCGCCTAGCGCGGCCCGGCGTGCGGGTCATCATCGGCTCGCGGGACGCCCAGCGCGGCGCGGACGCGGCCAAGGACTTGAACGAGAGGCTGGGTACGGACCTCGTGGAGGGGATGCTCAACGCCGACGCGGTCCGTGATGCCGAGTTGGCGGTCATCTCGGTCCCGTACGAGGGGCAGGAGAAGATGGTGAGCGACCTGGCGGACGAGCTCCGCGGGAAGATCGTCATCGACGCGGTGGTGCCGCTGCTCAAGGGCAGGCCGTTCGTGCCCGAGGCCGGCTCGGCGCTGCTGGAGGCGCAGAAGATCCTGGGCGACGGGACCCCGGTCATCGGCGCCCTGCACAACATCTCGGCGTTGGACCTCAGCGCCCCGGACGAGCCCCTCGGCGACGTCCTGGTGTGCGGCGACAGCAGGGAAGCCAAGGACCGCGTCATCGAATTGCTGGAGCGCATTGGCGCCACCGGCCTGGACGCCGGCCCGGCGGCCAACGCCTACGTGGTGGAAGGGCTGACCGGCGTGCTCATCGCCCTCAACCGCCGCTACAAGTCGAAGCACGCCAGCGTGAAGATCACGGGAATCCATTAGAACCCGTTTCAGGAGGGGTCCCATGAGCCTACCCGTCATCGATGCCGACGGTCATGTGATCGAGGACGAGTCCATCGTCGATTACATCGAGGAGCCGTACCGCAGCCAGGCGAGCAAACGGATCCTGACGCGGGTCTTCCCCTCTCTGGACCACCATCACCTGGGGCTCAAGTACCTCAGCGAGGGCGCCTTCGGCGGCGGCAAGCCGGTAACCCCGGCGGACTGGCGATCGTTCGTGGAGGAGGCGGGTTTCGAGTGCAGCGTGCTGTACCCCACCTGGGGCCTCGCCATGGGCAACATCAGCATGCCGGACTGGGCCTGCGCGGTGGCCCACGCCTACAACAGTTGGCTCTACGACCAGTATCTGAAGGATAACCCGCGGCTCAAGGGCATGGCGCTGATCCCGCTGCAGGATCCGCAAGAGGCGGTCAAGGAGTTGCGCCGGGCGGTGACGGAACTGGGCATGCTCGGGGCCATGCTGCCCTCACGCGGCCTGCCCATGGACCTGGGCCACAAGACCTACTGGGGCGTTTACGAGGAGGCGGAACGGCTGGGCTGCGGGCTGGCGGTGCACGGCGGCTGCCACCACGGCATGGGCCTCGACACCCTGGAGGCGTTCGTTCCCATCGCCGGGCTGGGACATCCCTTCAGCCTGATGATCGCGTTCTCCGGCATGGTCTACCACGGCGTCTTCGACCGCTTCCCGAACCTGCGGATGGCCTTCCTGGAAGGGGGCGCCGGGTGGCTGACTTTCTGGATGGACCGGATGGACCGGTCCCACGTCTTTTTCGGGGAGTGGAACTCCCACGGCAACTACCACGGCCCCGAGCCGGAACATCTGCCCAGCCAGTACGGGCTCCTGGACAACGTCTTCGTGGGCTGCGAGGGCGGCGAGAACGGTCTCGACTACCAGATCCAGCGGGCCGGCAACGGGCGGTTCCTGTTCGCCAGCGACTTCCCGCACGAGATCGGCCCCGGCGACATCGGCCACGAGATCGCCGAGGTGGCGGAGAACCCGGCCCTCACCGACGAGGACAAGGCCGCCATCCTGGCGGACAACGCGCGCCGCTTCTACCGGCTGGGGCTGTAGCCTCCCAGGACGCCGGTGTCGTGGACGACCCTCCCGTTGACTACGGTCAGCACGGACGTGAGGTGCCGTACGGCGGCGTCGGACCTCAATCCTTCTCGGCCGCGTTGGCGGCCGCATCGTCCAGGGCGTTGGCGCGCTGATACGCCGCGCGCCCGCTGAGCCGCGCCCAGTACGCCTGGAAGGCCGGGCGTTTGTCGATCGTGTCGTACTGCATGCCCCAACCGATATGCGACCCCACGTAGACGTCGGCGGCGGAGAAGGTTTCCCCGGCGACGTAGCCCCCGCCTTCCACGGCTTTCTCCAGGGTGTCCATCACCGTGGCGAAGTTGCCGTAGCCGACCATCGATTCCTTGTCCTCCGGCACGGTGAGGCCGAACATGCGGTTGGTGATGGCCGCCTCCAGCGGGCCGGCGGCGAAGAAGAGCCAGCGGTAATAGGCGCCACGCTGCCCGCTGGAAGGCGCCAGCCCGGCGCCGGGGAAGGTATCGGCGAGGTAGGCGCAGATCGCAGCGCACTCGGTGACCACCGTCTCGCCGTGGCGGATCGCCGGCACCTTTCCCATGGGGTTGATGGCCAGATATTCCGGCGACTTCATCATCGGACCGTACTCGACAACCTCGGTGCGGTAGGGGGTCCCCAACTCCTCCAGCATCCAGCGCACGATGCGTCCGCGCGACATGGGATTGGTATAGAAAACGATCTCCGCCGGGTTCATGCTTCCTCCCAGGGCATGTACTTGCCTTCTTCATCCAGGGTGATCTGCTTGCGTTCGTTGAGACGGCCCACCAGCGCCATGACGGTGGCGAAGCCCTCGTCCGAGAACCCGTCCAGCAGCTCGCTGAAGGTGAGGCGCTTCTCGCGCAGCATGGCCAGTGCGCGTTCCGCGAGCCGCTCGATGTCGTCGTCGTCGGCCGCCGCCGGCTGGGATGCTGCCGGCGATTCGCCCACGTAATCGTCCAGCACCGCCTTCCCCTGGTTGTGGTAGATGATGCGGTTGTAGCGGTAGCGCGGCACGTTCTCCGGAATGGTGGCGTCGATGCCCATCTTGGCCGTGGTGGGGACGCCGTTGGCGCTTGGCGGGATGGACGGGTCCAGGGGCTTCGAGCGGGCATTGGAAAGGATCACCGTGTCCCGGTCCGCCTGCACGCGGGTGGCGATGGCCCATTCCACCTCCACGGGGTCGTAGATGTCGATGTCGTCGTCGGTCACCACCACGTACTTGATGTCGGCGATGGACAGCAGCGCGGCGATGGCGTTCTTGCCGTCGCCCGGGCTCTTCTTGATGGACGCCACGATGTGCCAGTGGCAGCAGCCTCCCGGGGTCACGTTGATGGCGGTGACCTGCACGCCGGTTTCCGCCATCACGCGCCAGGCCGCCGCCTCGTATATCGGCGCGCTCATCCACAGGTTCTCCCAGGGCATGTGCAGCGCGTAGTAGATGGGGTCGCGGCGGTGCAGCACGGACTTGATGTGGACGTTGGGATTCCTGTGGGTCCCCCCGACGAGGCGCGAGAACTCGCCGAAGGGCCCCTCTGGATGGACCCAGCCCTCGGGCGGAATCTCGCCTTCCAGGACGATCTCGGAGCCCGCGATGAACGGCACCGGCCCGGTCACGCCCGGCGTGAGCTCCACCGGGCGTCCGCCGAGGCCGCCGGCGAAGCCCAGCTCGTTGGTGCCCAGGGACGCCTTGAAGAGCGCTCCCATCAGCTCCCGCGGGTGCACGCCGATGGAAATGGAGATGGGCAGCGGGCGGTTCTCCGCCAGCGCTCGTCTCGTGAAGTTGTGGAGGTTGTTGGGGGTGACGATGTCGATGCCGGTGACGTTCCGCTCCTTGAGCATGAGGCGGTAGCATCCGGCGTTCATGCCGTACTCCGGGTCCTCGGAGATGACCACCGCGGCGGTGATCATGGGCGCGCCGTCCAGGGTGGAGAAGATCGGCACCGGCAGCTTGAACAGGTCCACGTCGTCGCCCAGTTGCATGAACTCCTTGACCGGGGCCTCCTCCACCAGGATCGGGTCGATGGAGTTGGACATGGCCCACTGAAAGCGCTTGTGGATCTCGGGGTAGGGAGCGTCCAGGGCGAGGCCCAGGCGCTCCCGCTTCTGCAGCAGTCCGCAGGCCACCGGGATGGAGTACCCCACGGGATTCTCGAACAGCAGCGCCCGGTCGCTCTGGTCCGTGAGCGCCGCCACGTCCCTCAGATCCACCGGCTTGCGTATGTCCAGCAGCTCGTCGTTGGCCCGCAAGAGCTCGATATACTCCCGAAAGGTCCCGTTCATGTCTCACCACCTCCAGACGGCAACATAGCCAAGAGCCCGGGTTGCATCAACCGGGCGGGCACCCGCGTGCTGGGTGGTGTGATTGACACCCGCGGGGCGGCGAGGAATATTGATTGAGCATCATCCAAGGCGCTACGGGAGGTAATCGTGATCGATCGGCAGTTGCTCGACATCCTGGCATGCCCCGAAACCCGGGAGGCGGTGTCGCTGGCCGACGAGGGCCTCGTGGCGAGCCTCAACCGGAAGATCGGCGCCGGACAACTGGTGAACCGCGCGGGCGAGAAGGTCACCGAGCCCATCGACGGCGGACTCGTTCGAGAGGACGGGCGGTACCTCTACGCCATCCGCAACGATATCCCGATCATGCTTGTCGAGCAGGGCATTCCGCTGGAGGAAGTCGCCGACCAGGGTTAGGTACACCCGTCGACCTTGACCTCTCTCCCCCCATGGGCTAGTCAGTTCTTCTTCGTGCCGGAGTGGTGGAATTGGTAGACGCGCTGGACTCAAAATCCAGTAGGGGCAACCCTGTGGGGGTTCGAGTCCCCCCTCCGGCACCAATCTTTCCGGAAGCATTGCTTCCACGGAGGTACCCATGAGCATCCAGTTGTACTACGCGCCCACCACCTGCGCGCTGGCTCCCTACATCACGTTGACCGAGGCGGGAGCGGACTTCGAGGTCAAGGCCCTGAACTTCCGGGCGGGGCAGAACCGGACCGAGGAGTACATGAAGGTCAACCCCAAGCACAAGGTGCCGGTGCTGGTGGTGGACGGACAGGCGCTGACCGAGAACGTCGCCATCCAGCTCTGGATCGCGCGGCGCTTCCCCGAGGCCAGGCTGCTGCCGTCGGACCCTTGGGACGAGCTCAAGGCGGTGTCGATGATGTCCTGGTGCGCGTCGGGCATCCATCCTTATCTCAGCCGCATCAATTCGCCGGCCAAGGTCTGCGACGTGGCGGAGACGGAGGAGAGCGTGTCCCGGCTGGCGCGGGAGTTCCTGGACGAGGTGTATGGCATCGCCGAGGGTCTGCTGGACGGGCGCGAGTATTTCTTCGACCACTTCACCGCGCCGGACGCCCATTTCTTCTGGTGCGTGCGCCGCAGCACCCAGTTCGACGTGGACCTGTCGCCCTATCCCAACACCACGGCCCATTTCGAGCGCATGCAGACGCGGCCCAGCGTTCAGAAGCTGCTGGCTTTCGAGAAGGAAACGCAGGCGTCATTCGCCGCGTAGCGGCGCCGCCTTTTTCGGCCGCACCAGCCATGCGCCCAGGGCCGGCAGCAGCACCACCGCGGCGATCATGTTCACCAGGAACATGAACATCAGCACCGTGCCCATGTCGGCCTGGAACTTGAGCGGGGCGACGATCCAGGTGGCGACGCCGGCGGCCAGGGTGAGGCCGGTAAGCACCACGCCGGCGCCGGTGATGTTGAGCGTGCGCTCGTAGGCCGTGGCGAAGTCGAGCCCCTGATCGAGATGGGTGCGCAGCCGGCCGTAGATGTAGATGGCGTAGTCCACCCCGATGCCCACCCCCAGGGCCACCACCGGCAGGGTCGAGATCTTGAGGCCGATCTCGAGAATCGCCATGAGACCGTAGGCCAGCAGCGACACTGCGGCCAGCGGCACGATGATGCACACGGTGGCCGCCACCGAGCGGAACGAGATCAGGCACAACAGGATCACCGCCGCGAAAACGTAGCCGAGGATCGGGAACTGGGACGCGTCCACTTCCTCGTTGGTGGCGGCCATGACGCCGACATTGCCGCCGGCGAGCCGGAAGTCGATGCGCTCCACGGTGTTGTTGCGCTGGAAGTCCTTGACTGTGTCGACGATGCGCTGGATGGTTTCGGCCTTGTGGTCGGTGGTGTAGATCAGCACCGGCAGCACGCTGCAATCGTTGTTGATGAGGCCGCTGCTGGTGGGCACCGGGGAAACCGATTGCACCAGGCTGTAGCGGTTCCGCGGCAGCGTGCGGAACTTGAGGTTGCCCTCGTTCCAGCCCGCGTTGATGTTGCGGGCGACGCTCGCGAGACTGAGCACGGACTGGACGCCGTCCACGTTCCGCACGCGCCATCCGAACTCGTCCAGGGTGGTGAGCACCTCGTAGTCGATGCAGCCGTCCGGCACCGTTTCGGCGAACACCGTGAGCACGTCGACGCCGATCTTGAAGCGATCGGTGATCACGGCGACGTCCTGATTGTACACCGACTCCGCCCGCAGTTCGGGCACGCCCTGATGGCTGTCGCCCACCTTGACCTGGACCGCGTAGTAGGCGCCCACCGCCACCAACATCACGGAAAGGGCTATCGTCACCGCCGCGGGACCCCGGCGCGCCAGGCGCGCGACTCGTGCCCATAGGGGCTGCAGGATGTTGTCGCGCTCGGCCGCGGCCCGCCGCTGCGCGTCGCTCATGCGGAAATACGACAGCAGCACCGGCAGCAGGGCGAGATTGGTGAGGATGATGGCGGCGATGCCCAGGCTGGCGGTGATGGCCGTTTCCCGGATGACCTGCACCTCGATGAGCGAGATGGTGATGAAGCCTACCGAGTCCGAGGCGAGCGCCACCGTCCCCGGCAGCAGCAGGCGCCGGAAGCCGGCCCGGGCGGCATCCAGGCCGGCGCTCCCCGCCACCACCTCGGCGCGCACCGCGCTGACCATCTGCACCCCGTGGCTGACCCCCACCGCGAACACCAGGAAGGGCACCAGGATGGACATGGGATCGATGCCGAAGCCCAGGGCGGTGACCGTGCCGAGCTGCCACACCACCGCCACCAGCGAACACACCAGCGGCGGAATGGTCAGACGCACCGACCGGGTGTAGAGAAACACGAACAGGGCGGTGATCAGGAAAGTGATGCCGAAGAACGCGATGACACGGGCCGCGCCCGCGGCGACGTCCCCCACCAGCTTGGCGAACCCGATGACGTGCACGTTGACGGCGCCACCGGCTGCCGCCTTGCCGCGGATCTCTTCGAGTTGCCGCGCCACCTCGATGTAGTCGAGCCGCTCGCCGGTATTGGGGTGGAACTCCTGCAGCCTGCCGCTCACGATGGCGCCGGTGAAATCGTTGGCCACCAACCGGCCGACGACCCCGGCCTTGATGGCGTTCTCGCGCACCCGTGCCAGGCCCGCCTCGGTGGGCTGAAAGTCCGCCGGCAGCACATTGCCGGCGGTGATGCCGTCCTCCACCACCTCGATGTAGCGGACGTTGGGGGTGAGGATGGAATAGACCTGGGTCCGGTCGATGCCGGGCAGGAAGAACATCGCGTCGGTGACCTGTTTCAGCACGGCGAAGAACTCGGCGCTGAACATGTCGCCCTGGCGCGCGGTGAGGGCGATCAACACCCGGTCCGCGTTGCCGAACTCCTCCTGGTGCTTGAGGAAGGTCCGCATGTACTCGTGTTCAAGGGGGACCAGCTTGAAGAAGCCGGCGTCCACCCGCAACTGCGCCGCGTACCATCCCATGGTCAGGGTGATGAGCGCGAAGGCGGCGAGCACGAGCGCGCGCCGGCGGAACAGAAGCCGCTCGATGCAGGCCGTGAGCCGATTCGTTGGTGAGGCTTCTAGTGCGTCCGGCATGGGTGGTGACTCGGGCATGAGGAGCTACTCGGGCCGCGGCAGGCGCCGGACGCCGAATTCTCCGGTCAGCAGCACGGTGCCATCGTCGAGCGCCACCGCGGACGAGATGCCCTGGCGTGAGGCAAGGCGTGTGGTGGATACGGTGCCGCCTCCGTCCCGGCTGGTGAGCAGGACTCCCTCGAGGCCGGTGAGGAGCACGACGCCGCCCGGCAGCCGGATGGCGTCCGTCAGGGTCGCGGTGGTGTGGGTGGCCACCCGGGTCCAGCTCTGGCCCGCGTCCTCGGAACGAAACAGGTGGCCCCGGAGTCCCAGCAGCAGCATCCGCTCCCCGTCAAGCACCAGGGCGCCGTACCACGAACCGGTGTAGGGTGAGCGTAGTTCGCCCCAGGTCTCGCCGCCGTCGTCGCTACGGTAGGCGACTCCCGCCTCCGCGGCGATGAACAACCGCCGCCCCCCGGCGGGCACGATCTCGTTCAGGTGGAAGTCGTCCTTGCTGATGGCGCGGGAGGCCCAGGTCTCGCCGCCGTCCCGGGTGGCCAGGAAATAGCCATAGGCACCCACCGCGAAGCCGTTGTCCTTGTCCCGGAACCAGACGTCCAGCAGCGGGCGTTCCTCCTCCGGCGCGCGATGCTGCAGCCGCCAGGAATCGCCGCCGTCGTCGGTACGTAGGATCACCGCGTCGTGCCCCACGACCCACCCGGTGTTCTCGTCGTGCATGTGCACGGCGGTGAGCAGCGCCCGGGTGGGCACCCGCGACTGCTTCCAGCTTGCGCCGTTGTCGTCGGAAACCAGGATATGGCCGCGCTGGCCCGCCGCCACGATGCGAGCGCCTGCCGTGGCCGCGTCCAGCAGCAATGATTGGATGGCGAGAGGGGCTTCCACCGCCGGCCTGGCGCCGGCCTGGGCCGACAGTCCCAGGATCAGCGCAAGCAGCCATCCGGCGGGCCGGAACAGCCGCGATATCGTGGTGCGTGACTGGAGGCGGTCCCGGGTGGCCTGTGTCATACCAGAGCGGCAAGCAGCCGGTGGTTCATCGCCGGCCCGCGCGGCGCAGGGACGAGGGGTTGAAGTCCCTGGACTTGAACTTGATGTCGTACGTGCACATCGGGAATTCGTTGTCGAGTCCCAGGGCGAGGTAGCGTCCGGCCTGCAAATCGTGGTGGACCTCCAGGGTCGGCCAGGTCAGCGGCTTCTCGTAGAAGTTGATGACGTGACCCTCGGAAACCCGCCAGAGCTGGTCGCGGTTGTCGTAGATGTCCGCCAGCATGATCTGCCAGGAGTCCTCGTCGATGTAGAAGGTCCGCCGTTTGTACAGGTGGCTGGCGCCCTGCTTGAGCGTCGCGTCGACGATCCAGACCCGGTGGAGCTCGTAGCGCAGGTGCTCCGGGTTGACGTGCAGCGGCCTGATGATGTCGTCGAACTTGAGCTTGCCGCTGTGCACCCGGTAGGCGTTGTAGGGCACGTACATCTCGCGCTTGCCCACAAGCTTCCAGTCGTAGCGGTCCACCGCGCCGTTGAACATGTCGAACTGGTCCGCGGTGCGCAGTCCGTCGGAGGTGGTGCCCGGGTTGTCGTAGGCGATGCCGGGCGCCCGCCGTACCCGGCGTTGACCCGGGTTGTAGGTCCAGGCGCTACGCGGCTCCCGGGTCTGGTTGATGGTCTCGTGCACCAGCACGATGTCGCCCGCGAGCCGCGCCGGCGCCGTGACCCGTTGCTTGAAAAGGATCATCTTGTTGCCGAGCTTCTCCACGGTCATGCCCGGCAGCGAGTAGCGGATGCTGATGTCGACAGCGTATTTGACCAGCGTGTAGTCACCGCCGCGGGTCACCGCCGCCTGCCCCAGGGTGCACGACACCGCCTCCCCCCGATAGCGCAGCAGGTGGTTCCAGACCACCTCCAGGCCGTTCTTGGGCACCGGGAACGGGAGGCCGATCACGGCGCCTTCAACGCCGTTGCCCCCGTCCGCCAACCGGGCGGTGGCGGCGATCTTCCGGGTGGCGTCGTAGATGCGTTGCGGCGCCGAGGCGCTGCGCCGGGTTGGGTACACCGTCAGCTTGTACGTCGGGTAGGTTTCCAGCATGCGCTGGTGCCCCACCGAAAGCTTGTCCCGGTACTTGTCCAGGTTGCTCTTGTCGATGACGAACAGCGGCTTGTCGTCCGGGTACGGATCGCGATGGTGTTCGCCGAGTTTGTAGCCCGCCGGCGGCTTGGTGATGCCGCCGGTCCACTCGGGTATCGTACCCTCGGCGTTGCCCGCCTTCTCTGCTCCGAGAGGGGTCAGGTCCTTGCCGAGCCGCGCGATGTCGCCGGAAGAAATCTCTGCGGCCGACGGGACGGCGAAGGCAAGCGCCAAGGCTGCTCCGGCGGCGAACTGAAGGATGAGTGTTTTCGTATCCATGGCGTTCAGAAGGAATACTTGATCGTGGCCGTGACGAAGTCACGGTCCCTGATTTCACTCTTGGCGCCCCCGTATTGCGTGTAGCTCACATTGCCTTCCCAGCGGCTCAGATAGTCGACCCGCAGGCCCAGGGTGACAGCCGTCCGGCCCTCCACGAACTGGCCGATGGGTTGAGGACTGTTGCCGCGGAGATCCTGCTGGAACTGCACGTAGGGGAACATGTTGGCCGAGCCGATGACGTTGCTGTAGTCGAGCCGTGCCGCCATCCGGTATCCGAAGGAGGTGGAATCGGCAATCGCGCCGTCGGCCGGGCTTTCCAGCGGCATGCTGTCTGGATCCGGCATGTCGTGCACATATTGCAGCGCGACTTCCGTGATGAATGCGAGGCCGTCGGCTCCCAGGGTGGGACCGAACACCCTGGTGGCGGTGGCCTGCACCTGACTCACCTCGCTTCTGATGTAGCCCGGGACATCGGTGCCGAAGCCATGGGTGCCCGGAGCATCGGCCAGGACACAGGCCGCGGGGTTGGGAGCCTGCAAACAGCCAAAGAAGGGGGCGAGACCGTATCCCAGGACGGTGAGCTCGGCGATCTGCAGGGGCACGTCGCTGCGGTAGGAATACTCCCCCTGCAATGCCCAGCCGGACGTTCCTAGTTGCGTGTTGAAGCTCAGCCCCAAGAGCCGAATGTCTTCCGGATACTCGATGAAGTAGTTCCCGGTGTCGGCATACGCATCGACGCCGTCAGGCAACGCCGCCCCGGTGGCGGCCTCGGTGGCGGCTGCGATGGCAGCGGCCTGAGGGAGGCCCGCGGCGATGAAGCGCGGGACAAGGGTTGGGACAAGGGCTGCCGCGGTTGTCTGTATGGTCCCCAGACCGGCGAATGCACCATCCTGCGTTCCGGTCCGCGCCCGGACCGTCGGCAGCCGGCTGTGGTAGTTCATGAAGTAGAAACCAAACTCGGTGTTGTTCAGGCCTTCGGCCAGGTAGCGAATCGCGAATCCTCCCTGCCGCGCGTTGTCGGGGTTGCTGTCCGGCGCACGCTGCACATCAAGGAGTTCGGGGTCATCCCCCAACTTGCGGCCGGTGGCCGCCAGCGCGGCTATGAGAGTCGGGTGATTGATGAACGCGTGCGTCGCTCCGGGGCCCACGTAGTCGGTGGTGGAGAAATACGTTCCCAGCGGGTCGATCTCGGTCTTGTCCCACTGGAGTTGGTAGAATGCCTCCAGGGAAAAGTTGTTGGGCAATTCCGCGACCGTCGATACCAGGGGGACCGCCACCAACGCCTCTCGCAGTTCCGCTCCCGGAACCCTGAGCTTGCTCACGTCGAACGGATTGACGGCGTTGATGCCGTTCTGGATAAACGTGCTCTCGCCCCAGTTGAGCACGTGCTTGCCCAACCGCACGTCCACCGCAATCTCGTCGAAGTCGAGGTTGGCGGTCACGTAGGCGTCAAGCAGGTCCAGGTCTTTCCCTACCAGACTCCTCGCTTCGTCGGTCAGCGGCGTGTACTCCCGTGTGCCGTTCTCGTTCTCCTGGTCGAAGAAACCGCTGGCGCGAAGGAACAGCCCCATGTTCTTGTAACCAATGTCGAGATCGCTGGTGAACTTGAGGGCGTTGCTGATGATTCCGCGCTTGTAGTTGAGGGCCCCGTCGTTGTCGTTGATCTGCGAGGTCAGCTCCTTGTCCGGCTTCTCGACGCGGACGGCCACACCGTAGGAGAGGGTGGTATCGAGGCTCGCCTCCACCTCGCCCGAACTCAGGTCCACCGCGTTGGCCTGCCCTAGCCACAGGAAGGAGCTCATGGCAAGCACCGCCAACGATGGAACAACAACGTTACCGATGAGCTTTGACATCATGCCGGGCGAGTAACATCATACGGCATCAAAAGTCAAGACAGGGCCGCACCAAGCATAGCCATTCAGATATCGTTCGGTCAGAAATACTAGCGTATTGATATAGGTCGACCCTGTCGGCCGTCGATGCGGATATTTGTCAACCGGCCGCGGGAGGCTATATTGGTTCCCTTGGGGCGCTCCGGAAGGACGATGGTATTCCATCGGTGGTCTGAATCATGTCGTATCGACCTCAGGACGGGTTTTTCCGCAAGGCCAAGCGCGAGGGGTATCGTTCGCGGGCGGCCTACAAGCTGTCGGAGATCAACCAGCGGTTCCGCGTGATCCGCGCCGGCCAGGTGGTGGTGGACCTGGGCGCGGCGCCGGGCGGATGGCTCCAGGTGGCCGCCGAGCTGGCCGGACCACGGGGGCGGGTGCTGGGCTTCGATCTGCAGCCCATACAGTCCCTTTCCGGGCGGCAGGTGCGGACGTTCGAGTTGGATGTACTGGCTCAGGATGCGGCGGAGCGCATTGGAGCGCTGGCGGAGGGGCCCGTGGACTGCGTTCTCTCCGACATGGCGCCGCGTCTGTCCGGGATCCGCGACGCCGATCGCGAGCGCGCCCTGGCGCTTGTCCGCAAGGCATTCGACATCGCGCGGTCGATGCTGAGACCCCGCGGCGCGTTCCTGTTCAAGACCTTCGCCGGGGCCGACATCGCCGGCCTCCTCAAGGAGATGTCGGGCGCTTTCGAAAACGTGCAGCGGGTGCGGTCGGCGGCCACGCGCAAGGGCTCGTCGGAGCTCTACGTGGTGGCCAGGGGCTTCAGGGACTGACCCCCTATTCCACGGTCACGCTCTTGGCGAGGTTGCGCGGCTGGTCCACGTCCGTGCCGCGGTGCACGGCGATGTGGTAGGCCAGCAGTTGCAGCGGGATGGTCAATACCACCGGCGCCAGGTGGTAGGGGACCTTGGGCACCACCAGCGTCGCCTTGGTCGCCATGCTCTCGTCGGGCTCGTCGGTGACGATGACCACGTTGCCGCCCCGGGCCTCGACCTCCTTCAGGTTGCTCAGCGTCTTCGGGTAGTAGTGGTCCCTGGGCAGGATCATCACCACCGGCATGCTCTCGTCGATGAGGGCGATGGGGCCGTGCTTCATCTCTCCCGCCGGATAGCCCTCGGCGTGGATGTATGAGATCTCCTTCAGCTTGAGGGCGCCCTCGAGGGCGATGGGGTAGTTGATGCCCCGGCCCAGGTAGAGGACGTCGTCCGCGTGGCTCAGTCCGTGGGCCAGCTCGGCGACAGGCTCCTCGAGCCTCAGCGCCGCCTCGATCCATCCGGGCAGCCGGGTGGCGTCTTCCAGCAGGCGCGTCGCCGCATCCGGCGGAAGCTGCCCGTTGAGCCGCCCCAGCTCCACGGCCAGCAGGTACAGGGCGGTAAGCTGCGTGGTGAACGCCTTGGTGCTTGCGACGCTGATCTCCGGGCCGGCGTGGGTGTAGAAGACGCCGTCGGACTTCCGCGCCAGGGACGAATCCACGACATTGCAGACGGACACGGTCCCGGCGCCTTGACGCCGCCCCACATCGAGGGACGCCAGCGTGTCCGCGGTCTCGCCCGACTGGCTTACCAGCAGCAGCAGCGAATCCGCTCCGAGGAGCGGGGTGCGATGGCGGAACTCCGAGCCGTAGTCGACCTCGGCGGGGATCCGGGCCAGTTCCTCGATCAGGAACTTGCCCACCAGCGCGGCGTGCCACGCGGTGCCACAGCCCACCAGGTGGATTTTCCTCGTGTGCGCCAACCGCTCCTCGGTGAGGTTGAGATCGGCGACGTTGATGGCGCCGGATTCCAGCGCGATGCGTCCGCGCAGCGTGTCGGTGACCGCCTGGGGTTGCTCGTGGATCTCCTTGAGCATGAAATGGCGGTAGCCGCCCTTCTGGGCGGCAACGGCGTCCCAGGTGATCCGTCGGGTGGCCCGGGTGAGCGGTTGCGCCGTGGCGTCGAGGATGCGGAAACCGTCGGCGCGCACCTCGGCGATCTCGCCGTCCTCCAGGAAGGCCACGTCGCGGGTGTACTCCAGCAGCGCCGGGATGTCCGAGGCGATGAAGGTTTCTCCGTCGCCCGCGCCGATGACGATGGGCGAGGCGTTCTTGGCGACGATGAGCCGCCCGGGCTCGCGTTGACTCAGGAACACCAGAGCGTAGGACCCGTGGATCTCGCGGATGGTCTCGCGCACGGCGTCCAGCAGGTCCTTTCCCTGGGCCAGCCTTGCCTCCGCCAGGTGGGCGACGAGCTCGGTGTCGGTATCGGAGGTGAGCTCGGCGCCGTTCCCCAGCAGGGCCTCCTTGAGGTCGAGGTAGTTCTCGATGATGCCGTTGTGCACCACCACCGTGTCGCCGGCCCGGTGCGGGTGGGCGTTGGCCTCGGAAGGGCCGCCGTGGGTGGCCCAGCGCGTGTGACCGATGCCGGCGTGTCCCTGGACGGGCACCTCGGCCAGGAGAGCTTCGAGTCTGGCGAGCTTCCCTTCCGAGCGGCGTAGCGCGATCTCCCCGCCGTCGAGGACGGCGATGCCCGCGGAGTCATACCCGCGGTATTCCAGCTTTCTCAGGCTGTCGATGAGCACCGGGGCGGCGTCGCGGACGCCGATATATCCGACGATTCCACACATGGATCGCTAGTCTTCCACGTTGCGCCAGGGATCTGCGGCGACGTCATTCTCCGCGGAAGCGGGAATAACGATACGGGGCGTCGGTGCCATGACCCTACTTGCTCTTCCGCGCCCGGTAGCCGGTCACCCAGTCTTCGATGTGGCGCTGGGGCGCGCGGCTCAGGGCGAGGGCGCCGGCGGGCACGTCCTTGGTGATGGTGGACCCGGCGCCGATGTAGGCGTCGTCGCCCACCACCACCGGCGCCACCAGTTGCGTATTGCTGCCCACCTGGACGCGGTCGCCGATGGTGGTGCGGCTCTTGGTGAAGCCGTCGTAGTTGCAGGTGATGGTGCCGGCGCCGATGTTGGACTCCCGCCCGAGCTCGGCATCGCCGATGTAGCTCAGGTGGCTGGCCTTGGTGGCCTCTCCCACCGACGAGTTCTTGACCTCCACGAAGTTGCCGATATGGACGTTGCGCTTGAGCACGGTGCCGGGACGCAGGTGCGCGAAGGGGCCGACGCTGACGCCTTCCTCGATATCGCAGTCGTCGAGCACCACCGAGAAGCGCAGATGGACCTCGTCGGCCAGCCGCACGTTGGTGAGGTAGGCGCTGCCGTCGATGCGGCAACCGGCCCCCACCACGGTGCGGCCCAGCAGGTGGCTGTTGGGGCCGATGACGGTGTCCTCGCCGATGGTCGCCTCGGCATCGATGTAGGTGCTGTCGGGGTCCTTGAGGGTGACGCCCCGGTCCATCCAGCGGCGGTTGATGTCTTGCTGCAATGCCTTTTCCATCCAGGCGAGCTCCTCTCTGTTGTTCACGCCCCGGAATTCGCGCGGGTCATCGATGGTCACGCTGCCGATGCCGGCCTGCCTTCCGGCCGCGAAGCCGGCGATGTCCGGCAGATAGTACTCTCCCTGGTGGTTGCGGTTGTCGAGAGCCGCCAGGGCGGCGCGGAGAAAGTCCGACGACGCCAGGTACAGGCCGACGTTGATCTCCCGGACCGCACGCTCCGCCTCGCCGGCGTCCCTTTCCTCCACCACGCCGACAATGTTGCTGTCGGTGTCGCGCAGGATGCGGCCGTAGCCGGAGGGGTCCGCCAGGGTGGCCACGGCCAGGGTGAGTTCGCGGCTCCCCGACCGGTGCGCCGCCACCATTTCCCACAGGCTCC